>SXGS01720930.1_pt1 | contig 55826 bp, 37 predicted proteins | sample 3174681 | NCBI WGS metagenome assembly SXGS01 (sample SAMN11356861, study PRJNA531348) | freshwater metagenome | isolation source: freshwater sample F1-80 | place: China: Fuxian Lake, Yuxi | collected 2017-12-25
CGAACTTGTCGGAGAGTTCGATTTCACGGGCGACGGTCACGCCGTCCTTGGTGACGGTCGGTGAGCCAAAACTTTTCTCAATGATCACATTGCGGCCGCGCGGGCCGAGCGTCGTTCGAACGGCTCGCGCCAGTTTGCTCACGCCACGACGAACGGCGTCTTTCGCTTCTTGATCGAAGGCAATCATCTTAGGCATGTCGGAAATCTCCTCGTTGATAGTTCCGCCTTGAGGCGGCGTCTTGTTTCGGAGTCGTCACGGAATGCGCGACGAGAAGGGGCCTAGCTCGGATGCACCGCCTGAAGGCGGAACTACGAACTAGAACGTCGCGAGAATGTCGCTCTCGCGCATGAGCAGGTAGGTTTCGTCGCCGACCTTAATCTCGTCGCCGGCGTAGGAGCTGAAGAGGATGCGATCGCCGGCCTTGACGGTCAGGGCGACCTTCTTGCCGTCGCGACGGACATAGCCTTCGCCGACCGACAGAACTTCACCGCGTTGCGGCTTATCCTTGGCCGAATCCGGCAGCACGATTCCGCCGAGCGTTGTCGTCTCGGCTTCAGCACGTTTCACAACCACGCGGTCCCCCAGCGGAACCAGCTTTTCGGATTTCTTGGCAGCGGCTTTGGCCATCGGTGACTCCTCGAGATCAAGCACGTCGTTCAGAGTGAAATGCCTCAAAAACCAAGCAACAGTTTCAGGCATACCGGCGAAGAGCGAATCGCGGGCCAAGCAGCGGCGAGTTCCTAAGAGCCAAATTCGCTGCGGGTTGCGTTTTCAGCGGCCTCTACCATGCCTGCCAACCTCGGCGATGAAACCGAGCCGAATCAGGCTCCCCTGCCATTACGGCATTGGCGGCGGACGGGGCCTGTCGCCTAACCTTTGCCATGCATCCCTCGGCCGACCTGCGGGCATCGAGTGCGAATCCACCAGACGCTCAGGGCAGTTTCCGGAAACACGAAAATATTCCTCTTACTGGCGAGCCTCTGTCTTCATCGGTGGCTGTGTCTGAATCTGCGGGAGCAACCGGATTGCCCCGCGGATTCAGACACGCCCACGGATGAAGGCGAGTTTGAAACGGAAGAGTCGAGCTGTCAGAGCCTTTCAGACCAAGAACGTCCGTTCTCGAATAGGATTTAAGTTGCCGCTGTTGCCATTCAGAATCTGCGCCAGCAAATTCTTGCTGATCGGCGTCGATGTGCTTGCGAATTGTCTGGCCGGTTGGTGAACTTTCCGCCGCGAACTGTCGGAGCTCTTCGACGGAGACCGTCGACGTGTTTTTCTGAGAAGGATGGCAATGATGCGGCAACGATTGATTGGGTTCATCGGCTTGGCGGTTGTCTTGATGGCGGGAGCATTCGCCAACAGCGTGCGGGCGGAAGAAGAATTCATCGAGTTCCTGCGAGGCTTGCACAATCTCGGCCACGGTGAGTTGGCAGTGCATTACCTCAACCAAATCAAGGAGCGGGCCGATCTGCCCGACGACGTGAGAACGACTTGGGATTTGGAGATGGCTCGCAGCCTGCGGATCGCGGCCAACGAAACGCCGAATACCGATCTCCAGCAGAAATACATCGTCGATGCTCAAGCGGCGTTGGATAAGTTCCTCAAGGAGCAAGCCAATCATGAGGAGGCCGCGTCGGCTCAGATGACGTCCGGCGACATCTCGTTGTTTCGCGCACAGAATGCACTGCGAGTGGGCCTGCGTGACAAGACGAAGAAGGACACGCTCATCCCGGAAGCTCGCAAACTGCTTGGCGAGGCTCGGCCGAAGTACGAGAAAGCGGTGACGATGTATAAGGAGCGTGTCGATAAGGCTCGCGCGGCGATGGGGGCCAAGGGCAAGACGCTGAGCACGAAAGCTCAGAAGCAATACACAGCCTTGGTTGAAGCCTGGTACAACGCGCGCTTCAAGGTGGCGACGGTCGATTACAACATCGGCCTGACCTACACCGAGCCTGCCGCTCCGCCACGCAAAGCCGCTCTTCTGGAGGCGGCCAAAGGCTTCGACAGCATCTATCAAGAAAACCGCGACGAGCGCACCGGCATCTACGCGAAAATGTGGGGCGGCAAAGCTGCGGAAGAGATGGGCGAGTTCGAAAAGGCCCTCGATATCTACGACGAAGTGATGTCGGCCGCACCTCCCGACAAAGACAAGCGACAGGCGGATTATTCGGCGATGTTCCAAGAGGTGAATCGCTTCCGCCTGATGCTGTTGGGAAAGACCAAGAAGTACAACGACCTCGTGGAAGATGCGACCGAATGGTTGAAGTTCCACGATACGGCTCACCGCACGAATGGTTACCAGGGCATCGCACTGGAGTTGGCCAAAGCGCACCTCGAAATCGCTAAGACCAGCAAGGGCCCGGAGGCCGCCAAGTCTGCGGTGGAAGCCAGGAAATGGATCACCGCGATCATCAAGATCCCCAGCGAGTACCAAAAAGAAGCGATCCTGTTGCAGCGTCAGTCGGCAGGGGGGCAAGAGGTTCCGCTTGCCAGTTTTGATGAAGCAATTGCAGTCGCCGACTCGTCAGCGAAAGCGGCTGGCGAAGCGACGGCTGCCGCAGAAGTGAAGGCCAACTGGGTCGAGGCGGAGAAGGCTTACGCGAAGGCGATCGAACTCAGTGCGGATGTGAAAGACAAGAACCGCATCTTGCACACTCGGTTTGCATTGGCGACGGCTCAATACATGGTTGGTAAGGCCACCGAGGGCTACGCGACGGCGCTGACCCTGGCCAAAGAAAACACGAACTATGCGAAGGCCCCCGCGGCCGCTTCGTTGGCGGTCAACATCGCGCTGTACCTCTACGGACAAACCCGCGATGCCGCCGCGATGGAACGGATCAACGAAAGCACCGAGTTGTTGCTCAAACAGTGGCCGCAACATGCCGAGGCGGATGACGCCCGGATCGCGAAGGGCAAGCTGAAGCTCTTGCAGAACCCGCCGGATTTTGACGGCGCGATCGCAACCTTCATCAGCGTGAACCCCGTCTCTGACCGATACCCCACGGGATTACAGCTTGCCGGTCAGACGAACTGGGTTGTCTACAACAACGAAAAGAAGAAGGGGGACGCCGCCAAGCCCGGCGAAGCGCAGGCGCGTCGCAAGAAGACGGTCGAGTTGTTGGAACAAAGTCTAGCCGCCTTCGGCAAGACCGAGTCCGGCGGCGCGGCACTCGCGCAGTCGTTGCAGGACACGCAGCTATTGCTGGCGGAAGTTCGGTTGGAAGGCGACCTGATGGAAGAGGCTCTGCAACTGTTGCAGCCGATGGTCGAAGCCTTGAAAGCGAAGCCGCCCGCCGGTGTGGATAGGACGACGCTTCGAATTCTGGTCAATTCGGTCCGAGCTTACGCCGCGTTGGGCAAAGTCAACGACTCGATTGAGGTCGGCAACATTCTGGTCACGGGCGGCGAAGACATTCCACCGGTCAACGGCGTGCTGATCGAATTCGCCAAGATGATTAAAGGTGAATGGAAGAAAGGGGCGGCCGAATTGATTGCAGCCGAAGAGAGCAAGGAAGAAGGCCGCATCAACAACGCTAAGCTCAGCGAAACCAACAGCAAGGAAGCTCTCGTTAAGCTGTTGAAAAAACTCAACGAGCGCAAGCAGTACGACTTGACCGGTTTGGTCTTTCTGGCGGAAAGCAGTTTGGAGATTAGTCAGTCTCTGGCGGACGAGCCTCGTGCAGATTTCCAGAAGAAAGCTCGCGACCAATTCCAAGCGATCATCGACCGTGAGCAGTCCGACCCAGCGTTCGCCAAAGTCGCGGCGAAAGCGATGACGCGCGTCCGCTCGCAACTCATCGGTCTGTTGCGCGAGGAGAAAAAGTACCCGGAAGCTCTGGCCCAAGTGGAAGCCTTGCTCAAGGCGCAACCGAACGCTCTGGAACCGATGATTGAGAAGGGCAACATCATGCAGGCTTTGGCGGAGACTGATCCCAAGAAGTACGACGACGCAGTCAAGTGGTGGTCCGGCATTCGCAACAAGCTTCAAAACCAGCCCGGTAAGAAGCCGCCTGCCTACTACGAGGTCGTTTACAACACGGCGTTCTGTCTGGTGGCTCAAAAGCAGCCGGAGAAGAACACACAGGCGTCGCAATTACTCAGTGCCACGTTGGCTCTCGCCCCATCGCTCGATGGCCCTGACCGGGTCGAGAAGTACAAGGCGCTGCTCAAGCAACTACCAGCCGCGAAGGCCGCTCCTGCGAAGCCAGCCGCAGCAAAACCTGCGGCGACGAAACCTGCCGCAGCGAAACCCAAAAAATGATGTGAGCGGGGAACCGTGTGATGAAGCGCACTCAGCGATGGATTCGCACCAACATCTTTTGGGTCGTCGGAGTGGCAGTGCTATTCTCAGCCGCGACGCTGTCGGCGGCGAAGTTCAACAAAGTGCTGGAAATCGGCAAGCCGGCTCCCATCTGGAAGGAGTTGCTCGCAGTTGACGACAAGCGGCACAGCCTCGACGACCTGAAAGACGCTAAATTGGTGGTCGTCGTCTTTGCGTGCAATCACTGCCCGGTTGTGAAGGCTTACGAGCGGCGGTTGATCCGCTTCGTGGATGATTACCGCGACAAGGGAGTTGAGTTCGTCGCGATCAGCGTCAGCCGGCAGCCGTCCGATCAGTTGCCGCAGATGAAGATGCGAGCCTCCGACAGCGGGTTCAACTTTCCGTATTTGATCGACCCAACTCAAAAGATCGCGCGAGCCTACGGTGCGACCTGCACACCGCATGTCTTTGTGCTCGATCAACAGCGGCGTGTCGCCTACATGGGCAAGATCGACGATCACTTGGACGATTCGAAAGTCGGCGAGCGATTCCTGCGAGACGCCGTCGATGCGCTGCTCGCCGGCAAACAACCGGAAGTGACCGAGACCCGACAAGTCGGCTGCGACATCGAGTTCGAGTGACTCAAACAACAATTAGGCGAGCGGGGCGGCGTCAGCCCTCCGGTGGCAGCGTCGAATGCACCGGGGGGCTGACGCCGCCCCGCTTGCCTGGCTAGTTTTTCCGCCCGCGTGCTGGTTGCGAATGCGGATGGGACTTGTCGTAGGTCTCGCGCATCCGTTGCGTGCTGACGTGCGTGTAGATTTGCGTCGTCGTCAGGCTCTTGTGGCCGAGTAGTTCCTGAACGCTGCGCAGATCGGCTCCGCCGTCGAGCATGTGCGTCGCGAATGTGTGGCGCATCGAGTGCGGGCTGATCTTCGAGTCGAGACCATTCGCCTTCACATACTTTTCCAACATGCGGCCAACGCTGCGAGTCGTCAGCCGCTTGCCGAATCGGTTCAGGAACACGGCCTCGCGATCCTCCGGCCGAGCATCCGCGGCGACTTCTCGCACCGAAAGCCACTTGTGCAGAGCCGTGCTGGCGTGACTGCCGACCGGTGCGATCCGTTCTTTGCGTCCCTTGCCGCGCACTCGCAAGACATTCGCGTCCTGATCCCAGTCGGGCAGGTTGAGCCCCACCAGTTCGGCGACACGCAGCCCGGCCGAGTACATCGTCTCTAGCATCGCTCGATCGCGCAGGCCGGAGGGTTCGTCACTTGGCGGAGCTTCGACCAACGCGACGGTTTGCTTTGTGGTTAGAAAACTCGGCAGCTTGCGTCCCGTTCGTGGCGTGCGAAGTGCCTTCGCGGGATTCGAGGTCGTCAGCTTCTCGCGAGCACAGTACCGATAGAAACTTCTCAAGCAGGCGAGCCGCCGCGCAATTGTTGTCTTCGCATACTGGCACTCGTGGAGATACGCGACGTAGCCGCGCAACATCGAGATGTCGGTTTCCGACGGCTCCGGGATACGGCCGACTCGGTCCTGCAAGTAATCGAAGAAGCTGTTGAAGTCTTCCGAGTACGACTTCAGCGTCAGCGGCGAAGCATTCCGCTCGATGCGCATCGAACGCAGGAATCCGTCAACGGCGGTGTGCATGGTTGTACGTCAGCCTTTCCAGGCTGACACGATTAACGGTTGACGCGAACTGGCCGAATCGGGTCAGGCTGGAAAGCCTGACCTACTACCACGTCGTCTCGCGCGACCATTGTTCGCGAGCTTCCGCCTCGGCCTCTTCTTTGAGGCGGCGAACTTTCTGGCTGAGCACCGCCGCGTCGTACCAGGTGAAGCTTAGGTCTTTGTCGGCGGCGAACTGGCCGAGCTGCTGCAGCAGGGCGTCCGAGCTTTCTTCGTCGTACAGGAAGATGTATCGCTCGGTGTCTTTCACCAACGCCAGCACGTTGAGTTCGCTTGTCATGGCGGATGTCCTTTAGGCCGAGCCATTCGGCCTCAGTCCTGATCGGCAAAATCGGCAGAGCTTCTTCAATTGAACCGACTGGCCGAACTTGCCGACGTGGCCCGTATCGGTTGGGCAGCGAGACTCGTCATGGCTGGCTAGAAGTTCGATTTGAGTTGAGGTTGCTGTCGCGGGTGGCACGCCCCTGACCATCGGGAAGGGCGTGGTTTTCAGTGTTGATCGCAATTCCCACGTCCTTCCCGATGGTCAGGACGTGCCACCCAAATTCACAAATTGGCCAGCCCTGCGAGACTCGCCCGCCACGCTACTCGTGACGTACTCCGACCGTCACAATGACCACACAATGTCAGACACACCCTCGAATTCGGACTGGAAATCCTGGCTGCGCGACCGTTGGCACGGGGGCGATTTGGCTCCTGTGATCAGCCTGCTGGTGCTGCTGGCGATTTTCACGGTGCTGGTCGGACCACGCGATTTTTTGACCCTTGGCACCGCCAGCCTCGTGTTGGAACAAGGAGCGGTCCTGGCGATCGTTTCGGTGGGCCTGACTTTCGTGCTGCTGACCGGCGAAATCGACTTGGCCGTCGGCCGCATCGCGCTGCTGTCCGCTTGCGTGTGCGGAGTGCTATTTCAATTGCTATTTGTCGTGAAGGGTGGCGATGACCCGGAGCTGAGAAGCATCTCGTTGCTGATCGTGTTAGCGGCACCGTTTCTCATTGCCTTGCTGGTGGGTTGGCTGTCCGGAGTTCTGACGGTCACGTCGCGGCTACCCAGTTTCATCATCACGCTGGCGATGATGTTCGTCTGCCAGGGGATGGCGAAGTACCTGACGAAGAGCAAGCAATTCCAGTTGCCGTCACTGCTGAAGTCACTCGGCAACGACAGCCTTTTCGTAGGGGACTTGAGCATTCCCTACAGCGCGCTTCTGGCCGTGGCCGTCATGCTAGCGGGCCATGTCGTCCTGCAATACACGCGCTTTGGTCGTTACGTCTACATGACCGGTGGCAACCGCGAGGCGGCTCGCTTGGCGGGCGTGCGAACGCCTCTGATCGTCGTCGCGTGCTTGGTGATCAGCGGTTGGACGGCGGCTCTCGGCGGACTGGTCAACGCCGGCCGCATGGGAAGCATCACACTGGATCAGAACGCCGATCTGCTGCTGGAGGCGGTCGCCTGCGTGGTGCTGGGCGGGACCAGTCTGTTCGGCGGCGAAGGGAGTATGCCGCGTACGCTCATCGGCGTGTTGACCTTCACGGTCCTGAACGTCGGCTTGATGCTGGCTAAGATCGACTGGATTCCCGACTTCGATTTCCTGCGTGACTTCGTAAAGGGAGTCGTGCTGCTGATCGCGCTATTCATCAACGGCCGCATCGCTCGCGGCCGGGGCTGAGATGTCTAACCGCAACGCCATCGGCGTGAGTGCGAGTCAATCGCGCCCTCTCGCCCACGCCGATGGCGTTGGGATTAAACATCTCTCCCGGATCGTCTGCGGCAAGGACTGCCGGAGACGACTGGCCCAAGAGATACTTGACGCTGCAATGCGCGCGTTTCGCTTCTGCTTCGCTGGCTTGTCGAGCGTCTCCGCATGCGGCGAGCGACAACGCACCGGCCGTCGCACCGAGCCATTCAACACGATTGAATTCTTGCTGATTCCTCATGACAGTTTCGAGACCTTCGAGTTGAGCATACTTCCGTTTTGCGACCAGGGCACTTCGGATCGCCGAATGACAAGTCAAAGGAACTGCACGCGAAGATGCTCGCCTGGCGTGAAGCGGTTAAAGCTCCCATGCCGAAACCGAACAAAGAACTCGCGCAGGCTCAGACGAAAGCCAAACGCACAAGCGCGGCTCTTTAGAAAGGCCGGCCTTCTTCAGAGTGAGCACCCGCCAACGATTCCTGACATTTTTCAGCTTTCAGGATGATTTGAACCTTCTAAAGATTTCAGTTGACGAATTCGACGGAACCGCCAGCAGATCGCGTTCGTCACGAGTCCGCAAAGCCTCACGAAATGGCCCGCAAGGGCCCATGAGTGCGGAACAGGATTCGTGCGATAATCGGTGTTGTGTGACAGTTCGTCTTGGGAAACTGTGAGGTTGCGACTCTCAGTCGCACGAGAGAGCCAAACAGGCATTCGGCTCGGTCATTGCCGCCATCTTTCTGTCCCACATCTTTCTGTAAAAGCTGTGTTGGTGGTACAGAAAAATGGGGGACAGAAAAGTTCGCTTCACGACGCGGGCGGTTCGTCCCCTCGGCCGATGGCCCGCAAGGAATTCAACTCATTTCCGAGTGGCGGCCCGAAGTCGCACTCATCGACATCGGACTCCCCGGCATCGAGGCCGCTCGATGAAGTCGTTTTCCGGTGAGGGAAGAGACCAGTTCAACGATACGCAGGAGATAGAACAGACTGACGCGTTGTGCTGGTCGTGGTCCTTATTGAAGAAAGCGCACCGATTATGGGACATTCAAGAGATTCTGCTGCGCGGCCGCGATGCGGAAGAGTTCTTGGATTTCCGCGAGGGGGTCGTAGATGACGTCGAGGCCTTGGTTGCCAGCGACGGTGTCGAAGCCACCTTGGCCGTTGATGGTGTCTTGTCCGTCTTCGCCCAGGATGACGTCGCTGTCGCTGCCGCCCAGCAGCACGTCGTCGCCGTCACCGCCGAGCAACGTGTCTTTGCCGGCTCCGGCGTTGATCGTGTCGTTGCCGTCGAAGCCGCCCAGCAGATCATCTCCGTCACCGCCGACGATGTTGTCATGGCCGTTGCCAGCCAGGACCGTATCAGCCCCGGCTCCGGCGTCGATGACGTCGTCGCCGTCTGAGCCGCGGATCAGGTCGTTGCCGAGATTGCCATGGATCGAGTCATTGTGCTGGCCTCCGTCGAGAGAATCGTCGCCGTCGCCGCCAGAGAGGACATCCCGACCGAGGCCGCCGAAGACCGAGTCGTTTCCTTCCGCTCCTTCCATGAAGTCGTCGCCGTTGTCGCCGCTGAGCGTGTCATTGCCGGAAAGGCCTTTGAGCGTGTCGGCGTCGTTGCCGCCGCGGAGGCTGTCATCTCCTTCTTGTCCGGTGAGGAAGTCGGCTCCGTTTCCACCGTCGATGGTGTCATTACCGGTGCCGCCATTGAGCAGGTCGTCGCCGTCCTGGCCGAGGATCGAGTCGTTGCCGGCCGAGCCGTTGATCACATCGACATCGTTACCGCCGGTGAGGACGTCGTTGCCCAGCGAGCCAGTGATGGTATCACTGCCGTTGTTCCCATTCAGTTCTAAACGAATCCTGCCGAGGGCGGCGTTCAATGCTGTGAGGATGTCATTTCCTTCGCCGCCATTGAGCACTACTTGCGCTGCAGATTGGGCCGAGGCCACATTGTTGACGGTGAGAAGGTCGTTGCCTCCCAGTCCATTCACCACGACATTGTCGATTTGGGATTCGATGGTGAGCGTGGCCGTTCCGCGAGACAGCTTGAGTTTGCCGTCGAGCACACCGACGACGAACGTATCAGCCGAGTTGCTTCCCAGCACTTGAAGTTGATTGAAGCCGGGCCCCCCCAACGCGACATCGCTTCCACCGGCTCCTGAGGCCAGAAGGAACACGTCGTCCCCGTCGCTGCCGAGCAACAGGTCGTTGCCACCTTGTCCATTGAGCTTGTCGTTGCCGGCCTCGCCGTCGAGCGTATCCAAGCCGACGCCGCCCACCAGCAGGTCATTACCGAGTCCACCGAACAGCGCGTCGTCGCCGGCACCGCCATTGATCGTGTCATCGCTGGTGCTGCCCGTCAGCGTGTCATTGCCGTCGCCTCCCACGATCAAATCGCCGGGGCCAGCGGCATCCAGTCCGATGACGTTGATCGTCACAGTTCCGAAATTGCTGATCAGCCCCAAGTCGTCGTTGAGCGTGTAGGTGAATGAAACGGAACCGGAGAAGCCGGGGATCGGCGTGTACGCCACGAGGCCATTGCCGAGGTTGATCGCCGAGCCGTTCGCCGGTTGAGTCACGATTTGGACGGTCGAGTAGATTGGAGCTCCGTCCGTGTCGGTGTCGTAGGAGACGATATCCAGAATGATCGGCGCGCCGAGGACCGTGTTGCCGACGTCATCAACTGCAACTGGGGCCTGATTAGGCGGTCGCAGATTCGACGGGACACCGTTTCCGAACACCGTGTGTGTCGTGTAGGTCGAGCTTTCACCAGGCATGAGGGTGAAGAGGTTGGCCAGGGCGAGCGTCACGTCATACGGAATGTCGATCGAGCGATCACCGTTGGTGTCATTCGTGACGAGGTTCCTCAACGGGCGTCCGTTCGCCAGATTGCTTCTGAGCACGGGGAACCGGTCGATGTCATATCGGCCTGCGGAGGGAATCGTTCCTCCTTTGCCCGTGATGCCGACAAAGGTGGTTGAGGTGGTCGTGCCACCACGGTCGGTTTCAAAAAGGATTTCATCGCCGGCGGTCGTGATGAGCCGGCCACCGCCATCGGAGATCGAGCCGTCGAACTGCAAGTCTCCGTCGTAATAGCGATCCAACTCAAAGTTGGCGGTGGTCAGCCCCATGTTCGTCACCACATAGCTTTGAGTGAGTAACGATCCGGAGATGACATTGTTGACGTCGAACGTCGGTTGCACGGTTTGCGTGAGCGCGAAGTGCAGCGTTCCCAGATCAAAGGACGAGTTGGCTTCGGTATTGCCGTTGAGCCGGATCGTGGAGATGTTCGTAGGTCGCACGGGGACCAGTAGCGTCGGGTTGGCGAGCGACTGCCGAAGCATTGAGCCGCTGTTGAGATCGCGGAAGTAGATGTCGGATTCAAACGAGGCATTCGCTGCGGCGAGACTTCCCACCGGGTCGTAGATGCTGGTGGTAAACGTTCCCAGCGCATCGGTTGGGAGAATCAGACTTCCGTCACCCACTCCGACCGACAGCGTCTCGATTAGGTTGCCGTTGTCGGTACCTAGGCCGCTATCGAACGCATCGCCGAACCCGCTCGCCACGAAGCCGGAGGGTTCGGGCTGCACAGGGACAGGAGGAGCCACGGGCGGCGGAACCACCACTTCGGGAAAGCTGCGGACGAGATCGTTCCCAGTCCCGCCATCCAACACGTCACGACCGCGACCGCCAATGAGAGTGTCGTCGCCTCCTTGTCCCATAACGGAGTCGTCACCCGTTTGAGTGGCCGCTCCATCGGTCGCGTCGCCAAACAAGGCATCATTGTCGGAGCCACCCAACAGCGTGTCGTTGCCGCCGTTACCGATCAGCGAGTCCTGTCCTGAATCGCCGTTGAGTGCATCTTGGCCGCTGTCTCCGATAAGCGTGTCATTGCCACCATTTCCAATCAGCGAGTCGCCGAGCAAGTCGGTGCCGATGCTTCCCGACGGTGTCACCAAGAGGCTTTGAAGCAGGTCATTGCCTGAATCCCCTTGGGCGAAGTCGATGCCACCGCCGCCGATCAGTGTGTCGTTGTTCGGCCCGCCGAAGAGAGTGTCGTTACCGGTCCCCAGTACGTTGGCGAGTTCGCTGTCTCCGAAGACTTGGTCGTTACCAAAGCTGCCGTTGGCCAAGTCATCGCCGTCACCGCCGATCAACAGATCGGCGCCGTGACCGCCATCGAGCGTGTCGTTGCCCGCGTCACCGCCGAGCAGGTCGTCGCCGTGGCTGCCAAAAATGGAGTCCGCACCTTCGTCGCCGAAGACAGTGTCTCGGCCGTCCCCAGCGTCGATCAGATCGTTGCCGAGTCCTCCAAAGACTGTGTCGCTGCCGTCCCCCGCGGTGATGGTGTCCGCGCCGCCGAGACCTTGAATGAGGTCATCGCCATCGCCGCCAGTCAGATCGTCGGCGAGGTCGGGACTGCCGATAATCGTGTCATTCCCGTTGGCTGCTTTGACCGAGATCGTCCGCAGTGAGGAGAAGATCGCCGCCGTGACGTTGCTCAGGTCGATGCTGTTGGCGTCATCGCCGCCCTGAATCACGATCGACCGCACGGCCGAGGCGGGAATCGTTCCCAGACTGGGCGTCGGCGACAGCGGGTCCGTGCCGTCAGAGAGCGTCACGACGAGATTGCCTGCGATGGATTGGACCGCCACGTTTTCGCGGGCTCCCAACGCGATGTTGAGTTCACCGCTGTCCAAGAAGATCGCGGAACTCGACAGGAGATTGCGCGTCTCCAGGTATTCCGCCGCGGGGCCAATCGGTCGAGCGGCTTTGCCACTGCGTCGCGTCGGAGTTCGCCGCGACGCGTTTCCGGTCAGCGCCTTCTGCAATCGTTGCAGCCATTTTGTGTGAAACATGATTTCCTCCGTGAAAGATTCGCTGTCGCAGTCTGCCCCCTCTCCCCCACATCGGGGGAGAGGGGACCGGAACGCCAAAAACTTGCTGTTGAGTGAACCGCCGGGCTTATTGCCGGCGGTTCGTTTCAGCCTGCGGTCATCACGGTCGGAGACCGAGTGCGGCCAGCACCAGCGGGTTGATCGCTATCAGAGCGAACAGTTCGTCAATCTCACCCGGTTCGGTGATCAGCGTGTCGAAACCTTCATTACCTGCGATGGTGTCGATTCCCGCCTGGCCGTCGATGTAGTCGGCTCTGTCACGTCCCAGCAGCAAGTCGTTGCCGGCACCTCCCAGGATCGTGTCGGCACCGTCGCCGCCGATCACGGTGTCGTTGCCGCCTGCCGAGTTGATCAGGTCGTCGCCATCACCGCCGAAGATCGCATCGTTGCCAGCTCCGGTGCGGATGGTGTCGTTGCCATCGCCACCCAGGACAGTGTTGTCGCCGTCAGCTCCGGTGATGATGTCGTTGCCATGATCGCCAACCAGACGATCGTTGCCCGAGTTCCCGTTCAGTGTGTCGTCGTTGCGTCCGCCATCGAGAGTGTCATTGCCCGCACCGCCGGCCAGCACGTCTGTGCTGATGTCTCCGAACAGCACGTCATTGCCCATTCCTCCGCTGATCACGTCGGCACCGTCGTTGCCGCGAATCGAGTCATCGCCGTTCTCACCACTCATGGTATCGTTGCCGCCACCGCCGCCCATCACGTCGTTGCCGTCGCCGCCGAGCATCGAGTCGCCCGAACCGGAGTTGGCTCCGCTGACCGTGTCGGCGAGTTCATCGCCGAAGAGCGTGTCGTTGCCGGCTTGCCCGTTGATGACGTCAACGCCCAGACCACCGAGCAACAGGTCGTTGCCATCTTCACCTCTCAGGTTGTCGTTGCCGGCACCGCCTCGGAGTGTGTCGCTCCCTTTGCTGCCGACGAGGGTGTCGTTCCCGTTGTTGCCAACCAGGGCCAATCGGTTGCGGCCGATCAACGCATTCTTTGCCGTTACCACGTCTTTGCCGTCGCCCCCTTCAACAGACAGCGAGAGCGGTAACACTGTGTCGATGTTGCCGACCGTGATCAGGTCGTCGCCGCCCAAGGCATTCACGACAACCGACATCGCGGCTCGGGGATGAGTGATCGTCAGCGTCCCCTTCGTTCCCACGGTGACGGTGAGGTCCTTCCCACTCTGGCCGATGATGAACGAGTCGATTCCATTCGTGCCCGTGACAGAGGTCGTGTCAAACCCGCTATCACCTACGACCGTATCATTGCCACCTGACGAGCTGCCCCACACGAAGGTGTCGTTGTCCTCATTGCCGATCAACAGGTCCGCTCCACCTTGGCCGTCCAACGTGTCTTCGCCAAAGCTCCCCAGGAGTGTGTCCATGCCCGTGCCCCCCAGCAGCGAGTCATTGGCGATACCGCCGAGCAAGAGGTCGGCACCATCTTGGCCGTTCAGCGTGTCTCCGCTGTCGCCGCCATTCAAGGTGTCGTCCCCCGCACCTCCCAGGATCAAATCACCTGGATCGATCTGCGAAGTGAAGGCCGATGCCGTCGCGATGCCGGTGGACGCTTCCGTCAAGCGAGCGACATAGGTATCCGTGTTGGAAGTGCCGTCCGGGTTATCGCCCGTCGAATTCGAGTTATCTGCCCAAGCGGCGAGGATGACTCCATTGGCCACCGTGATTCCCGTGTAGTTCCCCAACAAGCCGCCGGTGATGGAAGTGAGGATGTTGCGATTTCCGTTCGACGAACCGCCGCTCACCAGGACGTTCGGCAGGAAGGATTCGCCGCCGTCGTAGCTCGCCGTGACGAAGTACTCGACGTCGGTGTTCACACCGGTCAAGCTCCCAAACAGACCAACGGAACCTCCGATATCGCTGTCCGCCGTGCCGCCGAAGAAGTCATTGCGGGAGTCGTACCAGCCCAGGACGACCACACCATTGCTTTGATCGACGGCCAGCGAGGGATGGAACTGGGCGTTGAATCCCAAGTCGTCATTCACCCGGATCGGATCACTGAAAGTCGTGCCGTCGTTGTCCGAGAATCGCAGGAAAATATCCAGGTTGTCGCTCTCGTTGGCCTGTTCATCGACATAAGCCAGATACAAACGACCGTCGTTGGGACCACCACTGCGGTCATACGCAATGAGCGGGCTGGCATAAGCCTGCCCGTCCGGGGGCGACGGAGCGAGGAAGTTGAACTGGAATGGCAAATTGAGACCGAAGGGGTTCAATCCGGGAATCGCATCTTGGCTTCCGACGTTGGATGTGGTGATCGTCGTGATCGCGGGGAACGTCAATCCTCCGAGCCGACCATTATTATCGAAGGCGTAATTCACTGTGCTAGGCCCTTGGGTGGGCCCTTGCGGTGCCGGTGTCTGCCAGGTGACGGCCACCTCTCCGGCTGGGCCAACGGTCGCGTTCGGGAAGTTCGGCGCGTTGACGTTCGAGACCAACGAGTTGCTCCCGCCGAACTGTGGAACCGGAGTTTGGATCGCCGGCAGGTTCGGCAGAGCCGGCGGAACTTGAGCACCTTGCATTTCAATCTGGGACGTAGCACCGACTCCGGTCTTATAGGTCACATAGACCGCGTCGAGAGCGAGATTCACGGCGTCTGGGCCAACAGACACGTGGGGCCGATCGTTACCGACCGCGCGACCCGTCAGAACCTGTGGTTGGAAAGTCAGCCCGTTGTCACGACTGATGGCGTAAACGATGGCCGCGGGCCCTGTCGCCAAGGTTCCCAGAGTTGGGGCAGGCAGCGGAGTTTCTGCGACGTACGCAATGTGCAGGTTCCCTTGGCGGTCATAAGCGACCGAGGGGTGATAACGAGATTCCGGACTGGGCGGGGCAGTGGCGATGCCGTCGAACAACCGGTTGAAGATGGTCGGGCTGGGATTCCAGCTTCGGCCGCCGTCGTTCGAGATAAACACTCCCAGCTCAGGCGCCGCGATCAAGTTGCCGCTGAATAACAGCGAGTTTAGGAATGAAGCCGGCCGCTCGTTAGTCACCAGGACTGCCCTGGAAGTGTCGATCGGATTGATCGCGATCTGTACCGTGTTCTGATCACCAAATTGACGGGTGGCATTGACGAGACTTGTTCCGCCCGTCGTGTCCAACATCAGTCCGTTGTTCAGAATTTGCCCGACTCCGACTGCCTTGCCCACTTGTGCGTTTTGCAGATTCGAGAGGACCACGGTGTAGGTTTCAGTCAGCTCGGCTAAGACATCTCCGAGGATTTGCACTGCCAACGTGATGGAAGTTTCACCCGGTGCGATCGTCAGCAAGTCCGTCGCGGCGACGACGTCGGTACCAGCCGAATTGATTCCGCCCACCGTCGCCGTGCCGCTGAGGACCGTGTAGCGGAACGTGACCGGCATCTCGATCGGTCGATCCAGTGTGATCACGAACGTCGCGGTGACATTGCCGTTGCTCACGGGAGTCACCAGACCCTCCAGGACCGTTACATCGTTGACGAACAGGGACGGAACGATCCCCGGCAAGCTGCTGAGCGAGTCATTGCCGTCACCGCCATTCAGCGAGTCCGAACCACCGCCGCCGATGATGGAATCGTGTCCGGTCTGACCGGACAGATTGTCCCGGTTCGTGCCGCCAAAGATCGAGTCTTCGCCGGACCCACCGATCAGTGAATCCAGTCCATCCGCACCAATCAGTGTGTCATTCCCCGCGCCACCATTGATGGCATCGCCCGCCGAGTCTGGATTCACCACGACAAATACGAGCGTAGGAATGCTGCGGCTTCCCAAGTTATCCGCCACCGTATAAGTGAACGAGAACGTGCCCGATGACGTCGGATCCGGCGTGTAACGAATGCGTCCGTCGCCAATCACTTCCACGGTTCCCGTCGAGGGTTGTGTGTCGATTTGCACGGAGGTGAAGTCGATCGAGCCATCCACATCCACGTCGTTCTTGACGACGTCGATCGTCACCGGTTCGCTAGCCAGGGATACGATAGGGGGCACGTTGCCATCGGTCGGATCATTGGGATCATTGCCGTCGCGAACCGTCGCTGGTCCACGATTGAACTGAATCTGGTCCGGCCGGCCGTTTCCGAAAATCGTGTGTGTGGTGTAAACCGCGCTTTCACCCGGCAACAGCGAATAGGTGTTTCTAAACGCGAGCGTGACATTCCCTTCCTGGCCTGGATCCACCGAGCCGTCGCTATTCGCATCGTTCGCGATTTGGTTTTTCAGGGCATCGCCATTGCGGATCTGATTGCGCAGGGCGGGGAACAACGAAAGTTCAAATCGATTGGCAGGGAATGCGGCCGGGGGGAGCGCCGGATTGGGTTTCGCGGTGATCCCGATAAACGTTCCGTTGGACGAGACACCCCCTTGCTCCGTCTCAAACAAGAATTCATCGCCGGTGATCCGATTGAACAGACGCCCGCCGCCATCCGGAGATGCTCCGTCCGGCACACCGTTCTGTGCGATGCCCGTGCTATTGGAGGTCACGCCACCCAGTCCATCACGACCATCGAAATTCAGGTCGCCGTCCAGATAACGCACCAGCTCGAAGGCGACTGCCGGGGTTCCCGCAGCGTTCGTGTTTGTGATTTCATAGGTCTGCGTCAGCAACGTCCCGACCCGATTATTCGAGGCCAAATCAAACTGCGGTTGGACCTGCTGCGTCAAATCGAACTGCAAGGCACCGATGTTGAATCGGGAGACCGCTTCCGTGGTCGTTCCCAAAATGTTGATTGGCGTTTGAGCGTTGTTCGCTGCCTCGTTCAATAATTGCCGCGGAATTCCGGTCTCTGTTCCGAACCGGAAGTACACGCCCGACTCAATCGTGGTCTGGTCGGGAACGAATCCCCGGTCGTCGCCCAGCGGGTTGTAGATCGCTCCCTCTTGTCTCCAACCTTTGAATTCCGCGATTGGCGGATTGCCCACCGTTTGCGGAATGAAGATTTGCTGATTGATGGGATTCGGCTGGACCACTTCACTGAACGCGCCGAACTTTCCGGTTCCATCCACCGTCACAATCAGGCCGCCATCCAAATTTCCGGTGGAAATCGTGGCCGTGGTGCCCACGTTGCTCGTGGCCAGGCCCGTCGGCTGCGCGTCAGCCAACGGGACAGGGTTGCCGGCATTCACGTTCGTGACCGGGACCGGCAGTGGATCGTTGGTCGTCGTGGTGAAGGTTGTGCTCTCCAGCACGTCGTCTCCCGAACCGCCGTCGATATTGTCCGCGCCGCCGCCGCCATTCACTGTGTCGTTGCCGGCACCGGCGTCAATCGTGTCATTCCCCTCCAAGCCCGTGGCGATGATGGCGGGATCGTCGCTGTCACCAAAGAGGAGGTCCGCTCCAGAGGCGCCGATGATTGAGTCGCTGCCGAAGTTTCCGATGATCGTGTCGTTTCCCATCCCGCCGTTGAGCAAGTCGTCACCGAGTCCGCCGACGATCGAGTCAAAGCCGTCACCGCCGTCGATCGTGTCGTTCCCGTCTTCGCCGAAGGCCGTGTCGACATCATCGCCCAACGAGATCAAGTCATTGCCGCCGCCAGCGGTGAGAGAATCACTGTCCTGTACGATGTCGGCACCGTCGCCGGCAAACACCAAGTCATCGCCCGCACCGGCAATGATCGAATCATTGCCGTTGTTGCCCAACAGCGTGTCGATGGCACTGCCACCTCGCACCGTGTCGTCTCCGTCGCCGCCGACCAAGTTGCTCGGCAGATCGAAGCTGCCCAGCAAGCTGTCGTGACCATTCAGGCCACTGACACTAATCGTCGTCAGCGAGGTGAAGTCCGTCGCAAATACGCGACTCAAGTCGATCGTGTTGGCTTCGTCGCCACCCACAATCGTGATGATCCGGACGCTGGCAGCCGTCACGGTTCCCACGGCCGGAGAGGGCGTATACAGCCCCGATCCAAACGCGACATCGACGGTGAGATTTCCGGAGACCGAGCCAACACGGACGCTTTCGTTGCTGTCGAGTTCGATGCTCAATTCCCCGGTCGATTGGAGAAACAGAGTCGAGGCCGACAACATGCTCCGCTGTTCCAGCAGTTCGACCTGCTCGGGAACTCGACGGAGCCGGTCTGCCTGACCGCGCCGAGTCCGGCGGACCGCCGGTTTCGTTTGCAGAATCTGCTTCATCGTGTTTTGAAAACTACGAAGCCAGCCGGTGCGTACCATGATTCGTCCCTCCTTGGACTGAGTGCGAAAATTCGAGTTTGAATTTTGAATTTGCGTCGCCGAACTCATCGGAGTTCGGATCTATCCGCGGTTCTCGAACGGCCGTGGTCTTGCGACTCCGGCTACTGTTTGTTTTGTGTCTCTGAGAGGTCAGTTGTTGGCTGAGTCACATTCGATGGGCCGGTGGATCAAGGGGGCAGCCGATTGGGGAACCACACCTTCGTGGGGGAATCACTGGGGCACGGAAATAGGCTGGCCCCTTGATCCACCGGTCATCAAATTTTGAGTGAGTTATCTCGGGCACTCCTGCCCGTCGCCCGGCCTTCCGCGGACGGGCAAGAGTGCCCGTCCAACGATTGTTACTGTTACGTCGGGAAGGCGGCTGGACCTCCGAGGATCTTGAGCAGTGCGGAACTCAGCGAAGTCAGCGAGAAGGCTTCGATAATCTCCGAGGCTGAGTCGGAGATAACGTCAATCCCTTGCTGACCGGCAACCACATCCGAGCCACTTTGTCCGTTGAGCACGTCGTCTCCGTCGCCACCCAGGATCGTGTCGTTGCCGCCACCGGCCTGGACGCTGTCGTTTCCGTCGCCACCCAGAATCAAGTCGTTGCCGCCATCCGTGTTGATGAGGTCGTTTCCGTCGCCAGCGACCACGATGTCGTCTCCTCCTTCGGAGAGAATCGTGTCGTTGCCGTCACCGCCGTAGACCGTGTTGTTGCCATCGCCAGCACTGATGAAGTCGTTGCCGTGATCACCCACGATGCTGTCGTTACCAGAATTGCCGTTGATCGAGTCGTCGTTACGTCCGCCGTCGAGACTGTCGTCACCAGATCCACCGACGATCTGATCTTTGCCGACACCTCCCCGAATCACGTCGTTGCCGTCCATGCCATTCAGGTTGTCATCGCCGGATTGACCGTCGAGTATGTCGTCACCTTCGAAGCCACGCAGCGTGTCGTTGCCGGCACCGCCGCGTATCCGATCGTTGCCCGCGTTGCCGGTGATGAAGTCCTCTCCGTCACCGCCGTCGAGCGTATCGTCGCCCAGTCCCCCGGCCAGGACGTCGTTACCGGCAGTTCCCGTGATCGAGTCATTGCCCGCCAGGCCGTTGATTGCGTCGGTACCCTCGTTGCCATTCAGCGAGTCGCCATCCTGGCTGCCGAGGATCGTGTCGTTGCCGACACCACCATTCATCATCAACCGAGCGAGGCCCAGCCGAGATCCCTGCGCGGTCAGCCGATCGTTCCCTTCGTCGCCATTGACGATGATCAGGATCGCACAGTCGATGGACGCGAGATCGTTGACCGTGACCGTGTCGTCACCGGCACCCGCGTTGACGACCAAACGCTGCACCGACATGTTGTTGTTCGCGGTAACCGTCGCCAGTCCTCGTGAGACCGTGATGAGTCCGTTGTTCGCTCCAATGGTGATGTTGTCGCTCGACACGGTCCCGTTGACCTGGATCTGATTGAAGCCCTCTCCACCCTCGATCACATCGTCCCCACCGGAACCATTGCCGAGCACGAGGACGTCATCTCCCCCATCGCCGGACAAAACGTCGTTACCACCTTGGCCGTCGAGCGTGTCGTTGCCGTCACCTCCCGAAAGCGTGTCGTTGTCCGAACCACCCAGGATCAGATCATTGCCGCCGCCGCCACCGATGACATCGTTGCCCGCGCCGCCGCTGATGGTGTCGTCGCCAACTGCACCGAAGATGGTGTCGTCGCCGTCGCTACCACGCATCAAGTCTCCCGCATCGGCAATGGCGAGCGGAGTTCCGACGCTGCCTCCCGAAGGGACGCTCACCGTGTTGATCGACGCCGTGACTCGTGACGTGTAGACCTCGAAGGTGCCGGTCCCGCCCGGGTTGTCGTTCGTCGAGTTGGAGTTGTCCACCCAACCAACGTAGATGACGTTGTTGTTAGCCGAGATCCCCATGTAGTCGCCGAAGTCATTGCGCGGATCATTTACGTCGCGAGCCTGATTCGAGGCACCGCGGCTGACGAGAACGTTGGGTGCGAACGTCAACGTCGAGCCGACGTAAATGCTCGCGGACATAAAGACCTGCACGTCGGTGTTGTCTCGTCCGTCCGTGTCGATCCCGCCGCCACCGATATCGTTCCGGGCGTCGTACCAGCTCAGAAAGACCGTTCCGGTCACCGGATCGACACTGATGTCCTGGAAGAACTGGCTGTTGACTCCCACGTCGTCGTTCACACGCACCGGCTGGCTCCAGGTGGTACCGTTGTCATCAGAGAACCGCACCAGGATGTCCGAGTTATTGCTCTCGTCGATGATTTCCTCACCGTAAGCGCAATACAGCCGGCCGCGATGAACTCCCGAGCTTAAGTCATACGCCAGGTAAGGGCTGGCGAAGGTCGAGCGATCTGGTGTCGCGGGGATGAAATCGGACCCACCCAAGTTCGTGGTCGTGATCACGGAATCCGCACCGAACGTCAGACCTCCCACCAAGCCATTCAGATCGCGATCAAACAGCGCAACACCGGGGCCTTGGCCACCAGAGGGATTTTGCCAAGTCACCACGAATTCGCCGTTCGGTCCGACACTGGGAACCGCGAAGTTGCCCACCATGGTGAATTGTGTCGCCGCTGTGAACGCTCCCACGTTGCCCAGACCGGTGGCCACGGCACCACGAGCCACAAGCCCGGTGGCGGTTCGGTAAGTGATATAGACCGCTTCATTCATCGGGTTCGCGGCATCCGGTCCCGTCGCGATCCAGGGCTTGTCGAACCCCGTGCCAAGTGCTTCGAGAACTGTTGTGACAAACGTCGTTCCGCCGTCACCGCTGATGCCATGCAGGATGGCGACATTGCCGTTGCTCTGTGCGCGAGCCATGTAGGTCAGATGCAGGTTGCCGAAGCGATCGAAGGCTACCGCCGCGTCAAAGCGATCCGAGTTTACCGTGCTGACTCCATCCTGGGTGAAGCTCAACGGGCGGATGGTCCAAGTCGCACCGCCGTCCATTGAATTGGCGATGAACTGTGCCGACGGGTCGGAAGTTCCTCCGTTCGCGACAACCACCACGTTTTGTGTATTGGTGGGATTCACCGCGATATCCACTTCGCCCTGAGTGCTGGCCAAACGGCTGGCGTTGACGTTGGCTCCGGGAGTCAACGTGAAAGTGGGCACGTCGTTATCGGTGATCGTCCCTTGTCCCGCATCGTCAACGATCACTGCATTCACGGCGGAAGTCAGTGTGACGAAGAACCCTTCGGAGGTCTCTTGCAACGTGTCACCGAGGACCGGTACCGAGATCGTCTGTGTGATCACGCCCGGCAGGAAAGTCAGCGTTCCGCTCGTCGCCGTGAAGTCGAGGCCACTGGTCGCTGTTCCGCCGGAAGTCGCAAAATTGACCGTCACCGTCTGTTCGGAAGCGGTGGTCAGCCCCACTGTGAAGACGGCGTTCGCGCTGCCGAGGTCTCCCTCGGCAATCGTGACATCGTTGATAACCAATCCCACCGCGACGCTTTGCACCAAGTCGCTGCCATCGCCTCCATCCAGTGTGTCCAGGCCACCGCCGCCGATCACAGTGTCATTGCCACCCTGACCTAGAACGCGGTCGTCGCCCTCTCCGCCGTCCAACGAGTCCTGACCGCTACCGGCGAGAATTGTGTCGTTTGCAAAGCTCCCCAGGATCGTGTCGTTGCCGATGCCGCCGTTCAGCAAGTCACCCGCAACGTCCTGAGCATTGACCGTGACCGTGACAGTCGCCGGATTGCTTCTCGCTCCGAGAGTGTCGGCGATCGTGTAAGCAAACGAGTCCGTGCCAAAGAATCCCATGTTCGGGATGAAGCTGACGCGGCCGTCTCCCAGCGACGTTGCGATGCCGTTGATCGGCTGCTGAGTAATCTGAACCGAAGCAAAGTCCAAGCTGTCGTCGACATCGAAGTCGTTCGACACCACGTCAATCACCACGCTCCGGTTCTCCAGGGCCGTACCCGTGTCCGCGACCGACACCGGCTTCTGATTGAGCTGCACTTGATTGGGCGTGCCGGTTCCAAACAACGTGTGCGTCGTGTAGGTGACGGTGCCATTCGCCGCGAGTTGAAACGTATTTCGCAGTCCCAACGACACGTCATAGTTGGCGTCTGTGGATTGATCGCCGTTCGTGTCGTTAAAGACCTGGCCGGTCAGCGGCTGTCCGGCGAGCAGATTCGCTTCCAGAGCGGTGGCTTGCTCGATTTGAAAACGATTCGTGGTCGGAATCGTGCCACCTTTGGCCGTGATTCCCACGAAGTTTCCAGTGGCCGACAGGCCTCCCGCATCGGTCTCGACCAGGAACTCGTCACCCGCCGTCGAGACAAATCGCCCACCACCATCCGTGGTCGAGCCGTTGAATCGCAACCGGCCATCCAGGAAACGGGCCAGTTCAAATTCCAGCGAGGCCGTGCCCGTATTCGTGATCCGGTAGGTTTGAGTCAGCAGCGAACCGACAGCGTCAGTCGTCGCCACGTCAAACACCGGCTCAGCCACTTGCGTCAGCACGAAATGCAAAGGTCCGATGTCGAACGAGGAATTCGCTTCGGAGGAAGTCGCACGAATCGTCGTGAGATTGGTGGCCAGACTATCGATCGTGCTCCGGGTTCCCGTCACCGTGTTGGCGCGGAAGTAAATCTGCGAGTCAGTGGTCGTGTCACCAGCCGCTAACCCGCCGATCGGATCGTAGGGCGCCCCGGCCGACATCGTGGTCGGGAAACTGCCAATTCCAAATGCACCGGTCGAAGTCACCTGCACCATGAGACTGCCATCGCCCATGCCCGATCCAATCGTGGTGGATACCGCGCTGGTGTCAGTCCCCAGCGTGCTGTCCACCGCATCCGGCAACGGAGCGGGCATCAGGATCAACGGTGCGGGGCGCGCCGGGGCCGGAATTGGATCGTTCACCGGAGTCTCCAGAGCACTCCGGATCAAGTCGTCCCCGAGACCGCCGTCAGCAATGTCCGCCCCCGTCACACCGACCAGTGTGTCGTTACCGGAGTTTCCGACGAGTGTGTCATTGCCGGCACCGCCGACCAGCGAATCGCTCAGATCGCCGCCCAGCATGAAGTCGTTTCCATCGCCACCGCTCAGCGTGTCGAAACCGCCATCGCCATTGATCGTGTCGTTGCCCGCATCGCCCAACAGCGAGTCCTGGCCATTCTGGCCAACGACGCTGTCATCGCCGTTGCCAGCCGACACCGTATCGTTTCCATTGCCGCCCGAAATCGTGTCGTTGCCGTCACCCGCCACGACCGTATCCGCACCGTCTCCTGCCGTAATGCTGTCGTTGCCCGCATTGCCGACGATCGTGTCGTTGCCGTCGCCGCCATTCAGCACGTCGTCCGCCGCGCCGCCTGTGAGGCTGTCGTGACCATCCTCGCCAAACAGTTGACTCGCCAGATCCGGGCTGCCAATCAGTACGTCGTTGCCATCGTCGCCAAAGGCCTGAAGTGAGGTCAGATTGGAATACGTGGCCAGAGTGACGTTGCTCAGGTCAATTGTGTTCGCGTCATCGCCGCCGAAGATGTTGAGCGACACGATGCTGGCAGCTGGAATAGTTCCGATCCCAGTGAAGGGAACGTACGGACTGCCGTTATTGGACAGGCCAATCAACACGTTGCCGTTCACCGAACTGACCTGCGCACTTTCCGAAGAGTCTAACTCGATGCTCAATTCGCCCGTGGCTTCGACGAAGACGGCTGACGCCGACAGCAGAGACCGCTGTTCCAAGACCTCTGCCGGTTGCGGCGCTGGATTCAGCGGATAAGTCCGGCGAGACCGCGTGCGGCGGCCAGACATTTTGGAACTCAAATGTTGTTTGAGTGTGTTTTCAAAACGAAGTAGCCATCCTGACCGTGCCATGATTCCCCTCCATGGTTTGGCGCAATGCGCGTGTATTGAGTTGTTTGCTCAATCCGTGCTCACACGCCTGGCTCGGCGCACATCGCGAACGCGGCTTATCCCCATAAGCTGCGCTCAGACGTTTGGACCATCCGCACCGCGAGTCCGCTTGCAGCGGGATACGCGGAACACTTCGCCACACAACTCGTGCCGATGACGAGATGGTCACTTTGCGCCTCGGCCCGGAATTTGAGGTCCGAATCGAGTAGCACTAAGCGGCGTAGTGTTTGTTCTGCTCGTACCTGTTGTACGAGTCGCGCCGCTTGTGACTGCTGTACGGTTTCGGTTGGCTGTAACGCCTGTAGCGAAGTTTCCGGTCGTTCCAATTGACGAAAACCGGAGGGCGAGACCGCCTCTCGTTACGTTCGTTACGACTCGCATATTAGGCACAATCAGAACAACTTTTTTTTTGAGCACGACCGCTACATGCGCCAGACCCAACCTGTCAGACGCAGACGATACAACCGTCAGAGTCGAGCCATCGCCATCGTCACAACCGCTACAGCTTCGCGCGCTGTGGAGGCAAAAGTTCGCGCACCGGCACGGTCTCTCTACTGAGCAGAATCCGGAGAACCGTCAAACTCACCGCAACCGCGACAGACTCGCGTCACGAGCGGATCTCAGGCATCGACCGACACGATCGGCAACACATAGCCCCGGTCGTCGAACCGAGCGATCACCGATTCCTTGTCGGTGTAGAGACCCAGGACCGAGCGAAACTCATCAGTGACCTGCAAGCTGCGATACACGACCAAGTGGAGCTGGCCCAACCGCAGTCGATGCCCGGCCGCTTCCCACGGAGCCAGCTTGCGACTCTCTTCCGTGACAGTCAGCGTCCGCCACTGTGCGTCGAGCGATGCCCGCTCCGGCGACCAATCCAGCACAATCGGCGCGTACAACGATTCGCTCGACGACGCTTGAGCTAAACGCAGCTCACCCAGTGCGGCGTCGAATTCTCCAACCGTGCTGTGCAGCCGGTCGTCGGGCAGCGCCAGCGGGAAGCACCGAACTTTCACATCCGGCAGAGTCAGCCTCGCTTCGCGAGTCGTATTGTCAGCCTTCGCTCGCACGCCGCGACGCAGCGGCAGCGTCGTTTCCAAATCAATCCTTCGCCGACCTGCTTTCGAAACGGAGTCGGCCAGCACCAGAAACTGATCTTTGCGCGACAGCATGATTTGCCGGCACAGCATCGGCCCGCCAGGAACGTCGAGCTGCAGTTCGATGTAGTCCATGTCCGTGTCGCTGCTCCAACAACTGCAGGTCCAATTCGCCGTCCACTCCACCGGCTGTCCGTCGAGCCGGACTCGCAAGCCCCACTCGCCATCAACCACCGGCACACCCAGCAAGCTGAGCTGCAGATGAACCACCGGCCCATCATGCCGGACGAGTGCCGTATTCGCCGTCGCGTGCCACCAATTTCGCAGGCACGCCCAGCTCGCCCAATCGGATTGCGTTGCCGGAATGTCGGTGTCGGTCACGATCAGCCGCTCTTCGGGAGACTCCGAAAACGTCTCGCTGCGAAACGATTCCTTGGTCCGACCGCTTGCGACATGTTGCCGAAACCGCAATGCCTCGGACGCCAGCGAGAGCTCATCCAATCCGGCCAATTCTGCCGCATGGAGCAGCATCGCGATCTGCGATCCAAGTTCGTGATTAGACTTCTTCGCGGCAGCCGAGTCGGCACCGAGCATTCGGCCATCGCGATCCAACAGCGACACGGCCTTCGACAGGACATCCTCGAAACGAAACCGAGCTTCGCCTTCTAACAGCGACTCACCGACGATCGCCCCGACTTCCACCGACCGTGCCAAAGACGCCAGCCATTGAGGCAATACCGGCAGCAGGCAGGCGGCTGGAGTCCCATCGCCGTCCGTCAGCTCGATCAATTCGTTTCGCAGTGATTGCTGTCCAAGCTGCTTGAACTCCGTCACACCTTTGATGTCCCCGAACAATTGCCCGAGCAACCAGGGTAACTCGCCGGTGACCAGCAGCCGCCGATCCGGCGTCACATCGCACGTCAGTGGCTTGGCGAGATACGCCGCGAGTTCCAGCGCCCGCACCAGCACGAACTGCCACACCGGCCACACGGTTGCCGCATCGACGCGCGGCCCGCTCCACAACCACGCGGCCAGCGCCAGCACCTCCAGCTCTGTGCTTTCGGTCTTCCAAGCATCATCAACGGTAAGTTGCTGCTTGGCCCAGCGGCTCAGCCGGGGCCAGTTTTCATTTTCGATCAGCGACCAAACGGTCTTCGCGGGATGCTCTCGCGAACTGTTCCAGGGCCACAAACCACCGCGAGCCGCGACTCGCTTCCGCAACAATCGCCGATCGGCACGAGCCGCGATGCGCTTTGACCACGCTCGCCAGAACTTGTCGAAGCGACCGGCTTGAGCAAACTGCCGCAGATCGTCCGGAGTGGAATCCAACCAACTCAATTGGGGGAGCATCGCTCCTTCGACTTCGCTCACCAAATTCACTTCACGGCCAAAAGCCACGGCATCGTCGCTCATCACGTTGATCTTTCTCCGACCAGAACCATCAAGCAGCACATCACGGCGCGGGCGGAGTCTAACGAGACAATGCCTGAGATACGTAGCCGTCTACCTAGTGCGTTGTCAGAGCAAAGAATTTGGGTTGAGCAAATCCGCCGCAGGGCGCTAGCCCCGGTTCGAGCGAGATGAACCGGGGCACGCGCCCTGCGGCTAATTCAGAGAGCCCCAATTCTTAGTCGTGATACAGCACTAGGGAGTTCGTGAGCGTTCGCGGTATCGGCGGCTGGCTTCGCTGAGAACTTTGCGTTCTCGGGAGTTGAGGCTGGCCTCGCCGTGCTCGGTGATCTTGCGAAGGATCTCATCGACCTTTTCGTCGAGTTCTTCCTCCGGCGACGGTTCGGGGGCGTCCGCTTCGGGGGAATACAGCCGGACCGACTTGCGACGTTCGCGTTCGCGCCACCAAGCGGGGACGTGTCGAACGCTCAGCCAGTTTGAGAGTCGCAGCTCAAACAAGACGTAGGCAAACCCGAACAGCAAGCCGCCCAAATGCGCGGCGTGAGCGATCCCGTCGTGAGTGTTCTGGCCTCGCAACGCGCTCCAAATTGGCAATGTGTCGATCACGACATAGGCGGCGACCAGCCAACGAATCTCGATGGGGATCAGCCCCATCAACAACACTTGCTGACGCGGATACCACATCGCGAAGACCGCCATCACGGCCATCACGGCACCGGACGCTCCGACGACTTGAGCACGCTCGTGCAAGAAGCCGGCTTGCAAGCCCAGAAAACTGAGACCCGCGACGACGGCCGCCAGCAGATAGAACGCGAGGAACTCGCGGCTACCCAGACGCTCCAGCAGCGTGCGGCCAAAGAACCACAGACACAGCATATTGAACACGAGGTGCAGCAAATCCTTCGTGCCGTGGCAGAAGGCATACGTCAGCAGTCGCCACAGTTGCCAGTGCGGCAGCGTGTCATCCGTCGTCAATGCCAGCGACTCGGTCACTCGCAGCGAGGCGATGTTTTGGCCAATGAAGACCAACACGCACAGCCCGATCAGCCAGCGAATCACGGCAGAACCGCCGCTCCGTCCCTCCGGCTGCCAATCCGGGTCTCGATAGTAGTCACGATCCTCGAAACCCATGTCGGCACCGTCACCAGTTTCCAGCGGAGTACTCGCGATCGCGAACTCCGCTCATCGATTTTTACTTTTGGTTTGCGGCCGCGCGTGTAACGTCACCCGCCGCTTGGTCGGCCAGGAGTTCGTTTTCTTTCGTCAGCCGTTCAATCTCGTCGCGCGTCCGTTTAATCTGACGCCGCAGTTCGTCCACTTCCCCTTGCGTGAGGTTGCGATCTTTTTCCAGATCACCCACCGTCTTGTGGTAGCCCTCAACTAAGTACTTGTCGAGATTCTTATCAGCAAGAGTTGGATCACCCTGAAGTTCCTTCATTCGCAGTTCCAATTGCTCAATCGCTTTCGCCTTCGCGTTTTTTTGGTACTCCAAGTTCCTTTCCTGCTGTGCGACCAATTCATCTTTGATGAGCATCGTCTTCTCATAGTTGGTGAACTGCGTTCTGTGCTGCACGGGGATGTTGGATCGGAAGCGCCAGTTGGGACCGTATCGCCAAGTCTTGTCTTCATCGGGCCGCAATCGCCAGTTTGGAATCAACACCGCTTGGGCCTCTTGAGCCGCGCTGACTTTGAACGACCCGACGTAAATCATTCCGGCTCCCTCGACCGAGGGTTGAAAGGCGTAGACGATCGGGATCACGTTGCCGACAGGTGCAAAGCCCTGACTGGTTCCCAGGCCCACTGCCAAGTAACCGGGCTGGCGACCGGCGGCCACTTGCGGAGCGATCCAATATCGTTCCCAGCCGAAAATGGTCTGCTGCAATTCGCTCTTGGCAATCTCCACCGCTTTCTCGGATTCGTCCGCCTTCTTTCGCAACTCCAGAACCTTGGCTTTTGATTCGGCAGTCTTCTTCTGCCAACTGCCACGGACTTGCACCAAGCGCGAGGCTAACGGTGTCCCCGCCAGCGCCAGCAACATCACCAGGATGACCAACCAAATTCCGAATTTCTTCATGGGAATCGTTCCTTCTGGAGCAGCCGCTTGGGCATGACCGACTCTCGCAAACCACGATGGTCTGTCCGCCAAAACTCCTTGCTGCGATCAAGACGGTCTCCGACACGTCGTCTGGGATGATACGGCGGCTTTTTTGAAGGGGTCAAGAAGGAGATTTTCGACGCTTTCACTCGCCGGGAACTCGCGCTGCGATTCGTACCCATCGCGCCCCATCACCGATAGACTCCCCCGCCTTAAACCCGAACCCTCGCCTTGCAACAGATACTTCCATGCCCAAGCCCAAAGTCGCGCGAACCGACCTCAAACCGGGTGAAAACCTCTGCCAGCACTGCACGGCCCGGTGCTGCCGCTATTTCGCACTGCCGATCGAAACACCGAAAACTTCCAAGGACTTCGACTATCTCCGCTGGTATCTGATCCACGGCCGCATTTCGATCTTCGTGGATGGCGACAAGTGGTTTTTGATGGTCCACAACGATTGCGAGCACCTGCAAGAAGACAATCGCTGCGGAATCTATCACGACCGTCCGCAAATCTGTCGGACCTACACCACCGACGAATGCGAGTACGACGGCGACGGCCAATACGACATGCTGTTTGAATGCGCCGAGCAAATCGTCGATTTTGCAGAAGCCTTCCTACCGCAAGTTCCACGTGCAAAAACCACCGGCAGCAAGAAGAACCTCAGTCTGCCGATCTTGAGCGTCCTCACTGAGTCCGCCTGACGAGCGACAACGTAAGCCAATCATTTTGCATTCTTCGATTTCCATTTCTCATTTTCGATTTAGCCCTCACCCCCATGTCACGCCCCATCATCAAGCCCACCACTCTCAAAGGATTCCGCGATTACTTGCCCAGCGCAATGATCGCGCGTGAGAAACTCATTGAGACCGCACGGCGGGTTTATCGCAGCTACGGCTTCTCACCGATCGACACGCCCGCACTCGAACACGCGGAGATTCTGCTGGGCAAAGGAGGGGACGAATCCGACAAGCAACTCTTCCGCTTTCGCGACAACGGCGATCGCGACGTCGCATTGCGGTTCGATCTGACTGTACCACTGGCTCGATTCGCGGCGCAGCACATCCACGAGATCGGGACGCCGTTCAAGCGATATCACATCGGCACCGTCTGGCGCGGCGAGAACACTCAGAAGGGGCGCTATCGCGAATTCATGCAGTGCGACTTCGACACGATCGGTACGACGTCCAACGCCTCCGACATCGAAACGCTTCTGGTGATTCACGACCTCTTCGAGGGGCTCGGCTTCTCGAAGTTCATCATCCGAGTCAACAACCGCCTGGTGCTCAACGGCCTGTTGCAGATGTTGGGGCTTGCCGACAAATCCGCGGGCGTGCTGCGGTGTATCGACAAGCTGCCAAAAGCTGGTCCGGAGAAAGTCGTCGCCGAGATGGTCGAACGCGTCGGCGCGACCGCCGAACAAGCGGCGGAGGTCATTGCGTTCGCGGACCTCAAGGGAGAGCCGTTTGCGATCCTGACATCGCTCGAATCGAAGCTAACCGGTAACGAAGTGGGACTGAAGGGAATCGCTCGCCTGCGCGAACTCTTCACGACCATTCAGCAAGCGGGTGTCCCGGTGGAGCGAGTCGAACTCGATCTCGCGATTGCGCGAGGACTCGACTACTACACGGGGACGATCTACGAGACGTTTCTCGGCGACCTGCCCGGCATCGGCAGCGTCTGTTCGGGAGGCCGCTACGACAACCTCGCCGAACTCTTCACAACACAGAAGCTCCCCGGCGTCGGCGCAAGCCTCGGTCTCGACCGCTTGCTCGCCGCGATGGAAGAACTTGGCATGGTCGCCGCGGCTTCGACTCCAGCCAAGGTGCTGATCGCCTTCTTCGATGCGAATCACCTGGGTGACTATCACCGCGTCGCTCGTGATCTCCGAGCAGCCGGTCTTTCGTCTGAGGTTTATCCAGAAGCGGTCTCGCTGGGTGACCAATTGAAATACGCCGTCCGCAAAGGCTTCCCGACGGCCGTGATTGCCGGCGACCGCGAATTCGCCGCCGGTCACTGGCAGGTCAAGAACCTACTGACTCGCGAACAAGTCACCGTCCCGTCCGCCGATCTTATTGAGCACCTGCATCGCCTGGTGGGATAACCAAGGAGGCGAGGAGCAACAAGTTCGTGGTTCCGCCTTTAGTCGGTGCCGGTTGCTGATACCGCCTAAAGGCGGAACTACGAACTCATTCTCGCCCAACCCCTACGCTACGGAGCCGAGCTGCTCTTCTCGGCCGTTGGGAAATTCTCCGGGATCGGCAAAGTCACCTGACCGGTGGCGGACCATTCGCTGCCGCGGGCGACGACCGATTGGAAGCCGACACACTTCATCGAGTAGGTGTCGTGTCCCATGACGGTGGTGAAGACTCGGCCTTTGCCGTAGGGAATCCACCAGATCATTGGCTCGTGCGCGCCGGTGCCTCCTTTGGCGGAATCTGAAAAAGCTGTCGCGATCAGATGCATGTCGGCGGCGGGACCGCGCTGGCCGTGATATAGCTCATCCTTGGTGTGGAGCCATTCGGCGGGCAAGCCTTTAACGACGGGGTGCGCGGAATCTCGCAGGCGGATTGTGAATTCGTGCTGTGGGCCGTGTCCGGCTCCGGGGCCTTGGCCTTTCGGCGTCCGGACGACTTCGCCGGCCTCGTTGGTGGTAATACGGTCGCCGAAACCGTTTCCTCGCCAGCCGAGGCCGATCATCTTGTTGAAGTCCGGCCACTGCTCGAAGGCGTTGTTGGCGGCATGAACGATGACCAGTCCCCCTCCGGAACCGACGAATTTTTCGAGATCTCGCTGCACCGACTCCGGCCAGAGTTCGCCGTTGTAGTTACTGAGCACAACTTGAAAGTCGGCAAACTTAGGGCGGAAGCCGTTCCAGGCTTCCGCCGGAGATTTATTGGGGGGCGTCGTGGTCACCGAGACTTCGAATCGACCACTACGGGCCAAGAACTCATGAAGGATCGGTGTCGTGGCTTTCCAGTTGTGATTGTTTTGGCCATCGACGATCAGCAGCTTGAGTTTCTCGGCAGCGTCCGTGGGAAGCGGTAGCAGGCAGAGAGCAAATGCGGCGGCGAGCAAGAATTTCATGGCTGGTCCTTCGTAGGCACAGGCGGCTCGCCTGTGCGGGACAGGGGAAATGTGAGAGTTTCCAGGCAGCCCGAGCGAGCCGCCCGGGCCTACGAGTCAGAGAAAACTTGAGACGAAACCCAACTTCGCGCGTACAATTTGCGGACGACGATCAACGGTCTGGAGCTTAAGCGGCATGTCGAACCCCGGCAAATCAGAAACGCCCGGCATAGACGGAAGAGTCTTGTCGCCGTTTCTGTCAGCGGGCCTTTTTTGGGAATCGCGGCTTCGGCCATCGGAACCAGCGGACGATTACCCTAGCACGGCAGTTACAGCGATTGCGCCGACAGAACCGAATTCGCATAGGCGAACGGACTGAAGGCCACCTGCCGAACAATTTCCTCAGAAGCTTCCTCGAACGGCTCATGCAGCTCGATTCGCTTCTGTGACTGGTCGTTCCTAACCACGAGCGGATTGTGGCCGGCGAAAAAATGCCGGCGAACTGAGAAGGAGTTCTGTGATGCTTGTGCTGTCGAGACAACGCGACGAGAGCATCATCATCGGTGACAACATTGTCATCACGGTGGTGGATATTCGCGGCGATAAAGTACGTCTAGGGATCGAGGCTCCCAAAGAAGTGCCGGTCCATCGCCAAGAAGTCTACGATGCCATTCAACGAGAAAACGCTCTCAAAACCAATGCCCCTAAAGACGAGCAGCCGGCTGAGAAAAAGTCGTAGGCTCGTCTCACAAGTTTTCAAGCAGAGGCACACCCTGTCTGCGCTGGTGGAGTTCTTCCATCGGCCATGCGGGGTGTGACTCTGTTTTTGCGCTCGCGAACATTGGGGCCAGCCGATCGTTCAGCATTTGAGCGGCGTCAGTAAAGCGGCTGTTGTATCGAAGATTGCGCAGCAGCCCCGGAACACCGGTGCGATGACCACGAGCGATCGCGGCTCGTCAGCCAGATTGAGCGGATGCTCGCCAGACCACTCCAATTGCCGAGTTGGAGTCATCGCCAGCCAACGGTGAAAATGGCCGACGAACAAGTGACGCTCGGGAACGGCGGCGAAACTGCGACTGGCCTTCTTTGGGGTATCAGGTGCGCCATCGAAGTACCACAAGTCGTCGATCTTCCGAGCATCCAGCCACGGTTCAACATGGCTGAAACGACAATTCTCGACGGTCAAGTGCGGCTGCATTCGGGACATGTACTCCAAGAATGCGGGATCGGCCTCCCGACGAATTTTGTCACCGACGTCGTAGCACAGTCCAACATCGTGATTGCCCCAAACTCCGACGGCCCTTGCCTCGCTCAGCAGCGCGGCCACTTGTGCCGGGTTTCCAGAAGCATTGTAGGAGTCGCATGCGTCCCCCAGTGAAACGACAGAGTCCACACTCTCGCGGCGGAACACGCCCAACGCTCGCGCCAAAGAATCGACCTCTTCATGAATGTCGGCGACGATTCCAATTCGCATGGTCATGTCCAATCCAAGTCTTCCCGCTTCGGCCGGGTGAATGACTCGAAGATCGCGCGATGTCGAGCCAGCAAGTACTCGTCCCGCCGGGTCTCACATTGGCGCACGAACTCAATCACCGGCACCAGAAGCCGAGCCTGCTCTTCCTACGAGGAACTATAGGACGGCTCCCAAGGTCGGCTGCGGCAATTCCGCACACAGGCTTCGATCCCCGGATTCAGGAACCGCAGCTCCGAGCAATATGGCAGAGCAGCCTCGACCAGATCGCCATAACAGCCATCGAACACCCAATCCCGGTACTCGGAGATGAAGGCTTGCAGCGAGGCAATGCTCTCCGACAACGGCAGCCGCACTCCGGTCGAGGCCCAGCTGATATCATCCAGAGACAAGTGTGCGATGTTGAACTCGCGAGCCATAACTCGTGCCATCGTCGTCTTGCCGGAACCGGCGTTGCCGTAGATCACGATTCGAGTGGCGCTCATCGTCAGATCTCGGTCACAAGGACTGGCTTCGCGGGAACAGTCGGCTCAACAGCAGATGCGTCGGAAAGAACAGGCAGGTCGGCAGCACCAGCATCATCAAGCTGAGGTACGCCAGTGGCGGCAGCGACTCTTGAGGCTTCTGGTCGCTGAAGCCATGCACGTAGTTGATGTTGACCGGCAAATTCGGATTGTCGGCCGGAGCGGGCTGAGCCGGCATCGCGAAGAAGCAAAACAGGACCAAGCCCCACGCTAGCAATGTCCATGAAAGGAATGCACGACGGTCATAGCCCAGCCGGTGCAGCAACCACAGCAGTAGGATCGGCAACCAAAAATGAAAGAAGGACAGCCCTCGGACAAACAACGCTTTCTGCGGATCGAACATGTACCGAGTCATGTCGGTCACCGGCAGGCCGAGCAACAGTCCCAGGAAATCCAACTGCCACAGCAACTGTGGCAAGAGGATTCCCACGGCTGCCATCGACACCAGCAATGCGTTTTCTCGCCAGACAGCAACCAGCGTCAACAGCACGGCGACATCGCAGAAATACAGAAAATTCGTCGGCCCATACGCCTGCAAGTAGTACGGTACGAGGACCGCCGTAAACGCCGAGTAGGCAATTTTGACAGCCAGCGGAACGCGACCGTGTCGAGTGCTCATTCGCGCCGCTCCTGGTCCAAATTCACGAGTCGTCTTACTTCAACAACTGATTCAGAACGTCCGGCAAATCACCGCCGTCCGAAGTCGTCCACATGATTTGCCCGTTCTTGCCGATGACATAGACGCACGGCAGATACTCGTTACGCAATTCCAGCATCGTTTGGCCGGCACCCCAACCGTTTGGCCAACGGACACCGGCTCTTTGCAGGATACTTTGGATCTTTGACTTTTGTTCTTCCCCTTCGGAGGTCAGGCCGATGAAGACGACTCCGCGGTCCGCGAATTGATCGTGTAGCTCGACCATGTGTGGCATGGCTCGCAAACAAGGTCCGCACCAGGTGGCCCAGACGTCGATGACCACGACCTTTCCCGCCAGAGAGTTTTTCGTGGGAGCCTCTCCATTCACCCAACCCGCGGCCGCGATGGTCGGAGCTGGACCATGCGGCCGCAAATCGCCACTCGGCTTGCCAAACCAAGAGAGTGATGTGACGACCACGGCGAGCAACGCCAAGCCGAAAAACACTTTTCCAGCGTGACTCGAGCGCCGGTATTCGTTCGGGAGATCCGGGTCCATCGTCGGTTCATGAGGCATGTCAGTCACTATTTCATTTGGGATGAGTCTAAACCCCATCGCGTGACAACTTCACCGGCCAATCTGCGCTTCGACCAGTGACCCCATCTCGGTCGTGCTGACGCTCTTCCCACCGGCAGCGATGTCTGACGTGCGATGACCGGCGTTGAGCACCGCATCGACCGCCGCTTCGACCGCATGAGCTTCCGCCTCCAGTCCGAGCGAGTGTCGCAGCAACATCGCGGCCGCGAGGATCGTCGCCAGCGGATTCGCGATTCCCTTTCCCGCGATGTCTGGAGCGGAGCCATGAATTGGCTCGTACAAACCGGGCCCCGATGAACCCAGCGATGCCGACGGTAGCATTCCCATCGAACCGGGGAGCATCGCTCCTTCGTCGGTCAGGATGTCGCCGAACAGATTCTCGGTCACGATCACGTCGAAGCTCTTCGGCTTCGAAATCAAGTGCATCGCCATCGCATCGACCAGCAAGACCTCATATTGCACGTCGGGGAACTCGTCGCGCACGACGCGCTGCGAGACTTCTCGCCACAGTCGCGACACTTCCAAGACGTTTGCCTTATCCACTTGCGTCAGCTTCTTGCGGCGTCCTTGAGCGGCTCGTGCGGCCATACGCGTGATGCGTTCAATCTCCGACGTGTTGTAAATCATGGTGTTGAAGGCTTCCTCGCCCGACGGATGCGATCGTCGGCCTGACTCGCCGAAGTAGATGCCCCCCGTCAGTTCGCGGAAGAAGAGGATGTCGACGCCGGCAACGATCTCACGTTTCAGCGGCGAAGCATCGACGAGCACGTCATACGCTTTAACCGGCCGCACGTTGGCGAAGAGTTGCAGTTCCTTACGAATCTTCAGCAGCCCCGCTTCCGGCCGGGTCTTCGCTCGTGGGTCATCCCACTTCGGTCCGCCGACCGCTCCGAGCAACACCGCGTGTGATGCCTTGCAGGCAGCGGCCGTTGCGTCCGGTAACGCCGAGCCAGTCGCGTCGATCGCGCAGCCGCCGATCAAGCAGGTCTCAAATTCCCACCGATGCCCGAACTTGCGAGCCACAGCGTTCAACGCCTTTTGTCCTTCGGTAACCACTTCCGGCCCGATCCCATCACCGGGCAACAACACAATCTTCGCGTCCATTTTTGCGACACCTTTCTGCAATCAGCCGGACCGCGCTAGCGTCCGGTTCTGGGGTCAACCGGGGCTAGCGCCCTGCGGCTGATAAACAATTTTGTTCAAAGGGCGGGCAATGTAGCGGCCAGCCGAGGTCATCTCCACGATGCCGCTCGCTACGACCGGCACGATCCGAACGCCGAACACGCGCAGCGGCCAGTTCCGCCGATCCGAACTGAAGCGAGCCGCAATCGTCAGCCGATCCCGAAGAAAACTCAACGTCTTTGCGGCGTCACGCCGCCGTCTCAACTCGCGAAAGAGCGACCTATGCTCCGAGCCTTTTGCTTCGCCGTCGGCGTCTTCGTCGCCTTGTGGGGAACCACCTTCTTGATGGTCGATCAAATGACCTTCGCCTGGAAGGTCGAGCCGGTCGTCGAACGCGATCCGTCGTTTCGCGGTTTCTACGTGACGATGAACGAGCGGCAACAGCGCGTCTTCAATCCGCCGCAATGGATGGCCTTCTGCCTGATGTCGGTCGGCAGCGTCACGATGCTGTATTCGCTCGTGCTGCCCAAGAAGTCGTCGTAGGTCAGCCTTTCCAGGCTGACCCGAAAAACGATTGACGCGACGCTGGCCATTCGCGTCAGGCTAGAAAGCCTGACCTACGATAACTCGGCAATCGGTCGTCCGTCCGACAAGATCGCGATCGGCCGCCCGGAGTGATCCAAAAAGTTCCGTGTCGTGTCGATGCCGAGGTGACAATAAACGGTCGACAGCAAGTCTTGCGGAGAGAACGGCTTCTCCGTCGGGAATTCCGATTTGGAATTTGTCGCACCGACGACTTGTCCCATACGCAAGCCACCGCCAGAGAGCAGCGCCGAGTATGCCTGCGGCCAGTGATCGCGACCTGTCCCTTGAGCGTTGTGACTCAAACGCGGAGTGCGGCCAAACTCACCCACCACGACGATCAACACGCGCTTGTCCAAGCCGCGCTCAAACACATCCTCGATTAACGTCGCCAGGGCTTGATCGAGGTACGGCAGACGAACGCGCATGTAGTCGCCGAAGTGCCCCGGCCGCTGCGCGTTCATGATGTGGTCGTCCCAGTTGGTGAACTCCGGACCGTTCTTGGGAGTGTTGATCGCCAGGTTGATCACCGCCGCTCCCGCCTCGGCCAATCGCCGAGCCAGCAGGCAGCCTTGTCCCCACAAGTTGCGGCCATACCGATCACGCAAGTGGTCGTCTTCCTGCGACAGATCGAATGCATTCGCAGTCGTGGAACTGGTCAGCAACTCGAACGCTCGTTCGCGAAACTGACCAGCGGCTTCAAGCTGTCCACTTTGATCGAGGTCTCGTCGCAGGCGATCGAAGTCGGTCAGCAACGCTTTGCGATTCTCTAAAGCCGCGAGGTCGCGACCGACACTGATCTGCGTCTTCAGCGGTGCGAAGTTCGGCGACGACGGATCGCCAACCTCAAACGCCGCGTGATGGCGGCCGAGGTACGTTGGCCGGGTGTAATACGGCTGGCTGGGGACAGCGAGGTAGGGTGGAATCGCATTTGGCCCCAGTCCGCGGACTCGACTGGCCACGGAACCGAAGTCGGGATGCTCACTCTTGGATTGCGACGTTGGGTCCAGCACGCTGGGTCGCTTGCCGGTCATCACGATGATGCCGCCGTCGCTGTGGATACCGATGTCATGATTCAGTGACCGGACCAGCGAGAACTTGTCGGCGACGGCTGCCTGTCGTGGAAACAGTTCGCACAGATCCATCCCCGGCACGTTGGTCGGAATCGGCGCGAATATGCTGCGATATTCCACCGGAGCCTGCGGCTTCAAATCATACGTTTCCAATTGCGAAGGACCGCCGTGGAGGTACAGGAGGATCACGGACGTGTCCGTATTCGCCGTCCCGGCCGCCGCTCGCGCCGCGAGCACATCGCTGAGCGCCAAGCCTCCCAAGGCCAACGCGCCGACTTGCAGAAACTCACGACGATCCAGCGGACCAGAACAATGCTGGGCAGTCATTGACGATCCTTTCGCGAGTGAGTCGGGGAGGGGAGGGCGGGAGACATTCTGAGCCAATTCGCGCGGCTTTGTCAAAAACTCATCGGTCATCGCAACTCGAAAACATGATAGCCCCAAGCGGGGACGTCGAGATACAGCCCCGGTTCGATCAACTCATGGTCGAGACGGTCATAGACGGCGTCGCTCAGCCAGTCGCGAAGGCGGATGGTCTTGCCCTGTCGTTCCACAAATGGGAGTTGCACGTGGCACTGGCTTTGATGCTCCGAATAATTCACCGTCACCAAGCGATGTTGCCCGTTCGATCCGCTCCAGTGAAAGACGATGAAGCAGTCGTCCGTCCGATTGCCGGGCCACGCCGACGTCGCTTCGAGCAATTGCCAGTCCCCGTCGCGAAAGACGGGATCGCAAAGAACGTCCAGCACGCGATGATAGAACTCGACCGTGCGGGCATTGACCGGTTCGACCGGCCAACGATTGAGATGCGGCGATAGTCGCAGGCGACGTCCCTCGAACTGACCTTGATGGAAGAACCGGAGTCCCGGCGAAAAGAAGGTCAACACCGCAGCGGCTTCGTGGACCTCAGCAGAAAATGTCGCGGCGGCACGCGGTTCATCGTGGTTCTCCAGGAACCGCGCGAGCTTGTCTTGAAAGTCTAGACCCGCGCGAAAGTGATTGCGCACCGGAGTTGCGTGATGCTCGCGCAGGCGGTCGTACAGTCGCTTGTCGTAGGTCGCGTCGAAGCCTTGCTGCTGAAGAGTCCATTCCAAGTCCCAATAGACTTCGGCCATGAATAAGAAGTCGGACGACTTCTCCTTCACACGAGCAATCGCTTCCGGCCAAAACGGTGGCATGGCGATGTGCCACGTCCGGTCGAAAACCTCCGGAAGGATCAGCATGGCCATGTCGCAACGTACTCCGTCACACATACCGGCCAGCCGCACGAGCGTTTGCGACATCGCTTCGCGCAGGCCGGCATTGCCGTAGTTCAGTTGCAGCGTGTCGGGCCAGCCAGAGAAATACGGATCGCGGCCATAGGCCATGACTCGTGTGCCGGTGGGTGTGGTCACGCGCGTGTAGTTCTGCGGCTCGTTCGCGAGTTGTTCCTCGGTACCGCCAATGAAATAGTCGGGATGCTCGGCGATCCACGGATGGTCCGGAGCCATGTGGTTGGGGACGAAGTCCAGCAACAACCGCAGTCCACGCTTCCGCATCTTTTCTCGCAGCCGAGCCAATGCCGCGTCGCCTCCAAGATCGGCATGCACGTGGTAGCCAGTGATGGCAAAGCACGAACCGGGAATGTCCTCATCGGTGAGATCCGGAAGCGTGGCGGCATACTCGTGTCGCCATTCGGGGTTCTCACGCGAGACCCGCTGCCCGGCGGAACCTGTCTGCCAGACTCCCAGCAACCAAATCCAATCGAAGCCTGATTTGGCGAGTTCATCCCACTCGTGATCGGGGATTTCATCCAGCGTGACCTTACGGCCCAACTTGCCAGACAGTTCGCGCAGCCAAGCGCGGGTGTTGATTTGATAGAGCAGCGGCGATCGGGGGGGCATCAGGAGTTCCTCTCGGTTGTCGCGAGTGTATGCGTCACCCGTCAGACTCGAAACCGCCTCTTGGCTTTATCTGGTGAATCAGTCGCAGGGAGCTATTGCTGCGTGGTTCATTCTCGGAGTGCGTGTGAGCGCCTATCGGAATCGATGAAGCATTCGTGTCCGCCTGGAAAGTCTGACTTGCGACGGCTGTCGCAAGTGCTCCGCATTGATATCATGGCCGCGTCGTCGGAACCGCGCTGGTGAGCGGTGTTCTCATTCTCGTCCGACGCTGTCTCGTCTGTCTTGCCAGGGAGCCGATTCGTGCCGAAGGCCACGTTGCTGGTGATCCAGGGAGCCGATCAAGGGCTGCGCTTCGATTTGGATGGAGGCGAGGTCACGCTGGGCCGCGGCGCGCTCAATCCGATTCGGCTCCGCGACGACGAAGTTTCGCGAACGCATGCGTCGATCGCCTTCGACGCTTCGGTCGGTGGGTTCGTGATCACGGACCGCAAAAGCTCGAACGGCACGATCGTCAACGGCGAGGCGGTTCACGCGCGCAAGCTCGTCAACGGCGATCAGGTCACGATGGGGGTCACAGCCTTCTTGTTTCAAGAGGTGCCGGACGCTCGACCGGTGCCGGTCGCGTCTCAGTTGGAAGTCTTCGTCGGCGATGACCCGCGCGATCGCTCCAGCATTGTCAGCGAGATGAGCCCCAAAGTTGGCCGACAATTGCTGCGAGATGCCACCTCGATCATTCGTTCGACTTCGCCGGCGCAGACGCTCGCGAATTTGCAGGTGCTCTATCGCATCACTGAGGAAGCGGTCACGCCGACGCTATCGCTGGAACAACTGCTGCACCGCATTCTGGAACTGGCCCTTGAAGTCGTCGGAGCGGATCGCGGTTGCGTGTTCGTCAACGACCCGCGTTCTAGCAAGCTGACACCACAAGCGTTCTGCACTCGCAAAGGCTTCCCAGTCGGCAGTCCCATGCCAGTGTCTCGCAGCATCGTCGATTACGTGCGTCAGCGCGGTCAGGGAGTCCGCACGTCCGACGCTCCGCACGATCTGCGGTTCAGCCAGCAGAGCATCGTGCAGGCTGGCATCCGCGAGGCAATGTGCGTGCCAATGCAGGGCCGTTACGAACTGATGGGGGTACTGTATCTCGACACGACGACCCCCAGCGAAGAATTGATCCGCGACGTTCCGGAAGGCTATCGCTTCACCGAAGAAAAACTGCATCTGCTGGCGGCGATCGGTCGGCAAACCGCGCTGGCGGTCGAGGACCATCGCTTTCAAGACGCCTTCCTGAAAGCCGAACGGCTCGCCGCCGTCGGGCAAACCATCGCGATCCTCTCGCACCACATCAAGAATATCCTGCAAGGCGTGCGCGGCGGCAGCTACTTGATCGACATGGGCCTGAAGCAGCACGATGAAGACCTGATCGGCCGCGGCTGGAAAATCGTCGAGAAGAACCAAGACCGGATTTATCACCTCGTTATGGACATGCTGACGTACAGCGCCGAGCGCAAGCCCGCGTTGCAGACCGCCAATTTGAACGACGTTGTTCGCGATGTCTGCGAGTTGATGGAAAGTCGCGCCGCCGAATGCCAGGTCGAGCTGACGTGTCAGCTCTCCGACAAAATTCCGCAGAGCGCGTTTGATCCCGAAGGGATTCACCGCGCCGTTTTGAACATCGTCACGAATGCCATCGACGCGGTCGATGGAGTGGCTGGAGGCCGAGTCTTCGTCGAGACCGTCTACAACGAAAAGCCGGATGAACTCTGCGTGCTGGTCCGCGACAACGGTCCCGGTATCCCACAAGCTCAGCAGGCGATGCTATTCAACATTTTTGAATCGACGAAAGGCTCACGCGGAACGGGGCTGGGCTTGGCGGTCTCGCAGAAGATCCTGCGTGAGCACGGCGGCGACATCTTTGTGGTCAGCAAAGAAGGCGAGGGGGCCACGTTTCGCCTGGCCTTGGCGCGACTGGAAGATGAATCCGGTCTCATCAGTTCTATAAGCGCGACCTTTTTGGCCCCTCCCAGCAGTAATCCGGAACTCGAGTAATCGTCTTCACCGCGTTTGAAACGTGCGCGGCTGACCTTCGGCTCCGATCTGCACCGTGTAGCTTTCTCCGCCGGGCGCGACCGAGGTTTTCACAAACACCCCTTTGCACGACGCCGTGTCATCGACGTTGTTGGCGATGAACTCGGCCGCCGTTTGTTCTTCCGGTTTGAGCTTCACATTGCGATGCAGTTGATAGATCGCTTGCAGCGATTTGATTTTGCGAAGCGTTCCATTCGTTCTGGGATCGCAACCCTTGGTCGGACCGTTGCACATCACACAGACGCGCGGGTCGATCGCCAAGACCAGCGCCGGATGGTTGCTCACACCCAGGCCATGATGCGTGACCATGAACAGCTCGACTTTGCCAAGCGGATTGTTCGGGGTCATCAATTTCATCTCGATCTGGTGGGTGAGGTCGCCGCAGCACAGGAAGGAAAACTTACCGAACTTCGTCAGGATGCTGATGCTCGCCGCATTGTCAGACGGATCATGTTCCGGCGGCTCGAAGTCCTTGGCGAACGGATTCGGCTCCCCGGTGTTGGGGATCACGTCACGGCTGGCAGTGACGATTTTAAGCGACAGTGGCGTTTTATCTGATTTCAGCAGCAACATGTCACCCGCCTTTACCGCCTTCGATTTGTTCTGCGAGGCGGCTCGGTAATCGACCATTGTCTTCTCGAAGTTCTTGTCCTCGGCCAACGATTCCGGGATGCCTCGATCCCAGAAGTTGTTGACCTTGATCTGTGCCGCCAGCGCGGCGTGATTGCCGTAATGATCCAGATGCCAATGCGACACGGCCACGTGATCGAGATGATCCTGCTTGGCGACATCACGCAGCACATGCAGGATCCGATCGCGATCGCGACCGCCGTTGTCGGGATAGCCGGAGTCGATCAATAGCGATTCGCCGGCCGGCGTGATCATCAACGTCGCGGCCCCTCCCTCAACGTCGATGAAATAGATGTCGAGCCGCCCGTCTCGCTGATCGGCGAAGGCCGAAATGCCGCTCGACAAGACCGTCAACAAACACATGCCACACAGGACAAGAAATCGCGTCATGGGTTGAACCTCTCTGGCAGGAATCGTGGTGAGAAATCCAGAAACAACCGCCGTCATTTCCCCTCGCAATGATCGCGAAGGGCGGCAGAGTATCAGCCGTTCGCGGGAGTTGCAGTCGGAGGGACGACTGCTGGTGTTGAGAGAGCCGAAACGGGAGTCGTCGCCGGTGACGTCTGGGCGAAGCGTTCTTTGGAGAATTCATCCAGTTCCGTGTTGAAGATTTTGATGAGTGCATGCAGACAGCAAGCCACAACGGGACCGATGAAGATGCCCCACAGGCCCATCACCTGCATACCGCCAAAGACACTGACAAACGCGAGCAGCGGATGCAGGTCCGCGTCACGTCCCAACACGCGAGCCTTGATCACGTTGTCGAGTGCGCCGACCACCACGATCCCGATCAGCGTGAGGAAGATCGCCGAGCCATGCGACCCGTCCACCCACAGCCACACGGCGCACGGTGCCCACACCAGCCACGTCCCGGCCACGGGAATCAATGATGCGAACGTCGCCAGCACGAACAGCAAGAAAAAGTTGTGAAAGCCGACACAATACAAGGCGAACGCCGTCGCCGCGCCCTGTGCGATCGCCGAGAACATCGTCGCCGAGACCACCGCCTGCATCACGCGTGTGAATTCGCGCAAGAGCTGCCGCTGATACTCGACCTGCATCGGGATCAGCTTCTCGGTGGCCGCCAGTAGGGGTGCCCCGTCACACAGAAAGAAATACAAGCCGATCAGAAACATCGTCAGCCCGACTAAGCCGCCGACGAGAGCGCCTAGCAAGCCGAAAGTTTTTGTCGTCAGTCCCAAACCGCCGCTGGCCGCCAAGCCTAAGCTCTTCATCGCCAACTCTTGCAGGTGTATCCCAGCGTCTTCCGAGAATGAAATCAGGTTCTGATCCAGCTCATCCAGAATCTGCTGCCTCTCGGCAAGCACTTGGTCCCGTTCCTCGACGCTCGCGTTTGCGTCTGGAATCGGTTTGGCGAAGTCCAATGCCTTGACCGCCAATTCACGAATCTTTCCCTTGAGTTCATCATTCGACGGCCGATCCGCGTGTTGTAGCTTCTCGATGTTGGATGTGATCTCACGTTGGTGCCGTGAGGTGAAATCACGCAACTGGATCGCCGCCGTCACGACTGCCAGTACCAGCGGCACGAACAGGACGGTGCAAACCATCGTGACCGTCGCCGCCGCCGCCAGCCAACTGCGACCGCCCAGCTTGCGTTGGCAGCGACTATACAGCGGCTGGCACCACACCGACGTTACCGCCGCCAGAAACAGCGGCAACAGGAACGGAGCCACGATCTGATAGAAGGTGATTCCCAAAAAGATGATCAGACTCGTTAAGATCACCAAAGAAACCAGGCGTGGCATCGACGTCATGAGATGTCTTTCGTAGGTCAGGCTTTCCAGCCTGACCGGAGCGCGGATCACCAGTTTCGATTCGGATCGGGCCAGTCTGGAAAGGCTGACCTACAAGACAGAAAGCACAAGCATGGCCAGACGCTACATCATCTCGCTCACGGGTTCAAACCGGGTCGGCGTTCTGGCGGCGGTGACGACGGCGCTCGACGAACTGCGCGGCAATTTGTGGGAAGCCAATATCTCGGTCATGCAGCCGTTTTGTTCGATCCTGCTGACGGCTGACTTTCCCGATGGTCGATCCGAGAGCATCGTCTCCGACCACATTCGCGATCTGTGCCGCCCGTACGCCGTCGAGGTCCGCTTAACTGAACCGGCGGCGGAATCCGGAATCCTGACGCCACCGACTGTTAAATACGTGCTGACCGTGCGCGGATCGGATAAGCCGGGCATGCTGCGCCTGCTCGCGACCAAGATGGCGGAACTCAGTGTCGATATCCGCAACCTCTACGCCGAGCGTTGTGAGCGTGACCAATCTTTCGTCATGGAACTCGAACTGGCCATTCCGATGTCGCTCAATCTCGCACGAGTCAGCGAACAGATCTCCGCTCGCTGCGTCGAACTCGGCTTGCAGTTGACGCTGGAACCGTTTTCCGAATTCTTCGCCCGCTGCGGCGGTAACCTCCGCGACTCGGTGAGAGCAACGACCCGCGTGTGACCGTAGCGGCGTCGCTCCGCGACACCGATCCGAGTCGCGGAGCGACTCGGCTACATGTCGCCTCTCACGCAGCGAGACGATCCGAATCCGCTGCGGCCGGAAGGGCCGACAATTCCTTAGCAATAACTCCGTTCAACGTCTCTTCGAGATCGCCAAGGATGTCGGCCACCATGCGTCCGTCGAGCAAGCGATGATCGTATGCCAGAGTGACTCGCGAGCACCCGCGCTCGTCGATCGGTCCGAACGTCAGCCCGCTGGTCAAGAATCCGGGAGGATGTCGAATCTCGGCTCCCCGCGAACTAATCGTCGTCAGGAAAAATGTGCCGCAACGTTTCACTCGCCGTTGTCCCGACAAATTGAGCAGAGTCCACCAAGCGATTCGTCGCAGCCATGACGGCAACGCGCTCATCTCCCACTGCTTGCGAAACGCGGATGGAACTGGTTCGGTCAAGTAACGATCCAGGCGATCCTGCACTTGAATTAACGGTGTCGTCTCAGGCTGATAAAACTTAGACCAGAAAATCCACGGTTCACCTTCGACCTCGCGATGGGTGACGATGATCGCGAGACTGTTGGGGTGCTGATACAGATGCGGCCACGGCCAACGCATATAGATCTGCCGCAACGCCGGGTATCTCTCAGCCACGATGCCAAATGCTTTGATGAACACAACCGACCAAGAAATGCGTTGAGTCGCTCGTTCACGGGCGGCGGCCACGGCATTCAAGTCGATGATCCGGTCATGAGCCGTCGTCGGCACCTGCTGGCTCAGTCGCAGCAGGTCGATGACAAGCCGCCGGCTGCGCGGAATTGCCAGCCGTTTGGGTTGGTCCGTCGTGGATGAGGAAGGCATGCGGCGACTCCGTTCGCACTGCTTGGATTTGACCGTCGCAACGTATCACGACTCGACAAATCGCGGAAAGAGCAGGTCCGATATGGGACGCGTTTAGCCTTGGTCTCGAGTGAATTTCGACCCAGAGTCATGGTGGACTGCGAAGCATTCCGACTTAGAATCAACAGCCGCCGATATTTCTCGTCAGGCGAGGAACCATGATGCTTGGAAATGACTGTCGCGGATCGCTGCATTCTCAGCATGCGTTCGAAAACTATCACGGCAAAACCCGGGAAGGGCTGACGCTGACCGACCGCCGTGGCATGTTGAAGGCCAGCGTGGCGGGGCTCGCCGGATTGAGCTTGCCAGAGTTGCTGAAAGCTCAGGCCAAGGCTGGCAGCGGAACCAAATCCGGCAAGAGTGTGATCCTGCTCTGGATGGCCGGTGGGCCTAGTCATATCGACACCTGGGATCCGAAACCGGACCGGCCTTTCATGAATCGTGGGCCGTTCGGAATCACCCAAACAAAGCTGCCGGGTACGATCATCTGCGAGCACCTGCCGAAGCAAGCGGCGATGCTCGATAAGTTCACGATCATTCGGTCGGTCGATTGCAAGCACTCGAACCATGAACCGAACATGGTCATGCAGACGGCGAACCTCGCTAACGAACCGCGCGTCAACAAAGAAGCCGAAAAGTATCCGGCCCTCGCGTCGATCGTCGCCAAGCATCACGGGGCCAATGATCGATCAATGCCGCCGTATGTCGCCTTTATGCGGTCGCGGTCACATCTGGCGTTCGCCGGTTATCTCGGCAAGCAGTACGACCCGTTCCTCGCTGGCCAGGCAACTCGGCTGCCGATTTATGACCTCGTCGGCAAAGACACCGGGCAGATGTCGCAAGCGGGAGCATTCCAATTGCCGCTGGGATTGTCGCTCGATCGTCTTTCCGAGCGGCGTTCGCTGGTGGGCTCGTTTGATCGTTTGCGGCGGGACATCGACCAAGGTGGCTCGCTGGCGGCGATGGATTCGTATCAGCAGCAAGCCGTGGATATGGTGCTTGGCCGCCGAGCACAAACAGCGTTCGATATCGAACGCGAATCGGCCGAGAGCCGCGAACGATTTGGAAAACATTTGTGGTGTCAGCAAGCGTTAATCGCGCGACGGCTCGTCGAAGCGGGAGTCGCGTTCGTGACGCTCGACTTGAGCTATCACACCGCTTCGGGTACCTGGGACACGCACGGTGACAACATTCCGCCGTATGGCGGCATCAGCAAGGGACTCGGCCCGTTGCTGCCGTTGTTCGATCATCTCATCACGACGCTGGTCAGCGATCTCGATGAGCGCGGACTGCTCGACAACACGCTGGTCATTGCGATGGGTGAGTTCGGCCGCACTCCACAAATGGGAACGCAGGAAAGCTCCGACGGCCGCAATCACTGGCCGAACATCATGTCGATGTGCCTCGCCGGAGGCGGATTCCGCCACGGCCAAGTCATCGGTGCCAGCGAACCCGATGGGGGCACGATCCGCGAACGCCCGGTCACGCCGGGCGATCTTGCCGCCACGATCTTCCATCACTTCGGCGTGCCGCTCGACGTGCAATATCTCGACAACCGAGGCCGGCCGCACTTCGTGCTGGCCAATGGCGGCTCACCGCTCCGCGAACTGGCGTGAACGTCACGCCGCCGCTCGAAAAACCGAACACCCGCCCCCAGATTGGTTGAACGTGGGCCGCGGGTGGTCACCATTAGAGACCAACCAGATCGCGTTCGTGTAAAAAAAGCGAGAGCCCCCGATTGAACCAATAGAGGAAACTCTCGCTCGATGCTGTCACTTTGAATTTGCCCAAGCCGCGGACTAACTCGCAATCACACCGGTATTCACAATCACAATCACACCGGTAATCACGCCTTCGTAACTAATCGGGCGCCGCCCGTCCGATGGCAAGGCGCCACCCGAAAAGGCTCCACTACCTCTAGCTCCAGAGAATCGCCCAGTTCCGCCAGTAATTTCGAAAGTGCCATTGGTGATAGGACCGGCAAAGCCCGACTCAAATTCTCCAAAGATAAATACGGAGAGTTCGCTGCCATCAGCCGCTCTGAACATTTGGGTTCCCGATGCAGACACCACAACACCACCAACAATCACTGGTGTTGCAAAGGAAAAACCAGTGAGTTCAGTGACCGCTCCGAGAAAGCTCGCGTTGATGCTTAGCCCGTTGCGAACAGTCCCATTCGGCTGTAACTCCGGACTTGCGATGCCCGTGGCCGTGAAAGGAACAGTATCCGTCCCAGTGCCGGAGTCCACCAAGAAGACTTCATCGTCTCCGCTGCCAGTATCGATCGTCAGATCCTTGCCGACAGTCAAGGCTTCCAGTTCCACGTCGTCATTCCCCGTGCCGCCGATGATCCTCACGTTTCCGGTCACATTGATGGGGGCAGCCACCAGCGTTTTCGTGAGGCGGTCATTGCCCGCGCCCAAATCGACGGTCAGATCGCCGCCAACGTCGATCTTACCGCTGGTCAACGTCGCACTGTTCACGGTCACCGAGTCATTGCCGAACCCCCCGTTGATTTTCAGATTGCGACGAACCGTGAGGTTTCCGACGGCCAAGTCAGTCCCCAGATTCACCGTCAGTGCATCGTTGCCACCGTCGAGATTGATGGTCACATCACGAAAGGTATTGGAGCCTACGAGTGTCTGTGTCGCCGCGGAGAATGCGCCGCTTCGGATGAGCGTTCCGGCGGTTCCAGTCAACGTAATGCCCGTCTCGGTGACATTAATCGTCAACTGGTTGGAGTTGTTGTCTCCTGTGAGCGTGAGGTTTCCTGATGAAACAGCGGCGACCACGGTGCCGGTCGGCAAAGTACGCTGTTCGAGTAGTTGAATTTCCGCGCTCAGCGCGCTGGGCGAGCGGTGCTTCTGATGGCGAGACGATTGACGAAAGAGATTCTTCAAGGTGGATCCTCGTGGTAAGTAGACAAGAAGTTGGTTGGCGCCCGAGGAGACGTATAAACGTGATTTTGCCGCACTGTAAACTCCCCAGACTTCCTAAAGTCACGCCGCTTAATAAAAAATAAGGTCCAAATTTGACGATGCCTGCGTCGTGATTCGATTTCTTAACACGCAACATTTAATCAACAAGTCTCAGGCGGCTTCGCAGCTCTCCGACAGGATCGGAGAATCCTCGTCAATCACACGCCTCCGACCGGGCAAGTCATCGCGATACCAAGTGGCGAGCACCGCGTCCCATTCGGCCAAACTGCTGACGACGACAAATGCCTCACGGAGTTGCTTGAACTGCGGATGCAGCTCCGAATACTTGATGCCGAATTTTCGGAGCATGATCGCCGCTCGGTTTTCGTCGTAGACCTCCATCGCCAACCGGAAGTGCTCACGCAGCGCGTCGCGTTGTTCATACAACGACGGCGGATCAGGCAGCGGTAAGCCGGCAGCGAGTGCTCGCGCCTCGCGAAAGATCCACGGATTGCCGATCGCCCCTCGTGCGGCCGTCACGCCATCAACGCCGGTCTGGCGGATCATGTCGAGACATGCCTGAGCCGTGAATAAGTCGCCGCTGCCGAGCACCACTCGGTTCCCCGCGTGCTGCTTGATTTCGCGAAGGATGTCCCAGTTGCTCGGCCCGTTGTAACGCTGTTCGACCGTCCGACCGTGAACGGTAATCGCGGCGACTCCCCGTTCGTACGCGCCGTCGAAAATCTCATAAAACTTGTCGCGGCTCTCTGCTTGGTCGTCGATTGCTCGCCTCATCTTGACGGTCACGGGGACATGCGGCGGCACCGCGTCCCGCACTCGGCTGACGATCTCTAGCGCGGTTTCCGGTTGGCTCAACAAGAAGCCGCCTCGGCAGCGGCCGAGCACCTTCTTCACTGGGCAACCGAAGTTGATGTCGATGACGTCGAAGCCCGCCTCGACCAGCTTCAAGGCCGCGGGTCCAAAGTCCTCCGGCACCGCGCCCATCAATTGTCCACCGACGGGATGCTCTTCGTCGCTGACCTTAAGGAACCGTCGTGTGCGATGCCGGTCCTTTAGCTCGATCAAAAACTTGTCGAGCAGCACCTCGCATAGCGTGTACGACGCGCCGAAGCGTTTGGCGATGACCCGCATCGGCCAATCGCTGTAGCCGCTCAGCGCCGCCTGCACGACCGGGAAGTCGAGCTTAATCGGGCCGAGACGCAGGCGAGAAAGGGACGCTGCGTTGGAATTTGAGATTTGAGATTTGAGATTTCCAGATTCGCCGCTCATGGCTTTTCTTCCAATCCGCAGGCACACACCATCTGTCCGCAGCCGGGGCAGCCATTGCCGTACTTCTTTAAGACGGCGGCCTCCAAGTCCACGCCGCAGACGTTCGCGATCGTGGCCAACCACGCGAGCACGTCGGCGAACTCCAGGGCCAGTTCTTCCTTCGAGCCTTCTCGTAACGCGGCCGCCAGTTCCCCGACCTCCTCCATCAGCCACATGAACGTGCCGTCGACACCGCGAGCCTCGTCCTTGCTGGAGTACATCTTGGCGATCAACGCCTGCAGATCGGCGAGCCCGAAAGGCTTGGTTTCAGAGGGAGCAACCACGCGAGTTTCCTTGTTTTGAGAAGGCTGGAATTCAGCCATCGGAAGTCAGCGATTCGTCGTCGAGAAGCGACTTGCTCGAAATCCGTTGGCTTCACAGAATACGCGACCTCGCGGCGGACGAGAATTCCGCCGAAAAGAATTCGCCTCGCCGAGGCCACAAGGCCGATGATCGGGCGAGGTACTTCCACCGACCACAGGTTTGACAACATGGCCAAAGCGGGATCACGCAAGAAGCTGCCGAAAGAAGTCGCCGTCATCAATGCGGACAACTGCACCGGCTGCGAATCGTGCTTGGAAGTCTGCCCCGTCGATTGCATCGTGAAGGTGCCGGGCGAGACGATCGGCTGCCTGCAAAGCTTCTGCGAAATCGACGTCGAACGCTGCGTCGGTTGTGAAGTCTGCGTCCACATCCCGACCAAGAAGTCGGACCCCTACGAGCTGACCGTCTGCCCGTGGGACGCCATCGAAATGCTCCCGACGATCAAAGTCGCTCAGTACGTCGCCGCGAAGGGTGGTCCTCCCGATTACCTTCGCGACAACTGGGAACGCATCGTCGAACCGGCCATCCGCATGGCGCAACTCGCCGCCGAGCAGCAAGCCTAGTTGATTTCGACGAACCGAAATCACATCAACACACAGGCGAGCGGGGCGGCGTCAGCCCCCCGGTTTTCGGCAGTCATTGCGATCACCGGGGGGCTGACGCCGCCCCGCTCGCCAATTCTGTTTCAGAGGCTCGACGCGATCACGCCGCTCCGTCTTTTTCCAGCAGCAGGCGGAGGTACGAGCGGCGGTCAGGTTTTCCGAGCTGAAGTTCTTGAGCGAGAGCAAAGAGGCAATCGCGTGCCGTGTCGCGCTCGGACTCTTCCGCGATGATCTCCAATTCCGCAAACCAACCGAGGTCGAGCACGTTGTCGATGACGACTTCCAGATCGCGGTTCTGCCAGCGGAAATGAAACGGCTCACGGCGTTTAACGACATCGCGAACTTCGCGGAATCCGAGTGACGCGAACATCTCCCGCAACTGCTCACGAGCGACCTGGCCGGAGGCGGCTGGGACTTCGACTTCTCGCCGAGTCTTGGCGACCTGATCGACGAGCGGACCTTTGTAGGTCAGAAAGTTGTCGTCGCCGACGCAACGCAGGCGGAAGACCTCATCGGTCTGAGCGAAATCGCGGCTCGGATGCGCGAGGTAAATATCGCGCTGATCAAGCGGCTGGCCGGGATGTCCCCCCAACTCAGCGATGCGCTGTCGAAGAGCCGCAACAGTTGCGGCGTCAGCCAGCGGAAATTTTAACTCGACTTCGTAGGTCATGAATTCATTCGCCGTCAAAAGCTCATCGTGCTCAGCAAGAGGCGGACAAAAGTAGTTGGAACACTCATCTTCGCTAATTGGAAGCGACAGCCTTTGTCTGGATTAGCGTCGATTAGCGAAGATGAGCGTTCAAAACTGCGTTTGGATTGTGGGGTGACAACAACCAAAGATTCGAGGTCGCTAATTCGCTGCTGCCTCGAACTCTTTGCCGATGAGTTCGAGGTTCTCCCAAGTGAAGAGTCCGGTGTCGTGGCCGTCGTTCCAGGCGATCTTGATCGCGTAGTTGCCGGTGAATTCCATCTTGGTCGGAGCGATCTCGCTGGGGACGTCTTCCACGTCCACCACCCGGATGCCGGTGGTTTCACTGACGCAGTTCGCACACGGGCAGCGGCCGCGTACGAAGCGGAACGGCAGCCGGTAGGTGCCGTGCGACCATTCGAGTTCGAGGACGCCCTCTTGTTGTCGGGCTTTGATGCTGAGCGGTGGTGCGGTCATGCGACGGTTTCTGGGTTTGGAAAAGTGCTTCAGCCACGGATTGAACACAGAGGAAACACGGATCAGGACAAGTCGAAGGCTCAGACAAAACCGCTTTCGAGTTCTCCTCATCCGTGTTTCATCTGTGTCTCCTCAGTGGCCAGATTCATGCATTCATTCCTTCACGGGTTTAATGGTCGTGGCCACCCTTGAACAGCGGGCTGTTCTTGTCCCCTCGGGACGCGAGGTAGGCGACGAGGTCAAGGATTTCGTCGCGGGTCAGTTTTTCGAGCAAGCCTTTCGGCATGATCGAAACCTTCGACCGTTGACGCTCGGCGACGTCGTTGCGTTTGATGAGGATCGGGTTCGTGCTGACGAGTGGATTCTCGACGACCTTGATGATGTCTCCGCTCTCTTCGACGACGAGGCCCTGGATCACTTTGCCGCTTTGCAACTCGAAGACGTTGGTTTGGTACTTCTCGTTGATTTTGGCGCTCGGGTCGAGGAGTTCTTTGACGATGTCGCTGGGCTTCAGTTTGGCGTCGAGCTTGCTGAGGTCGGGGCCGAACTCTTTGCCGACGTTGTCGAGTTTGTGGCAGCCGACGCAGTTGGCGACGGTGAAGAGTTGCTTGCCGGCGGTGTAGCTGCGCTTGGAGTGGTCGGCGCGATCGCTGTGGTCGTGGCCCATGGCTTTGTGGTCGAGGGCTTCGATGACTTTGGCGAGGTCTTCGAACTTCCATTCGGTGCGCGGGCGGCGGTCTTTGAGCAAGGCGTCGGCGGCTTCGATCTTGTTCGCGGCGAGGTAGGCTTCGGGGGCGGCTTCGTAGGCGTCGAGGTCGGCGACGACGTACAGCGCGGCGTACATGCGACGCCAGTGGCCGGGGTAGGTGCAGACGATTGGATAGATGCCGGTTTCTTTCGGGACATTGAAGCTTAGGCGTTGCGAATCGCGCGGCTGCAAGAGCGTGCTCTTCGCGAGAATCTTTGGTGAGTCGGGGATGTAGTGTTGCTCGGCGAAGCCTGGCTTTTGGGCGTTGGCTTCGGAGAGGAGGCCGATTTCTTCCAAGGCTCCGGGGAGCGTGATCGCGAGGTTGTGGGGCATCAGATCGCTGTTATCGAGGATGAACTCGACGGGCTTGCCGGCTTGGACGGCGATGATGTCTTTGTCGTAGCTCATCTTCTCGAATACGGTGCCGATCTTGATGACTCGGATGCCGAGTTCGCCGAGCGTCGCTCGTGCGAGCTTGGCTTGATCGGCGGGGAGCAACGACGCGAGGGCGTCGCCGAATTCGAGCATGTCGATGGCCGGGGATTGCGTGCGGTCTTTGGCCGGGATCTTTTTCACGGCTTCGACCATGACGCTGAGCAGCGCGGGGGCGTCTTCCTTCGGCCACGTTTGCTTGGGCAGGCGTTGCAGCGAGCGGATGGCGGTGAGGCGATCGACGTCCTCTTTCACGAACTTGCTCAGCGAGGCGAAGGTTTTGGGTTCTTGGCCGCGGACGATCGTGAGGGCACCCATCGCGGCTCGGCGGACGAGGCTTTCGGGGCCGCCGCCTTGCAGAGTGAATTCGACTTTCACGGGTGGGGCGGGGTTCTTTTCGGACTTGAAGACTTCCGCTCGTTTCTCGTCGAGCACTTTCAACGTGAAGTTATTCAAGCGATCGGGGATTTCGGTGCGGTTGTAGATCACGATTTGGTCGATCGGGTGCTCGTCACCGAGGTCCACTTCCCAGAATGGGTTGTTGGTGTTTTCTTCGGTGTGAGTTTGGCCGCCGTCGCCGTAGATGCCGGACTTGTTGCCGTCGATGGCTCGTGAGGCGTCGCCGCCGGCTCCGGTGTTCTTTTGCGAGGCTCGGCCTTTGCGGGCGACGTTTTCGCCGCCGCTCATGACTTCGACTTCGGCGAGCGTGAGCGTTCCTTTGCCGGGGAGTTCGACTCGGACGAAGCGGCCTTGGGTGCCTTTGGACTTCGGGCCACGCAGCGATTCGGGGAGTTCGTCGAGCAGCGGGGCGACTCGGTCGTACAACGTCGCGCGAACCGACGCATCGGAAATCAGCGGCATCGCGTTGACGAAATCGACGAGGCGTTTGGCGTCGGTGGTCGCGAGCTTCCAGGCGGCATCGACGTTGTTGTCCACGTTGATCAGCGAGACGTAGCCGATCTGGCGGAAGATCGGTTGCTTGGCGGAGGTCGCGAGTTTTTCGAGTTCGGCGCGGGCGGTGGTCAGTTCGGACGCGCTCTGGCCGGTGAGTTGGCGGACGAGGTCGAAGACGACGCTGGTGTCCACGTTGGCGGCTTTGCCGTCGAGCGACGCGATGCCGTCCATGATGACTCGCAGTTGCGGTTTGTTTTCGAGCTTGGCGAGGTCGCGCACGGCCTCACGTCGATGTTCGTCGCGCAGTCCGGGGCGGTAGAGCATTTCGGTGAGGACCAGTCGATCGCGTTTCTCTTTGAGGAGCTCGTCGTTCGACAAACCCTTGAGCGCGTAGCGGGCACCGGCTTCGGATTTGAAGGCGACTCGCTGGCCTCCCTTGGTGGCGTTGTCGAGCAGCGGTTGCAGCGTGCGCATCACTTCCTTGCTGAGGAATTCGAGGTGCAGGTCGGTCGGCTGCTCGTTGGCGATGAGCACGACTTCGGCGGCCTCGGGGCTGGGGATGAAGCTGGCGGCCCAGAGGGCCATCAAGCGGACTCGCGGCGATTCATCGGCGGCGGCTCGGCGGAGCAGGTCCAGCGCGTTCGGCAAGCGGTCATGCCATGCCGCGATCACTCGCACGGCGGCGGCGCGGGCACGGAAGTCTTTCGAGTTGAGAACTTGTTCGAGCAGCGGGACGTTGATGCTGTTGTGATGCTGATGGACCCAGAGGAGTTCCAATTGGATACGCGTTAGCTTAGTGGTGAACGAGGTTACTTCCGATTGTGGGAGTCCATCTTGGATTGCCGTTGCGAGTTGCGCAGCATTGTTAGCCGCGCCAGCCAAAAGTTTCTCTGCAATTCCGATGACTTCACGCGTATCGCGGCTGCTAAGTTCGATTCGCGCACGATACCGAACACGATCATCTGGGTCGGCGAGTAATTTGAGGAGGTCTGAAGTCGGTTGTCCGGCGATTGGCTTCGGCGTCACCAACTCTCGTTCGACATACGTCACGCGATAGACGCGGCCGTGGTCGTGGTCTCGGCTGGGGTCGCGGAGGTTGTGTTGCATGTGGCCGATGATCGGGTTTTGCCAGTCGGTGAAGTAGATGGCTCCGTCGGGACCGACCTCGACGTCGCCGGGGCGGAAG
>SXGS01777357.1_pt1 | contig 55790 bp, 35 predicted proteins | sample 3174681 | NCBI WGS metagenome assembly SXGS01 (sample SAMN11356861, study PRJNA531348) | freshwater metagenome | isolation source: freshwater sample F1-80 | place: China: Fuxian Lake, Yuxi | collected 2017-12-25
GGATTGGGTTACCTGACCGTAGATCGGACCACCCGCACTTTGAGTGGCGGAGAGACAGCGCGGGTCAACCTGACGACATGCCTGGGGACGCGCTTGGTTAACACACTCTATGTTCTGGATGAACCGAGTGTTGGTTTGCACCCGCGCGACAGCCAACGGCTGATTCGTGTCCTCCAGACGCTCCGGGATGCCGGCAACACGGTGGTTGTGGTGGAGCACGAACCCGAGGTGATGCGTGCAGCCGACCAGATTGTGGATATCGGTCCCGGGCAGGGAGTCCAAGGGGGGCATGTGCTGTTTCAAGGGTCGCCGCGGGCCTTGCAGTCGGTCGTGGGTTCGCTGACGGGCGATTACCTGTCCGGGCGGCGCAGCGTCGGGGAGTCTCGCCAGCGGCCGGTACCCTTGCCGTACATCGGCGTGGTGAAAGGCACTGCGAAAGGCCCCTCTCGCAGCACGGTGCCGGAATCTGCGCGCGCAAACCTCGGCGTCCTGAGGGAGGCCCTGCCGACGATCCGATACCCAGCCACGATTCCTGCGCTGGTGATTCGCCATGCGACGGCCCATTGCCTCAAAGACCTCACTGTCACGTTGCCGTTGGGGCGTCTGGTGGGAGTGAGTGGAGTGAGCGGCTCCGGCAAGACCACGTTGATCCGGGAGATCTTGTTGCCCCTGTTGCAGGCTCGGCTCAATGCCGATGAGTCGACTACGAGCCTCGAAGAAGAAGTCGACAGCGAATCGATCGGAGAGGCCCAGTCGGCTTTGCAGTTAGCGGAGTTGGAGGGAGCTGAACACCTAGGAGCGGTGGTGCTGGTAGATCAGTCCCTCTTGGGTCGCACTCCGAGGTCCAATCCGGCCGTGTACATTGGGGCTTTTGACGACATCCGCGATTTCTATGCGGCCAGTCCGGAGGCGCTGGCCAATGAAATGCCGGCCGGTTGCTTCAGTTTTAACTCTAAGCGTGGCCAATGTGAGACCTGTCGAGGAGCCGGTTTTGAGAAGATCGAAATGCAGTTCTTGAGCGATGTGCTCATCCGCTGCGCGGCTTGCGGCGGTTGCCGATATCAGGCTCGGGTGGCTGCTGTGAAGGTGGCCCCTCCCGACGGTTTGGGTCTCTCGGCCCTGTCGATTTCCGACATTCTGGATGCGACGGTTGAGGAGGCGGTGCGCTTCTTGGTTGCCTTCCCGGATTCCAAGTATGCGCGTCGGGCCCTGATGAAGTTCTCTCTCCTGACCGAAGTGGGCTTGGGTTATCTTCGGCTCGGGCAACCGCTCAATACGCTGTCGGGCGGCGAGAGTCAGAGACTCAAGCTCGTCAGTCACCTGGCCGCGACTCCTGCGGCAGCGTCTACTGCACCCTCTGCGCCAGTGGCGCCGCCGGTTTCTCGGCGTCGAGCCGCATCGGAGCCAGCAGTGGGATCCGGAGCGATGGGCGGATTTAAGCCGACTCTCTTTCTGTTTGATGAACCGACCACAGGCCTGCATTTGGAAGATGTGAGGATCTTGCTGATGGTGTTTCAGCGCCTGGTCGATCAGGGGCATTCGGTGGTTCTCATCGAGCACCACATGGAGCTTTTGCGCTGTGTGGATTGGTTGATTGATCTGGGCCCAGAATCCGGAGATCAGGGCGGACAAATTATGGCGGCCGGTCCACCAGACCACGTGGCCTCGGTGCCCGAAAGTCGCACTGCGCCCTTCCTACGAGCCTAGGTGCCGACCGTTCTCAGGGGCCGCCTTCAAAACCCCTCCACTTTAAATCCCTCCACTTGACCCTGCCAGTGCAGAGAGTGAGCCTTGGCGGCGTTTCCCTGTGTTCACCCTGCTTTTCTGCATCCAGTCGATGTTTCCTCGCCCGGCGGCCGCTGTTTTCGCCGTTGCTGTCGGGATCTGGAGCACCCTCGCGCTGAGGGCGGAGGCGACCACTCCTGCAACCAACGCAGCAAGCGAGATTCAGTCCCAGTTCCTGAAGCCCGGGCCTGGAGGCACCGCTGGCCTCACACGACTCGATTCTCGGCAGACCGGGTTAAACTTCACCAATCGTCTCGAAGGCGACGCCTTTCTGACCAATGCGGTGGCCAACAATGGATCCGGGCTGGCCATCGGCGATGTCGATGGGGATGGGCGACCGGATATTTATTTGTGCGCGCTCCAGGGGCCCAATCGATTGTTTCGAAACCGAGGGGGTCTCCGTTTCGAGGAAGAGACGATCGGGGCGGCCGCTTGCCCAGATCAATTGTCCACGGGAGCGGTGTTGGTGGATGTGGATGGGGACGGAGATTTGGACTTATTGGTCAATGGCATCGCTTCGGGGACCCGGCTTTTTCTGAATTCGGGAAAGGGGGTTTTTTCTGAGGTGACCGATTCGGGATTGTCGCGATCGGCCACGCCCATGTCGATGGCTTTGGCTGACATCGATGGGGATGGCGACCTCGACCTGTACTGCGCCCACTACAGCGACATGGTCGCCTTAGCGGACCCCACGGTGCAGGTGAGCATCACCCGCGAAGGGGGTGTTCCCCGCATTTCTCAGGTGAATGGGCAGCCGGCGACCCATCCGCGCTGGTTGGGTCGTTTTCGGGTGGGGCCTGAGGGCGAGGTTGTGGAGTTGCCCGAGTCCGATGGCTTGTACCGCAACGATGGCGGTGGCCACTTCACGCTGTTGACCCACGTCCCGGGGACCTTTCTGGATGATCAAGGAAAACCAATGGACCCGCCTCGGGACTGGGGATTGGGCGTTCAATTTCGGGATCTCAACGGCGACCGGTTTCCCGATCTGATCGTCTCCAATGACAATGGTTCGCCGGACCGCTTCTGGATCAATGCCGGTCGGGGTACCTTCCGAGCTATGGCTGCCGATGCTGTGAGGCATGGGAGCCGTTCGTCCATGGGACTCGATGTGGCTGACGTCGACCGTGACGGACAAGATGACGTCCTCATCGTGGACATGCTGGCCCGAGATTCAGCGACCCGGATGCGGCATGCCGGCCGCGGCGGGCCCGGCTCTACCCCGCCTGAGCCTGTGGAGGTTCGCCCGGTCTTCAATCGAAACTCATTGTTCCTGGGTAGGGGCCTAGAGAGTTATGTCGAGACGGCCCTAATGGCCGGAATCGCGGCCACCGATTGGTCCTGGTGTCCTGCCTTCATCGACGTGGACCTGGATGGATACGAAGACCTGCTCATCACCAATGGGTTCGACCAGGATGTGCTCGACCAAGACGCCCCCGAGGCCTTTCACCGGCGCAAGTGGACCCCCGAGCAAGTGCGCCGCCACCGACAGTTCTATCCGCAGTGGCGGACCCCGAACGCGGCGTTTCGAAACCTCGGGTCCGGACGGTTTGAACCCGCCGGCGAGGCCTGGGGATTCGCTGCGACCGAGGTGGCGCACGGGATGGCCTTGGCCGATCTGGATGGCGACGGAGATTTGGACGTGGTGGTGAACGGCTTCAATGCTCCGGCTCAGTTGTATCGCAACAATGCCGTGGCACCGCGGGTGGCCGTTCGACTCCAGGGGCGTGGGGCCAATCGGCAAGGTATTGGTTCACGGTTGCTGTGGACGAGCGGAGGGATGACCCAGTCGCAGGAGATCATCGCCGGTGGCCGTTATCTCTCCGGGGAGCCTTCGGAACGGGTCTTTGCAGCCTTGGGTGCGAGTGGGTCAACACACTCTTTGGAGGTGCGATGGCGGAGCGGAGCGGTGAGTCGATTCCAGGGCCTTGAAGCCAATCGCCAGTATCAGATTGTGGAACCGCCATTCACCGGTGACTCCGCCGAAAAGCCACCCACACGGCCGGCGCCACAATTCATCGAGTGGGAGGGCTGGCCTCAGCCGATTCACACCGAGGCCCCGTTCGATGACTGGGCTCGGCAACCGGGATTGCCCCATCGCCCGAGTCGCGGCGGGCCAGTAGTCAGCGCGTACGATTTTAATGGGGATGGCTGGGAGGATTTGTTGGTTGGAGCCGGGCGGGGCGGACGCCTGAGTGTCTTCGTTAATCAGCAGGGCCGCTCGCTGGTACGATTGGACGGTGCGGGGGCCGCTTCGGGTGATCACACCTCGCTGGTCGGGTGGGACAATGGCCTGGGAAATCACCAATTTCTGGTGGGGATCTCCAACGAGGAATCCGCAGGCAAGGAGCCCAGCCAGATCCAGGTTTTTTCACCGACGGTCGCACCGAAGATGCTTCCGGTGGGTCTCTTCAGCATGGGAGCCATTGCTCTGGCAGACATGGATCAGGACGGCGACCTCGATGGATTTGTCGCCGGCCGAGGAATTCCAGGCCGGTTTCCCGAAGCAGCGTCTTCTGTGTGCCTGAGGAACGATCACGGAACCCTGGTGGTGGCCGACGACTGGAGCGTGCCATTCCGCAATTTGGGGCGGGTGACTGGGGCGGTGTTCGTGGATATCGACAACGATGGCGACAGCGATTTGGTGCTTTCCCTAGAGTGGGGATCTCTGCGGTGTTTTCTCAATCAGGGCGGTCGCTTTGAGGACGTCTCCGAGTCGTGGGGTCTCAAGAACCACACCGGTCTTTGGAACTGTCTGGCCGTGGGTGATCTCGATGGCGATGGCCGCACGGATCTGGTGGCGGGCAATGTGGGGCGGAACACCGAGTACGAGGTGGTTCAACCGGCCCGCATGGGCCTGGTTTTCGGGGAATGGTTGGGAGAGGGAACCTTGCAGGTAATGGAAGTGTGGGAGCGGCAGGGAGTCCGCCGTCCGTTCCGCGATCGCAATTGGTTGGCGACGGTGTTTCCGGACCTTCCACAGCGTTTTCCTACCCACCGGGTCTTTGGCGAGGCGACGGAGTCGGCAATTTTGGAGGGCAGGGTGGGGGCCGCGCGTCGACTGGAGGTCAACGAGTTAGAGTCGGCCATTTTTCTGAATCGCGGAGGGCGCTTTGAGCGGCGATCCCTGCCGCGCGAGGCTCAAGAGTCTCCGGTCTTCGCCATCGGCGTGGCCGATTTTGACGGAGACGGGCGAGAGGATTTGCTGCTGGCCCAGAATCGGACTGAGCGTGTCAGCCCTATTAGTCGCGACGACAATGGGCGTGGCCTTTGGCTGCGCGGCATCGGCGCGGGAGAATTTCGTGCGGTTCGGCCCGCGGAATCTGGAATTCACGCCGAGGGTGATCAGCGCGGTGTGACGGTACTGGATGTGGATCAGGACGGTCGGTTGGATGTGGCTATTTCGCAGAATCAGGGGCCCACCCGCCTGTACCGCAACACTCGAGCTACGCCGGGTCTGCGCGTTCGTCTTCAGGGATCCGTCGCCAACCCGTCGGGAATCGGAGCCCAGCTGCGCCTCCGATACGCCGACGGTACCGATGGAGCGGTGAAGACGGTCTTGGCGGGTTCGGGTTCGGGCGGGCAGGACGGATGGGTTCTGGTGCTCGCCGTGCCACAGCCTGCCACCGAGCTTCGCATCCGTTGGCCAGGTGGGCGGCAACAGACCGTTCCAGTGCGTCCGAATGACCGCGAGCTCTCGGTGAAGGGGCATTAATCCCGAGTTAAAGAAGGGGGCCTTCTGCTCGATTTCGGAAATCGTCTTTCTTCGGGGCTTGTTTCGGGTGATGTTGGCCGAGATGGATTCGAAACAGCTGGCTCTCGCCTGCAGGGCGTTGGCCGACAACAAGAAGGCGGAAAATCTGATCGTGCTGGACGTCCGGGAGGTGTCCACCGTGACCGACTTCTTCGTGATCGCCACCGGCAGCAGTGAGCCGCACCTACGCGCTATCGAGAATGAGATTCTCGATGGTCTTCGCAAGGAGCATGACCTGAAACCGGTGCACACCGAAGGCTCTGCGCAGTCCAATTGGATTGTTGCCGATTTCTTTGACGTCATCGTCCACATCATGAAGGCCGATGTGCGTGCGCATTATGACATCGAGGGCTTGTGGGCCGATGCCGGTCAGGTCAAGCCTCCGGCCGTACGAAAGAAAGCGATCAAGAAGGAGTAACACCTTCCTTTTGGGTCCATTTCCGTGAATCCCTCCGACTCCTCTATCCACGCCTGGAAGACGATGGCGGTTCGGTCGGGGATGTGCTTGTTGCTTGGGACTCTGGGTTGGGCCCTGGCAAGTCGGTGGCCGACGGTATCCACGGCCGCCTTCATGTTCGCGTTCCTTTTTGGAGGATGGGATCTGACTCGGGAAGTGTGGATCGACCTCCGTCGGCTGCGCTTCGACACGCACTTCCTGATGATTTTGGTGGTGCCTGGATCGGTGGCCGTGGGTGCGTTGGGGGATGCCGCCTTGTTGTTGTTCCTTTTCTCGGCGTCCTCAGCGATGGAGAGTTTTGCCGCGGGTCGGACCCGTCGTGAAATCGATGCACTTCTGAAGAGCGCCCCGAAAACTGCAAGACTCTTGGTCGGCGACTCCGAAAGTGTGGTTGCTGTAGAGACCCTCAAACCGGGAGATGTGATTCGGGTGACCGCCGGCGAACTGGCACCGGTAGACTTGTTGGTGCTGCGAGGTCAGAGCGCCTGCGACGAATCCTCTCTGACGGGGGAATCGGAGGCCGTGCCTAAGGCCCCGAGCGATTCGGTGATGGGAGGCACCCTCAATTTGTGGGGCGTTTTGGAGGGGCGCGTCTTGCGTCCGGTCGGTGACAGCGCACTTCACCGCATCTTGAATCTTATCAATGAAGCGCGGCACCTGAAGTCGCCCTCTCACCGCCTCACCGATCGCTTCGGGACGACGTATACAGTCTTGGTCTTGTCGGCGTGTCTGATCACGTTTTTGTATCAATGGCACTGGGCCGGTCGCCCTCCTTTCTTTGATAAGGGAGATGAGTTCAGTGCGTTCTATCGGACCATGACGCTCCTGGTGGTGCTGTCGCCGTGCGCCCTCGTCTTGTCGGTGCCGTCGGCCATCCTTTCGGCCATCGCTTCGGGTGCCCGACGTGGCATTCTCTTTCGCGGTGGGGCCGCCATCGAAAATTTGGCAGGGATTCAGGTGGTGGCGTTTGACAAGACCGGAACCCTCACCGAAGGCCGGCTAATCCTAGAGCGTATCGAAGTTCTGGCGGGCACCGAAATTGAGGCGTCCGAGGCTGCTTCGGCGCTGGCCCGGGTTTCCAATCATCCGGTCTCGCGATCCATTGCCCGCTGGGCCGACAGTCGGGGGATTTTAGCGGAAATGGTTGAGGGTACCGAAACCGTGGCGGGCCAAGGACTTTCAGGCCAATGGCGCGGGCGGCAGATGTTTCTTGGCAACCGCGATTTCGTGTCCCATCTGTCAGGGCTTCCCCCCGTGCCTCTGCCTCCTCCGGTGGAGAAAGCCTCGGAAACGTGGATCGCCGGCCCGGGTCTCTTGGCGCGTCTGGTGCTCAAGGACGCCCTGAGGGCCAATTCCAAAGCCGTCGTGGCACAACTTCGCGCGGCCGGGCTTCGCACAGTGATGCTCACCGGTGATCGGTTGGCGCCGGCTCAGGAAATGGGAGCAGTCGCGGGCGTGGACGAGGTGCGAGCGGCGCTCAAGCCCGAGGACAAGGTCGCGGCCATACGGGAATTCCAGCGGCAAGGCCATGGAGTGGCGATGATCGGCGATGGAGTGAATGACGCGCCGTGTCTGGTGGCCGCCGATGTGGGTATTGCCATGGGAGCCCGGGGTTCCGACGCTGCCATCGAGCAGGCCGAGGTGGTTCTCATCAATGACCGGTTGGAGAACTTTCTGGTGGCCCGTGAATTGAGTGTCCAGTCTCGACGTATCATCCGCCAAAATATCGCTCTTTCATTGGGGACTATCTTGGTGATGGCGGTGGTATCGCTGACCGTGTCCCGCTTGCCCTTGTCAGTCGGTGTGGCGGTGCATGAGGGAAGCACGGTGTTGGTCGTCCTCAATAGCCTGCGTCTGCTCCGGGTTCGTGCGGTGGTGCCGGGTTAATCGAACCTGAGCATCTCACTTGGGGCAGTGGGATGGGGGGATGTGGAAACGTGATTCCGAGGTTATCGGAGAGTTGCGAGGTATTCGATGAGATCACGCAACTCGCGGGGAGTGAGTGCTGTTGCCAAGCCTTCTGGCATGGCACTGGGTCCGCGTTCCCGTCGGGCGATGTCTCCCAGGGGGATCTTTCGGACCATCAACGTGCCCTCGTCTGTCGTGGTTTCAATGGAGAGGAGTCCCTCCGACTCGCCTTTGACGGTGCCGCCGAACTGGGTTCCGTCCTGGAGGGTTAAGGCCACGGCCTCGAACTGCGGCGCGATTTTTTGATTGGGCCAGACAATGCTTTCCAACAAGTACTCACGGCTTTGTCGGCCTCCGATGCCGTCCAGTTTGGGGCCTACTGTGCCCCCGTCGTTGGCGATCTGATGGCAGCGAAGACACTGCGCTGTGGGGTGTTCCCGAAACACCTGTCGGCCTCGCGATGCGTCTCCCCCAAGCAAACTGACCCGGAAGGCGGCGAGGGAGTCAGTGAATCCCGGCTCGGCCGCTCTGGGCGGGAGGGCGTTGGAGAGAGAAGTCCGGGCCACCGCTTCCCGGAGATCCAGTTCGAGTTCTGGAGGGAGTTTTCCGATTTTCCAACGTTCGATGGCCTCACCCAACACCGGAAGTACGGACTCGTGATCGAGCGTGCCCAGCACTGTCAGGGCGATTTGCGCGGTCTTGAGGGAATTTCCCGAGGTGGCCCGCTGCACGAGATTCGAGAGCAGGGTCGTCGACTCGGCCCCGGCAGCGAGTCGGTCCAAGTAGGGCAGGGCCGCGGATTGGAGTTCAGGGTCTTTGAGGGCGATGCGGAGCACGTCGTCGGCCTGACCAGCTCGTAGTTCGGCCAGGGTCTCCACGATGGCACGGCGGATTTTTACAGGTGTCGAGGTTCGGAGGAATAGATCGAAGAGCGGCGTGCTTGCTTCTCGCGTCCGGAGTTTCAAGGCAGTGGCCACCACTGCCAATTGCACCTCCATCGACGAAGGACCACCCCCCAGACGCAGCCCGTATTCGTCGGGAGTTTCCGGGTTCATGATTTCTCCGGCCACCCGGAGGAAGGCCCGTTTGGCGGCTTCGGTGTTGCGTTTAAAGGTCTGAGCTTCGGCGAAGTCGAGTGAACGCCCTAGATCCGAGGGGAGTTGAGGCAAGGGCATCGCAGCCGTGCCCCGGCCGCTGGTGGCTTCGAGGGCGGCGGCCAGCAGCGGGTTCGATGGAGCGGGCGGTGCCTTCTTCGGAGTAGGTTGGACTGGAGATAGGGGTTCTTCCCCCCGGCTCTGCAGGGAGCCGGTGCCTGTTGGATTGCCTTCGACGGGGAACTTCAGCTCGAACGGAGCGGCCCCACCGAATGCAGGTCGCCACAAGCCCACCACCGGGTCCAATGGAGGTGGCTGCCCCCAGTTGGCCAACGCCTCCAGAGCTCCGATGCGGGCGAAATTGGGCGCATCCCGGCGTTTGGCCAATTGAGCCAATTGCTGGGCATGCTGCGGTGCACCCAAACGGAGGCAGCTTTGGATGACTCGCGTGAGCAGGTTCGTGGGGCAATCCACTCGTGTGATGAACTGGGCCAGTGCCGGCAGGCCTTCGACGCACGGGACGTCATAGAGCGTTCGGGCGGCGGCCGTGACCACCGCCGGATGACTGTCAGCAAGAAATCGAAGGAGGTCCTCCGAGGATTCTCCCGAGAAAGTTGGCTCTTCCTTACGGATCCAGCGGATCGCACCGACGGCCAGTTCCCGGATTCGCGGGTCGGGATCCGAGGCCGCCTCGGCCAGAGCACTTCGGGACTCGCCGCGCTCGGCGCGTTCATTGCGCAGGCAGCGTTCGGCCATGGATCTGAGGAAGAGGTCCGACCCACCATCCATGAGCACAGCCTGGCGGAAAGCCTTCCATGGAAATTGCAGAGAGAAATGCAGGCGCTGGGCACTGCCCGGGTCTGGACGGGTGGGACCCGCAGATTCGGCTTCGAATCGGTCCCGGCTGCGGTGGGAGCGGAGGACGCGCAATCCATCGATGGCCACTGCACGGCGACCCATCTCGGGCGAATCCAGCAAGGCGACCAGAGCCGGATGTGCAGCCACGAGCCCGTTTTCTGCCAGCGTCTGGGCGGCACACCGTGCCAAGACGGTGTCCGTTCCGCTGAGGAGTGGAACCAGAGACTGTAAGGCGCGTGTCGTGGCCGATCCAGCATCCCGTCGTGCCAGTTGTCCCAAGGCCCAGACGGCGTGTCGGCGTGACAACGAGGTTCCCTCCTTCGCGGTTCGAACCAGCGGATCAAGGACGGCGGTACCGCGTCGGGCCAGTTCCCATTGGGACTCCAGCCGGATCCGGCGGTCCGCATGGGCTAGCAATGCGACGACCTCCCCATCGGGTCGTTCGGAAAACCCCTCGGACAGGAGTCGGCGGACTTGGGCCACGAGGGTGGCTTCGGCTTCCGTCGGTGTTTGGGTCGGGGTGATCCGGTAAATCCGACCGCGTGGGGTTTGTCCCCAGCCGCTCACCCAGTCCAAGACATAGGCCGCTCCATCGGGACCGAAATCCACATCGGTCGGCCAGCAGTTCCAGAGGAATTTCTCCTTCCGATCCACGATGAAGCTCACGCCCGCAGGTTTCACGGTGTACGCCCAAACGCCTCCCGGAAAATCCGCGTGTAAGAAGGTTCCGGCCAGACGCTCTCCGAAACCGGTTCCGGGGTAGAAAGCCAGTCCGCTGGGGCCCTGGCTGACGGTGCCGGCCAAGGGCAAGATTCCATCGCGTCCGCCCTTCCAGAGTTCTTCCTTCACCCACTGGCCGAAGCCCTCCATGTGCTGGTAACTGGTCCGCCACCCATAATCTCCGCCTTCGACCAGGTGCAGTACACGGCAGGGATCCGCTCCGGCCGTATCGTTATCGACCGTCCAGAGGTTGCCTTCGTCGTCGAAGGCCAGTTCCTGGGGATTGCGCAGTCCTTGGCAGAAGACCTCCAGCAAACGGCCGTCGGGTTCGCAGCGGAGCACTCCGCCACAGTCTGGAAGGTGGATGCGCCGTCCTTCGCGGTTGGTCAGGCTCGCTCCCCGGTCTCCAAAGCTCATGTAGATGCGCCCGTCGGGTCCCTGGATTAGCCCATGCAGATCATGGCCGGAGACGCCGATGTGGACTCCGAAACCGCTGACCAAGGGGTTCATCCGTTGGGCATTGATCGGAGTGGCGGTGCGGGAAACGCTGGGGTAGGGCAATCGCCACAGGCTTGGAATATTAGCGAAATAAAGCCCATCTCGAGACGCCAGCACACCCGCTGCCGTCCCATCCACCGCATTCTGAAACCCCTGAGCAACAATGTCCGAGTGATCGGCCCGTCCATCCCCATCCCGATCGGCTAACCGTCGCACAACTTCGCTCTCCCGCGTCAAAACGCTCAGGTTGGTGGCAAAAGTATTGGTGAGGAAGGCACCCCGGTCGGCCACGCTCCGAAACGCCATGTCGGCCAAGAGCCAGTTGGTTTTTTGAGTGATGTCGAAGACACTGATGGCCCAACGGTCTGACTCGGCCAGATAGGCTTGTCCTTTGCCATCGAAGGCAAAAGCCACGCTGTTACTCAGTTGGGGTTCCGCGGCCCAGACATCGAGTCGGAGTCCGGAGCTGAGTTGAAATCGCTTGCTCCCCTCGGTCGCCTCGGACCAGGCCGGAGTGGGCGGGGCGCGCTGGGCCAAGAGGATTCCGGCAAGGCTTAGAAACAGGAAGCAGATGAGCCTTCGCATGAGTAGAGCCTAGACGGAGGAGCCGATCCCAACGAAAGCCAAAAGCCGCAAAAAATAAATTCATGTGACAGGGGTGTTACAAAAAACTTTTCAGAATCTGAGGTTTGCGGTTTAATCTGTTTTCTGTGCTCTGCGCATTTGTATACAAAAATGAAAACCTCTCTGATCACCTTGGTGGTGAAACCTGGTGAAGCCGATCGTCTCATTGCCGGACACCCTTGGGTTTACTCCAGCTCCATCCAACGCAGTTCTGAACCCCCCACCGACGGTGATTTGGTGCAGTTAAAAGACCATCGCCATCGATTCCTGGGCGTTGGTTTCTACAACTCGCGCTCCAAGATCCAGGTGCGAATGCTCTCGACCGAACGGGTCGAGGTGAACTGCGAATTCTTCGTGGAACGAATCCGGGCCGCGTTGGCGGTCCGCAAGCGTCACATGCCCGATGCCACCTCCTTTCGCGTGGTGAGTGCCGAGGCGGACCAGCTGTCCGGACTGATCATCGACAAATACGGTGATGTGGTGGTCCTCCAGATCAGTTCGCTGGGCATGGAAAAGCACAAGGCGGACATCGTAAAGGCTATCCAAAAAGTGCTTCAGCCAAGGTCGGTGTACGAGCGCAACGAGATCGCTTCTCGGCAGTTTGAGGGATTGCCTCCGTTGTCGGGCCTCCTGGCCGGAGAGCCGGTCGAGACAGTGGATGTCACCATCAATGGACTGAAGTTCACTGTCGATTTGCGTGCGGGACACAAGACCGGCATGTATTTGGATCAACAGGTCAATCAGGCCCGCGTTGGAGCCATTGCCAAGGATGCTGTGGTCCTAGATTGCTTCACTTTCTTGGGCGGATTTGCCCTGCACTGTGCTCGTGGGGGAGCTCGCCAAGTCATCGCGTTGGATCAGAGCGAAGATGCCGTTCAGGCCGCCCGCATCAATGCCGAGCGGAACCGATTCTCGGGCAACACCCAGTTCGAGGTGTGCAACGTCTTCGATTGGCTGAAGGCCAAAACAGCCACCGGCCCCAATGAACGATTGGTCCCGATGTTTGACCTCATCATTCTTGATCCTCCGAGCTTTACCCGTAATCGGGCCTCGGTGCCCGACGCCTTGCGTGGATACAAGGAGATCCATGTGCGTGCGCTGAAACTGCTCAAGCCCGGAGGCACGCTGGCGACCTTCTGCTGTTCGCACCACGTCGACGGCCGCCTCTTCGAGGATGTGGCTCTGAGCGCGGCCTACGACCAGCGCAAGCTCCTGCGTCGAGTTGCGACCTACTCGCAGGCTCCGGATCATCCGATCCTGCCGAGCATTCCGGAGACCGAGTACCTCAAGGGAGCGGCCTACGAGTTAGTGCGCTGAATCGACGCGAAACCCGATGGGTTGCGTTTAATCTCAGGCAGAGCAGGTTGACCCCATGAAGTGGGTCTTCCTGATTTGCCTGTGTGGATTATTTTTGGTGATCGGATTGGGTTGCTCGGGCGTGCCTCGAGTGACCGACAGTGCTGCTGGCTTCCGGGCCGTGCGGGCCGAAATGGAGGCACGCCCCACGGTGGTGGTCGGATCTCCTGCGGAACGGCAAGGGATCGATCGGCTCAAGCTCTTCTTATCGCGCATCGATGCCGAATCGGTGCGCAGCCAGACCCTAACTATCTACGCTCCAGACGCCTACCTCAACGACACCTTGGTGAGCCGGCGAGGTGCCACCAACATCCAGACTTATTTCCAGGCGACCGTGGAGGCCGCCGAGAGCATCACGGCCAATATCGAAGATGTGAGCCGCTCGGCCGACGGTTTCTATTACGTGCGCTGGACCATGGATGTTCGGATGAAGAAGGTCGCAGCGGGCGAAACGATCCGCACCTTAGGCATCACCTTGGTTCGCTTCGATGATCAGGGCCGAGTTCTCATCCACCAAGATTACTGGGACAGTGCTGCCGGACTTTGGGATCATGTTCCGGGGATCGGCCGCGGGATCCGTTGGATCAAGGGCCGCCTCGAACAATAAAAATTCCTGACGAGCATTCTCTGGCGGGTGAGGCACCAACGGCTCGCCATGAAATCGTCCCTCTGCTTCGCTCACCGCGTGACCGAGCCCATTCTCGAAGTTCTTAACCTGAGCAAGGTTCACCCGACCAGTGACGGCGGTCGATTGACCGTGCTCGACCAGGTGGATCTGCGCCTGTTGCCGGGCCAGACGTGTGCCATCGTTGGCCCCAGCGGTTCTGGGAAGACCACCTTGTTGGGATTGTGCGCAGGCCTCGACTCTCCTACCGGCGGTGTGGTGCGGTTGGCAGGTCACGATTTGGGGGCGCTCGACGAAGATGGCCGCGCTCGTATCCGCAATGAGTATGTCGGTTTCGTCTTCCAGAATTTTCAACTCCTACCGACCTTCACCGCGCTCGAGAACGTTCTGGTTCCTGCCGAATTGAAGGGCACTTCCGGGGCTGAGGAACGCGCTCGCGAGTTGCTGGGATGGGTCGGACTGTCGGAGCGACTCCACCATTATCCGGCGCAACTGTCGGGGGGCGAGCAACAGCGGGTGGCATTGGCCCGTGCGTTCATCAACGAGCCCCGCATTTTGTTCGCCGATGAGCCTACCGGCAATTTGGACCCGGCCACAGCCGTGAAGGTCACGGAGCTCTTGTTTGAACTCAATGCCCGGGCCGGCACCGCATTGGTCCTGGTGACGCACGATCGAGACTTAGCCGCCCGGACCGGTTCGGTTCTTCAGCTGCGGGGCGGACGTCCGGTGATGGGCGATTAAAAAGTCGGCAGCGAGATGCTTGAGCGGCAACGCCGCGGCGGGGCTTTTTCTCTCATGCTCCTTGACGGTCCGCGCTGGCCGCGGATCCGCGATGGGCCGATACTCCACCCATGGACCCGGCTTCTGATCCCTTCATTGAGGCGCGCCGTAAGGACGGCGTTCTCCCCTGCAACTTCCAGGGCGAGACCCTGCCCATGATTCTTCGGCACGAAGAGGTGCGGAAGGCGGCCCGCGACTGGAAGACCTACAGCTCGGATGCGCCCTTCCGCGTCCCGATTCCCTCCGAGGAAGATGTGCGCACCATGCGGCAATTGCCCGTGGAGACAGACCCTCCGGACCACACCGATTATCGCCGGATCGTTGAGCCGTTTTTTCAACGCGCCAAGGACCCTCAGATGATGGCGCAGGTTGAGGCGCTCATGGACGGAATGCTGCAGGAAGCCATGCGGCACGACTCCATCGAAGTGGTGCGGGAGTTCGCCTTACCGATCCAATCGCGGGCCATGACTTACTTGCTCAACGTCCCCGAGTCCGAGGCTGACCTGTGGATTGGTTGGGGCATTCACGTGTTCCGGGACGGAGGTTCCAAGGGGATGTCGCTGGAAGCTTATTTGCACCAGCAGTTGGATCGCGGTGCGGCCCAACCGGGAGGTGATTTCTTTAGTGCGCTGGCCCATGCCACCTTCCGAGGGCGCCCATTGACCCGGAAAGAGATGATGGGCTTCGGCAACCTCACGTTTGCAGGAGGCCGCGATACCGTGATTCACACCCTCTCCTCAGTTCTTGGCTACCTGGCCGGGCACCCGGAGGCGCTGGAGTTTCTGCGCCAAGATCCATCCCGGGTTGTCCATGCGACCGAGGAGTTTTTTCGGGTGGTGACACCGCTCACTCACATCGGCCGTGTGTGCCCGGTGGAATCCCAGGTGGAGGGCATGACCGTTCCAGCGGGCGGGCGTGTCTCCCTATGTTGGGCCTCCGCCAATCAAGATGAAGCCGTCTTCGAGAACCCCTCCGAGGTGAGACTCGACCGAAAGCCCAACCCGCACATGGCCTTCGGCTTCGGTGCGCACCTGTGCCTGGGCGCGGCCCATGCCCGATTGCTTGTTCGGACCCTGTTGCTGAAGTGCATCGATTGGGTGGGCCAAATCACCGTGCTGTCGGCGCAGGAACGTGTGGAGCGCGAACAGGCCTACCAGCGGGTGATGGGCTACGAATCACTGGTGGTGCGTATTGCGCCTCGATAGCGCTCTTTGGTGCGGGTCCAGCGGAACTTGAGCCGTTCTCAGTGAGAGCGTGGGCGTCGCACGACCAGGGTCGGTGGGTCCACGTGCTTGGCGATCATGTTCCGCGGCAAAATGCCCCGCCAAGATACGTTGGGATAGACGATGGAATCCCGTCCGATAATGGATCCCGGATTAAGGACCGCATTGCACCCAATCTCGGCCTTGTCGCCGATCAACCCGCCGAACTTCCGGAGACCGGTGTCAATGGGGGTACCGTCGAAATTTACCCAGACGTTCTGATTGTCGAGTTTCACATTCGACAGGATGGAGCCCGCGCCGAGGTGCGCTTTGTGGCCGAGGATCGAATCGCCAACATAGTTGAAGTGGGGCACCTGGCATTGGTTGAAGAGCACGCAGTGCTTCAACTCCACGGAATTGCCCACCACACAACCATCACCCACGAGGACGTTTTCGCGGATGTAGGCCCCGTGCCGGATCCGGCACCCAGCGCCGATGATGGCCGGGCCGATGATCATCGCCCCCGGCTCCACGATCGTACCGGCACCGATGAACACCTGAGGTCCTACATGAGCTGCCGTGTGAACCTCGGCCCCGGTGGACCCGGGCTTCAGGTTTTGGGTCAGGTAACCCGCCAGCCGTTTGAGGGCGTCCCACGGGTATTGGACCCCATCAAACAGAGCACCGTGCGTGGTCTGGTTCAGGTCAAACAGGTCATCCACAGCGTAGGTCATTGGGTTTGTAGGCTAAAATGAGGGTACCTAGGGTCAAGCCATCGCCCGGAATCTTGCAGACCGGGAGTTCACCGGAAATTGTCTAACCAGGGACAAAAGGATGCTGCTCGAAGCGGCGAAGGGCGAGTCATCAACGGTATTTTGTTGAAGGACCAGACTTGCCTGCGGTGGCCTCTCGGCCACGTTTAGGCATCCGATGACTCTCCGCTTCCGGTTGACGATCCTCCTCTTCACGCTGGTCGGGTTGTGCCGTGCTGACATGGCACCGTCGCAGGACCTCTTGCCGACCAACACTCTTGCGGTGCTAAGCATCCCCGAAGTGTCGGCGGCCAAGTTGGCCTGGCTGGCGTCGAATCCGGGCCGCCTCTGGCAAGACCCCGCGATGGCCGCCTTCCGGAATCAGTTCGAGAACTCCGTTCGTCAGAAGTGGCTCACCGTGTTGGAGCGCGAGTCCGGATTAGATTTGCGGGAGTTGCTCGACCTGACCCGCGGGCAGGCCACCTTGGCCGTGTTCCCTCCGCTCCCGGTCGAGCCGGGTTCCGAAGATGCCGGTTCCAATTGGCTGCTGCTCCTCGACACCCGCACGGGTTCCGCCGCCTTGTCCAAGGCGTTGGACGCCGCTCGGGCCCGAGTGGGAACCAATACTCCTGCCACCGCCAAGACCCGCGAGGTCGGTGATCTTCGGTTCACCACGGTCACGCTCGATCTCCAGATGACGGCCGCAGCCGGTGCTAAGTCGCCCAGCGCCCCAGGCGAAGCCTTGGAGGACGAGGACTTCCGTTGGGAACTGTGCTATGGACAAGTGGGCTCGGCATTCGTGGCGGGGCCGTCTTGGGCTGCGATCTCCAATGCACTGCCGCGACTGACCGCCACCAATGCCTCTCCGGGTTTGGGCAGCAAGGCATCCTTCGGTCGTTTGTGGAATTCGACGCTGAAGGATCGGCTGGTCTGGTCGTATGTCGATGTGGCTTCGCTCTATGAGCGGTTTTCTCCCCGGTTGGAGGGTGTCTTTGGGATGCTTTCGCTGTTGGGCGCGGATCCGGCCAAGGTGGTTCCGGCCACTGGTCTGACCTCCATCAAGGCTGTGGGAGGCGGAGTGCAGTTCACCACCAATGGTTGGACCACGGAGCTGGCCATCGAGGTGCCTGCGGCGGAGCGGGTGGGACTGACCCGGCTGATGGAGATCCTGCCGTTGGAGGCCGGGGTTCTGGCGGGGGTTCCTGAGGGAGTGGCTTCGTTCCAGCGGTGGCGGATCGACGGCCCCGGCGGTTGGAAAGCCTTGGAGGCTTCGCTCCAGCGTATTTCCCCGAATCTTTCCGACCTGGCCGGCATCACTGTCGAATCGGCCGGGCAGGTGTTTAACTCTAACTTCAACTTGCAGCGCGATCTGGTGGGTGCCCTGGGCAATGATTTCATCACCTTTACTCTGGCTCCCTCGGGAACAAACCTGGTTCAACTGAGCAGCTCGGGTCGTATCCAAATGGTCGGGTCTCCGAACCCGGCGCGGTTGGTGAGTGGGTGGAAGGCCTTGGAAGCATTGGTCCACATGCAGGCCGGAGCCCTGGAGTTTTCTCAGCGCCTTGGGGCAGGGGATCGCAAGGTGGTGGTGGCCACTGTGAACGCTAAAAGTGGGATCCAGAATGCCTTCCAATTAACCACCAGTTCCAATCACGTGGTGATCGCGAGCGACGCTGCCGCCATGGATGCCTATCTCGCGGCGGCCGCCCGAGGGGTCCCTGTGGTGCCGGGTCTGGCGGATGCGGCCGTTGGGGCCGGCGGAACGCAGCGAGGTATGTTTGGATATTCTCAGCCCCAAATCGAACTCCGGGCCACTTGGGAAACCTTACGCTCGTCTGAGTCGCTCGTGGCCGTGATGCCGTCCGGCACGACGAGCTTGGAGATGGTTCAGACCGTGGAATCCTGGGCCAATTTCAAACTGCTCCCTCCATTTGAGACGGTCGCCAAGTACTGGACCCTGCAAACCATCTCGGGCGGCACGGATGCTGGTGGATTTCGCTTCCGCTGGTTTTCTTCCAAGGCTCCCTGAAGGGCATCACCGCAGCGGCTCGGGGTCTCACCGCAGCGGCTCGGGGTCGGTCCCACCTATTTACACAAAAGGGGGCACTCCTTACTATAACAGTATGCTTTAAATGGCTCCGCGGGACTGGTCCTGCGCTCGCAGGAAGGCTCCGGGGGGAGGAGGAGCTTTCGCGCTGCGCGCGCGGGATGGTGTGATCGCCTTCAATGCTCGCTCCGGCCCAATCCCGCTGCGGCTGTGGGGTGGGGGCATCGTTGGGGGATGAGAGGTTTTCTGGTTCGTGTCTCGTTCTTGGGGGTATTATGACGTCGGGAGGGACTGTTATTCGAAATGAGTGGTTAGGCTCCTTGCCCTTTTTTCATCCACTCGGGCAGCCTCTGGGGTTTTCACTCGCAGAAAAGGCTCCGCAAAATGTTTTGTTGGTAAAGTGTGAAAATCCATTGCGATGGATCCGCCGCCTCGGGCATGGTTTCCAGCCTTCGAGGCGGAGAGGTGGCTGAGTGGTTTAAGGCACACGCCTGGAAAGCGTGCGTAGCTAATCCCTACCGGGGGTTCAAATCCCTCCCTCTCCGCCAGATTTCTTTTTGAGAAGTCTTCAACGACCGTTGGATTCCCCCAACGCTCTTCTTAACTCAGATTTTCCAACACGGTTTCCAATACGGTTTCCAATACGGTTTCCACACGCCGTTTGGATTTTCTGATTGGATTTACCAATTGATCCCCGCCTTGAGCGTCTTTTTCGTCCTCGTACCGTTCCCGGTCGAACTGCATTCACGCCCTCGGGCCATGGACCCCATTCGGTAGACTCCCGTGGTACCCGTTTGGCTCGAATCCCCAACTTCGTCGGCATCGGTATCGACTCCGAGCGGAGTTTCTCGTTTCAGTTCCAAGGTAGTCTTCCGGGAACGCAAACAGAGCTGGGCCGCCTTGGAGTTTCATCGATGATCTGCCCTTGAATTTGACAAGCCCGTGCCCCGATTTTGCCGCCTGATGGAGGATTCCGGGACACCGTGAGCAGGAGTCCTCGATCTTCGTGAAAAGCTCTGGGGTTGACCCGAGATGCAGGGGAACTGCACGCCAGAACTAACTCGTTAGTCGGGGTGCTAATCGTAGTGGAAACTTGGAGAAAAGCCTTGTTCCACAAGCTGTCATCGCGGAAGTTGTCATAGGTGTCGCCCACGTGGCGGAATTGGCAGACGCGCTAGATTCAGGTTCTAGTGAGTAACATCGTACAGGTTCAAGTCCTGTCGTGGGCACCATTTCTTCAGTCCAGTGCAGTTCGGATAAAATCCGAAATGCTGTTGACGACAAACCCCAGTGTTTACTGGGGTTTTTTCACACGCAGGACGTCGGCGCAATCCACCAGCGCCGTGCCCCAAAACGAGTCTGAATCCCGATTTGCCGAGAGATTTGCCGAGTCGGTAGCCGCTCCGCAGCTCCATAAGCCGGTTTTTGCGCGTCAGAAACGCCGGGTCTCCGGCCTATGGCAGCATCATCAAGGCAAGCTCCACGGGAGACGGTCGTAGTTGGTTTTTTAGTGATGACGAGTGTTGAACCGCTTCACAGGGGCGGGTTTGAGGTTCCGCTCGAGCTTCAACCACACTGGATGTTTCGAAGGGTTTGTCCTTGGCGATTGCCAAGTCGGGAGATGGGTTCAGCCTTCCGGTCAACGTGAACACCTTTCTGAGAGTTTCTTGGTTCACCCGGTGCCTACGAAATGGTTCAAGGGAATCGGTTTTGCTGGCTGCGCCTTCGTCCGCCCGAGCTTCGTTGTTCGTCCGTTACGGGCCTCAGTATGGGGCTCAAACCGGCCAACTCCTCGCTCTCACCGCGTCGTGCAAAAGATTCTGCCGCGCCATCGGTTTTATGCCCCGAGCTTCGTTCTGGTTGAGTGGGTGGGTGTCCGGCGCGTTGTTCTGTGCCGCAGCAACGGGGGGATCATCCTCAAACCAGGCCGCCAAGATCATTGCTCCCGCCGTGTCCACCGGAACCGGGCTGCTGCTGGAGCCGGCGTTGACGCTGCCTGAGTTTACTCGGGAGAAATTCGCGGCCGCCATGGCGACTGTCGGCGCAGAGAAGATTCGGCGGCCATGGACGCGCTCGGTGGTCACCTTATCGCCGCATCCGCGCACGGATGTCCGCGGGCTGACTGAGGCCGAGGTGAAGTCCTACATGCTGGAGGCGAAGCGATTGTTTGATCGTGGGGAAGCGGTGCCGGTGTCGGATGTGGGGTTGATCAGCACTCAGGAGGACGTGGTCCGAAAACCCATGCTCAATCATATTGCGGTGTTTTCGAACTCGGTCGCTCGCGTTTACTTGTTGGTACAGAAGACCTCCACAGACACGGGGTGGTCTCATTTCTCGATCGTCCAAGATCTTACGGTGACACCCGTTCTCGATTACTATGCCGAGCTCACGGCCGATGGTCCCAGATTCGAGGGCACCAGTTGCTACAAGTGCCATTCGTCGGGCCCTCTCGCCATTCATCCGGCGCGGGAAGACCTGGTGCTGGATGCCCCGTTGGCTGCGGCGATCAGCCAGCACATCGCCGATCAACCGCGATCCCAGTTCGTTTTCCCCAAGAACTCCCCTAAGCCCCCGACCGGCGAGAAATTAGCGCTGAAATTCTGCACCCGTTGCCACGAGGACGGAGGGGAACGCGACGCGCTGTATCAGCTGCACGCGCATCCCATTCGTGTGCTGGTAGACTTTGGTTACATGCCGCCGAATCGACGCCTGAAGCCGGAGGAAATCGCCGAACTGAAAGCGTGGTTGGAGCGGAAACCATAGGCGGACAGTGAGCCGGATTCCGGCCATCGAGAGAGCTTGCTAGGGAGAGTGGCGCTTCTCTGTCATGTTCGCCGAGGTGGCGCTTTCGGAGAAATCGCCCTACCTCGGAAGTGCGTGGGTGAGGCTGATTTTGTGGCAGGAACCTGGGATGTAGCCGGATGAGCTTCCGAGGTAGGGACCGATCTCCGAGCGGTCCGTCCCCGTGGCGATGGACGTTGAGAGTGCTTGAAAGCTGTAGAATCAGAAGCCAAAGCACGGCCTTAATCCCTGAAATGTCTGATGTGTACTCAGACTAGATTGGATCCGTTCCCTTGGGAGAGAATCGTCGACGGAATTCGGCTCCGTAGGGAGCGGCGCTATCCCCCCAACCGGGAGTCGGAGGAGAGAGCCTCGTGGACGACCCGAGCTCCGCCGGCGATGCCGGTGAGGCGTTCGAGACGGCCGTTGACCTCGTAGTTCAAGGCTTCGTGTTCTAGCCCCAGCAGGTGGAGGATCGTGGCGTGGAGGTCCTTCATTTGGATGGGCTTCTCGACGGCCAGTAGGCCGAGATCATCGGTGGCTCCGATACGGATGCCGGGCCGAACACCGCCACCGGCCATCCAAATGGTGAATCCGGCCGCGTTGTGCTGTCGGCCGAGGTTGCCTTGCATCATGGGCGTGCGACCAAATTCGCTGGCCCAAACGACAAGGGTTTCATCGAGCAGACCCCTCTGCTTTAGGTCGGTCAGCAAGGCTGCTACGGGTTGGTCGGTCCAGCGCGCGCGGGGTTCGTGGTTTTTGACCAGGTTGTCGTGGGCATCCCAACCGTCCTTGTCGGGCATGTCGTACACTTGGACGAATCGGACGCCCCGCTCGACCAACCGCCGGGCTAGCAGGCATTTGCGACCAAACGCCTGGGTGCGTGGGTCGGCGTGCTCGAGGCCGTAGCTCCGGCGGAGGCTTTGGGATTCGCGATCGGTGTCTCCCACTTCGAGGGCCGAAGACTGCATCCGGTAGGCCAGTTCGTAGCTGGCGATGCGCGCATCGAATTCGGCAAACCCGGGCCGGGCATCCCGATGCCGCAGGTTCAAATCGCGGATGAGGTCGAGGGTATCGCGTTGGCCGTCGGCGAACTCGGGCGGGGGCAGCAAGTCTAACACTGGCGTGCCCTTGTCGCGCAGCCGAGTGGGTTGGAATGCGGCCGGTAGGAACCCGTTGGAATAATTAGCCGCCCCACCGAGAGGTCCGGCGTCGAAGAGGGTCACGTATCCCGGCAGGTCGTGGTTGACCGATCCCAGTCCGTAGGTGACCCAAGAACCCAGGCTGGCCTTGCCCGGTCGGATGTCGCCGGTGTGGAGTTGGTAGCTTGCGGGCGCATGGTTGTTGGAATCGGCCTGAAGCGAGTGCAGCACGCACAAGTCATCCGCATGCCGGGTGATGTGCGGCATGAGGTTGCTGACCCACAGCCCAGACTGGCCATGCTGCGACCAGGTGAACGGGCTGGCCATCAACTCGTCTTTGCAGCCGTGGAATACATTGGCGAAGCGGGTGGCCTTGACCGCATCGCGGAACGACTCCGGGACCGGTTTTCCGTGGAGCTTTTGCAGCAGCGGTTTGTAGTCGAAGGTGTCGATTTGGGAGGGGCCACCGACCAGGAAAAGGAAGATGACTGACTTGGCCTTCGGGGGCAGCGGGGCCGGTCTCGGTGCGAACGGGTTGAGAGGATCGGGCCCTGTCCGGATGGAGGCCGCCTGAGCCTCTAGTCCAGTCAACGCCTGAAGCGCGAGCGCACCGAAGCCGGTGCCCATCGATCCCAGGAAGCGTCGCCGCGTTCCCGCCTGGGGCGTCACGAACATGCGTCACCTTGCCCATGGCTTCGGCCATCGAGCAAGGAGTCCGGTAGGCTTTACCTTGGACATCGTGTGGGGTGCGGGGCGAAAGTCGTCTTGTGATTTCCCTCCGGCGCATCCAACCGATCTTCGCGATCTGGGGTTGCCTGGTGTCGCTCGCGGCCTGGGCCGATGCGGCACCGACCGGCAGCCTCGGCAATGCTTGGGAAGACCCTCGCAATCCAGTCGTCCGCATTTTCGGTGGGCAGCGTCTTGATCTTTGGTCGCTTCGACCGGTGACGCTTCAAGGGGTTCCTTCGGTGGATTCTTTGACGGCCGAGCCAACAACCCGGCGATCACCGTTGGACGCATGGCTTCAGTCGGGTTTGTCCAGGCCTTCTGAATTGAGGGTGCCCGAAGCCGATTCGCGGACGCTGATCCGCCGGTTGAGCTTGGATCTGACCGGCCTTCCGCCTTCGGTGGAGGACGTCGAATCCTTTGAGCGGGAGTGCGTTCAGGAGTTGCGGAGCGCGGGGGGCTCAGCATCGCAGGCCTATGAGCGTTTGGTCGATCGCCTGCTGGCTTCCCCGCGCTATGGAGAACACCAGGCGCGCCAGTGGCTCGACGTCATCCGCTACAGCGACAGCAATGGCTTCGATTGGGATGAATTTCGACCCCGGGCCTGGCGCTTCCGGGACTACGTGATCCGGGCCTTCAATGCCGACAAGCCCTTCGACCGTTTCATTCTCGAGCAATTGGCTGGCGATGAGTTGCTGGAAGGCCCCCCGCGCGATGTCTCCGAGCAGGATGCGTTGATCGCCACGGGTTACCTGCGTCTGGGCCCTCACGACAATGCGGCCGGGTTGTTCAACGAACAGGACCGCAGCCGCGCTGAATTGATGGCCGATCTCACCGAGACGACCAGCAGTGCTTTCTTGGGACTCACGATGTCCTGCTGCCGGTGTCACGACCACAAGTTCGATCCGCTGTTGCAGGCCGACCACTTCCGCCTGCGTGCATTTTTTGAAGGCGTGAAATTCGCCGATGACCTGCCGCTGGACCTGGTCGCCGATCAGGCGGTTATCCGCGAGCACAATGCGGGCATCGACCGCCAGCGCGACGAAGTTGAAGTGCGCCGTCAGACGCTCTTGGCGCCGCATCGAGAACGCCTCCGGGCCGAACGGTTGGCTCGACTCACCGATGACGAGCGCCAGTGGCTAAAAGCCCCCGACGATCGGCATCCCGAAGAGCGTCGCCCGCGCGTGGCGACCTTGCGCAAACAGGTAGAGCCCATGGAATCGGAGTTAAAGGCGGCCTTAGAAGGAGACGCAAAAACCCGTCATGCCGTACTCGAAAAACAGATCACCCAAATTAATTCCGCTCGGCGTGAGTTTACCACCGGTCTCTTGATGACCGATCAGGAGACTCGCCCGGCAGAGACGCGGATTCTGGTGTTAGGAGATCACAAGAGGCTGGGTCAACCGGTGGTGCCCGGATTTCTTTCAATCCTCGACCCGAATCCTGCGCTGATTTCCAAGCCTGCCAATCCCAAGACACTGGGCCGTCGGTTGGCCTTGGCGCGATGGATTGCCTCGCCTGAAAACCCACTCACCGCACGAGTTTTCGTGAACCGTCTGTGGCAACAGCACTTCGGTCAGGGGTTGGTGGATACTCCCAACGACTTCGGCCTGGCCGGAAGCCGCCCTAGCCACCCGGAGTTGCTGGACTGGTTGGCTGCGGAGTTCGTGCGCGGCGGGTGGTCGGTGAAGCACTTGCATCGGACCGTGCTGCTCAGTGCGGCCTACCGACAGGCGGTCGTTGATCCGGGTTCCTTGTCAGAATCCTTAGGTTTCCGCCGCAGTCCGCGACGCTTGTCGGCCGAGCAGTTGCGCGATGCGCTGCTGGCGACCTCGGGCTCGTTGCAACTGGTGAGCGGTGGAAGCCCCGTGTGGCCGGACTTGCCGGCCGAAATACTCCAGGCCAATCCGGCCTTCCTGGATGACAACGCCACCCGAACCAAGGGGTGGTATCCGTCACCCGGAGAGCGGCAGTCGGTTCGCAGCGTGTTTTTGGTCCAGAAGCGCACCGTGCGGGTGCCCTTCATGGAGACCTTCGACTTGCCCGAAAACTCCACCTCGTGCGCCCGTCGTACGGGTTCGACGGTTGCGCCCCAAGCGTTGTCCTTGCTGCATTCACCACTGGCGGTGGAGGCCTCCCAAGAGTTGGCCAAACGGGTGCGTCAGGAGGTGGGGAATGAGCCCGAGGCCCAGGTGCGACAGGTCTTTCGCATCACGCTGCAGCGCGCGCCAAAACCGGAGGAACGAGATGCCTGTCTGCGTCTCCTGCGCCGACGGAGCCTGCCTGAGCTGTGCCGGGCCCTGATCAATTTGAATGAATTTGCCTATGTGGATTGACGACTCGGCCAGCGAGCTTCCGGCCCGACTCGTGCGACGGATGCGACTCAAGTTGCTTTGTGGGGCCTTGCGTCAGGTAACCCGCCTTGGGGCGCTGCGCCTGAAGCTGATACTTTCGGTATGGGCGGTGGGGGTGTTGCTGGGTTCGTCTTCGATCGCGTTCGCCGAATCCGGTCGTGATTTCGAGGCCTGGCGCGAGGCGTGCGCCCGCTTGCCCAAGAATCGTGTCCTCGGGGGTCGATTGCCTCCGCGGGCGTTGCTGCCGTTGCCTCGGTTTGCGTCGGTGTCGGCGGTGCTCGATGCCTATTTTGCGGGTGCCACCAATGGGCCGTTGAGCCAATCCGGAGCCTGGGTGGGCGAACCTCCGAGTCCGGGATTCTTCGACGTGGCCCGCAGTTGGCATGGCAGTCCGCGCACGGCGTTCGAGCCGTTTGTCCAAAAGCGCTTGGTGCCGCCGGGTTCCCAGGTGCTGTTGCAAGGCGATCTCCACGGAGACATCCACTCTCTGCTGGCGGTACTCGGCCGCCTTCAAGAGCGCGGGCTTCTCAAGGGATTTCAAATCACCGACCCGCGGTTTTACATGGCCTTTTTGGGAGACTACACCGACCGGGGTGTGTACGGCGTGGAAGTAATTTACACGCTTCTGCGGTTGCAGTTGGCCAACCCGGGTCGGGTGCTGCTCATCCGGGGCAACCACGAGGATATTTCGCTCGTGTCCCGGTATGGTTTTTTGGCCGAGGGACAGGCCAAGTACGGGGCGGACTTCGACGCGGCCAAGGTGGTGCGGTTCCACGATTTCCTACCGGCGGCGGTGTATTTGGGAACGGGCAAGGCTGTCGTACAATTGTGCCATGGTGGCGTGGAACCCGGATTCGATCCGAGGCCGTTGCTCCAGTCGGAACGGACCAATGCCTTCCAGCGCATCGTGGAGTTGAAGCAGCAGGCCTATTTGGCCGACAAGCCTGGGTGGGCAACGACTGATCCGGCTGCCGGTGCCGAAGCGGCTAAGTGGTTTCGAGATTTTCGTCCGCAATCGCCCATCAGCCCGTCGGTGATTGGGTTCATGTGGAATGACTTCACAATGTTCTCGGGTGAGACCGCGTTTGTCAACAACCCGGAGCGGGCCAGCATTTATGGGAAAGCGGCGGTCACGCATATCTTGCAAACCCAGAGCGCGCCGACGACTCGAGTGCACGGCGTGATCCGGGCGCACCAGCATTCGGGTGTGCCCAATCCCATCATGCGCCGACTCATGGCTAGCCGGGGTGCTTTCCGTCACTGGCAGGAAGCGGCCGAGCCGGCGGGCGACCGGTTCACGTCGGCGTCCTTGGAAACCGGAGCCTTGCGGCCCATTCCGGAGGGATCGGTGTGGACCCTCAATGTCTCGCCCGACAGCGTGTACGGGCAGGGCAATGGGTTCACCTTCGCTACCGTTGTGATCCTTCAAACTTCCCCCGCCTTTGCCGACTGGCGCCTGTCGGTGGACACGGTGGAAGTGCCTGTGAAGTGAGTCGAAACCGCGCTGATCGAACGAACCAACCATGAACTCCCAGAACCTGAGCTGCTTCGCCCGCGATGCGCGACCGACCGGTCCCTTCCGCAGGGGTTTCGCAGCACCGAAGGTCTGGGCTGTTCTCATTGTGGTGGGGTGCATTGGCCTCGGCGCAATGGCTCAGACCGCGGCACCGACCTCGGGCGGAACAGCGGACCGCACCGCCAAATCCGCGGCCGCTCGAACCACCGCGTCTAGGCCCTCCGTCCAAAGGGCTGCCTCATCAACCCTTCAACTCGCCTACCAGACCGAGAGCGGGCTGACGTACCGTCCGGACTCCGAACCCGATGCCTATGCCCGGGAACGCTGCAAACTCGATGTGTACCATCCAGTGGGCGCCTCGCCCGTTCCGACAGTGATTTGGTTCCACGGCGGAGGTCTGACTGGCGGCAACCGGTCCATCCCGTCGGCCTTGAAGGGGCAGGGGATTGCCGTGGTGGCGGTAGATTATCGCCTGAGCCCCAAGGCCAAAGCTCCGGCGTACATCGAAGACGCGGCAGCGGCGGTGGCGTGGACCTTCAAGAACATCGCGCGATACGGCGGCGACACGAATCGGATCTTCCTCTCCGGTCACTCGGCCGGCGGATATCTGGCGAGCCTGGTAACCCTCGATCGCCGTTGGTTGGTCGTCCACGGCGTGAACCCCGATCGCCTCGCTGGATTGGTGCCGTTCAGCGGCCAATCCATCACCCACTTCGCCATTCGGGAAGAGCGCGGCCTAGCCCGCACCCGTCCGCTTATCGACGACTTGGCACCGGTGTACCATGTGCGCAACGACGCTCCGCCCATCCTGCTAATTAGCGGCGACCGCAATCACGAACTCCTCGGCCGCTACGAAGAGAGCGCCTACTTCTGGCGCATGCTCAAAGAAGTGGGACACCCCTTCGTGGAGCTGCTCGAACTCCAAGGCTACGACCATGGCCAAATGGCCGACCCCGCCTTCCCACTCCTCCTGCGCTTCATCCGCCAGCAGGGGAAGTGATGGGTGGGCGGTGGTGTGGGGCGTTGAGCCGTTCGCGTTGATCCAGGGTCACCGTTCCATCCAGCGGATGGGTGATTCATTGAGCTCAACGCGGCTTCACGCCAGGTCGGCCAATGTGTACCGAGCAGAGAGATGAAGCGTTTGTTGTGGGACGGTTCGAGCAGGTGCGCCATCTCGTCCTCTGTGATGTCGGCTTGTTAAGGAATAGGCCGAATTGGGAAACGTCGCAAATCTCCCAAGAAAATAGTGGGACGCGCCGCATCAACCTGCCCTTTGAGACGGCACTCGAGTGTGGTCGGTGAGGCGCAGAATCAACAGCGCGCGCGAGCTTGGCACACCGGCGCGGTGCAGGTAGGGTTCCCGTTCTTCCACCATGGGCACAGCCTACATCCCGGCATTTCGGTGCCCGGCTCAATCGCGATGCTGACTTTCCAGGACCATTTCTGGCGGGGCGGGCGGCGGCATCGGCGGCAGTTCTTGCAGGTGGGCGCGCTGGCGCTGGGCGGGCTCAATTTGGCGGACACGTTTGGGGTCCGGGCGGCGGCAGCGGGGGGCAATGGAATCAATCCAACGACCGGGTCGTCCGGGTCGTCCGGGGTCGGCCAGGAATCTGCTGGCGGTCGGGCGACGGGAGCCGATCGGGGTTCACCGGGCAATCCACTCAAGGATCGGTCGGTCATCTTCCTCTTCATGCACGGAGGACCTTCGCAGTTCGAGACCTTCGATCCGAAGATGGATGCGCCGTCGCATGTGCGCAGCGCCACGGGTGAGATCCCCACCACGCTGCCAGGCATCACCTTCGGCAGCACCTTCCAGCGGTTGGCCAAGCTGGCTCACAAGTTTAGCGTCGTCCGTTCGTTCGCCACTGGAGACGGTAATCACGACATCAAGCCCATCCTCGGGGTCGATACCCTTCAGGCCAATATGGGTTCGCTCTATTCCAGCATCGCCGGTCCCAGCCGGCCCAATTCGGCCATGCCGACGAATATCGCGCTGTTCCCGCGATCGGTGGAGGCGAAGGCCCAAGATGTCGTTAAGGAGTTCGGGAATTTCGAGGGGACGGGTGAACTGAGCCGCTCCGTGGCTCCATTCGTCCCGGGATCGGGTCTGGATTTGCAGCAGAACCTGCGGATCAATTTGCCGGAGGGACGATTCCATGACCGTCAGGCCTTGTTGAATTCGGTGGATCAGTGGCGACGTTGGATGGACGACCAAGCCTCCGTTCATGAGTTCGGAGGGTTCCAGCAGAAGGCCTTCGAGCTGCTGCATCGCGGGGTCTTCGACGCTTTCGACCTCTCTCGCGAAGATCCCCGCTTAATTGAACGGTATGACACGGCACCCCTGTTGCCGCGCGGGCGCATCGACCCGCGGTGGAAGAACATCGAGCACTACGCCACCAACGCCCAGACCCTCGGTCGTCAACTGCTCTTGGCTCGTCGCCTGTGCGAGCGCGGGGCGGGTTTCGTCACGGTCACCACCAGTTTCATCTGGGACATGCACGCCGACGTGAATAATGCCCCCATGACAGTGGGCATGGACTACGTGGGGACTCCCTTCGACCATGCCGTCTCAGCCTTCATCGAGGACGTCGAGGCGCGTGGGCTTTCGGACAAGATCCTGCTGGTTTGCTGCGGCGAGATGGGGCGGACCCCCACGATTAACAAGGACGGCGGTCGCGATCATTGGGGTAATCTGGCTCCGCTGCTTCTCTATGGCGGCGGGCTGAAGATGGGGCAGGTGATCGGGCAGTCGTCGCGCGATGGCGGGGAGCCTGCGAGCCAGACGGTCACCATGAAGGATCTCATCGCCACGGTGATGCACTCGCTGATGGACGTGGGTCAGGCCCGGCTGCTTCCCGGTGTCTCCCAGCGGGTGATTGAGGCGATCAGTCGCGGTGAACCCATTCGGGGGCTGGTCTAAGGCGGAACGATTTGATGGGATCGGTCGCGCTGAGCCGCATCGGGCATCCCCGAACTGGTGCGGCCAAGTGAACAGGGACTCAGTGGATCAATCCGGGGTGGCGAACCCCGTGGCGGCATGGGGTTGGGGGCGAAGGTTGAAGGGCAGGTAGAGGGGGTGAACGGGGGTTCCGTCTTGGGCCAATCGCAGATGACACAATTGCGGGTGGTGGCGCAGGAGGTCGACCACTTGGGCTCCGCGTGAGCGGAGTTGTTTCGGGGGTTGCCCGTAGGCCAGGACGACCGTTTGAGCCTGCTCCGCCATTTCCAGAATCCAGCGGTCATTGTCTGGCCCCACCGGATCGGCGACTTCCATCAGGCGGTTCTTGTCGGTGGAACGGTAGGCATGGACGTTGCCGACCCACTGTCCGCCATAGCCCCAAATCCTCGCGAAATTGCCGGTTTTTCTGAGGGTGGGATCGGCATGGTCCAGGCAGGCCACGCTGGGATTCATGAGCAGCCAGAGCACCATCGGACGGCCCGGATCCCAGATTTCGCGAAGCTGGTAGCGGTACCGTTGGCAGTCTGAGAACACGGCGCTGATGGTCGAGTCTGTCGGCCATGCCGGGCGCGCCTTGCCTCCGGCGTCGTGTTGGACGAGCTCGGTGGGGGAAGCCATTTCGAAGAGGACCGGCTGGGAAATCTGGGGATTCTTGGGGTTCACGGGCGCTGACTCAGAGTTGACGCGGAGCGGGGGATGTTCAAGCCCGGGGCAAGACGGAGCCTCTGGAGGGAGACGGTGTCTTGAGGCAATCGACGGCAGAAACCGGTCTGCGACAAAACGCGTCAGTTTCTGCTACTTCGGATCACCGCCCGGCGGCGGGGAGTTCCCAGCACACGGCTTCGCGGTCGTTGCGCACCAGCAGGTAGCGACCGGCCACCGCCGGTTGGTTCCAGGTCTTGGACGACAAGGCCGCAATGCTTCCGAATTCACGGAACCCATCCGGGCTGGCGGCACAGAGGTGCACGGTGCCGTTTTCGTTCTGCACTACAATCCTATCGCCCACGATTAAGGTCTGGCCCGAACCGAAGCGGCCGTCCTTCCAAATGCGGCGTCCTGTCGTCGCATCGACGCAGGCTAGCAGTCCGTCATCGAGCCCGTACAAGTAGCCGTTGCGCAAACCCGGGCTGTTGAACTGGGTCTTCATGGTGATGCCTTTCCACGCGGTTTCCGTTTTCAGGGTTCCCGTCGCGCGGTCGGATCCAGCCTCGCCGGAGGTCACTTGGATGATTTGGCAACCCACCCCGTAGCCGGCCGACACGAAGACCCGGTCTCCGGCCAGCACCACCGGTTGCGAAGCCTTGGGCCATTTCGAGGCGCCCCAAGCATGATTGAAGAGGAGGCGGCCAATGGCGGGATCGTGCGCTGTCAGGCTCGTGGCGTTGTTGGATAATATCACGCGGCGACCGGCCAGGGTGGCCAGTACCGGGGAGGCGTAGCTCGCATCTCCGTCACCGGATTTCCAAGCCGGGCTACCATCCGAGGACCGGTAGGCGTAGAGCACCGCACCGGAACCCCTGCCTCCGGTGATTACGGTGAGGCCGTCGACGATCAACGGTGATGAGCTTGTGCCCCAGGTGAGGTTGGACAACCCGTTTTCTTCGAGCACCGAACGTCGCCACACGAGCTTCCCCGTCGCCGCGTCGAGGCAGAGCAGGATTCCGGTCCCGCCCATCGCATACACTCGGCCATCCTGAATGGTGGGCGTCGCGCGCGGGCCGTCGCCGCCTTGCCATTCGGAAAAACGGGTGCGTTCGGAATGGCTCCAAAGGGTTTGGCCCGTGGCTATGTCGAGGCAGGTGACCCGCTCGTCATCCCCGACCTGTTCTTGAGTCCAGGCGCGTCCGCCGACCACCGCGAACGACGACCATCCGAGTCCGATGGGGCGACGCCACAGTTCGCGAGGGGCTTGGGCGCTCCAATTCGTGGAAAATCGGGCGACCGGCAGGACGCCGGTGCGGTCAGGCCCGAGGAATTGGGCGGAGTCTTCCAGGCCAGGAAGGGCTGCTTCGTGAACCGGTTTCCGCGCCGTATCGGCAGGTGATGCTGTGGGTGGGGTAGTGCTTGAATGGCTCCCTCGCCAGGCTAACCGGGGCAGTCCCGTGCCATTGATCGTGCCATCCACCCGCAAGGCTCCCTTCAGAGCGAGTCCGCAGAGAACGACGAGGGCCAGGCCGACCAGCCGAGTCCGGGCCCGGAACCGGGACGAGGCAAGGAACCAAATCAAAAGCAGGAGTGTACCGAGAAGGCCCAGCGCCGCCGTCGCCCACGCCCGGAGGTTGCGCTCGAGCTCCGGTTGCCACTGCACGGCCGCGATGCCTGCCGCCACCAGCGCGAGGGTGACTACGGGAAACCAAGGGAAACCGGGGTTCCTTTGCGGGGACGCCTCTGCGGTCGCCGTCGGAGCGCCAGATGCGTTACCGACCGTCGGACCCGGTTCGGGGATCTTCTCGTTCACAGTTAAGGATCGCGAACGTATCCCGGCCAAAAGGAAAGCAACTTTCCGGTTTCGGACTATCAGGCGCGGCTGAGGGCGCCATGCCGCAGGATGTTAGTATCTATCAGGATCTTCACGCGATGCGGTGCTTGGTCTTCAGCGCTTGGAGGCGAAGGTCCTCGGTCCCGCCTTCACGAACGGTGAACTGGCCTGCCCACCGTTCCACGAAACCGGACCGATCCAACTGAACCGTTCCGGCAGGCTTAATCCCTGTCTGGTGGGCTTGACGTTTTGCCCGGACGATTAGCTCGCGGTCCGTGGTGACGGTCACTCGGTCCTTCATGTGTCTACCTTACCGAAACCCATGCCAACGCGCTACCCTACTGCGACCTGTCGCCCGTATTCTCGGACTAAACAGTGCGTTGACCGGCTGGAAACTGGGGCGGTAGCTTGCGCGCGCCGTATAAATAGGCGGTGATTGGGAGCTTGGATTTCCTCAGTAAATCCTCTGCGTTTCAATCGGTTGAACCCTGATCGACATCACCTCAATTTTTGCCATGAGCCACCCCCGTTGGACCGGTGTTTTTCCTGCTGCTATCACCCACTTGAACGCCGATCAGTCGATCGACTTCGAGTCGACGGCGCGTCACTTCGAGGTGCTGATTCAATCCGGGGTGTCCGGGTTGGTGGTGTGCGGTTCGTTGGGTGAGAATCAATGCCTGCTGCCTGATGAAAAACGGGCCGTAGTGCGCTGTGCGTTGGAGACGGCCAAGGGTCGGGTGCCGGTTTTGAGCGGGGTTGCCGAGATGAGCTTGTCGTTGGCAGCCACCTACATGCGCGACTGCGCGGCCTTGGGCATCTCCGGGTTCATGGTCATGCCTCCGATGGTGTACAAGGCCGATCCCGCCGAATTGCTCCATTGGTTCCGCACGCTGGCCGCGGTGACGCCGCTGCCGTGGATGCTCTACAACAATCCCGTGGGCTATCACGCCGATGTCACCCCAGAGATGTTCGGCCAGTTGACCGATGTGGCCAATTTGGTGGCCATCAAGGAGAGCAGCGCCAACACGCGGCGCATCACCGAGTTGCGCAATCAAGTGGGCCATCGGTACCAGATTTTTACGGGTGTGGATGACTTGTTCTTGGAGTCCGCCATTCTGGGGATTGACGGTTGGGTGGCTGGCAGCGGCATCGCCTTCCCGAAGGAAAACCAGCAATTGTGGGACTTGGCCAAGGCCGGTCAGTGGGATGCGGTGCGGGCGCTGTATCGCTGGTCGCAGCCGCTCATGAAGCTCGATACGCACGTGCATTTTGTTCAGTACATTAAGCTGCTGTGTCAGGAAACCGGTCTGGGCAAGGAGTGGGTGCGCGAACCCCGTTTGCCCATCTCGGGAGCCGAGCGTGAGTCGGTGCTGAAGATCATTCGCACTGCACTGGCTCAGCGGCCTTGATGCCGGGGAGATGGGGCCCTTCGGGAGGAGAAGGAGCCGGGCCGTGGATTGGACTGGCTTTGGAATCGTTTCTGGAAAGCAGCCGATGCCGTCGATAGACTTCGCACAATCCCATGAATTCCTTTCGCCCTTTGCAGGCCGTGGTCCTGTCGTCGTTGTGCTGCTCTCTCGCAGTCTCTGCCGCGGATTGGGCGTGTTGGCGTGGCGTCGATGGCTTGGGGATTAGCACCGAAAAGACAGTCTCCCTGTCGTGGTCGAAGGAGAAGAACCTCGCCTGGAAAGTTTCGCTGCCGGGACGCGGGGCTTCTTCGCCGATCATCGTGGGAAAACGGATTTACCTGACGAGCCAAACTCCCGACCAAGGAATGCATTTGTTGGCCCTGGATCGCGAGACCGGGGCGCTGGTTTGGGACACCGAGATCGCGCGCGGCAAGCTGCATGCGCACGAGTTGCACAACATGGCCACTCCCACCGCTGTGTCCGACGGTCGGCACGTGTGGGTGCTTTTCGGGACTGGCGATTTGGCCTGCGTGGGCGCCGACGGTCACATCGCGTGGCAACGAAATCTTGTGAAAGAATTCGGCCCGCTGAAGACCAACCACGGCTACGGATCGTCACCCATGCTCGATGGCAACCGGCTCTTCGTCGTGCGCATGCATCAGGGAGCTGACTCCTACGTGATGGCGGTGGATGCCAAGACCGGCAAGGACTTGTGGAAGAAGGACCGTTCGAATGCGGCCCGCGAAGAAGGCAAGGACTCCTACTCCTCGCCTGTTTTCCATAGGCACGGCGGCAAACTCGAAGTGGTGGTGGCCGGAGCGGAGGTGCTCAACGCCTACAACCCGTCTACTGGTGATGTGGTTTGGAGTGTGAGTGGCTTGGATGTCCCGCATCCCTACGGTCGAACCATTGCCGGTCCGACCGCGGGCGAGGGCGTGGTGGTGGCGGTGGCCTCGGGCTTTCAAAACCGCGGTTACACCGTCGGTATTAAGGCCGGTGGGCATGGCGACATCACCACGACCCATTCGTTGTGGAAATCCACCCGCTACTCGGCGGATTGCCCGACCCCGGTGATCGTCGGTGGGCATTTGTTCTCCATCCGCGATGACGGCATGGCCTCGTGCCTAAATTTAAAAACCGGCGAAGCCCTGTGGCAGGAGCGGTTGTTCACCGAGAACGTCAAGGTGTCGCCCGTGGTGGCGGCCGGTCGTGTGTATTTCACCAGTGGCCGGGGCAATACGGCGGTGGTGGCGGCGACTCCGAAGTTCGAGTTGCTCTCACGCAATGAGCTCAACGAAGACACACTGGCCACGCCAGCGGTGTCGGGCGGCCGAGTCTACTTGCGCACCGAGGGCGGGCTGTATTGCTTCAACGGTCGTTAACAGGCTTTAAGAAAATCCTCGCCCGTGGTGGTTTATGGCGCATGGTTTTTCCATGCCTATGAGATCTACTTCCCGCTTGGCGGCGCTCGTCCTCGGCCTTCAGTTGGGCCTGGTTTCGGTTTTCGCTCATTCCGCGATTGAACCTGCACCCCGCACCGACAAGGGGTGGGTGGATCGTCAGGCCAGCTTCAACGCCACGGTGGCCGCCGATGGGGGCAAGGCTCAGTTAATCTTTATTGGCGACTCCATCACCCAAGGTTGGGAAGGGGAAGGCAAGGAGACTTGGGCCAAACACTACGCCCACCGCAACGCCATCAATTTGGGCATCGGCGGCGATCGCACTCAGCACGTCCTGTGGCGCCTCGACAACGGCAACCTCGACGGTCTCAAGCCCAAGGCGGCGGTGGTGATGATCGGCACCAACAATTCCAACGGCGAGGACAACTCCCCGGAGCAAATTGTGGACGGGGTGCGCGCTATCGTGGACAAGCTCCGTACGAAACTTCCCGGTACCAAGGTTGTGCTGGTGTCCATTTTTCCAAGAGCGGAGAACTTCAGTGCCCAACGGGGCAAGTTGGCTCAAATCAATCAGGCGCTGCGTCGCATCGCCGATGACAAGACGGTGTTCTGGGCCGACTTCGGCCACAAGTTCCTCAACGACGACGGCACCATGCCTCGCGAGTTGATGCCCGATTACTTGCACCTCTCTAAGAAGGGTTACCAGATTTGGGCCGACTCCATCGAAACCCAATTGTCCCAGTTGCTCGGAGATGCACCGGTGCAAGCGGGTGTCGCTTCAGGAAATGACGTTTCGGGAGCTTGGGTCCTGACCATTTCCGGACCGGATGATCAGCCCGTAGACCTGCCGATGACCTTGAAGCAGGAGGGCGCTCGGCTGACGGGGCAGATTGTCCGCGGCCGCGAGGCGGGCAAATTTCTGGAGGTGACCGACGGCAAGGTTCAGGGCGACATGCTGACTTGGACGATGCGGCGCGACCGCCCGGACGGCGGCACCATGGTGTATTCGATGTCGGGCAAGCTGGTGAACGGGAAGATCGAAGGGAAGACCGAGACCACGATGGATGGCAACGCGGTCAGCCGAGCCTGGACCGCCCATCGGAAGTGAGTGGAGTCGGGCCTTATTCGTTCAATCCGGCGGAGTTAGCGGCCGGTGGTTTGGGTCGGCAAATTGAATCGACGGGCGGTGTAGAGTTCGTCGGCCACTTGGAACAGGGCGATGCCGTCGGTGTTTAGGTTGAGCGCGGCGGCATCGGGTTCGGGTTGTCGGGCCATCGTTCCGGAACTGGGTTCGCCCGCCCAATGTTCAATCATCTTGTTGAGGCCGAAGACCACCTGGTGTCGATCCCGGTACACGGCGATGGACCGGTTGTGGTGCATGAGGCTCCGGGCCTGCTTGGCGCCCGAGGTCTCGAGGACATTGTGACCGAAGAAGAGGCTCTCATACGGTCGGCCGATCATCCCGAGTAGCGTGGGAGCGATGTCCATTTGCGAGGCTTCGGCGTCGATGCGCGCAGGCAGATTCCGTAGGGCCGGGGCGACCACCACGCAGGGAATTTGATAGCTCCGCAGGGGGATGGTTTGGCTGCCATAGACGCGGGCTCCATGGTCGGCGATGACCACGAAAACCGTGTTGGTCCAGAAGGGCTCCGATCGGGCTCGCTCAAAAAAATCACCCAACGCCCAGTCAGCGTAGCGGACCGCGTGGTCGCGTTGGCGGGCCGCGGGATCCTCGGGACTGCGGCCGGTTGGGTAGGTGAACGGTCGGTGGTTGGACACCGTCATGAAGGTGGTGAGAAAGGGTTTCCCAGTGTGGTGCAGCGTCCGCATTTCCTCGATGCCGCGGTGGAACAAGTCCTCATCGCTGACACCCCAGGCAGTCCGGAAGGCGGGATGAGTGAAGTCGGATTCCTCGACCAGACGCTCCCAACCATTGCGCAGCGAATAGCTGCGGATGTAGTCGAAGGTGCCGTGACCGGCATACAAAAAGAGGGTCGAGTAGCCGTCTCGCCCCAGCACCCGCGCCAAGGTCTCCACATTCTCGGTCTTGTCGCGCGCGAGAATGGAATCTCCGGGCAATGGGGGAAAACTGGAGTAGATGGCTTCTAGACCGCGGATGGTGCGGTTGCCGTCCGCCAGCAGATGCGTGAAGAGGGTGGCTCCGTCTTGGACGAGGCGGTCCATGCGGGGCGTGAGGGTGTCTGGACGGCCGTCCTTCTCGCGGCCCAGGCAGCCCCAGAACTCGGAGCCCAGGCTTTCCTCAGTGATGATGCACACGTTAAGCCGCGGCTTCGCCGGATCGCCCGGGATCGTTCGACGGAGGGAGTCGCGGGCCGAGTCGAGCCAGCGGGCTTCCGCATTGGCGTCGACGCTGCCATCGGGTCCAGGTTGTGGTGCTACGGAGACTTCCGGTCCGAAGAAGGTGACGCCCGTCTCGGTGAGCAGTGAGCGCACTCGACGGAACGCGTCGGTCCGGTCGATCACGGGATAGAAATCAGAATAGTTGAGGTTGCGCGACCAGGCCGCCCGCAGGGCTGCGGCCCATCCGTTGGCGGACAGCTCGGACACCACTCGCTGCCGGTGAGGCGGGATGGGTTGAAGTTGGTTGTGCAGCACCCCCATCGCGGCCACTAGAACCCAGGCCGAGGCTAAGGACCAACGGGTCAGAGGACGGACGGAATTCCATGGGGGTGGCGATGTTCGCAGGAAGATCCAAGAGGACAGTCCTAATCCTCCGATGAAGCAGGCCAGACCGATCCAGGGCAGGGGGTAACTCTCACGCAGGTTGGTGAACACTTCATGCGGGTAAATCAGGTAGTCGATAGCCACCGTGTTGAAGCGGCTTTCAAACTCCGCGAAGAAGTACCACTCACTGATCCACAGGAAGAGGGTCACCATCAATCCGACCGTCACCGCGATGCGGAACAGGGCTCGTCGCACCGGAATCCAAGGGTGAAACCCAAGCGGAAGCAGCAGCAAGCTGGGCAACGCCAGCACGGAGGAGAGGAAGCTGCACAGCCCGATGATGAAGGCCGCGCCCGCGACCGAGATGGCGGTATCAGCCAGGAGGCCGGTTCCGAAAATTCGCAAGGATTCGGCCGTGCTCAAACCGGAGGGAGCAAATCGGAACCAAAGAACGGCCCTGAGGAGCTGCCAGGTGATCAGGAGGCACACGCTGAGTGCCAGTGGGAAGCGGAGCAGAGGCAGGATGCCTCTCGATTTGAGTGTGGACGCAGTCTCTCTCAATAGGTTGATATAAGTCGATTAAGTAACGATTATCAAACGGATTTATGACATTTGAGCCGCAGTCCCGGAGGCTTGGCCGGTTGATGGGTGCTCGTTAAACCAGTGGAAGCAAAGGAGATCCCGCTGGTCCGGGCCGTCTGTCGACGCTGGAGAATCGTACGCCGGGCGCATCTGCCCCTTGAGGTGCTGAGCAAATTTCGCTCAAACTGCCGCCATGTTCGACCTCCTCGCAGAATCTCCCCAGGACCGGGTGCGTCTTTGTGGCCCGGGCGTTTCGCGGAGGGAGTTCCTTCAGGTGGGTTCACTGGCGGCGATAGGACTGTCGTTGCCGCAGTACTTGCAAGCCAAGGAGGAAGGCTCGGTAAAGCCTGCGGACGACCGGCGCTCGTGCATCATGATCTTTAATCTGGGCGGCCCGAGTCACATCGACTTGTGGGACATGAAGCCGGATGCGCCCTCTGAGATCCGCGGGCCATTCAAACCCATCCGCACCAAATCCAACGCCTTCGAGATTTCTGAGCTGCTGCCGCGCCATGCGGCCATTGCCGACAAGTTTTCGCTGGTCCGGTCTTGCCACCACGATGGGGCGGCGGTGCATGACGCGGGGTGGCAGATGATGCAAACGGGTCGGCGATTCACCGGGGGTATCCAGACACCTCACGCCGGAGCGGTTCTGTCTCACCTCAAGGGGCGACGCACCGACTTGCCGCCCTTCGTGGTGCTGCCTCAGTTGATGGGACGTGGCGGCGGGAATTTACCGAACGGCCAAGCCGGCGGTTTCTTGGGCAAGGCCCATGATCCCTTTGCGTTAATGGCCGATCCGTCGCAGAAGAACTTCAAGGTGCCAGACCTGCTGCCGCCGGACCAAATCGGGGCCCATCGCCTCGAGCGTCGTCGCAAGATGCGGGACATCGTCGAGTCGTCGATTGCCCAATTTGAGGCCAGTGAGGATGCCCGATTGATGGACGAGAATTTCCATGCGGCGTTTCGCATCATGACCAGTCAGAAGGCTCGCGAGGCCTTTGATCTGACCCGCGAGCCCCTGAAGGTGCGGGAGCGCTATGGCATGAACCGCTTTGGCCAGTGCTGCCTCTTGGCACGACGGTTGGTGGAGAGCGGGGTGCGCTTCGTGACCATCAACACCTTCCTCACCGTGTTCGACGAAATCACCTGGGATATCCACGGGTCCAAGCCCTTCACATCCGTTGCTGGTATGAAAGAGCTCGTCTGCCCGATGTATGATCAGGCGTACAGCGCGCTCACCGAAGACCTGAGCCAGCGGGGAATGCTCGAGGACACGTTGGTGGCGAATCTTTCGGAGTTTGGCCGCACTCCAAAAATCAACCCGGCCGGAGGCCGTGATCACTGGCCTCAATGCTTCACGACGTATTTTGCCGGTGGCGGTGTGAAGGGAGGTCGCGTGGTGGGAGCCAGTGATCCCATCGGGGGATTTCCGGCGGAACGACCGGTGAATCCGGGCGACATCGTGGCCACGATCTTTCATTCGCTGGGTCTCAACCATGCTTCCCATTTGCCAGGCCCGGGCGGTCGCCCGTTCACCCTGACGGACCTCGGCACCGAACCCATCCGCGAATTGTTTACATGAGAGCCCTGACGAAGTTCATTTCGCTTCTGGCGTACGGCCTTTGTTTGCGTGGGGCTTGCCTTCTTTGGGTGATCACGTCGATGACAGCCCGAATGCTGGCGGGTTCGGTCTCCGAGGCCCCGGTGTCCTTCCGCAACGACATCGTGCCCATCCTCTCCAAGGCCAACTGCAACAGCGGCGGTTGTCATGGGGCCTTGGCCGGGAAGGGCGGATTTCGATTGTCCCTCTTTGGCTACAATCCAGAGGCAGACCACCTGTCGATCACCCGCGAGGCGCAGGGTCGTCGTGTGGAAGTGTCTCAACCGGGCCTGAGTTTATTGCTGACCAAACCAACGACGACCGTTCGGCACAAAGGAGGCAAACGACTCGAGGTCGATTCGGGTGATTACCGCACGCTGGCCCGTTGGATTGCTCAGGGAGCGCCCGGGCCCAAAGCGGGAGAGGCCGAGTTGCGCACGTTAGTCATCGATCCCGGAGAACGCTCTGTGCGGGTCGGGGAGACTCTGACACTGACGATCAAGGCTCGGTTCAGCGATGGTCGCGAACGGGACGTCACGCGATGGGCGAAGTTTACTTCTACCGATGAGACCGTGGCCTCGGTGGACGGCACCGGGAAGGTGACTGTGATGGGGCCAGGGGAAGGAGCCATCACGGCTTGGTATTCGTCTCGGATTGTCATCGCGCGCATCACTTCGCCCTATGACGCCAAGATCCCTGCGGAGGTCTATGCCTCCGCCCCGCGCACCAGCGCCTTCGACTCCTTGGTGCTGGATCAATTGAAGCGCCTGCACTTGCAACCCTCGCCGCCGGCCGACGATGCCACCTTCATCCGCCGCGCCTCGCTCGACACATTGGGCCGCCTGCCGACACCGGCCGAGGTCAGTGCCTTCGTCGAAGATTCTCGGGCCGACAAGCACGCCCACTTGGCCGATCGGCTCTTGGGTGCTCCGGAGTATGTCGATTTCTGGGCTTACAAGTGGTCAGACGTGTTGCTTGTCAGTGGGGCACACCTGCGCCCTGCAGCCGTGAAATCGTACTACGGATGGATTCGCAAGCAGGTGGCCAACAACACGCCCTGGGACCAGTTCGTGCGTCAGGTGGTCACGGCCAAGGGATCTTCAGTCGATGACGGGGAGTCGAACTTCTTTGCCGTTCATCAGGATCCCGAGTCCATGGCAGAGAATGTGAGTCAGGCTTTCTTGTCGCTCTCCATCAACTGCGCCCGCTGCCACAACCATCCGCTCGAGAAGTGGACCAATGACCAGTACTACCAGTTCGCGAATCTCTTTTCACGAGTCCGAGCCAAGGGGTGGGGAGGGGATCCCCGCAATGGCGATGGGCAGCGCCAACTCTATGTCGAAGCTTCGGGAGACTTAATCCAGCCCCGCACGGGAAAGCCGCAGCCACCAGCCCCCTTGGATGCCCCCGCAATGGCTGCCTCAGATACCCGCGATCGCCGTGAGGTGCTGGCTGACTGGCTGACTGCGCCTTCCAATTCGTACTTCGCCCGGGCCATCGCCAACCGTATTTGGGCCCATTATTTGGGCGTCGGTTTGGTTGAGTCGGTGGATGATTTGCGGGCGTCCAATCCGGCTTCTAACGAGCGGTTGCTGGCTGCTTTGGCCGATCACTTGGTGAGCCATCGGTTTGATTTGAAGTCGTTGATGCGTGAGATCCTCGTTTCGCAAACGTATCGGCGTTCGTCGGAAATCCTGCCAACCAATCGGGAGGACCGGCGTCATTATTCGAGGCATTTCCCCCGTCGACTGAGCGCTGAGGTGCTTCAGGACGCCTTTGCTGATGTCACCGGTATTCGGGAACAGTTTACGGAGCTCACCTTGAGCGATGGGTCGACCGAAAAGACCTCGTTCTACACCAACAGTCCCCGATCGGTTCAGCTGTACGACGCCTCGGTGACTTCTTACTTCCTTAAGACTTTCGGCCGCAACCAACGCGAAATTACCTGCGAGTGTGAGCGGTCGAATCAGCCGAGTTTGGTCCAGGCGCTGCACCTGTCGAACGGATCGACGGTCAATGATAAGCTTTCCGCTCCCGCGGGACGATTGGCTCGCCTGCTGCGTGAGGACGCCCCGGCAGATCGTCTGATCACCGAGGCGTATGCCGTGGCCCTCTCCCGAGCTCCTCGTGAGGCGGAGCGGAAGGCTTACCTTCAGTTGTTTGAGGAAGCCGGTCCTGCCCAGCGGACTTCAGTGGCCGAAGACTTGTTCTGGTCGATTCTCACCAGCCGCGAATTCCTCTTCCAGCACTGACCATGAAACGCTTCAACGCCTACGGGATTCTTTGTCAGCGGGCCGGATTGCGGTGGCTGATTGCTTGCCTACTGCCTGTCTGCACGACTTCGGCCACGAGTCGCAATTGGCTCTACGAACGCGACATCGCGCCGATCCTGCGCACGTATTGCGCGGGTTGTCACAACGACGCCGATCGCGAAGGCGAATTCTCGGTGGAGACCTTCGCCAGCCTGAACAAGGGAGGCGACAAGGGGGCGACCCTAAAGCCGGGCGACCCGGAGAGTTCGCTGCTGGTGAAACTCATTGAGGGCCGCAGCAAGCCGTCGATGCCGCCAAAAGATGAGCCCAGGGTTCCCGCGGCGGAGTTGGCACTGCTGCGCCAATGGATTGCCGACGGGGCTCCGGGACCTCAGCGGGACGAGTCCCTCCTGAAAAATCTGGTGGTGCCTGAGGTGGCCGTCGGTCGGGGTGTTGCCCGTCCCTGGACGGCGGTTGAGTATTCGCCGGACGGCAAGATTCTGGCGTTGGGAACGGCGGGTCGGGTGGAGTTTCGAAACGCCTCAGGTCGTCGTATCCAACGAGTGATTGATGGGATTCCTGGGAAGGTAAATGCCCTCCATTTCTCGGCCGATGGGGCTACCTTGGTTGTGGCGGCGGGGATCACAGGCATTGATGGCGTGGCCGAGCTTTATTCGGTGGCAACGGGTCAGAAATTGGTTCGATTTGAAGGTCACCGCGACGCGGTCCAGGACGCCGAGTTATCGCCAGATGGTCGTTGGCTGGCCACTGCGGGCTATGATCGGTCGATCCGATTGTGGAAGGTGTCCGACAGCTCGTTGGTCTGGTCCAACTCGGTCCACAATGGAGCAGTTTTCGACCTCGCCTTCGATCCCTCTGGCACCGTGCTCGCTTCGGCCAGCGCCGATCAAACGGTGAAATTGTGGCGTGTCCGAGATGGGTTGCGGCTCGACACACTCAATCAGCCTCAGGGCGATTTGAATCGGGTGTTGTTCACCCCGGATGGGCAGCACGTGCTGGCCGGCGGGGCCGATCGCCGGATCCACCAATGGCGGTTTGTTTCCCGTGAGGCGCCGGCCCTAAACCCGGTGGTCACGGCCCGCTTTGCCCATGAGGCCGGGATCGTTTCCATGGCCCTGTCTCACGACGGGCGGTATCTCGTCACCGGAGCCATCGATCGATCTCTCAAGCAATGGCGGCTACCCGAACTGCAAGAGGTGGCCTCCTGGACCGGGCAATCGGATGTGGCCGCGGCCTTGGCCATGGATCGTTCAGGAGATCGAGTGCTGGTGGCACGCATGGATGGCTCTGTCGAAGCCTTCGGGCTCAAAGGCGACGTCGCCGCGGAATCAGGCGGGATGGGCACCACAAAACACGGCCTGTCCAAAGCGTCTCCGTCGGGTCTTTCTTCTGCTTCCAGCCCAGCGGGATTGCTGCGTTCTCCTGTCCATCAGGCGGAGTTGGAGCCCAACGATGGGATCCGGCGGGCTCAGCCGGTGGCCATTCCATCGGAGACCTACGGTCGTATGGGTCGCCCGGGCGATGTGGATCATTTCGCATTCCAGGCCCGAGCGGGCGAGGCGTTGACCTTGGAAGTTCAGGCGGCGCGCGACGGTTCCGCGATGGACTCCCGTCTGGAGGTCTTGACGACGTCTGGCCAGCCGGTGGAGCAGGCGGTGCTTCAGGCGGTCCGAGATTCCTGGTTCACCTTCCGCGGCAAGGACTCCGACACCGTCGATGACTTTCGCCTCCAGAATTGGGCCGAAATGGAATTGGACGAATACTTGTACGCCAACGGTGAGGTGGTGCGGTTGTGGCTCTATCCGCGCGGGCCGGATTCCGGGTTTAAGGTGTATCCGGGCGAAGGACGTCGTCAGTCCCTCTTTGGAACAACGCCCTTGTCGCATGCGCTCAATGAGCCCGCTTACCTCGTGAAGGCGTATCCGGCAGGCAGTCGGCCCATTCCCAATGGCTTGCCTGTGTTTCGATTGAACTATCAGAACGACGACGATCCCAGCCGTCTGTCAGGGACGGATTCGATGCTGCTGTTTACTGCACCCACGACGGGTCGGTACTTGGTTCGCGTCTCCGACACCCGGGGATTTGGCGGCGGCACCAATCACGCCTACCGGCTCTCGGTCCGCCCGCAGCAGCCCGAGTTCACCGTGCGCGTCGATGGCATGAATCCGAAGGTGAGCCCGGGCAGTGGTCGCGAAATCCGCTTCGTGGCGACCCGTCGTGAAGGATTCGAGGGCCCCATTCGCATCCATCTCGATCGGTTGCCGGCCGGATTCACCGCGAGTACTCCAGTAGAAATTGAAGCCGGACAAATCCGTGCCGTCGCGGTCCTCTACGCCGCGGTCGGTGCGGCCGATTCCATGGAAGCGTCGGACCGCGCGGTTCGGGTGAGCGCCACCGCTCAAATTCAGGGCAGGGAGGTTCGTCGCGAGTTGGGTGATTTGGGAAATGTGCAATTGGATGCGGCTCCAAAACTGACCGTAGAAATCTTACCTGGTCCCGACCGTTCGGTGGTGCGCCAAGAGGCGGGACGTCCCATGGAATTACTCATCCGACCGGGTCAAACCATCACCGCTCGGGTGCGGGCCGATCGCCGTGATTTCAAGTCACGCATTGAGTTGGGGGGCGAGGACTCGGGCCGGAACCTGCCGCACGGTGTGTATGTGGACAATATAGGCCTCAACGGCCTGTTGATTGTCGAAGACCAGACCGAGCGGGAGTTTTTCATCACTGCCGCGCGCAAAGCTCGTCCGGGGACTCGGCTCTTCCATTTGCGGGCCAATGGCGACGGTGGCCAGTGTTCACAACCCGTCCTCTTGCGCATTCTGGAAGCGTCGCCGGGGCAGTGATTGCATTCGCGCGCTCGACTTCGCCGGGTTCCGACGTAGCGTCCGCAAACCTAACGGTATGCTGACGCTCACACTCGGCCACTCGCCGGATCCGGACGATGCCTTCATGTTTTATGGCTTGGCGCGGGATTTGATTCCCTCACCCGGCCTGCGCTTCGAACACATCCTCCAAGACATCCAGACCCTCAACGAACGGGCCACCCGCGGTGAGTTGGACATCTCGGCCATTAGCATCCATGCCTACGCGCATGTCTGCGACCAGTACGCCTTGTTGCCCAGCGGCGCGAGCATGGGCGATGGCTACGGCCCCATGCTGGTGTCGAAGCATCCCTACACCCGCGACGAGGTGTTGCGCCGGCGCATTGCCATTCCGGGGCGGATGACCAGCGCCTTCCTGGCCCTCCAGTTGTGGGCGGGGCGTCTCGGGGCCGAGTTGGACCTGGTAGTGGTGCCGTTCGATGAGATTTTCCAGGCCGTGAAGTCGGGTGTGGCCGATATCGGCCTCATCATCCACGAAGGCCAGTTGACCTACGCCAACGAAGGCCTCGTGGTGTGCGAAGACCTCGGAGTCTGGTGGGGCCGCGAGAATGACGGCCTGCCGCTGCCCTTGGGTGGCAACGTCATCCACAAGCGGCACGAGCCCGCGCTGCGCAAGCGGGTCAGCGACGTCTTGACCGCGAGTATCCAGTACAGCCTCGACCACCGGCCCGAGGCGGTGGCGCATTCGCTGCAATGGGCCCGCGACATGGGGCATGACTTGGCCGACCGCTTTGTGGGCATGTACGTGAACCACTGGACCCTCGACTACGGCGAGCGCGGTCGCGAGAGCATCCGTCGCTTCCTCGACCGCGGCCAAGCTCTGGGCGCGATCCCCAAGGCCCCGCCGCTGGAGTTCGTGGTTTAAGCCGGAACGATTGGAGCTGGATCGGTCGTGCTGGCTGCATCTTCTTCGGCAAGAGCTTTGGTGTTTGCTGGGGTCCGGGTCTCAACCATGGGCTCAAGCGGCCTGCGCCTCACTCTCGCCTCGTCTTACGAAACAATCCGCCAGCCATCGGTTTCATCCCCACTGAATCGAGCCGTCTCAGCGGTTACCGTGAGAACCCTCTCCAGGCCCTGGGGCGGCCGAGGGTTCGGTTGGTGATTATACCGCTGGCTTGAGTGGTTTGGATTTGGCGCATCACGGGGTCTTTGAAACCAAGTCGTCACTTGTCTAAAACAGCATTGAGTCGCCAGCATGATGTGAGATGAAGCGATTCTGGATGCCGTGCTTGGCCGGTCTGGCGTTAGTGGCCGGTTGTCTCACCCACCAGCAAACCGGTAGCTCAACCCCACCTGAAGCAGGCAATTGGCCGGGCAGCCGACCGGATGGAACGGTTCGATTGCCCAATCAATGGCTGTTGGATCCCGTGGGCAAGCAAGTCTCTCTCGGAGATTTCCCGGTGAACATGGCTGTGGATCCATCGGGGCGTTTCGCTGCGGTGCTCCACTCCGGCTTTGGTCCCCACGAGATCATTTTGGTGGACATTCCGAGTGCCAAAGTTCTTTCCAGGACCGTTCTCCCAGAAGCTTTTCACGGAATCGCCTTCACGCCGGATGGCAAGCGAATCGTTGCGAGTGGCGCGGGAAAAGAAGTTATCCACTTGTTTGATTTCCAAAAAGGCAGCCTCGCCAATGGCAACACCGTGGCTCTGAGGCCGGCGTCCGAAAGGGGCATTCCCGCGGGCATTGCAGTGAGTCCGGATGGTCGGAAACTTTGGGTCGCCAACGTGTTGGGGCAGTCGGTGACGGAGGTCGCTCTTCAGGCGTCCACGAATGCGGGCACCGTGGTTCGCGATATTCAGTTGGGAGAGCGCATAGCTCCGCCGGTCGCAGGAGAAAAAGACCCGTGGCACGATCTCGAAGAAGAATCCATCACCAAGCGTGCGCGTGCTCTTTTGGAAGTACTGAACACGGAGGCTCCGTATCCGTTCGCCTGTCTACCCGACGTCGCCCACGACCGACTTTACGTCAGTCATTGGGGCCGCGCGGAGGTGGGTGTTTTGGAGCTGAGTTCCGGGCGCAAGCTGGCTCGATGGGCTGTGCAAGAGCATCCGAATGAAATGGTCCTCAACCGGGCGGGCAATTTCCTGTTCGTCGCCAACGCCAACCGCAACACCATTAGTGTTCTTGAAACCGCTGGCGGCAGTTGCGTGGAAACCCTCGCCTCCGAACTGGAGCCGGATTCGCCCCCGGGCTCAACGCCCAACAGTGTGGCCCTCAGCCCCGACGAATCGTTGCTCTTCGTGTCGAACGCCAACATCAACGCGATCGCCGTCTTCGATGTTCGGCAGCCCGGTCGCAGTCGATCGATGGGGTTCATTCCCACCGGATGGTATCCCACTTCGGTTCGCGTCACTCCGGATGGTCGGCGGCTTTTGGTGACCAATGGAAAAGGGTTGGCTTCCAAGTCTAATCGCATGGGCCCTCAACCTGGCCGCGAAGCGCCGGCAACCATTCGTGAATACATTGGCGGTCTCTTGCAGGGGTCGTTGTCCATCATCGAGTTGCCCAAGGAGCGCGAAGATCTTGAGAAGCAATTGAAGCGGTACACCGCGCGAACCTTGGCGTGCCGCCCACCGGCACCGCCTGAAACGTTGGAGCCGGGACACCCCGTGCCGTTGATCATCGGCGACCCTTCTCCCATTCGCCATTGCATTTACATCATCAAAGAAAACCGCACCTACGATCAGGTTCTGGGCGACATGCCCCAGGGAAAGGGTGATCCCACGCTCTGCCTGTTTCCCGAATCGGTCACCCCGAACCACCATCGACTCGCCCGAGACTTCGTGTTGCTAGACAACTTCTACGTCGAGAGCGAAGTGAGTGCCGACGGCCACGAATGGACCATGGGTGCTTACGCGACGGACTTCGTCGAGCGTATCTGGCCAATGAGTTACGGCCACAATCAGGACCGTAAATACGCCTACCCAAGCGAGGGGCGATTCAAGATTGCGCAGCCCGCCGGCGGCTATCTTTGGGACCGTGCCAAAGCGGCCAAGGTGACCTATCGAAGCTACGGTGAATTCGTCAACAATGGTGCGACCACCAATGACCCGTGTTCGACCTTGGTTCCGACGCTTCAGGGACATTTTGATCCGCACTTTCGGAGTTTCGACATGGATTACAGCGACTTGGCCCGGGCGGACCGATTTATCTCCGAATTGCATCGATTTGAGCGCGAGGGAGAAATGCCTCGCCTGCAAATTGTGCGACTTCCGAACGATCACACGGCCGGGACTTCGACGGGCAAGCCGACTCCGACCGCGTACATGGCTGAAAATGATTTGGCCCTAGGTCGCGTGGTCGAGGCCGTGAGCCGATCGAAATTCTGGGCTTCCACCGCGATTTTTGTGGTAGAGGACGACGCGCAAAATGGCCCCGACCACATTGATGCCCATAGGACCATTGCCTATGCCATCAGCCCGTACGTGCGACGCAAGACGGTCGATTCCACCCTGTACTCGACGTGTTCCATGCTGCGGACCATGGAACTCATTCTCGGAATGAAGCCGATGACCCAGTTTGATGCGGCTGCGATGCCCATGCACGCCTGCTTTGGATCTAAGCCCGATCTCAAGCCTTACACGGCCATCACGCCTCAGGTTCGGCTCGACGAAAAGAATCTCGCGGATGCCTGGGGCCGCGAACGTTCGGACAAGATGGACTTGAGCCGCGAAGATGCGGCGGATGATTTGGAACTCAACGAGATCATCTGGCGTTCGGTTCGGGGTGCCCAGTCCTCCATGCCCTCGCCGGTGCGCGCTGGATTCGTTTTGGCTGAAGGGATGGATGACGATGATGAGGACGATAAACCTAAAGTGAAACGCCCCTGAGTCTCCCAATCCGTGGGTTTTTATTGAGGTCTGAGTTTTGAGTTTTCGACGTTTGGGTGGGGAACCTTCTGGATGATTCAGTCTTGGCCCCTCGGCTGATGGCAGTGGGTGGGTGAACTTGCAGCGGTTCGCTGTTTCGAACGGATGGCCAAGCGAGCGACGGTGCAGGAGGACAACCGCCGCCTTGCCGCTCCCGCCGCCTGTCGCTAACTATTTACAGGATGGCTCCGGTGCCCGAACAATCCAACGAGGTAGCGACCGCAGCGGCGGCACCTCCGGCACTCATCGAGAGGGCTAGTGAATTGATTCGCGCTCACCCGGAGTGCTTTTGGTTTCGACATCCCGAGGCCCGCATCCGTCATCTGGAGGACATTCGGTTGGTCGTGGAGCGTCTGCGGGAATACGGCGATCGCCGCGCCTGGTGGGCGGCTCAGGAGTTGCACAAATGCCTCTTACCGCTCTGCAAAAAGGCGTCCTAACCGTTCTTGCGGGTCTCCGCAGCGAGGAAAGCCACTTCGCAGGAGGCATCGTGCTGAATGCCGGGGAAGACTCTCCGCGTTTCTCGAGCGACTTCGACCTTTTCCACGAACTGGCCGAGGAAGTGACCCGTGCGAGCGAGCGCGATGTGTTGTGCCTGCGACAGGCAGGATTTCAGGTGGAGACCCCGTCGCCCTGTGGCGAGTGGGAAAAGGAGACCACGTTTCGCAAAGCTCGGGTGATCCGAGGAACCGAGTGGGTTGAGATCGACTGGGCCGCCGACTCGGCCTTCCGGTTTTTCCCCATCGAGCGCGATCCGGTACTGGGGTGGCGGTTGCACCGATTTGATGTCGCCACGAACAAGGCCCTGGCCCTATCGGCCCGGACGGAGACCCGCGATTATGTCGATATCGTGGAGCTACACCGGACCTACCCGCTCGCGGCGATCGGCTGGGCGGCCTGCGGCAAAGACCCGGGCTTCACTCCGCTCTCATTGCTGAAGAGGATGAAGCGCTTCGGTCGGATTGATCCGGGAAGGTTGGAGGAGATCCAGGCCCGTGCCATCGACCCCGTCGCTCTCAAGACAGCTTGGATTCAGATGAGTGACGAGGCGGAAGCTCAGATGACCCGTGTGGCCGATGAGCGGTCCGACCTGCCGATCGGCGTGGCCTTCGTCGATGAAGCGGGTAGCCCTGGTTGGATCGGCCATAATCCGTCGCTGCGTCTCCACGCCCCGACTCCCGGTGGGTGCTGGCCGAAAATCCACGGCTTGGAGCCTTGATGGGCTGCCTGTCCGACTCTCAAATCTGCCAATCGACGGCGGTGAAGGGGAGGGGACTGGCCTGAAGGGTCGCGACCCAACCTGGCGAGGAACCGAATCTCATGGTCGAAGCCTCCCGTCCTGCGGTGGCTGATCCTGACCCGAGGCGTGCCAAAGCTCCCACTGGGCCCCGTTGTGGGCGGCCACGGCCTCGACTTGCTCTGCCTGCGCCCGAGCCAGTTCCCGCTCCGCTTCGATGGCTTCCAGCACCACGCCCACGCCGAACTCCCGGCGGTCCCGCGTCATCTCGACGAGGGCGCGTGCCGCTTGGACGGTCTGGGCGGAGACCTCCAGCAATCGCGCGGCGGTCTCAGTCCTTGACCGCAGCTCCACGAGGCCTCGGACCAGCTCGTCTTGAAGTTGATCCCGTTCTAGGCGCGCGATACGAAGTCGAGCCTCCTCCGAGCGAATCCGGCTGCCGTCGCCGATGCCTCCCGGTCCAATCCGCCAGGACAAGCCCAGACCGTAGTCCTGGAAGTCGTCGCCATTGCCCCAGGAACCGTTGCGTCCGCCAGCCAATCCACCAAACGAGGCTTGCGCTCCGACGGTCGGGAGCCACACCCCCCGAGTCGCCCCATCCCTTCGGGCCTTGGCAAGGCTGACGAACGCTTCTGAACGGCGCATCTCCGGACGCACGCGGAGAGCCGAAGCCACCAGAGAATCCAACGCGCGGTTGGTCGGAACCAGGACCACAGGGACGAATTCTTGGGAATCCGGGGACAACAGGTCCGCCGGTGGCAGGCGCAGCAGTTGCGCCAAACGTGCCGAGGCGACCCGTCCGGCCTGGCCGGCTTCCAACCAAGCTCGCTCGTTGCGACCGATCTGGACCTCGACCCTCCGGACGTCGCTGGCGGAGGCGAGTCCGGCAGCCACCGCGGCTCGGACCTGATTGAGGGTCGCACGGGTAATCCGGCGCACCTCGTCCGCCGTCACCACGGAGGCCGATGCCTGCCCGAGTTCAGTGTAGGCGACCGCCACCGAGAGCACGGTCTGTCTCTGAGCGGCCTCCGAACCGGCCTCGCTGGCGATCAGGGCCTGCTTCGATGCAAGGACCCGGTACATCGAGTCCCCCAGGTCCAACTGCGCCTGAAGCGTCATCGCGGCGGTTCCAGACTGCTTCGATGCGTCGAAGACATCGCCAACAATGTCCTGAAGATTTCCGTCGTGCCGGCGGTAGCCGACTCCCGGGGCGATCCATGGGAAAAGCCGTCCCCGATCTTGCTCCAGTTGACTCCGCGCCTCACGGACCCGCTCGCGCGCGACCTCCAAAGAGAGGTTTTTCGCCCCTGCCAGACGCAATGCCGTGGCCAGATCGATCGTCGACGGTGGGCCGCCGTGGGCTACTAGGAATGCGATCGGCAACCAGGCCCATACCCGTAGAATCCCTTTCATCGAGCTTCCTCCGTCCGCACCGGAGTGCCGTCGGCCGGGGCCGATTTTGCGGGAACCACCAGGACCGATTCCTCGGCCAGTCCGGAGACGACTTCCGTGAGCGACCCATCTTGGAAGCCCGTCTTCACCGCGGTCTTCCTGCACAAGCCATTCTCGATTCGGAACACGAATACGCCGGCCTTTTCAAGGGCCAGAGCGTCGGTCCGCACCAACAGCGCTCCGGATCGCCGCTCCAGTCCGATCTGGACGTTGGCGTACATTCCGGGTCGGAGCGCATCTTCCGGATTGGGCAGGTCCGCCTCCACCACCAGCGATCGTGTCGCCTCATCCAATGCTCCGGAATGTCTGCTGACCTTTCCGCCGAAGACATTTGTCGTCCCTTCTACCATCACCCGGACCGGTTGGCCGGGCCTGACCCGCAGGGCCTCCGCTTCCGGCACGGGAACCACCGCGCGCAGGATGGACGTGTCGGCCAAGGTCAACACTGCCGAAGCCGCACCGGCCGCACCGGCCGCGACGAACGCCCCGGTATCCACCAACCGGGTCGTGACGGTTCCTGTGAAAGGGGCCCGGATCGTTGCGAACGCCAGGAGCGTTTCGACTCTCTCCAACTCGGCCCGGGCCACTTCCAGCCGCCCGGTCGCCGAGTCGAGCGACTGCTGCGTGACGAGGTCCGGCGACTTCTTCCGTCCGTCCTCCAGGCGGCGGGACTCGATTTCAGCCACATGGACTTCCGCGGCCCGTTTTCTCTTTTCTGCGAGCAGCTCCGGAACCTCGATCTCTGCCAGCACCTGTCCGGCGCTCACCCGGTCTCCACGGTCGACGAGGACCGTTCGGACGAACCCGGCGACCCGTGCCTGCAAGGTGACCTGCTGGTTGGCCCGCAACGATCCGGGCAGAGCGACATGCCGAGTGATATCCCCGCGCGTAGGATGGGTGATGGAGACGAGCTTGGGGTCTGCGGCGGCGGCTCCCAGGGCTGTTAGGAGGAGTGCGACGGCAGCGGAAAGCCCGGGATCAGGCGACTGGGTTCGGGACTTGGACTGGTTCATTGGGATTGTTCCTTCGTGAAGTGGGCGCTGGCGGGGTCCTCGGGATCCAGCGAGGCGGATCGGAAGTTTTTGGGCGAGAGCAGGGCGAAGACGGCCGGCAGAACGCCCAGGGTGGCGACGGTAACCACGATCAATCCGCCCACGACCGCGCGACCCAGCGGTGCTGTCTGCGGTCCGCCTTCTCCGAGGCCAAGGGCCATCGGGACCATGCCGGCCACCATGGCCGCGCTGGTCATGAGGATTGGACGCAGGCGCGAGACCGCACCGACCACTGCTGCATCTAACGGCGTGGCCCCTCCCTGGCGGGCTTTTTCGGCGAACGTGACCAGAAGGATGGCATTCGCCACGGCTACCCCGACCGCCATGATTGAACCGATGGCGGATTGCAGATTCAGGGTCGTACCGGTGAGTGAAAGCATCAGGACGACCCCGCAGAGGACGGCGGGAATTGTGGAGACCACCGTGAGGGCGAGGCGCATTGACTGGAAGTTTGCCAAGAGCATCAACAACACCACCGCGACGGCGACTCCCAGTCCGGAACGGAATCCCTCCACCAGTTGGCGCAGCGGCACCGCCTGTCCCCGGACGTCCACACGGGTCCGGGTCGGCCAGGTGGTGGGATTGCCGATCTCGGGGATGGACTCGAGCTCCCGGAGGGCCCGGCCGAGGTCCCATCCGCGGAGGTTGGCGGTGATGCTTACAACCCGCGCCATATTGTAGCGTTCGTACTGCCCGACCGTGGTGCCGGACTCCACGGTGGCCATATTGCGGAGGAGTACGCTGCGCTGAGGGCCCGCGCCGACCGGGAGGTTCCGCACGTCCTCGAGGGACCGAGTCTCCGTTTGCGGTACCTGCACCTGGACGCTGTAGCTGACACCCGAGGCCGGGTCGGCCCAGAAGTTCGGGACGGTGAATCGGCTCGACGCCGTGGCGGCGACGAGGGAACGAGCCACGTCCCCGACCTTCACGCCCATGAGTCCAGCTCGTTCCCGATCCACCGTTATGTTGACGCTCGGGTAATCCAACGCCTGGGCGATCTGAACGTCGCGCAATCCCGGGAGCGAACGGAGCTTGGCGAGAATCCGTTCGGCGTGTTCGCGGCTGGCGGCGAGGTTGGGGCCGCTGACCGCCACCTCGATGGGCGTCGGGGAGCCGAAACTCATGACCCGGCTGACGATGTCGCTGGGTTCAAAGGACACGCGGACTTCGGGAAGCTCCGCTGCAAATGCCGTGCGAAGGCGGTCCTTGAGTTCCGGGATTCGGACGCCGGAACCCGTCCGTAGCTGCACCGAAAGATGCGCCTCATCGGGTCCGCTGTTCCAGAGATGGATAAGGTTGACCGGGTAGTTGGGGGCATGAACGCCGACCAGTCCGAGGGTGAGGGCGACGGAATTGCTCCCGGCTTCGCGATGGATGATTTCCAGCGCCTTCAGGGCAATTTGTTCGGTGACGTCGAGTCGCGATCCTGGAGAGGCCCGGAGCCGCAGCGCGAACTGCCCGGATTCGACCGACGGAAAAATCTCGAGTCCGAGTCCGCGACCCAGGAAAAGGACCGTCCCGAGCGTGGCCACGAGGTAGGCACTGACGACCACCCAACGTGCCTTCAGCACGACCCGGAGCGTTGCGGAATAGCGTCGTTGCAACCCCACCAACCATCGCGGCTCGGCGACCTGTTCGGAGGATCCGAGCAACCAGACAGCGAGGATCGGCACCAAGGTGCTGGAGAGCACGAAGGAAGCGACCATCGAGAAACCGACCGCCAGGGCCAAGGGCGCGAACAGCGCTCGGGCGGCACCCTCCATGAAGAACGCCGGGATGAAGACCGCCACGATGCACAACATGGCGAGCAACCGCGGCAGAGCGGTTTCCCGGGTCGCCTTCAGCGCCGCCTGGGCGACGGACTCCCCGCGCGCCAGGTGGACATGCAGGTTTTCGACCGCCACGGTCGCCTCGTCCACGAGGATGCCTACTGCCAGTGCCAGGCCACCGAGGGTCATCAGGTTGATGGTCTGTCCCGCCGACCACAGCGCGAAGGCCGCGGCCAGCAGGGCCAGGGGGATGTTCAATACGACCACGCAGGCGCTGCGCAGATCGCGGAGGAAGACCAGAACCATGAGCCCGGTGAGCACCGCACCGATGGCCCCTTCCTTCAGCAAATCTCCGATGGCCCGGGTGACCACGGGAGATTGGTCGAGTTCGTAGCTGACCCGGATGTCCTCCGCGACTGCGGCTTGGAATTTCGGGAGGTTCCCCTTCACCAAATCGACCACCTCCAGCGTCGAGGCTTCGGCGCGCTTGGTGACCGGCATGTAGACGGTCCGGCGACCGTTCACGAGGGCATGGCTGGTCACGAGGTCCGCCGCGTCGGCGACGGTGGCCACGTCCCGCACGAAGACCCCGGCACCGCCTTGGACCCGTATGGAGACCCCTTCGAGATCCCGGATGTTGCGCACTTGCGTGTTGACCGACACGAGCGGGTATTTGTCGCCGAGGTTCAGGTTGCCCGACGGGCTAATGAGATTCGCCTGGGCGATGGCTTGAACGACCTCGTCCGGTGAAAGGCCGTAGGACCGCATTCGGTCCGGCTTCACATTGACTGTGATCGTGCGCGCACTGCCGCCGAACGGGGGTGGTGCGGAGACGCCTGGCAGGGTCGCGAAGAGCGGACGCACCTGATTTAGCGCGGCGTCCTGCATTTGCCCAACGGTGCGGTTGGGGTTGTCGGTCGAGAAGACGAGCTGTCCGACCGGCACGCTGCCGGCGTCAAACCGGGTGACGAACGGTCCAGGCGTTCCTGGCGGCATGAAAGCACGGGCTCGATTGACGTAGGCGACCGTCTCCGCCATCGCGGCCGACATGTCCGTTCCCGGATGGAACTGGAGCTTCATGATCGCCGCGCCTTGGATGTTCTTCGATTCGACGTGCTCGATGCCGGTGATGTAAAGGAAGTGGTATTCGTAATAGA
>SXGS01727752.1_pt1 | contig 55730 bp, 53 predicted proteins | sample 3174681 | NCBI WGS metagenome assembly SXGS01 (sample SAMN11356861, study PRJNA531348) | freshwater metagenome | isolation source: freshwater sample F1-80 | place: China: Fuxian Lake, Yuxi | collected 2017-12-25
ACTTAATCTGCGCACACATCGCTGGGACTCCATTCCCAAAGGGCCTTTCCAAAACACACCCAATGAGAACGTCCCAGCGATCTTTTCCTCTACTTCTGCTTTGTTCAGAACCGTTGCGTTTGAGATGAGCGAGCGCCAGTTCCTCGCGTCTGAAGATGGCCCGACCGCGGTTGAGTACGCCGTCATGCTGGCCCTGATCGTTGTGGCCTGTATCACCACGATTTCCGCCATTGGAACGAAGGTTAACACCTCGTTCAACGCGACCAAGGCCGCTCTGCCGTAACGAGACGGGGGCATTCGCCCTTCAACCATTTTTCTGCCGACTGCCTCGCCGGGGATGCCCGGCCGAGGCGGTTCGGCTGTTTGAAACAAGGTGTGTGCGTCATGTTCTTCTCCTGGATGAATCTGGAAATGGCTCAGCTCGTTGAGCTGCTGACCGCGTCGTTGGTCGCAATGGCTTCGACGGGAAGTTGGCTGTTCCTGTCGGCCCGGTCATAGACCTGTCGCTCCGCAAGCCTGTGTGCGACGTGGTGCCGACAAACCGCGAACGAGTCGCGGCCGAGCACAGTCGATCAACCCCCTCGAATCGAAGCCTCACACGAAAGGCCCTGAAACATGGACTGGCAAGAACTGTTACTGAATCACTGGCATGTCAAGCTCGTGACGATTGTGTTGATCGTCGCGGCGTGGATCGACGGCAAAGAACTCCGCGTGCCGAACTGGATCACCTTTCCAATGGTGCTGTCCGGGTTGGTCTACAACCTGATCGCTGGTGGTTGGGGCGGCTGGAATAGCGGCCTCGCCGGAGCGTTGCTCGGTACCGTCGTGGGTCTGGCGACTCTGTTCTGGTTGTGGATGCTCGGCGGCATGGGTGCTGGTGACGTCAAGCTGATGGCTGGCATTGGCGCGTGGCTCGGCCCGGTGGTTATCACGGAAGTTTTCGTGGCAACAGCCATCATCGGCGCCGTCATGGCCGTGGTGATGGTCGCGATGCAGAAAGATTGGAAGCGTCACTCGACGAATTTCCTGGTCATTCTGCACGAATGGCGGGACATGAAAAAGTTGGGGGTCAGCGGCGTGGCTGATAGCGCTGCGGAGCGCAAGCCAACGATGCGGCTGTTGCCCTACGGCATTCCGATTTGCTTCGGAGCCATCGCCGTGTTCCTGTACGACGGCATGTTGATCTGACCGGCAGAAACTGCAAATCGTTGGGGGCCACTCGGCCCCTTTCGGCTTGCGCGAGACGAATGGTGAAGGCGTTCCTTGTGATTCCGAGAGTCCCCGCGATCGGCAAAGGCGTTATAGGCTGAAGAGTTTGCCCAGACGGTGCCGATCATACGAAGGAAGGCATGGTGTCCCATGCGACCGAAGACATTGGCTTTGTTGGCTGTCGCCGCGATGTGCGGATTGGTGGCCATGTTGGGAGTTCAGCAAGTCCTGTCGAAACAAGGCGACGGGGCGACAGATACGGGACAAGTTCTCGTCGCCAAGGCGGACATCCTTCCGGGACAGCCGCTCGACGAGAACAACGTGGAGTTCAAGGAATGGCCAACCGGCACCATCCCGGAAGGGGTGGTGTCTCAGAAAGAGCAGTTTCAGGAGCGGACGCTGAAGGTGCGAGCCTTTGCAGGCGATCTGATTCTGCAAGCCAAGCTCGACAAGAAGGGAAACCGGAGTGCAGCCAGCCAAGTCCCAAAGGGTAAATGCATCGCGTCCGTGCCGATCGATACAACGATGAACGGCACGGGCTTGATCAATCCCGGAGACCGAGTGGATGTGCTTGTCACCTACAAGCCATCGAACGGTAACCGAGACGTCGGTGGGATTGGCATGGAAGTCAAAACAGTTTTGGCAAGTGTGGAGGTGTTTGCTCTCGATGGCGTGACGGACGCAGGCATGATGGCTCGTGTGGGCGATTCCAAAGCGGCCGTGATGAAAAATGTTTCATTGATCCTGACCAACGAACAGGCTCGGCTGTTGAAGCTGGCCGGCGATTTGAGTGGAGGAAAGTTACACCTGACGTTGCGAGGCATGAACGACGTCACACCGGTCGACCCGAAGGACTTGTTCGATCCGACTCAAGCGGAACATGCCATGGTTCATGCCAGCGATTCGGATCGCGATAAGCCACGAAACGTCGCTCCGGTGGAAAGTGAAGAGCCAGTTCGGTCCGTGAAATCGGGCAAGAAGAAATGGAAAATTGAAATCATCGCCGGTTCGGATCGGCGATTTGACGAGGTGGATCTACCAGATGAGGAACCTGTGACCCTCAATAGTACGCAGGGAACTTAGGGGATTTTCTATTGCTGATTTTTGATTTTCGATTGAACCGCAGTGTTGATCGAAAATCAAAAATCGAAAATCGAACACAGGGATGTGGGGTGCAGGGATGCGCGGGTTTCATCGAACAATCCATGCCACAGGAACGCTGTTCGCACTGCTGTCGAACATCTTGTTGAATTGTGGAATGCTGTCGGCGCAGGCTCAGCCGGTCGAGCCAGCGGCCGCCAACGTCAATGAAGCCGCTGTGTCGGTCACGTCGAACCGCACGCCAATCGAGATGATCGAGAAGTTCTCGAAGGTCTTCGAGACAAAGAATCGAATCGTCCGTGTCAACGGCTTCGATGAGACGATCTTGGAAGTCGCCGCCCTGACTCCCAACCGCATCAGCGTGAGGGCTCTGCTGCAAGGCGTGACCAACTTCATCATCACGGACGAGGCGGGAACCAACTTTACGGTCGAAGTCTTCGTCAAAGGGGACGCTCGCCAGTTGCAGACGATGATCGACCGAATGTTTCCGAATTGCTCGATTGACGTGTTCAAGGTGCAAGGAGAAGCCGTCGCGCTGCGCGGTTGGGTCACGAATCCCGAGCACATCACGCAGATCACGGAAATCGCGGAGCAGTTCTATCCCACAGTGCTGAACCAGATGAAGGTCGGTGGCGTACAGCAAGTGCTGCTCAAGGTCAAAGTCATGGAGGCCCAACGATCGCTGATCCGTGAACTGGGCATGAACTTCACCTATCTGTCGCGCAGCGGATACGTCAACAGCGCCCCTGGCGGGTTAAACACACTGGGGTCCGTCACCTACAGCCCCTTGGGGTTCACGAGCAGCAGTAGCCCGGCTCTCACGGGGTCGTTTGGAATCGTTGGCAACAATAGCATCTTCAACTCTTACATCTCGGCCTTGCGCGACGAGGCGTTGTTGAAAATTCTGGCTGAGCCCGAGATGGTCGCGACCAACGGACGACCGGCGACGATGCTCTCTGGCGGTGAATTTCCGATCATTGTCTCTCAGGGTTTTGGAACGCAAAGTATCCAATGGCGCGAATTCGGCGTCCGCTTGGAAGCGGTTCCCTTCGTTTTGGGTGGCGGAGCACTGCGGCTGGATTTGCAACCCGAAGTCAGCGAGCGTGATTTTTCAAACTCCGTGACAATCGGTGCGACGACGGTGCCTGGCCTGAGTGTTCGGCGAGTCAACACACAAGTCGAAATGAAATTCGGTCAGACTCTGATGTTGGCGGGGCTCATTTCCAAGCGGCAGACGGCGACGACGCACAAAATTCCGTTTCTCGGTGAATTGCCGTACGTCGGAGTCGCGTTCAGTCGTAAGCACAGTGAGGATTCCGAAACCGAAGTGGTCATCACGGTCACTCCCGAATTGGTCTCGGCATTGGATGACGGACAAGTTCCCGCTGGCGGTCCGGGCCAATTCACGGACACGCCGACCGATCGTGAACTGATGGGCTACGGTCTGATTGAAATTCCCAAATACGGGGAACGCTGCGCGAACTGCCCTCCCGGCCAAGCGGGACCGCTCATCGTGCCCGGTCTGAAACAGCAAACTGGTCCGGCGTTGAATCCCACAACGCCAGCGGCTGTTCCCGCGGATCGTAAGGAATTGCTCGCCCCACCGGCTCCGAAAGACGCGGAAACGACGGAAGCCGCTCGTCGCTTTGCGACTCAAATGGCCGCCAAGCAGCGGAGCAATTCGAGTGTGCGGCAAGTTGGCCACGATGAAGCCACCCCCAAGCCGCGTGCTCGCGCCGCGACTCGAGCTCCGGCTCCGCAGACCGCCAATCAGCCTGTGGAAACCACGCCCAACCGTTCCAACAAAACGGCTGCCGCGAGCAATCGCAGCAGCATTCCCAATGCGACAGAGACGAATCCCTCGAAGACCAACACGAATTCGAGCCGTGGTAAGAAGCCAGGCTTCATTGAGCCGCCCGCCCGCTGAGCTTGAATGACTCACATTGCAGATTTGAGATTGGAAATCGTTTCTCGATCACAAGTGACCCGCGCCATGAATGTTGTCCGACTCGCACTGGTTGACCCGAAGGATTCCAGCCGCGCGTCTTTGAAAAACCTGCTGTTGGGTATTGATGCCGTCTGGCTGGAAGCGGAATGCTCCAGTTACGACTACTTCTTTGATGTCGTCACACAGACGCAGCCGGACATCGCGCTGATCGCGATCGACTCAGACCCAACCAAAGCCCTGGACTTGGTCGCGCAGGTTTCGGCCAACTTGCCAAACTGCGCCGCGCTGGTCATCAGCGGCTCGCAAGAAGGCAGCCTGATTCTGCGAGCCATGCGAAACGGCGCGCGTGAGTATCTGAGCCAGCCCTTGCGGCTCGATGATTTCTTGCCCGCGTTGGATCGCATCGCACACACTCAGAACAGCCGCACCGACGAAGGGAGCCGCGCGAAGGCCTCGCAGATCATCACGATCGCCGGAGTTTGCGGCGGTGTCGGATGCACGGCGATCGCGGTCAATCTCGCGTGCATCCTGGCTCAAAATCCGAACAACAACGTCGGGATCATCGACCTCGATTTGGCTCTGGGCGACGCTGACGTCTGGCTAGACATCATCCCCGACTACACGATCCAGGATGTCGCCGACAACATCAGCCGCCTGGACTACTCACTGCTGAAACGCTCGCTGACCAAACATTCGTGCGGTGCCTACCTGTTGCCTCGACCTGTGCAGATGGATGATCGACCGGCGATCTCTCCGGACGAACTCCGCCGCGTCCTGACGCTGGTGAAAGCCACCTTCACGCATTTGATTCTGGACGTCAGCAAAAGCTTCAGCGCGTTGGATCTCGCGGCGATGGAAGTGTCGGACAGCGTGCTGCTCGTCACACAGCTCGATTTGCCCTGCCTGCGAAACGTGGTGCGGCTGATGCAATTCTTCGATCAGCGTTCGGGGTTGATTGAAAAGATGAAGATCATCGTCAACCGCATCGGCCTGCAGGACGCGAGCATCAGCCTGAACAAGGCTCTCGAAACGATCGGGCGGGAGATCTACTACCAACTGCCGAACGATTACGTCTCGATGGTCGAGTCGCGCAACAACGGAATTCCGCTGTTGCTGCACGCTCCCAAATCGCGCATCACGAAAGCGATCGAACAGCTCGCCCAACAGCTTGATCCAAAAATCGAAGAAGCCGTCAAGAAACCCGGTGAATCCGCCAAAGCCAAAAAAGGATTGTTCAGCTTCCTGTCGAGCGCGACCCGGTAAATAGTGATTTGTAGCGCACGCGTCGTGCTAGAGGTCATGCTGTGCGCGGGTTCTTGCGGTTCAGCGAGGGACTCGGTTGAGAAACCGTTTCGCAACCTGCGGTTCAGCGGAGTGACACGGTCGGGAGACCGTGACACAACAGCGGGAGACCGTGACACAACAGCGTGACACAACAGCGTGACACAACAGCGTGAGCCGAGTCGCGGAGCGACATTCGATGGTCGCCGTGGGTTTCAACCCACGGATTCGGATGACGCGATCCACATTCGTCGCGGAGCGACGATTGAATCGTGGGCGATGACACGCATTCAGTTGGTGGTTGGGGGCATGGCGATGGTTTCAATCGTTGCTCCGCGATGAATTCGGTTTGCTCGATTGCCAACCGTGGGCTGAAACCCACGGCTACCGTCGCGCGGTCGCTCCGCGACCAAAACACGGACGGTCGCTCTTAAGCGGTTTCAGAACCGGTGGTCAGGCTTTCCAGCCTGGCCCGAATTGGCAAGATCACATCGTTCGCTGATCGAGTCAGCCTGGAAAGGCTGACCTACGATTCACCACAGGGCTGAACGCTGTTTCGCCCTGTGGTGGATGGGGCTATCGTCCCAGTTCGTTGGCCAGCTTGCCGGCGTCGTAGATCTTCCGCATCGCCTCCAGCATCCCGGCCGAGTGAACCGAAATTGACCGGCCACCAATGTCTGAAGAATGTCGAAACTCGTTGGCGAGCGCGGCAATGTTGGAATCAAAAATCAGCCCAACGACTTCGCCGGCGCGGTTCACAACCGGACTGCCGCTGTTTCCGCCGACTCCATCTGCTGTGCCGGCGAAATTCAACGGTGTCGCGAGTTCGAGTTTCGATTTCTGATCGTGCCACGAGCGTGGCAATTTCCACGGCTCTTGACCTCCGTGAGCCGCTTCGTGGTCGAAGGCTTCGGCCATCGTTGTCCAAGCGGGAATCTTCGTGCCGCTGTCCTCGACACCCTTCACCGTGCCAAACGCCAGCCGCAGCGTGAACGTCGCGTCGGGATAGACTGATGTGCCAAACTTCGCGAACCGCAACTTGGCAATCTCGCCATAAGCCTGCCGCTCCGGTTCCTCCACGGACGTTTCGAGTTCTTTGCGAACCACTCGTGCCCGCTCGTCAATGTCACGAGCCAGCACGATCATCGAGTCGGTCGAAGACTCGATTGCCTTCCAACCGCCGGTTGCGATTCGTTTCCGTTCCTCGACGTCCTTGAGTTTCGTACCGTGGACCAGTTCCGCTGCTCGCGCGACCGGCCCCTTTCCGGCAAGTGCTTTTTGCAAAACGTCCGGCTCGTACTGGAGTTCCTCCAGCAGCATCGCGAGCGAATCCGTCAGCTTGGCTCGTTCAAGGTCTTCGTAGATTGGAGCGGGCGAAAAAACTCGTCGCTTGAGCGATTCGCGGCCAGAGTCGCGGTACTCGGCGAGGCGTTTCTCGTTCGGTTTCTCGTCCTCGGCCGCCATCCGTACCAGCGACCGAGCGATGCTGAACAGGTCCGAGTAAAACCCGGCTCCCGTTTCGAGAAGCATGTGTCGTTTGAAAAGATGCGCGTGATGCTGGTTGGCAGCCGCGATGCGATCCCAAGGATCGAATGCAAGAGTATCGCCCGGCGAATCGACACGACGAAAACGCAGCTCCACTTCTGCCGATTTCTTCGCGTCGAACAACCGTGGGTCGTGTAGCGACTGCATCTGGCCGACTGATCGCTTACGGCTGTTCTGCACGCCGAACAAATCTTTCTTGGCTCGCCGAGCGAACTCCTCGCCGTCGGCCGCGAACTGTTGCAGCAGGATTTCGCGCCGACGCAACAGATTCACCATCGCAGGGAATCGAACATCGCGCTGAAATTTCAACGCCTCGACCGTCAACAGACGGCTGGTCCGTGCCGGATGACCGGAGACGAAGATCAGTTCTCCGTCCGCCGCTCCCTTGGCCGACCACTTCAAGAAATGCTCGATCTTCACCGGCTGTCCGTTTTCGTAGACGCGGAAGAGCGCCATGTCGAGATCGTGGCGCGGGTACTCGAAGTTGTCGGCATCACCACCGAAGAACGCGATCGAAAACTCCGGAGCGAAAGCCAGTCGGACGTCAGTGTATTTCTTGTAGCGATAGAGGTGATACGCCCCGCCTTGATACAGCGTGATGACGTCGCTGCGGAGCTTGGTCTGCTCGGTCGATTCCTTTTCAATGGTCGCGATCGCGGCCTGTCGTGCAGCCTGTGCCTTGTCCGGCGCTTCCGCCGCAACCGCTTTGTTGACGCGATCGGTGACATCCACGATCTCGACAAGCTGATTGAGTTCCAAGTCCGGCGCAGGAACTTCGTCGGCGAGCGCCTTCGCCAGAAAGCCGTCGCGGTAGTAGTTGTGCTCGGCGGTGGAGATTTTCGCGAGCGTATCGGCCGCGACGTGGTGATTGGTCAGGACAAGTCCGGTGCTCGACACGAACGAACCCGACCCTCCCGAATTGAACCGCACCGACGAACGCATCAAATGCTCCGCCCAACCGGGCGGAGGCTCGAAGCCGTATCGTTCTTTCAAAAGCTTCGTCGGGAGTTGGTTGTAGACCCACATGCCTTCGTCAGCCGATGAGTGGCCAAAACCCAGTGCGACAATCAGCAACCAACCGAATCCAGAACGTCGTGGCATTTGTCGCATCGATGAAAATCCTTGTCGATCGCTGAGACTCAACGAAAAAGGGCAGGCGAATCGCCTGCCCCACGAGTTTGCAAAGTGGCCTACCCACCGTCGATCGAATTGGTGATGGCGTTCTTGGGGCTGGGAGGCAGATTGAGAACGTCGGACGGAAAGAGGTCCACGAGAAAGTCCACGATGTCCCGCACCGAGAGCACTCCGACGGGTTTGGCACCATCCACGATCGGGATGTGGCGATAGCCGCCGACGCTCATCTTGTTGAGCGCGAAGGCGATGCTGTCATCGGGTTCCAGCGATTCGGGATTGGGAGTCATCACCGATTCGACCGGGACCGTGTGACTGTCGGCACGGAAGAAGTCTTTGGTCAGCACATCACGCTCAGTGAAGATGCCGATCAATTTGCCATCTTTCTCCACAAGCACGCAGCCGGTGTGATGGTCGTTCATGTTTTTGACGGCGTCGGCCACACTGGACGTGGAACAGACCAGAATGGGATCACGCAGCGGCAGATCGCTGATGGGGGTTTCGAGGATCGCTCCGCGAATGCGTTGTTGATCGTCATAGGCGTCGTCGAATTCGCTCATGTGCATTTCAAACCTCCTGGTATCGAAGAGGGGACGCGGACTTCGCATGGCAGGCAACCGAATAGTCAACAAGACGGTGAAAGAGGTGAACCGCCTTGGCCTGCCGCGAGGCACAGTGCCATCACTTTCGTCGGTTGTCAAGCAGTACGAGCGGGGCCGAACAAACGCTCGTGGCTCGCGCGAACGGGCAGTATCATCTCGCTCAAGTCAGGAATTGCTGTGAGAAGTTGTGTCCGTCTTCGAGATTCAGGTCGCTCCATGTTGGATGAACCCGCATTGCAGATGGCTCAGCAGCGACTGCGCGCGATGTACGATCCGCAGCGGTTTCGAGCGGCGGCACAGCAGTGGGGAGAACTGCTTGCCACGCACCTGGAGCAGGTTCAGCAGCGAGAAACCCGCGTGCTCAACTGGGCGGAGCCGGTCGCCAACATCGCCGAGGCCGAGCGTTGGCTGGACGGTGTCTCGGCCAAGCCCTCAGCCCGCTTCACCGACATCGTCAGGCAAATGCTCGACCGAGGGCATAATCTGCATCATCCGCGGTACATCGGCCATCAGGTGCCGGCTCCAGTGCCGATCGCCGGGTTGTTCGATGCGGTCGGTTCCGTCACGAACCAAGTCATGGCGATCTACGAGATGGGTCCGTGGGCCACCGCCGTCGAGCGATCGCTGGTCAATCGGCTGGGTGAGCAAATCGGTTGGCAGCGCGATTCGTTTGCCGGATTGGTGACTCACGGCGGCTCACTGGGGAATCTGACCGCCTTGCTGACCGCGCGAAACGTCGCGCTGGTGGGATCGTGGGAAGAGGGTGTTGCCAGCGACGACTACGCTCGGCGCGGGCCTCCTGGCCCCACCGCAGGCTGGACCGAAGGTCTGCCTGCCGGCGCGACAACAGAATCGAAATCGATCACAGCCGGGAGACCTTCGGTCAGCGAGACGGCGGGGTCGGGAGACCCGCGCCGAGCGCCGGTCATCGTCGTGCAAGGGGACGCACACTACTCGGTCGCGCGAGCGGCGGGAGTCATTGGACTCGGTACGAAGCAAGTCTTGCGAGCCGCGCTCGATGAGCGGCGGAAGCTCGATCCGCAAAAGCTCGATGAGCAACTGACCGATCTGATCGCGAAAGGACATCGCGTCGTCGCGGTCTCGGCCTGCGCGTGCGCGACGCCGATTGGAGCATTCGATCCATTGCGGGACGTCGCCGCCGTCTGCCGAAGGCACGGTGTTTGGCTGCACGTCGATGCGGCTCATGGCGGAGCGGCGTTGTTCAGCCGACGGTATCGGTACCTGCTCGACGGAGTCGATCAAGCGGACAGCGTCGTGTGGGACGCTCACAAGATGATGTTCATGCCGGCTCTGTGCGCGTTCGTCTTGTACCGCGACAAGCGGCATCGCTTTGAGACGTTCCGCCAGGAAGCTCCGTACCTGTTCGATCCGTCGGCTCCCGGCATGGCCGAATACGACAGCGGGATGTTGACTCTCGAATGCACGAAACGAGCCGCCGCTTACGGCCTCTGGGGGACGTGGTCGCTGTTCGGACAACAACTTTTCGAGGACTTGGTCGACGTGACCTTCGACCTCGGCCGTGTCTTTTACGAGAAGCTGCTCGCTGCCGAAGACTTCGTGCCGCTACACGATCCGGAATGCAACATCGTCGCATTTCGTCACGTCCCGGCCGGGATGAAGGACGCTCCGTCGGAAGCCCTCGGCGCGTTTCAACGGGAGCTGCGAAGGCGACTCATCGAGTCCGGTCGGTTCTACATCGTGCAGACGAATCACGGTGGCGTCGGTGCGCTACGAGTCACGATCATCAACCCGCTGACAACGACCGATGATCTCGACGAGTTACTCGTCACATTGCGTGAACTTGGTACGGAGTTGTTGAAATCGGATCGTCCATGACTGCGGAAGTTGTTTCCGAATCGTCCCGTGTCAATCTCTTCCGTCGGCTGTGGCCGGTGTTGAAGTGGGTCTTGTTCGCGCTGGTGATCGTGTTCGTGGGGCAGCGAGCCTGGAAGTTGTGGCGCGAAGGGGACGTCGGCTCGGTGACGATTCATTGGCGGTGGCTGCTGGCGGCAGGAGTGCTGTACCTCATCGGCTGGTTGCCATCGGTGTTGTTGTGGCATCGGCTGATTCATGGCCTGGGTGGCACGTCGAGCCGTTTCGACGTCGCCCGCGCGTACTTCGCCGGGCACTTGGCGAAATACATCCCCGGCAAGGCCTCAGTCCTCATTGTTCGTGCGGGGATGTTGGCCGACCGAGGGTGTCGGCCGAGCGTCTCGGCGTTGACCTCGACGTACGAAGTCTTGGTGGCCATGGGAGTCGGACTGGCGGTCGGAATCACGATGGCTCCGGTCGTCTGGCCGAAGACAGTGATTGGCCGCTTTCCGCCAGCGATTCGTTCGGCCTTCGAGCATCCGATGATCTTTGGCGTCGGCGTGGTGGTCGTCTGCGTCGCGCTGGTGCCGTTCGTCGCGCGAGTGCTCGGCCTGATCGCCCGCAGGTTGACGCCTCCAGTCACCTTGTCACCCGGTCAGCTTGTCACTCCCTCAGATTCAAACACCCCCACCGACCCGTCGCCGACTCAAATTGGCGGCACATTCCTGCTTGGGTGGTGCTTCTTCTCGGTAACGACGTGGCTCGTTCACGGCCTGAGCCTGGGCTGCACTTTGCAGGCCGTCGGTGTTGAGGCTTCGATGTCCGATTGGCTCATCTGGACGGGCGATGTTGCATCAGCGTCCTTTCTGGGATTCGCAGCGATGTTCGCCCCCGGCGGCCTGGGAGTTCGTGAGGCCGCGCTGCTGGAGTTGCTGATGTCTCAGCCGGGGATCAACCCATCGCAGGCAGCAGCGGCCACCGTGCTGTTGCGAGCGGCGTGGTTGGTGGCTGAAATCCTCGCCGCCGCCGCATTGAGTTGGCGGGGCTTCCGCAAGCTAACCCGAAGCGCCAGCGAGGGCGATCGCTTCAAGTGACTGTGAATTGAAAGCGTCTTGATACGTGCGCCCTCGCTGGCGCTTCGGGTTAGTTTTTTGTTGCGAACATTCTTGGAGACTCACATGCCTGCCGCACATCACGTCATTACCGACGTCGCTCGCCAAATCTGGCACGACGACTTTGAATTGTCGGGAGCCTCGCTGCCACTCAACGGCTCCAACAATTGGTCCGTCCGTCAGCGGCGGCTGCGCGGCGGGCTGTCCGATGGCGTGGACGTCGTCGAGATCGACAACGGGGCTTTGAAGTTGGAAGTCCTGCCGACTCGTGGCATGGGCGTGTGGCGCGGAAACTTTCAGGGCATCCCGATCGGCTGGGACTCGCCGGTGAAAATGCCGGTGCATCCCGCCTTCGTGAATCAGACCGAGCGAGGTGGACTCGGCTGGCTGGCGGGCTTCAACGAGTTGATTTGCCGTTGCGGCCTCTCGTTCATGGGACCGCCCGGTTGCGATGCGGATTTTGAAGATCACCCGATCCTGGGCGAGCTAACGTTGCACGGCAAGATCGCGAACCTGCCAGCGCATCGCGTCGAAGTGACCATCGATCCCGACCAACCGGGCCGCATCGCGGTGACGGGCATCGTCGATGAGTGCTCGATGTTCGGCCCCTGCCTGCGACTCACCTCAACCATCGAGACAACGATCGGCTCGAATCACTTCACGATCAGAGACGAAGTCACCAACCTCTCCGCGAAGCACGCTGAGTTCGAGATGCTGTACCACACGAACATCGGCCGTCCGTTCCTCGAAACCGGATCGCGGTTCTTGGCTGCGGCCCGTGAAGTCAGTCCCCGTGATGCTCGCGCGGCCGAAGGAGTCGATACCTACGACAAGTACGCCGCCCCTGACGCCGCCTACGCCGAACAAGCGTACTTCTTCCGCCTGGTCGGTGACGCTCAGCAGCGAGGTCTGGTTGTGTTGCGCAATGCCTCCGGCGATCTCGCGCTCAGCCTCAGGATGTCATTGGCAGAGTTGCCCTGCTTCACGCTTTGGAAAAACACAGCCGCCGAAGCGGACGGCTATGTGACCGGCCTCGAACCCGGCACGAACTTCCCAAACCTGCGCAGCTTCGAGCGTGCTCACGGCCGCGTGCTTTCGCTGGCACCGGGAGCCAGCCGCCGGATGTCGTTTGAGTTGGCGATTCATCCAGATAAAGCGTCGGCCCAACAAGTGGCCGAGGAAGTTCAAAGCCTGCAGCGCAGCACAACCGTCGCGATGTCGTGGGAACCGTTGCGAGAGTACTCACCGGTAGGCAAGTAGCACCGCCAAAAGAGTTTGATTGAAGCCTGTGAGTTCGATTGCCGACTCTATTGACGCGACTTGGGTGCGGACTAGAATCCCGCCCGCCTGAGCCCCAGCAGATTCCTATTCCGATTAAATCCAAGGGGCCGTAGCTCAATTGGTTAGAGCGCCGGACTGTCGATCCGGAGGTTACGGGTTCGAGTCCCGCCGGCCTCGCTGAAGGAAACCCCGCTAAAACTTCGTGTTTTGGCGGGGTTTTCTGCATTTCTGGCGACTCATCGGAACCGGGGATCGAGGCGGCTGATAACCATTCAAAAGAGCCGTTTTCGGCAGGTCGTGTGCAACTTTTTGTGCAACTGAAATCGGCAGCGTCATCCGTGGTGTCGGCGGCTCGCATCGTTTGCGATTCTGGAGCGGCGATGGTCGGCAGCGATCCGAGCGCCGAGTTCATGTCGATCAGCCCCAAATGCGTGTAGCGGTCCATCGTCAGGGTGATGGTCGAGTGCCGAGCCAGTTGCTGGGCGAGCTTCGGATGGACTCCGCCAGCCGCGAGGTTGCTGATGAAAGTATGCCGCAGCGAATGAAAGTCGGCGATGCCGTCATCGGTGACGTAGGGAATCCCCGCCGCTTCCAGATCATTGCGGAGCATCTTGTACGCTCGCTCTGTCCACGTTCCCGGAAAGAGAAGCTCTTGCTTCGCGTCTGCCGCACGATCGAATGCCAGGACGGCTCTTTGTTCGTCGGCAACGTGCTCGCGATTTGAGAGCCACTGACGCAATCGAGCGGCCAAGTCGGGATGCAAGGGCAGGACATCTTCGCGGCGATGTTTCGAGTACGCGGCTTCCAGGGTGACGGTCGGCACGCCAGCGGCAAGGTCGAACGATGCCGAAGTCAGGCTGGCGAGTTCACTGGCTCGCAGTCCGGTCATCGCGGCCACGCGGTACAGCATCGCCCGCGTTGCCCCATTCAGCCCCCGGAATGTTACTTGGCTTTTCCCGGTCTCAGCAATCAGCCCGGCCAGTTCGTTGGGTGAAAGTGCGCGGCGTTCGTGGCGGACATCGACACGACCATTCAGCCGAGACAAGTGAGCGAACGGATTCTCCGGCCCCCGTCGATCCTTCACGAGCCAATGACCGAACGACTTCACCGCAACCAAATAGTGATTGCTGCTCGCGACACTCAAGCCGGCGATGACGTTTCCATCTTTGTCCGTCTTCGGTTTACGACGATCTGCCAGCCAGCCGGAGACTCTGCCCGCGTTGAGGTCGCACAGTTTTCTGAACTTGCAACCGTCGACCACAGCCGAAAGACGTTGAACCGTCAACGTGACGTGTGCGGCGGAGTTGCCTTTCGATTCCAGCAACGAACGGAAGTCTTCAACGTGCTCGGCTAGTGGCCGCTCGCGATGATCTTCAAACGGGTCGATGTCACCACGTTTGATCCGTTGCGCTCGTTGCTTCATCGCGGCCAACATTACTTCGGCGGCTTGCTCGTCATCGCACAAGGCGACTGGACGAGGCTTGCCATTCGCGTCGGCCACGCGGCCCCAAAAGGTTTTCGACTTTTTACGGACACGCCTTGCTCCGAGTGTCCCCTTCGGGACTTGTTGGCCTTTGGTGTTGATGTAGCGAATGATCGTCGGGCGATAGGTTCCGGACATGTTGAATTACTTTCGCTTCACGAGTTCCAATCCGAAGTGAGTTGCCAACTTGTCGGCCACGTCCAGGTGCAGCGAACGCTCCCCCCGCATGAAAAAACGCAGTGACGCTCGTTTGACTCCGGTTTCGCGCTCCAACGTCAGTAGCGGCATATCTGCCGCCAGCATCGTTTCGCGGAGCACGTCGGACATCGTCGGCGGCTGTTTCATCTTTATCGGCTTGGGCATGGTGTCGCAATTATTCCATGCTGGCGACGATCCGTCAATGAGTCAAGATTTCGTCTCGGCTTCAAAAGTGCCGCGATACCGAAATCGACTCGCGCGTGCTTTTTTCTGAGTGCCCTTAGCGACCAGTTCGATAACGCCTTCCATCTCCAAGAGCTTCAGCCAGCGTGATCCGGTGCTTGGATTGACTGAAAAGTATTCCGCCACCGTGCGAACCGACAGATAGAAGGGTGCCTCACCACGCGCTCGTTGCAGTTCACGACATAGAGCCGCGAGTCGTTTCAGCGGTTCCGATTCGTAGTGGCGGACGCACTCAGGTGGATCAGCGGCAAATGCGCGTTCGACAATTTCAGCCATTGGCTCTTCGCCTTTCGGGTATTTGACGCGGGGCCAAGCGTGGATGAAATCAGTCCAAGTTTCCTCGAATGCCTTTGTCGTGATGTACGGCTTTGCTAGTTGGTGCCAACGCCTCACCAGCGGTTGAAGCTGGTCAAAGCTGGCGTCGCAAAATTCGGGCAGAGCCTTCAGCGTGCGAGCCAGGTCAAACACTTTGTTGTTTCGCTGTCCCGCACACGTCGGCAACGTAGACCGAATTGCCGAGTCGAGCACGCAATCTATTGTCACGTCCTCGCCAGACGACTGCGTGGCATCGACGTCTCGGCCAGGAGTCGGTGGTTTGGTCGGCAACTTACCGACTTTTAGTTTTGGCTTCCGTTTCGACTTATCGCCTTCTGTTGTCCTTTTTCTGTTCTTCGTGCCAGAAGACGAGGGGCACGTCCCAGAAGTCTCGGAACTACCACCAACCACAAGCACGCTCATGGCTTCTGTGCTCTCCGTCCTCTCCGTTGCATGAAGGTAAAATCCAGACTCAGAAACGGTCAGCAAGGGGATCGTCCCACCAAAAGGCGACACGATCCAGCGGTAGATGAATCCACTCGGATGCCGACTCGGTGGGAGAACGGAGTAGCAGCCCACTCCGACCCGCAGTTCGCCGCCGTCGCAGCGAATCGCCCCGGTCCCACCCGCCTTGCCGATACTTCGGCGGAACGCGGCCACATCGTCGCGAGCGAAGCGGCAATAGACGTGACGCCCGCGACTCGTCTCGACAGTCGGCAATATTTTGGCAAGTTCGGGATGTTCGACCGCCCACCGTTGATAAATAGCTAGGTCATCGAAATCACGACTCGCAAGCCCGCCAGAGATCTCACCAAAGATCGCCGCCAAGCCGTAGTCGCTTTTGCCGTCGAACCACTCGGCGAGTCGCTTTCCATCCGGTCGATGTTTTTGGAAGGGCTTCCAGCGAACGGCAGGCGGCTTCTTTTTTTTCACGTCGTTTATGTCGCCTGTCTTCATTGGGATGATGCACCAGCCCAAGGCTGAGTATTCGAGCGCGTTCTTAAGAGTCACCACGATCGACCCTCCGGTCGGAGGCCGCCGCTCGCCTGCGAAAGCATCCTTGTGACTTGCTTCGCGTGTTCACGCTCGCGGGCTTTCAGCGAACGAAGCACCGTCCGCAATGCCTTCTCTTCAGCGATGAGTTCGCACAGCCGATCTTCGATGTCGGCTACGGAGAGGCTCTCCAGCAGAGCACTAGCGGTTGTGAAACTGTTCGCTTTCATGCCGCAGTTTGTCGCGGCGGGCAATCCGCTTCAGAAACGAGCGGTCATCAGTTTGTGGCGGTTGGTAGCGAATGGCTAGATTTCACCGCCAGCGAGGGATTGAATCGCATCCCGTCATGCTTTGAGGCTTGGATCAGCTTCGCCAGTTTCGGACATTTCTTTTTGAGAGATTTCAGTTTGTCCGATGGCTTCACGCCGTCCAGGTCGTCACCGCCGTGTGTCATGTAATCGGCGGGACGAATCCATTTGTCAGGATGTTCGGCCAATACCTTGAGCCAGCGAGCAACGCCCTCGCTAGGCAGGTCAGCCGTGTCTCCAACATTACCAATGCGCAAAGTGGCACTTCGTGTCTGTACATTGACTTCAAGTGTGACCACAGCCGGTGCCGTTGGCGGTTCGATGGTTGATTTTGTTGGCAGCGAGCCTGCCTTCGTCTTTGGATTGGCAGGCGGCAATTGCTTTGGATCGTCAATGAGTGGCGCAAGCACTTTCGGTTCGAGTTGCTGATCCAGAAACGAGGGGGCGAGTTCACCCATGTATTTGCCAACAAGTCGGGAAGCTAAGTCCAGGACACACTCTTTGAAGAGCGGGACACGTTCGTTGAAGGGTGAGACACCCTTTTTGACGACCGGGACGCCTTCGTTGAAGAGCCGGATAAGCTCAGTGTCATCCTCCCCACCAAGCATCGCCTCGAAAACATCTTTCTCATCGCAATCCGACAGCGCATCGACCAGACGCCTTGCGACGTCATTCGGTAAACGTGACATCGCATCCCGCAGCAAACCGATGCCCTTTTTTGAGAAGTCTTCCTCCGACATCCCAGGATGCTTCTGCCGAGCCTCACCTCTGGCCGCAAGTAGCGCAAAATAAATGTGGCACAGTTCATTGATGGGGCGTTCGAGCTTCTCTTGTTCGGCCTTTGCTATTTGGTCTGCTTTGGCATTGGCCTCACTCTCGGCCTTTGCTTTTTTCTGTTCGGCCTTTCGCTTGGCCACGCGCTCTTTACGTTTCTTTTGCCATTCGTTTGTCACAGCAGGATTCTTTCTTCTCATCCCGTCGGAAGCGATCGCACGTTCGGGCATCGTTGACGAGATTCATTAGCTTTGGAAAGGAGCATATTCAACCTGTCGAGTGAACTGCCAAAGGCACGGCGATAGACTATCAGTAGATTCGGTCTTAAATCTTGGCAATGAACGGGGTCTTTTGAATGTGGTTGGTGTTATCCTTGGCCGCCACTTTCGAGTAGTCCGCCCGCGAGACCTGTCTTACTTCATTCTGCACCTCAGCCGACTGCGTTGATGCGAAAGGAACTGGTCATGGAACTTCATGAAATCGAGGTCTTCATTGACTCGACCGGCAATGTGCAATTGGAGGTCCGGGGCGTGAAAGGCAGGAGATGCCTGGACCTGACAAAGCAATTAGAGGCAGTGTTGGGTGGTGAGGTGCTCGACCGGAAAATGACTTCGGAGGCGAATGAGTTAGGCGGCGAGGTTGTCCACGATCAACAGCGGGTTGGCGAAAGATGAGCGCTTCGGCGGGGGAATGGTTGCGAATTCATGCGTTCGTACCGGAGAGCTATGCGAACGGGCCGGGGCGGAGAGCAGTGGTTTGGGTTCAAGGGTGCTCGCTGGGATGCCCTGGTTGTTTCAATCCAGCGACGCATTCGTTGACGTATGGCCGAGTGGTCCTCGTAGATGAATTGTTTTCGGACATCGCTGCGCTGACCGAGCGGGTTGAGGGGCTGACGCTAAGCGGTGGTGAGCCGTTGCAACAGCGACGCGGCGTGCTTGCGCTACTGCGACGTATTCGTTGTGAAACTTCCCTGTCGGTGGTGGTTCTTACGGGCTATTCATGGGAAGAGTTTCTGTCGTTTCCCGAATCAGACGAGTTGTCAAAGTTGGTAGATGTTGTGATTGCTGGCCGTTACGAATCCTCTCGAAATCTCGCGTCATCGCTGCGAGGCTCCGCTAACAAGACGGTTCATCGAATCACGAATCGTTATCAATCATCAGACCTGCAAGATGGTCCTGCTGCCGAAGTCATTATTTCCGAAACCGGCGACTTGATTTCCACAGGCATCAAACCAGTTCTGTTCAAAATCGTTTAGTTTCAGGTGGCTGATTTCATGCCTGATAAACGCCCCGTTCCATCAGGGGGAACTCCGCCAGATGCAATTGGTCTCTTGGAGCGGCGCGACGCAATTGACGCAATGGCGAAAAATGGGACACCAGAGGTTGTCACGATACTGGTCCAAGCCATTGAGACGTTGAAGGATGATCAGATTCACGATTTCTGCAAAAAGGCTCTGAGGAATTTGGAACTTCCTTCGGCAAGAGACGAGTTGTGTCGCTTGGTCATCGAAGAAGACAATCAGGTTGCGAGAGCGATTGCCCTTGAAGCGAAATTTGCCCCGACGGATGAATTCCATCGTGCCTTATTCTTCTTCATCACATTTCAGTGGGCTGAATACGAAGCCCTCGATTTCGATGCGCGTCTCATTCGGCTCGCCTACCGCACGGCGAACGAAACCGTCAAAGCTCGCGTTGCAGCAACAGCTCGTTCAGCGGGCCGGATGGAATGGTTAGGGATCGTCTCAGACGGCAGACCGTTGCGATCGGTGAGCGACCTGACGGACAAGGATTGGGAGACGACCGTTGACGTGCTTGTCAATTCCGAACGTTGGAAGGAATTGTGGCAGTTAGCTCAAGAAGCCCCGGCTAAGTGGAGCGTTCAGTTGCTGAAGCGGTTTCTACAATCGGGGGCACGCTGGCGACCGAATGGGACATTAGCAGAGAGCCGCTTTCAGGAATTGCTTTGGCTTGCGGACAAATGCCAGCTAACGATTGGCAAAGCGAGATTACGAAAAAACCTTGGTGGTCACACGAAGGGCGTGAACTGTTTGGCGTTTACGCCGAATTCAGAATTGCTTGTGACTGGTGGCGGTCGTGGTGACGGAAATTTGAGGTTTTGGAAAACGAGCACTGGAAAGCTTGTTGAGACAATTGGGTTTCCCAAAACTCTGTCCGCTTTTGATTCTCAATATAATTCGAGAAGTATCAATCGTCTGGTAATCAGCCCTGACGGCGGCTTTCTCACTAGCGGAAACGGCAGCAACTACGCGGATGGAAGCAAAATCCATTTTTGTCAACTTGGCGGAAAACGGCGAGATCGCATTAAGCTTCGCGATTGTCCTGAATCATTTTCTGGCTCCGATGTTTTGCTGCTTGAAACGACACAAAATGGTTCGACTGCAATCAGCGGTGATTGCCGTGGACGAATCGAATTGTGGAACGTAGCTGACTGCCGTATGGTCAGGTCATTTCAAGCACATTCTGGCGACATCAAATGCCTTAAAGTCATGCCAGATGGGGACGTGTTTGTCAGCGTCGGGCGAGAGGGAGCAATTCGATTCTGGAGCATTTCAGATCCGCAACACGTTTGGACGCGGAATCGGCTCGTGTCTCTCTCCAGTTCACTGTTTCATTTCATTGAACAAAGCCCTATTCGGTTTCTCAGAGCGATCACGGAATTCCTTTGCAAGAACATTTGCGGTATCACCAAAGTCGATTCGTTAGCTCTGAGTCCTGAAGGGGATGTCGTCGCGACTGGCATGGAGGATGAGACGATTCGTTTATGGAACGCCACCGACGGGAAGTTGCGGACCAGACTGAGAAGCACGACACGTTTCACGCATTGGCTTCAACGGCTTCTGGGGCGTGTGGCCTCCATCGAATGCCTCGCAGTGACACCGGATGGGCAGATACTTGTGAGCGGAAGTCGTGATGGCAAAATCCGGTTCTGGTCGATTTCCGAGGGGCGTTTGTTGCGTACTCTTGATGCGCATTCGTCGGCAGTCTCCTGTTTTGCAGTGGCCCCGAATGGACGTCTCTTGATAAGCGGAGGCCGGGATAAGACCGTTCGGATTTGGAGTTTTCCGGATGGCAGGTTGATTCAAAATCTTGAGGGATATTCTACTTGCCTCGCGATCAGCCCGGATGGCCAACTTCTGGCGATCGGGGATGGTGCCGAAAAGCACGTTGAGTTGTGGGAGCTACCTTCGCTGCCGATTACAAAGAAGCCGGTGCGGCGGATCACCTCGGAGGAATTGGCAGAACTGGAATTGGCTTTAAAAAACCAGTCCATTGAAAGTAACGAGCGTCATTGGTTCGAGTTTCTAGTGTTGATGGTCCGCTGGAACCAAAGATTTGATTTGGAAGTCAGCGACATCTCCAGCCATGTCTCTGTTGGGCCGTTCGACATTGAGATCAGCGTCTAAACCATTCCTTGGTCCGCTCTCATCAAGATGTTGTGTGTGACATTTCAGCGATATGCTGACGTTTCGGCAGCAGCGGTGAGTTTTCCGGTCGCTCCAGCACGGTTGCAGTGACCGCCAATTGAAAGGGAGCCTCATGGCGCTTGATCGAGATTTGGACGTTTATCTGCGTGCTCGATTCACCTTAATAGTTTTGCAGACCACCGAAGAAGAACGCGCAATTCAGATCATCAAATCTGTTTGTGAGAGCGCCAAGCGACCGTGTCTTTTGTGGGACGTAGCGGACGGATTTCAAGTTCAGTGCGGCACAGCGTCACCCCCTACGGCTCGTGACCCTGTTACGGCGTTGGAGCACATCGACAAAGTGGATGGAAACGCCGTCTACGTGTTGCGAGATTTCCACGACTGCTGGAAAAACGAACTGGTGAAACGCAAACTCCGTAGTGTTGCCCAGCGGCTAAAGACAACGAAGAAATCCATCGTCGTCACCACGCCGACGAACTCGGCCCCAGAGGAATTGAAGGACGAATCATTCATCGTCGAATTATTGCATCCAGGTATTACTGAGTTGGATCAAGTACTGAATCAACTGACTCAAGTGCCCGGTGTGAAAATGAATCTTACCTCGCTGGGCAGGGAAAAGTTGTTGAAGGCGGCATTGGGACTGACGATATCTCAAGCGCAGCGAGTCTTTGCAAAGGCCATTGTCTCACGCGGGGCATTAGACGACCGAGATATCGGCTTGGTCACAGAAGAGAAAAAGCAAATCATTCGCGAAAGTCGTTCGCTGGAATTCTTCGCCGTTACAGAAACCCCTCAAGACATCGGTGGCCTCGGCGTGCTGAAAGAATGGCTGAGACTTCGCGAACAAGCCTTCACGGAGGATGCACGCAGCTACGGACTCCCGGCCCCGAAAGGAATTGCCTTGATCGGGATTCCAGGAACAGGAAAAAGTCTCACTGCCAAGATGATTGGCGGACTTTGGCGGCTACCGCTGCTGAGACTCGACGTTGGATCACTCTTTGGCAGTCTGGTCGGTGAATCGGAAGAACGAACGCGACAGGCTTTGCACATCGCAGAAACGGTGGCTCCCTGCGTGTTGTGGATCGACGAATTGGAAAAAGCGTTCGCCGGTGGCGGATTGGATGGCGGTACAAGCATGCGCGTCTTTGGCTCAATTTTGACTTGGATGCAAGAAAAAACAGCCCCATGCTTTGTCGTGGCGACCGCCAACAACATCTCACAACTTCCGCCTGAACTTCTGCGGCGAGGACGGTTCGACGAGATCTTCTTCCTCGATTTGCCGACCAGCGCCGAGAGACAAGAAATTTTTGCCGTTCATCTCAAGAAACGCAAAAGGCTGATTCAAGACTTCGACGTTGTTGCACTGGCGAATGCGTCTCAAGGCTATGTGGGGGCAGAGTTGGAACAGGCCATCGTCGATGCGATGTATCTGGCCTTCAACGACAGACGACGCGAATTCAATACGGGCGATATTCTGCAAGCCATCGCTCGCCAAGTGCCGTTGTCCGTTTCGTCCCGCGAGACCATCGAGTTCCTTCGGAATTGGCTTCGGGAAGGACGAGCACAATCGGCCTCATTTCAAGAAGCGAGAGACGCAGTCGAGCAATTCGTGCCATTACAACTGGAACTGGACCACTGAACGAATCTGGTCGCTAATGGGGATGAATGGATGTCGCACTTCACGACAATCAAGACTCATATTGTGGACTCAAAAGCCCTCATAGCAGCCCTCAACGATGTTGGCTTCAACGAAGTCGAGGTTTTCGACAAGGCCCAGCCGTTGATTGGTTTCGGAGGCACTTCGCGCCAGCAAGATGCAGAAATCATCATTCGCAAGAAAGTCGTCGGCAGTTTATTTAGTGACCTTGGTTTCAAACGCGGTGGTGATGGCACGTTCGACGCGATAATGGACGACTACGATGCCAAAAAGTATTCGCGAAAGTGGTTCGACCAACTGACGCAACGATACGCCTACCATGCGACGAAGGCAAAACTTGAGGCGCAGGGCTTTTCGCTAGTCGCTGAGGAAAAAGGAGATCGTGGGCAGATACATTTGGTTCTGCGCCGGATGAGTTGACGGTTCTTTGATGTTGCGGCCATAAGAAAAGAGGTAGCTGTGACCGACTAGGGATGCGCTGAATCACGATGCGCGAGGACGGGCTTGTAGTGGCAACACGGCGACTTGAGGACGTTGGCATGTGGGGATGGTTAAAATCGCTGTGGAGTTCACCGCAAATTGCCCGCCAAGACGTGAACCTTGAAGACGCCAAGCTCTCTTGGGATGCCGAACGGCGAACACTGCAACTTGAGTTGGAGGAACAACAACGACGACTCATTGCTCTCTCGCGGGATTTAGAGACGCTTCGGAGCCGTGCAGCAAGTGACGTTCAAGAGCGAGTCGATTCATTTGTCGTGAAGCTAATGACTGAAGCTGCCGGGCCAATTTCACAATTACTGATGCAAACTCACGCGATTGAAAAGCAAGGACTGCCTGTCGCCGTCCGTGACGTGTTGGTCATCGCTAACCGGTTGATTCGAGTCTTTGAAGATGCCGGATTGACCCGCGAAGGCAGCATTGGAGACGAACAACTGTTTGACGCTGACTGGCATCAGCCCATTGGCGATGGGGACTTTCAAAAAGATGAACCTGTCATCGTCCGTTTTGTCGGCTTGAGTTATGCGGGCCAGTTGTTGAGGTCGGCGAGCGTCGAGCGGAAAAAGGACTGAGCGATGCCAGGACGCCTTGCCGTTGATTTCGGGACGTCGAATACCGTCGTTGCCGTCTGGGACGAATCTCTTGGCGAGGGCGTGCCGTGGCATCTCGCAAAGTTGGGAAAGTGGACGAACGCCATCTCACTCGAAGAAAAGCCGCCCGACAAGACGGGTGAGGCAATTTCGGTCATCCCTTCGCTCATTCACTACTCATCAGACACTCGCGCTTGCTTGGGACGACAAGTTTGTGAGCGGAGCCTAGAAGATTCCGCGACGTCCTTCCGGTGGATGAAACGCTACATCGCCAACCGCAGTCCTGTCACACGTCAGGTTCATGGACGGCAAGTTTCAAATTCGCAAGCTGGCAGTGATTTCCTGCGTCTCATACTGGCGACCGCGAAGGCCGAATTGAGTTTGAACTCGAATGACGAAATTGCGCTGACCGTACCCGTTGAAGCTTACGAGCACTATGAAGATTGGCTGGCTGAAGTTGCGAGAACCGCTGGATTCAGACGGTATCGCCTCATTGACGAAGCGTCAGCGGCAGCGTTGGGCTACGGGACTCACATACAACCCGGACACGTCTATGTCGTCTTTGATTTCGGCGGGGGGACTTTGGATGTCTCGGTCGTCTTAATCGAAGACTCCGAAACCGCTGCCACCGGACGCCGCTGCCGAGTGCTCGGTAAAGCGGGCCATGATCTTGGAGGTAGCTCCATTGACCAATGGCTATTTGCGGACGCGATCCGCCAGAGCAACCGTCGGGATTTTGATAATGACGTGCGGGCTATGAGTCGGCAGTTACTTGGCGAATGCGAACTGGCAAAGATCGCTTTGTCTCAAAGACAGAAAGCCGATGTCACGATATTGAACCCTCAGACCGGAGCTATCGTTGTCGCGGCTGAATGGACACGCAGTCAATTTGAGGAATTACTCGACAAGCACGATGCGCTCACTGAGATTGACAAAACGATCCGCCGAGCGCTGAACGATGCTCGTGAGAAAGGCTACTCCGACGAGCAAGTGCGGAATGTGCTGCTTGTCGGAGGAGGCAGCTTGATACCCTGTGTTCAGCAAATGCTGCAACGCATTTTCGGCAAAGAAAAAGTCCAATTGAATCGTCCACTTGATGCAGTTGCACGAGGCGCTGCAGCGTTCATTGCCGGGGTCGATTTTTACGATCACATCCAGCACGATTACGCCTTGCGTCACCGAGACTCAAGCACTGGAGAAGAGTCCTTTCACACAATCGTCCAGCGGGGAACCCCATATCCCACCAAAGAATCGGTCGCAAAACTGACGATCCGAGGCTCATTTGACGGACAGGAGCAACTTGGCCTTGCGATCTTTGAACTCGGCGAATCCCGTCAGCACATCAAAGCAGGTGGAACGCTTGAATTGGTTTATGATTCGTCCGGGAACGCTCGCATTACGGCAGTTTCTTTTGAGGATGAAGACCGCCGAAACCATTTTTGGTTGAATGAAGACAACCCCACATTTCTCAAGGCTGATCCGCCAACGCAGAAAGGGCAGCCCCGCTTTCTGATCGAGTTCGGTGTCGATGGCAACAAGCGTCTGCTAATCACCGTCCGCGATATTCTGGCTAATCGGCTGATCCATCGGGATTTGCCCGTTGTCAAACTAACCTGAAGATCAGTTCGTCGCGACACTCACCAACGCCGTTGCCTGCTTGACGGTCAAACCGAATCCAAACCACTTTTGACCTCGGTCTGCGCAGAATCTCGAACAGTCGTTCGCGAGGAATTTGACCTTTTCTGACGCCGCGACAGATCCGATTCAAATAGCAGCCGGGATGATCGAGGCCCGTTTGATGACCTTGCAGGTAAATTTCTTGCTGCCGAACATAATGGCATCCATCAGCTACCTTTGGCGACCGGGCTAAGACTGTAGCACAGCATTTGAACCGCTTGCTCGCGAGTGATTCGGCCTCTCATCATGTCGCGGAGGATTCGCTTTCTACAACGGCTAGGATGATCGGTCGCTCTATTGATGGCCTTGAAATTCAAGGAAATCTGCCAAGCCGGTAGGCCCGCGTTCCCAAGCATCTCGTCGATTCGGCGGAGATCGCAACTCAACTCGTCAACCCGTGCATCGTGTTCGTGAGCCGACCGGTGAATCAGTCTGTGGCAATGTCGGCAACCGAACTGGCTGGCCCACGACGGCAGATAGAGGCAGCGAACCCGCTGCAAGCATGTTCCCGCCGGGCCACGATGCGGACAGAGAAACCATCGCCGGCAGCCGCCAAGGAAGCACTCTGACGCGACAACGGAGATCGTCTTTTGAAACGACCGAAGCGAATCCTTAAACGAAAGGGTCACGGCAGTCTCGGTCGTCAGGTAGTCGGCCTCAGCAAGCCGAGATTGATTTTGTCCCCACGTCATATCCCAAGTCAGTTGTCCGAACGCTCCTGGCCGAAAGACACCAAGCCGCCGCATGTCGCTCGCGTCGAGCTTGAGGGCGTCTTCAACAAGTCCAAGTGAAGGCTTTCCGCGTCTTCGCATTTTGCCGCTCCTAAATCAATTGGCAGTCCTCAGTCGAGCACGCTGATTGGACATTCGGAGCGATCCGCCAACGAGACTCAAAAGTCAAAAAAGTTCTGGGGATATGCCGTCTACGGTCTCACCCAACAGTCGGTCAACGATGGGGGTGGTCACTTCGATATTTCGACCCTCCCCTGGTCCAGTGGGCACACGACTCAACTTCACGATCAGCATCTTGCCAGTCGAATCTCCCAGCATTCCGACAGAGCCTGCCACCCGCCACGCCCGGCGGTCTCTCAGAAGGAACAACCGACTCGAATCGCGCTCAGTCATCTATTTAATCAGCATCCACCGCCGCCAGAATCATTCGCTTCACGACCGCTGACAGTTTCGGCCACGCTGCCACGAGCCGAGCCAAATCGGGGTCCGTTTCGGCCAACGTCATCAATCGTTCGCCACTGTTTTCCGCCATGTCCGTTGCAACTTTCTGTGCAACTGAACTGAAACGGCCCGCGTTTTCTCGGTTAGAGCGCCGGACTGTCGATCCGGAGGTTACGGGTTCGAGTCCCGCCGGCCTCGCTTGTGAAACGCTCGCTGCTAGTCGTTAGCAGCGAGCGTTTTTCGTTTGATGCCATGACGTTGTGACCGAGCAAGTTTTCGGAGTCGCCGACACTCGGAAATGCGTTCAAGGTGACAGCCGTTGACTGCGAAACACTCGAAAAGTCAGTCGGAACTGCCACCAGAACTGCCACGGCAGATGGCGTGAACGTTTCCGCTCCGGCCGCAATGCGTTGGCGGTTGTCGTTCGGTTCCGACGTTGTGGAAATCTGAGGTAGCGACTCGACCGCCCCTTGCACGTCCAGCAATCGCGGGTCGGTGTAGACGTTCATCGTCAGGTCGATGCTTGAATGCCGCATCGCGGCTTGAGCAACGCGGGGAGCGACTCCAGCCATGCTCAACATCGTGCCGAACGTGTGCCGCAAGGCGTGAACGTCAATTGTGCGGCCTCGGTCATCACGTTTCGGGATACCGGCCGCTTTCAAGTCGCGGTCGAGAATCTTGCAGAACGCATCCGGAACGTTGAGCAGCGGCGTTGAGGCAGGGCGTTCGACCGGGACAGCATCGCGGCGAAAAGTGAGCACGTCCGCCAAGCCAGTTGCACGATCGAACAATCTCGACACCCACCCCCGCAAGTCGTCGGCCACGTCTTGGCGAAGCGGGATCGAATTCCCCTGCCGGTTCTTTTCGTCGGCCGCGTTTAACCGGACATGCGGACAATCCGCGTCGAGGTCAAGTTGCCCAATGGTCAGCGAAGCGAGTTCGTTCTTTCGTAGCCCGGTCGTGACCGCCAGCTTGTAGACCAACTCCCGCTCTTGGCCGAGCCGTTCCTGTTGAGCGATGAACTCCGGGTTGTCTTTTAAGCGTTCGTGCGCACGACCGACCGCCGCGTTGAGTTCGTCGAACGTGAGCGGCTTGTACGTCCAGGACGCTCCACGTTTACGTTTGCCGCGTCCCGCTTCGGCGGTTGACTCCCGCGTCATGGTTTCGCGTCCGTACTCGGCCAGCGGTCGCAGGCGAGCCACGATCAGCAAGTGGGACAACTCCGCCTCGGTCAGTGCTCTGCGTTGCCGGCGTCGGTCGGAGCGTTCGTCGGCCCGGTCGAGTTTCGCCAGCGGATTGAACGGCAGCCGGTCGCGTTCGACACACCAGTTGCAGAAACTCCGCAGTGCGATCAAGTAGGAATTACGAGTCCGCGCTCCCATCGCGGTCTTGCCCGTTTGTGCCTTCGATTGTTGAGCGAGCCAGCGTTCGACCGCTTCGGCTTGGATGTTGGACAGTCTGCGCAAATTCAATTCGTCGATGACTCGTTGAATCAGTCGCTCGGTTCCCGTGACGTGAGACTCCGCCCGTCCGGCCGCTTGCATCGTGGCGATGAACTCGGCGAGATGATCGGCCAACGCAGTGTGCTGATGATCGGCCATCGCATTCTCGGCGGTCGTGATGATGCCCGACCGTACCTTTTCGGCTCGCTTCTCAAGTCCAGCCAGCACCGCCCGCGCCGCCGTTTCGTCTTTGCAGCCCGTGGCAACACGACGGAGATGCCCGTTGCCGTCCCGGTAGTCGGCGAAAAACGTCGGCGTCTCGACAACGATGCGTTCCTGTCCGATGAACTTTCCTTCGGTCGGCACAACGACGGCAGCCGTCCGCGTTCGGCCTTTGGAGTCCTGCCACTTCGCCAGTCGTTGCCCTTTGCGGGAAAACAACTCAGCCCCGACCGGCAGCGGTTTCGTCGAGGTTCGTTTGAAGACGGTTCCCATCGTGTTGCCCTTCGTTCATTCTTGCTTTAAGACGTAGCGGCCGTTTTTCTTCGTGCCGAGCTTTTCGACCAGTCCCGCTTCCAGCAGCGGATTCAGCACGTTCATGGCCCCTTGTTTCGACACGTCCAAGAATTCCCAAATCTCAGCCGGTTTCAGACTGCCGTGGTCACGGAGCAGTTGCAACAGTCGCTCTTGCTTCGGACTTAGAACCAACTTGTGTGATGACTTCACGTTGAATGCCTGAACTCTCAGCCAAGCCCGCTCCAGAGTTTGTTGCAGCCCTTCCGCGCAATATTCCAGCCACTCGCTCAAGTCTTCACCAGCGCGGCGCACCGCCGTCAGCGCGGCGTAATAACGTGGCCGGTCTTCCCAATAGAACTCGTCCACCGAGAAGATGTGATGCGTGTCGAACCCTCGCCGATACAGTTCCCACAACGACAACGCCCGGCCCGTGCGACCGTTGCCGTCGGCAAACGGATGAATGGCCTCAAACCGATAGTGCAAGATTGCGGAACTGAGCACCGGCGACAATTGCTCCGCTTCGCTGTTCCACCATTCCAAGAGTTCAAACATCAGTCCCGACACGTCCGCCGCCCGTGGTGCGACGTAATCGCCGACGCGAACCCCCGTCGTGCGATAACGCCCCGCCTCACCTTGATCCATGACTCCAGCGGCCAACAGACGATGAAGTTTCAACACGTCGTCGTGTCGGATGCTCTTCTTGTTCGCGTTCTTTTCGATGTACCGCAAACCGGCGAAGTAGTTCAGCACTTCTCGTTGCGAGCGTTGGTCGGGTGCCGCCAGTTCGCGGCCGTCGGCCAGAGCACGCACCTGTTCCAACGTCAGCGGATTCCCTTCGATGGCCGTTGAAGCGTGGACGTTGCGAGTCCGAGTGTCTTTTTGCAGAGCCGGAACCCACGACAGTTCAACGGTCGCGTTCTGAATCTGCGTCCGCAACGCGGCCACGCTCTCGACAAGCGACAGCAAGCGGGGACTGATCGAAAACTGCGGGATGTACGCCATGAGATAAGTCAACCGTTAGTCCATTCGTGAGTCAAGAGAGAATTCAAGCATTTCAAATCGTGAGCCAGCCCGCCGTAGCGGCCCCGTGGCCCTTCCGGCCCGCTGGCGATGTCGGCGTCGAGTGAGCGATAGAACAACGCGGCATCGACCACCCACGCCCCCGGCCACAAGCAAAACGGCTCGACCGGCAGTCGATCGCAGTTGGCTCGAAACCAGTCGATCAGCTCTGCCGTTGAGGCGTCCCACGTTGCCGGCGTGCCTGCCAACCGAGTTGGCGGGATCGGTGACGGTTGCCACTCGCTCGGCACGAACGCCGCCTCCCCGTCCGCTTCGGCGGTTGCTTCGGTGACGGGTTCACCCCACAGCGTTTGCAGTTGGGCGAGAATCGCGGGATCGGTGGGCATGGTCGCGTTCTCTTTCTGTTTCTGAGAATGGTCCTGCCGTCAGGCAAGTGGACCATTCGCTTATGGTCCCTTTCTGGGATATGGGAAGTGGGCTTCCCCGGTGAATGTCGCAAAACTTCCCCCGTTAGTGGGAAGCCAGCTTCCCACGTCATTCGTTCAGTTTGGCCAACGGACTGACGCGATAGACCGACATTCCGCGATTGATTCCCCCTTGATGAATGAGCCGCAGCAATCCGCGTTTCCGCAGGCCAGCCACGGCATTCGTCACCGCTCGGCGGCTTGTTCCGATTCGGCGAGCAATATCGACCGAACTTGTTCGCACCGTGCCGCCTTGCTTCGTGTCGCGCCACAGCACCAGCCACGTAAGAGCTTCGGCCCGCGACAAGTCGATCAACGAACAATCCACGAACGAATTGAGTTCGCGAAACCGATTCGACGTTGTTTCCGTGCGCTTCGACTTCTCGGCCTTGCTGTTGTTCGCGGTTGCCGGTCGAGGGTTCATCGGTGGCAACACAGAACAGCCCGGCAATCGTGGCGGATGTCCGTGGTTCATCAGTTGGCCCCCCAATCGTCAACGTCTTCGCGGCCCCTTGGAGTTCTGGCCCACAGTTCGGCAATTGCCGATCGGAGCTTGCCCGGTCGCTCGCCGTTCGATGTCACGTTGCCGGCGTCGATCGGCGTGAAGCGTTGCAGCGGCTTATCGAACGTCAGCCGCAGGTCACGGCATTCACCGTTGCGGCTCTTGAGATGTCGCAGGATCACTTCCGAGTCCCTGTCCGGCGTCAGGATGAAGGCATCGTCGGCCCCGAATTCCAACTCGCTCGATTCGCGGAACGATGCCAGCGACAGCCCTTCGCCGGAGTAGCTCGACCGGCCTTGCTTGTCCTTCGTTCGTCCGACTGCCGACAACACGACAACCGCCACGCCCGCGTCAGCGAACGCCCGCAGATGGTTCATCGTGGCATCGACCGAGCCGCGTTTGTCGCCGTGTTCGCCGGGAGGTTGAATCCGTTGGATGTAGTCCAGCACGATCAGCCCCGCGTCGAACTCATCGGCCACGGCCGCGATGTTGGCCAGGTCAAACGGCGGTCGCACGAACGCCAGCCGGTCGCACACTTCGGCCAGAGTCGTCAGCCCCGCGTCGATGCGTTCTGAGTGTTCCGCCGTCAGCCGGCGATAACGGATCGTCGTGAGGTCCACTCCCGACAGTCGAGCGAGTTGCCTATCGAGCAACACGCTCGGCGGCATCTCGATATTGCAGACGACCGCCCGCAGTGTCGGCGTCAGTCGCAACGCATCGACCACGGCTTGCATCGTGAACGCGGTCTTGCCAGATCCCGGCGCGCCGCCGAGCAACGTCACCAACCCCGGCCCGATTTCAAGGCGACTGAGTTCCCCTTCGCCGATCGGATAGAACGTCGGCGGCTTGCCGCTCAGCACGTCATCGCGCCAGCCGTCGAGCACGTCGGCCCCGCTTCGGTAATTGGTCGTCGTCATGCTGTCCCCTTCGTAGCCGAACTCGTCAGAGTTCGGTTGTCCCGCGCCACGCCTGAAATCTCACGATTTCAGCTACGGGGCGCGCTGTGAGTGTTTCAATCCGCAGTCGATTTGCCGTTGAGCTTCTTTCGGACTGAGTCCCGAATCGAGCGCCGCTTCGGTCAACAGTTCGCGAACCAACTCAGACGGACACCCGAACTCGGCGAGGTTCGCCGCCGCCGAGAACAACAGCCGATGCCTGTCACCGCTCCCGGCCCCGTGGCGAATGAAGTCCAGCGTTGAGCGATTCAACCGCGTCGATCCGTTGCCGGATGTTCGACGTTGCTGAATCGCTTCGGCTTCGCGTTCCATCGCTTGCACCGCGTCGAGCCAATCGGCGGCAGCTTGTTCGTTGCGTGTGGTCGTCGTCGGCAGGTCGAATGCCAGCGGCTCCCGTGCGAGGTCTTGAATCCGCTCGACCGACAACCGCGTCAGTTCGTCGAGCGTCAACGCCCGCTTGTGAAGTCCCGTCTTCGGATGCCGTGAGTTCGGAGCACGGAACGCCCGGACCTTGTCATAGACTCCGCCGTCGATCGTCACTTGCACCGCGGCGGCCAGCCCTTCGGCCAGTCGTCGAACCGTGCGAGGAAACGTCAGCGAAGCGGACGGTTGCCAAAGGTCCGTTGGCAATCCGAGATGAAACCCCTTCGATCCCGAAAAGAACATCAGCGGCCCGTCATCGTCGAGCGAATAGCGTTCGATCAAACGCAGAGACAATTGAGCCACATCACGCCGAGCGGTTTCCAAGTCGCCTTCCCTGTCGATGTCGAACCAAATGAACCGCGCCCCACAGACACCATCAAAGCCCTTCGTTGAGCCGGTCGCATCAAGATGCTGTCGGAACTCATCGCCGAACGTAAACGCTGAGAGATACGCTTCGCGATGCACTTCGGCCCGTTCGTCGAGTGCGGCATACCCCACGAACGCCACTTGCCAATCGACAAGCCGGCGTTCGTTGGAGCATGGCCCAACGATCCTGAATCCCAGTAGGTTGGGACTCCGTCCCGACCGCTTTGAATTTGAGATTTCAAATTTGAGATTTGAGATTTCGGACAGGTCGGGACAGAGTCCCAACCTACGATCGTAGGTCGTCATGTTCGCCCCTCTCACAGTTTCGAGGGATCGAATGACGTGTCCGCCTCACCCTTCGGATCGGCGGCATCACCCGGCGGCTTCGGAGCGAACGCATCGGCTTTCGGCTTGTCGATGCCGACCGCGTCAAAGATTTGCACCTTGTTGCGTTCGATGCCGTCATCGTCGCGCCGCACGACCGCCGTCACGTTGCAGCGAATCCACTTCGGCAACGGCTGTTCCATTTGAGCCGGCGACGTGATGCCCAGCTTGGCCAAGTCCCGTTTCGACTGCGGCAGCGCAGCCGGCGTGAGCCAGCAATCGAGCCACAGCTTGCGGCCTTGGAAGTCCCCGTCGATCACGGTGAACTCGACCTTGTAACCCGGCGTCGATTTCGAGCGGCTCGATTCGAGTTCCCCCTTGGTGGCATGGCAGACATAAACGCCACGGGGAATCGGCCCGAATTCACCCGCCGCCGCGGTCGCGTTCCAAGCATCGTTGAAATCACTGCCACAGCCGTTGAGATTATCAGACAGCTTGAGTCGTGACGAAGGTGATTGCGTGACAACCAGCTAAGATTGCTTGGTCGAGTTGATCCACGCCGGCGTCTCTTGGAAGGTGTCGCGAGCAAAAAGTTGGACATGACCGCAATGACTGCAAGTGAAGACCTTAAATGATTGGGTTCCTGCTGGGGTTAACCCAAAATTACGAAGCAGAGAAATTGCTCTTTCTCCCCCAGTGATTTTCAACTCGTACTGGCCGATGCCACAGATACCACAATGTCGGACGATATTGTCACCCAGACGCGTTCCACCCCGCTGAATCTGCGAAATCACGCGATCAACTTCGGCAAGCAACTGATCTGCAGACTGGAGGCAGTCGGTTTCGTTCTCAACGATGCACTTTTCAAAGATGCTCCTGACGAGTCCGATGTGTGGCACATCGGGAAACAGTTTTTCGACATCAAACTGGGGCCTGTCAAAGTACCAGAGTTGGAGCAACTTCTTTCCTGAAATCAGTGACCATAGGACTTTGCCGAGAGTGAAGACGTCAAAGGACGGCCGAATATCCTCAATGCGCATGCCCATCGCCCACGGCGGCATCCAATCGCGGGTTCCAACATTCTCGAACGTCGCTGACAACCTTGTGTGCTCATCGTCTTCAAAGAAGACGAGTCCAAAGTCGCCCAATACCAAATCTCCGGTGTCGGCGATGAAGACATTCTGTGGCTTGATGTCGCGATGAACCATCTTGCCTTTGTGAAGTTCGGCGACGCCAGCAACAAGCCCGCGAAATGCCTGAAGCGCTCCGACCACATTGCCTTTGAACTGATCCAACTTCTCGATCAGCACTCCGCCAGAGTAGTAGCGCGACACATACCAGCGATCAGCGGGCTTGGAATCCAGAACCTCGACGAGATTGGGATGCTTAATTTTCTGCATTGCGGAGATTTCGCGATTGAGTCGCTCGTCGGCCAAAAGTGGATCACGAGCATCCGCTGAACTATGCAGAATCTTCAGTGCCCCAAACTGTGACGTTTTTTCTCGGTTCAACACCTCATCTAATGCTGCACGAAACTCTTCAAAAATCTTCTCTTCGCTATCGGCAAAAGTAACGCCGCTCGTAATGTCTTGGAGTGCCTTCTTGAAACGCTTCCTCAGTTGCTCCTTTGGTGCCACGGCGGTTGTATCGAGTACGCGATAGACCGTTCCTTGGCCACCTTCTCCGAGTTTCGATCCAACCTCCCACCGCGTTTTGTAACTCTCCATTTCTCGTGGCTCCTTCACGTTTTCACTGGCGAATCAAGCTGATGGTGGGGCAATCTCCGATGCAGACATCGTAACCGTCAGGCGAACAACTTCATCTGCTTTGAGAAGCGGCTGAGGTCGTCACCGTCTCCGGTTTCAATGCGGTCGTAGATCACCTGTAGCTCGGCGATGGAGAGGTCTTTCGGCACGAAGCGGAATGCGGATGCCGCGAGGTAGTCGGCTCGTTCATCGAATGCGAACCAGTGGCGGCCTTCGGACTCGGCCACCATGCCCGTCGTGTTGGAACCGGCGAAGATGTCGAGCACCGTATCGCCGGGATCGGTCAGAAAGCGGATGAAGAACTCCGGCAACTTGGCGGGGAACCTCGCAGGATGCGGGGTCACGCCCACGGCTTTACAGGCGGTTGTGTACTGGCCGTTGGATTCCGAATTGGGAATCTGCAATAGGTTCGACGGAATCGCTCCGCCATTGTCCTTTCCGAACGCTTTGCTGATGTCGTGGCCGGACGGGCGCTTGGCGGGGTCGTAGAAACTCTCAGGGTCTGCCAGCAACCGCTTCATGCGTGAGCTGTAGGCGGTAAGCACATTGGACACGTTCGCTTTCGGCCAAGCCGTTTTTGCGAACCACCAGACGGTGTTGACGGAGTCCTTGGCTCGGAGTTTCCGCTTGTTGACCCATTCGATGGGACTGGGAAGCTTCGAGGGATTGTGCCAATAAAAATCTTCCGCCAGCACGAAACCAACGTCGTCGCAGAATCTGAGTAGCACCCGAAAATTGTAGAGGCTCCGCACCGGCGTGCCTCGTTCGTAAGCGCCGCCCAGGTCGATCACGAAGCTGCCGTCATCACGCAGCTTGCGATGCACGAGTTCCGCGAACGTGACCAGCCAATCGACGTACTCGGATTGCGATTTGTTGCCGTATTCCTTTTCACGCAACAACGCGAAGGGCGGACTGGTGATGACCAGATTGATGCTGTCATCCGGAATCTGCGCCAACAAATCTCGCGAGTCGCCGCAGTACGCCGCGCCCAGAGATGTCCTGTAAACAGGGTTTTGGGCCAACCTGATTGGCAAATGCTTCCGTGACACGCTCGCGTCTCCTGCCGCTGATCGTCCGCCAAATGCTACGTTAAGAGTGTAGATGCAAAGTCATCAGAGAACCATTCTGCGGCCATCATGGCATTGACCAAGAACCGAGAAAAGGCCCGCGACATCTTCGCCGCGAACATGCGGCGATTCCGACTTGCCGCCGGCCACTCGCAAGAAACACTAGCTGCCCTTTGCGGACTTCACCGGACCTACATCGGTTCGGTGGAACGGGGCGAGCGAAACATTTCCATCGACAACATGGAAGCGATCGCTCACGCGTTGAAATGCAGCGTTGCCGCTCTCGTCACCGGAAACGGAGAGCGGTCATGATGCACGCCGACAAAAAAAAGTTGGATCGAATCTGGCCGTCCATTGTCGAGTACCAAAAGCTGGCCTCAGAACACGGCATCGACGACATCTTTCAAGACAATGGCGGCAAGATTCTTCAGGTCTTGCTGATTACGGGACTGCGGCGTGTGGTTGGCCGCGAAGGCAATGATGCGGTGGACGACGACGGCCAGGAATATGAACTCAAGTCCGTCAACATCGCGCTGACGAAAAGTTTTTCCACTCATCACCACATGAACCCGACGATCATTGCAAAGTACCGGAAAGTTCCGTGGATCTTTGCCGTGTATCGTGGCATTGAACTCCTGGAGATTTACCGGCTTGAATCCAGCGACATGGAACCGTGGTATCGGAAATGGGAAGACAAATGGCACGCCGATGGTGGGCGAGACATCAATAATCCGAAAGTGCCTCTGACCTATGTGCGAGAACACGGCAAGAAGCTCTATCCAGAAATCTGACGTGCGGTGGCACGCTTCGCGGGCCGACTCACGTTAAACGGACAACACGAGAGCGGAATTCATCAATTGTTGCCATGCTGAGCCGTTGCGTTTCCCGTTCATCGCCTCGCATCAGCGCCGAAACCCGCTCCCGCTCATTCAGCCGGTCGTACAAGTTCGCCACGTTCATCAGGCAGCCCTTTCCTTCGGTCGTGATTTCAAGATCGACTCCAACGCTTCCAACCGTGCCACCGTGTCACCCGCTTCGATGGCTCGCAACGCGATGCCGGCCAGATACCCAACCCCCTTCGCCCGCTCGACCGAGCCAAGCGAAGCGTCTTGCCTCAACGTGTTGAGTTGCTCGTTGAGCAACGCCAGCACGTCCGCCGCCGTCTTCGCTCGAAACTCCGCAGGCAGGGCTAGACGGGTCGGACACGGCTCGGCCACCCGCGCCTTCCGCTTGTAGTCGGCGTCATACGCCCGACGTTTTTCGGGATCGGAAAACGGCATGGCTCAGCCCTCCCCCCGCTTTGGCAATTGCTCGGCCATCAACCGCCGCACCGCGTCCGCCTTCTCCGCATCCGACAACGGCAGCGAAGCAATCATCGCCAGCGCGGCCGAGAACGAATCCGCCTTGATCGGCAGCGACTCCGCCCGACTCGAAACCGACCCGCCGACCACTTCGCCGCGTTCGTTTTCCGGTGAGCAACTGCCACCAGAACTGCCACGGCGCGAACGCCGCTTCGCAACTCGTTGCGGCTTCTGAGTGTTAGAACTCTGCCCCGCCGGACTGTCGATCCGGAGGTTACGGGTTCGAGTCCCGCCGGCCTCGCTGAAGAAAACCCCGCTAAAACTTCGTGTTTTGGCGGGGTTTTCTGCATTTCTGGCGACTCATCGGAACCGGGGATCGAGGCGGCTGATAACCATTCAAAAAGCCGTTTTCGGCAGGTCGTGTGCAACTTTTTGTGCAACTGAAATCGGCAGCGTCATCCGTGGTGCCGGTGGCTCGCATTGTTTGCGATTCGGGAGCGGCGATGGTCGGCAGCGACCCGAGCGCCGAGTTCATGTCGATCAGCCCCAAATGCGTGTATCGGTCCATCGTCAGGGTGATGGTCGGCACGTCAGCGGCGAGGTCGAACGATGCCGAAGTCAGCCTGGCGAGTTCACTGGCTCGCAGTCCGGTCATCGCGGCCACGCGGTACAGCATCGCTCGCGCCGCCCCATTCAGCCCCCGGAATGTTTCTTGGCTTTTCTCGGTCTCAGCAATCAGCCCGGTCAGATCGTTGGGTAAAAGTGCGCGGCGTTCGTGGCGGACATCGACGCGAGCATTCAGTCGAGACAAGTGGGCGAACGGATTCTCCGGCCCCCGTCGATCCTTCACGAGCCAATGGCCGAACGACTTCACCGCGCCCAAGCAGTGATTGCTGCTCGCGACACTCAATCCGGCGACGACGTTCCCGTCCTTGTCCGTTTTCCGTTTTCGATGATCTGCCAGCCAGCCGAAGACTCTGCCCGCGTTGAGATCAGAGAGTTACTTGAACTTGCAGGCTCGGACGCCAAGCGAAGAAAGGCTGACGCTTCGCAACGTCGTCCGAGTCACTTGAGAGAAGGTCCGCTTGAAACCGTGCATCTCGCCTGTGGTCGTTCAGGAACAGTAATCGACGGGGCCATCGCAGGTGTCGACGTGCAGTCACTCGCTGTGTGCGGAGTTCTGCATTAGCTTGTTCGTACCAACATCGGCCGTGCCGGTGATTTTGAACTCGCACTGTCTTGCCGACCAAAGTCACACGCCTTGGGTGAGCATGAATCGAACGCCACATGCCCGATTTGAAGCCAGAACAACTCGCCCGACAGCAGATTGACGCGCAGCTCGTTGCGTGTGGCTGGGTCGTTCAGGACTACAAGGCGGTCGATTTTTCTGCCGGACGTGGTCTTGCGCTTCGCGAGGTTCCGCTCAAGACCGGCCCCTGCGATTATTTGCTGCTCGTGGACCGCCAAGCTCTCGGCGTGATTGAGGCCAAGGCCGAGAACGAAGGCTCCAGACTCTCGACCGTCGCCGACCAGTCCGACCGATATGCTTCCAGTTTGCCCGACCTTCTCTCTAGCGGACTCAGCGGCCAACTTCCCTTTCGTTACGAATCAACAGGCGTGGAGACCTACTTCCGCGACTCGCGTGATCCGCATTCGCGTTCCCGGCGCGTCTTCTCGTTCCACCGCCCCGAAACACTCATCGACTGGTTTGCCGAGTCCGACACTCTTCGCGACAGGCTTGCCCAAATGCCGACCGCGCACCCGCTGGCAACCAACGGCATGCGCGATTGCCAGATTGAAGCCATCACCGGCCTCGAAAAGTCCTTCGCTGAGAATCGCCCGCGTGCCCTGATCCACATGGCGACTGGCGCGGGCAAAACTTTTACGGCCTGCGCCTTCACTTATCGGCTCATCAAATACGCCAAAGCTCGCCGCATCCTCTTTCTCGTCGATCGTGCGAATCGTCTCTGGGACGCCTTCGCCGTCACCGAGCCGGCTAAGGTCAAAGGCCGTTCGCAGGCGGGACGCTTTGCGGACCTCGTGGCCCTCGTCCGCTTCGCGTTGGAGCAGCAGCCTGTGCTCGCACCCTTCGCCGACTCCGTGTCCGAGCGGTTCGACGAATGGCTCGCGGACAAGACCAAGGCCGGCTCGGTCTTCACGCCTGAGCAACTCGCTTGGCTCAACCTCATCCGCGACCATGTCGCCACCAGCCTGAGCATCGAGCCGGACGATTTCGATTACTCTCCGTTCAGCCAGCGAGGTGGCTTGGGCAAAGCGCATCAGCTCTTCGGCGAGCAACTGCCCATACTGCTCGATGAACTCAACGAGGCGCTTGCCGCATGAAAAAGAAGCTCATCAAACGGAGTGCTTTCTCAGTCGCTGCCGGCAACTATTCCGCTTTGCTGGCCGACATCAAGCAGCGCATTCGCACCGCCCAAGTGCGTACGGCGATGGCGGGTAATGCCAGCTTGCTCATGCTCTACTGGGAGATCGGCGGGGTGTTGGCTGAGCGGCAGAAAAAGGAAGGCTGGGGCGCTGCTGTCTTACCCCGGCTGGCGACAGATTTACAAAACGAATTGCCTGATGTGAAAGGTTTCTCCGATCGCAACATGCGCCGCATGATCCAGTTCCATCTGGAGTATCCAGCTCTCTTTTCAATTTGGCCACTGCCTGTGGCCAAAAGTGGGCTACCGATGGAGACGGTCTCAAGTGGGCAACCACCCGTTGCCCAATTGCCAGTACTTTCGCCCGACGAACCAATTTGGCCACGGCCCGTGGCCAAATTGGCAAACCGCACTTCCCACGGAACAAAAGGGTCACAGGCTGTGGCCCAATTACCCACTGAGCCGGGCGACGCCCCAATTTGGCAACGGGCCGTTGCGCAATTGACTTGGGCTCACAACATCATCCTCATCCAGAAGGTCAAAGACCTTCGCACGCGCCTGTGGTATGCGGAGCAAGCCTTCGAGCATGGCTGGAGCCGCGATGTCCTTTCCCTCCAGATTCAGAGCCGGGTTCACGAGCGGCAGGGAAAAGCGGTCACCAATTTTCAGAGCACTCTGCCTCCACTCCAGTCCGACTTGGCCTCGCAACTTTTGAAAGACCCGTACCTGTTCGACTTCCTGACTTTGGAAAAGCCGTTCCACGAACGCGAACTCGAAACCGGGCTGCTGCGCCACCTTCAGAATTTTCTTGTCGAACTTGGGACCGGCTTCGCCTATGTCGGTCGTCAAGTTCCGATGGAGGTCGGCGACGAGGACTTCTACATCGACCTCCTCTTCTACCATTTGCGACTCCGTTGCTTCGTGGTGATTGATTTGAAGGTCGGTCGCTTCAAAGCCGAGTATGCGGGCAAGATGAATTTCTATCTGAACGCGGTGGACGACCAGATGAAGCACGCCACGGATCAACCTTCCATCGGCCTGATCCTCTGCGAAGAGAAGAATAAGATCGTCGCCGAGTATGCCCTGCGCGGCATGGACAAGGCCATCGGCGTCTCCGCCTATCAACTCACCCGCGCCCTGCCGAAGAAACTCCAGAGTGCCCTGCCGAGCATCGAGCAGTTAGAGCGAGAACTTTCGCGGACGAAGTCATCCAGACCCACTGCCGCTGCGAAAAAGAGGAAGCACTCATGAACAAGCCCAAGAAATCCACCATCGAAGTTCAGGGCACCGAGATCACCATCCTGTCCCAGGAACACGGCGACTACATCTCGCTGACCGACATGGTGCGGATTTTTGAGGGCGGCAGCGCCCTCATTGAGCAATGGCTCAAGAACAAGGACACCGTCCTTTTCCTGGGTGCCTGGGAGCGAATTCACAACCCGGATTTTAATTCCCTCGAATTCGAGGGAATTAGAAACGAAGCAGGTCGCAACAGCTTTTTCCTATCCGCCAAGACGTGGATTGATCGCACCCGCGCTCAAGGACTGACCGCCAGCGCCGGGCGTTACGGCGGCACCTACGCTCACCGGGACATCGCCTTCGAGTTCGGCTCGTGGCTCAGCCCGGAGTTCAAGCTCTACCTCATCAAGGAATTCCAACGGCTCAAGGACGACGAAAGCCGTCGCCTTTCCCTCGCCTGGAATCTCAATCGTACGCTGTCCAAGCTGAACTACCGCATTCACACCGATGCGGTGAAGGCGCACCTGATTCCGCCCGAAGTCACGCCCGCGCAGGCGGCCTTCACCTATGCCAGCGAGGCCGACCTGCTCAACGTCGCCCTGTTCGGCCGGACGGCGAAACAATGGCGCGACGCCAATCCCAAGCTCGAAGGGAACATGCGCGACCACGCCACCATCGAGCAACTGCTGGTACTGGCCAATATCGAAGGCATGAACGCCGAGTTCATCCACATGGCCCTGCCGCAAGGGGACCGGCTCAAACGGCTCAACGCCATCGCCATTCGCCAGATGCAGACGCTCACCGCCAGCAGCGCCTTGCGTTCGCTGGAGCCACCGAAGGGCGGCAAGGCATGAGTGCGAATCGCAAAACCAAAGCCCCAACGGGGCGAAAGAAAATCGCCCAGAGCCAGGAACGCAGCGACGACGCTCTGGGGCACGAATCCCAAAACACGGCGAGTACTGATGGGGCGAAAGAAGGCGGGACTCAGCGATTGGAAGTTGAGACGGGCAAAGAACTGCTCGCCCGCATCCTCATCGAGCGCCGCCAAAACTGGCAGGGCCGTGGCCAATACAAAGAACCCGCCGCTCCCGACACCACCAGCCTCCCACAACTCCCCGCAGGCTGGACGTGGGCGAGCTTGGAACAAGTCTCACGGTCGTCGTCCTATGGGACTTCGGCGAAGTGTAGTCCAGACAACCCCGGTCCACCGGTGTTGCGTATTCCAAACATTGCAGGCGGACGCATTGACCTGACCGATTTGAAGTTTGCCGGAGCGGACGAACCCCTCGACACTGGGAATGAACTCGCGCCGGGCGACCTGCTCATCATCCGCACCAACGGCAGCAAGAACCTCATTGGCCGCTCGGCCGTTGTCCGAACAAAACTCGATCGTGCCACCAGCTATGCTTCTTACCTGATTCGTTTTCGCCTGTTCGGTTCACCGCCGCTCTTCGATTGGGTGGGGACAATCTGGGACGTTTTCTTTCTTCGTGCGTGGATCGAGCAACGGGCAGCTACTTCCGCAGGCCAGCACAACATCAGCATGAGCGTGTTGAGCACCATGCCACTTCCGCTCCCGCCCCTCGCCGAACAGTGTCGCATCGTTGCGGAGATTGAGAAGCAATTCACGCGGCTGGAGGCGGGGGTGGCGGCGCTCCAGCGGGTGCAGGCCAACCTCGAACGCTACCGCGCCGCCGTCCTCAAAGCCGCCTGCGAAGGACGACTCGTCCCCACCGAAGCCGAGTTGAGGAGAACCGCGGATCACGCGGAGGGGGCGGATCAGAACGTCCGGAAATCCGCGTCCTCCGCGAAATCCGCGGTCAAAACTCCGGCCTACGAAACCGGCGCAGAACTGCTCGCCCGCATACTCGCCGAACGCCGCCAAAACTGGCAGGGCCGGGGCCAATACAAAGAACCCGCCGAGCCGGACACAGCGAAGCTTCCAGCGCTTCCCGAAGGTTGGACGTGGGCGAGCGTCGAGCAGACCGCAGCAGCGATCGTTGATTGCCCTCACTCGACGCCAAAATGGACTGACCGAGGCCGCATGTGTGTGAGGACCACTGAATTTCGCGCCGGCTTGCTCGATCTGACAGAAGTTCGATTTGTCAGCGAAGAATCATTTCAAGAAAGAATAGCGCGCCTTGAACCGCGTGCGGGCGACATTCTCTACAGTCGAGAGGGCGGGATTCTTGGGATTGCGTGCCCAGTTCCGGACGGGGTCAGCCTTTGCCTCGGACAAAGAATGATGCTGATTAGACCCTCTGGCGGTGTCATCTCTCACTTCGTCATGGGTTGGCTAAATTCGACGACGATTCTCAACCTCGTTAAGAGCCTCACCTCCGGCAGCGCGTCACCACATTTGAACGTGGGGGAAATTCGCCAGTTTCCCATCCCTCTCCCCCCGCTTGCCGAGCAGACGCGGATCGTGGCGGAAGTGGAGCGGCGGTTGAGCGTGGTCGAGGAGTTGGAAGCGGTGGTCTCCGCCAACCTCCAGCGAGCCACACGACTCCGACAGGCCATCTTGCAGAAAGCATTCACCGGAGAACTCGTATGAACGACTTGATTCCAGCTTCGCCCGCCCCCGGCGGCGAATTCCTGCTCTACCAGACGGAAGACGGCCGCACACGCATCCAATGCCGGTTTGAAAACGAAACGATCTGGCTGACGCAGGTGCTCATCGCGGAGCTGTTTCAGATCACAGTGCCAACTGTCAACGAGCACTTGAAAGGCATTTTCGCGGAGGGAGAACTGGAGGCAGGGGCAACTATTCGGAAATTCCGAATAGTTCGATCGGAAGGCCGCCGCGAGGTCACGCGGGAGATCGAACACTACCGGCTGGAGGCCATCGGCAAGCTAATTCCCGATCTCATCGTGGACGGCAAGGTCATCGCCGATCCGAAAGTCGTCTCCGCGTTCAATGACACTCATCTCGCGCAGATGCTGGGCTACCTCAACATCACCGGTCTGCAAGTGGCGCTGCTCGTGAACTTCAAAGAATCCAAACTGACTTGGAAGCGTGTGGTGAATGAACGAAGGAATTTGACCGCGGATGACGCGGATGACACGGATAGGAAGTAACGCAATAGGGTCGCAAATGACTAAGCCCCAACCTCCAATGCTCAGAGAAGTGGGATTGGAAATTGGGACCTCTTGCTCAGAGAACAACACAAGACATTCGCTCAACAGATTTCAAATCGTTCCCTCCCCATCCGCGTCCTCCGGGTAATCTGCGGTCAAAATCCATGTCACAACAACTCGTCCAAAAGCTGTGGAACTACTGCAACATCCTGCGCGATGACGGCCTGTCCTACGGCGACTACGTCGAACAGCTCACGTTTCTGCTGTTCCTGAAAATGGCGGACGAGCAATCGAAGCCACCGTTCAACAAGACATCGCCCATCCCCAAAGGATTCAGTTGGGGCACGCTACTGAAGATGGATGGCGATGATCTCGAAGTGCATTACCGCCACACGCTGGAGGAACTCGGCAAGCGGACGGGGATGCTGGGGGTCATCTTCCGCAAGTCGCAGAACAAGATCCAAGACCCGGCCAAGCTCCGCCGGCTGATCGTGGACCTGATCGACAAGGAGCAGTGGTCGAGCCTCTCGTCCGACGTGAAGGGGGACGCCTACGAAGGGTTGCTCCAAAAGAACGCCGAGGACGTGAAAGGAGGCGCGGGCCAATACTTCACACCCCGTTCGCTCATCGCCGCGATGGTGGACGTGGTTGCCCCGCAGCCGGGACAAGCCATTTGCGATCCAGCGTGTGGCACCGGCGGTTTCCTGCTCGCCGCCCATGATTATCTGGCGAAGCACTATCAACTCGACCGTGCCCAAAAGAAGAAGCTCAAGAGCGGTACATTCTTCGGCATCGAGCTGGTGGATAGCGTCAGTTCGTCGAGCATCAACGCCCGCTTGTGAAGTCCCGTCTTGGGATGCCGTGAGTTCGGAGCATGGAACGCCCGGACCTTGTCATAAACTCCGCCGTCGATCGTCACTTGCACCGCAGCGGCCAGCCCTTCGGCCAGTCGCCTCGTCGTGCGAGAAAACGTCAGCGAAGCGGTTGGTTGCCAAAGGTCCGTCGGCAACCGGCCGCGACCGCCATGTGATCATTGCTGCAACCGGGACGTCCGAAGGGAACCAACCCTTCTCCGATTTTCGATCGCGCCGGCAAGTCCCATGCGAACGACTCAAATTGATTCCAAACGTCTCTTTGGCTTGGTCGGCTGGGCGCGGTCTTTTCCGTGACCTGATACGACTTGAACGAACAATAGGCGAGCCGATATCCTTGGGGGTGTAAACAGTCGCATTTGTGTATCAATCATGTGTCAGCCATTTTTGCGATTGAACGCAACTCGTTTCGGGACAGGTAGCTCAGTCGGTAGAGCACAGGACTGAAAATCCTGGTGTCGGCGGTTCGATCCCGCCCCTGTCCACTTTCAGCAACAGCCCGGACGAAGTCGCAACCAGCGGCATCGTGCGGGCTTCTGTTTGCGCCTCGACCTGCGGGTCGTTCAGTACTTCGGAAGAGCAAACGAGTGTTTGCGAGGCGATGCGGGACTCTACTGCTGCGCTTTCTGCTGCGCGCAGCACGAGGTCGTTGCTGGCGGCATCTGGGCTACGCGCGAACTCTCGACATCCCATTCGTCTTCAGCAGCAATGGCGACGGCTTCCACTTTCACGACCGGACTGTGACGTCCGTCGCGATGGAGACCGAACTCCCGCTCGCCGAGTTTCCTTCGCCTGAGCAACTCTGGCAGAAATACAAAGCGGTCAAAGGCATCACCGACGCCGTTGAGGCCGTCGTCGCTCAGGACTATTTTTCTGACGGCTCGAACCGCTCGCCGCGCTACTACCAGCAGATCGCGATCAACCGCACCGTGGAGGCTATCGCGAAAAACCAAGGCAACAATCGCCATCTCCTCGTCATGGCGACCGGCACCGGGACGACCTACACCGCGTTCCAGATCATCTACCGCCTGTGGAAAAGCGGCTCGAAGAAGCGAATCCTCTTTCTCGCCGACCGCACGTCGCTCGTTGATCAGACGGTTCGCGGCGACTTCCGACACTTCAAGGAGGCGATGACGGTCATCAAGCACAAGCAGATCGACACCGCCTACAACATCTACCTCGCGCTTTACCAAGGACTTTCCGACAACAATCACGACGACGCCTACAAGCAGTTCAGTCCCGAATTCTTCGACCTCATCATCGTGGACGAATGCCATCGCGGCAGTGCCCGTGACGACAGCAAGTGGCGTGAGATTCTCGAATATTTCAAAGGGGCCACGCATATTGGCCTGACCGCCACGCCGAAGGAGACCAAGCAAGTCTCCAGTTCAGAGTATTTTGGCGACCCGCTCTACACCTTCTCGCTGAAGCAGGGAATCGACGATGGTTTCCTGGCTCCCTACAAGGTCATCAAGGTGACATTGGACATCGACGCAGAAGGCTGGCGGCCCCCCAAAGGGTTCAAGGACAAGGAGGGCAATCTCGTTGAAGATCGCATCTACAACTGCACTGATTTCGACAAGCACCTCGTCGTCGATGGCCGCTGCGCCATCGTGTTGCCCGACGGCTGCATCACCGGCGACGGCTACAAGGAGCGCATCCGCGAGAAGCTGCTCACCGACTGCAACCTCCACAACGGGATCAGCCGGAAACATGCCGAAGGTCAATCAAGAGACGGTCGTCAATACCCTCATCCCACTCCCCCCGGTGTCCGAGCAAACCGCGATCGTTGCGCGAGTAGAGTCTCTGCTGACGACCTGCCGCGCGCTGGAATCGGAGATCGAGCACTCCCGCACCCACGCCGCCCATCTCCTCCAAGCCGTCCTCAAAGAAGCCTTCGCCCCGGCCGCCTCATAGATCAACAGGGGCCAGAGTTTGGGGAACACTCATCTTCGCTGTTCCACGCTAATCTGATCCTGTCCGAATTAGCGAAGATCAGCGTCGATCAGTGTTCCAACTCATTTCTTTTTGCTGGAATCGGAGATCGAGCACTCCCGCACGCACGCCGCCCACCTCTCCCAAGCCGTCCTCAAAAAAACCTTTGCCCCCGCCGCCTCATAGAACCGCAGGGGGCAGAGTTTTTGGGAACACTAATTCTCGCTAATCCACGCTAATCTGTTTCTGTCCGAATTAGCGAAGATCAGCGTCGATCAGTGTTCCAACTCATTTCTTTTTGCTGGAATCGGAGACCGAGCACTCCCGCACGCACGCCGCCCACCTCCTCCAAGCCGTCCTCAAAGAAGCCTTCGCCCCCGCCGCCTCCTGAGCACCGAAGATCACGTCGTCGCCGTCATCGAACATCCCCGCTCACCATCACGACCCTGCCGCTCTGACCAGAGCCACCGTCACATCGTCGGAGTCGTCATCCACAAGATGCGCGAGTCGGAGAATTGCCCGCTTCACGTCTTCCGAGAGCATCGGCCAGACTTCGATCAACCGAGCCAGTCGCGGGTCATTCAGAGCGGAACTCCCACCCAAGTGCTGCGCTTTCTGTTGCGCGCCCGATTCTCACCGTTGCCGCTCGAATCGCGAACAATTAAGTTGCCGCTCGTTACGAGTGGTTCGAGAGCGGATCACAGACCGGCCGAAATCCTGGTGTCGGCGGTTCGATCCTGCCCCTGTCCACTGCTCCTCTTCATTTCGCATGAGCCTTCGACGACCATGTCGCGGGGCTTTTGGCACTTCTGTCTGAAAGAAGACACTTTTATGCCACTCAAGATGAAGACACTTCGTGAGGCGTCCGCGGAGTTGGGGATCCCGGAAAAAGAGATTCGCGCTATGGTCGATCTCAAAAAATTGCGGGCCGTCATGAAAAAGGGAAACTTGACCCTTGCTCCTGACGAGATCGCTAAGTTGATTCGACAGAGAAAAACTCTGCCGGAGTCTGCGAAGAAGTAGCCGACGCCAACCCTCTCGTTTGTCGATGTTGCGGCGAGTTGATCGGTCGGCACCAAGTTTCGGGCTTTGTTCTCGCCCGTTAGACTTCTCTGTTGGTGTGTCCCAAGGACGATCAAGAAGTCTGTCGTGAGGAGCCAGGTGATGACGACCGCGCAGGATGGAAGCGTGCAAAAAAAGTGTCGATGGTGGACGCGACCTCTGGCGGCCACGTCTTTAGCGGGATTGTTTTTGTTACTGATCGTTGGCCGTGATCCATCGTTGAGCCTGACACCAACGAGTCTTGCAGACGAACGTCCGACAAAGGCCGGCAACGCGAAGCCGTCTCCGCTGGCGTCCGCGAAGGGTTCGGCGAAAACTTCCGAATGGCTTCGTTTCCGCGGTCCCAGTGGCATGGGGACCAGCGATGCGAAGGGGTTGCCGCTGAATTGGAGCATGACCGAGAACATCGTCTGGAAGGCCGACCTGCCAGGGCCGGGGGCCTCCAGTCCGATCGTATTTCAGGACCGCATCTACCTGACGTGCTACACGGGGTTCTTTATCCCTGGGCAATCTGGCGGCAGTCAGGAGGATCTCAAGCGGCACTTGATTGCCATACGGCGCAGCGATGGCGGCGTCATTTGGGATCAAGCGTTCGCGGCGAAGTTGCCCGAAGAAGATCGAATTCGTGATCACGGCTTTGCGGCGAATACTCCCGCCGTGGACGACCAACGAATCTATGCCTTCTTCGGCAAGACTGGCGTTTTTGCCTTCGATCACAGTGGCAAACAACTTTGGCAGTCCGACGTCGGTTCCAAGACTCACGGCTGGGGAACGTCGGCATCTCCGGTGCTCTACAAGGATTTGGTGTTCATCAACGCCAGCGTTGAAAGCTCGTCGCTCGTGGCGCTCGATCGCCGTACTGGTGAGGAGAAGTGGCGAGCGAAGGGGATTCGTGAAGCCTGGAACACACCACTCGTGATCACAGCAGAATCTGGACGTCAGGAATTGATCGTGGCGACTCAGGGGAACGTGTTGGCTTTCAATCCCGACACGGGAGCGCCGCTTTGGTCCTGCAAGACAGACATCGGTTGGTACATGGTCCCCAGCGTCGTGGCACAAGACGGCATCGTCTATTGCCTGGGTGGACGCTCCGGGGTGGCGGGACTTGCGGTGCGAGCCGGAGGCAGCGGAGATGTCACAGAAACGCATCGACTCTGGACGAGCATCAAGGGTTCCAACGTCACATCGCCCGTTTATCTCGACGGGCATCTCTATTGGATGAACGACAACCGAGGGATCGCGTACTGTGCTGAAGCCGACAGTGGAAAGATCGTTTATGAGGAGCGGCTCGACCGTGCTGGAGAAGTCTACGCGTCCGCGCTGCTCGCGGATGGCAAGCTGTATTACCTCACGCGAGACGGCCGGACGTTCGTGCTCGCCGCCAAGCCAAAGTTTGAGCAACTGGCCGTGAACGACCTGCGCGACCGCAGCATCTTCAATGGCAGTCCGGCCGTGGATGAGTCGCGGCTGCTGATCCGATCGGACAAGTTCTTGTACTGCATTGGCCAGTAGTCACCTCCGAAGCAACGATCATGTCGAACTCGGCTCTGCAACTCGCGACGCTTGGCGGAGGCTGCTTCTGGTGCCTGGAGGCGGTGTTCGAGCAGCTTCGCGGAGTCCACAAAGTTGTCTCCGGCTACACCGGCGGTGTCGTGCCGAATGCGACCTACGACGAAGTCTGCACGGGACGCACCGGACATGCCGAAGTGATCCAGGTCACGTTCGATCCCACCGAGATTTCGTTTTCCGATCTGCTCGACGTGTTCTTCGCAACGCACGATCCGACGACGTTGAATCGGCAAGGTGCTGACGCCGGCACGCAGTATCGATCGGCGATCTTTTGCCACGACGACGATCAGCAACGTGTCGCAATCGCCAAGATCGAAGAACTCAACGCGGCGAAACTCTGGAACGCTCCGATCGTCACACAGGTCGCGCGGCTGGAGGCGTTTTACGCGGCCGAGGATTATCACCAAGGATACTTCCGATCGCACCCCGCACAGGGTTATTGCCAAGCGGTCATCTCGCCGAAGGTCGGTAAGTTCCGGCAGAAGTTCGCTCATCGGTTGCGCGGGTGACTGGTATCGCGATTCGTTGCCTCGATCTGGAGCTCCCGCTTCAATGCGGCCGATTCGCTCCCCACCTTGGAGACTCCCGCCCATGCTCCGTTCGTTCTCTGTCGCAGCCGCTGTGTTCGCGTCCTGTTTTGCGCCGCTTTCGGCCGCTGAGTTGTTGTTCCCGCAGGAGCGACAGGCGTTTTACTCGCACGAGGCGATTGAACTCGCGGTCACGGGATTGCCCGAGGGGTCGAAGGCCGTTGTCGAGCTTGTGCCAACTCGTGCTGCGGTCGCACCGATGTCGTTTGATGTGATTGGCAAGACAGGCACGACAACGGTCGAAGTGACTTCGGGGTCGCTCGCACCGGACGTGTATGTCGTGAAGCTCGACGGCAAAGAGACTGGCAAGCTGACGATCAGCAGCGGCGTGATTGACTCGACTTTGCTCGTCTCTCAAACGGCGAATCTCAACGAACTCAAAGCCGGTGGGGCAAATTTCTTTCTCGGAAACGCGTTCAGTTTTGGACGGCTCAACCCCCAGCAAGACGGGCCGAGCCTCGCGCCGCGCGGGACGAAGACCATCGGGATGCGAGTCTTCGAAGACGCGATTGCCGCGAACCTGCCGACCGTCGTCTACATGTATTGGACAGGCTATGTGACTCACAAACCGTTCGGTTCGATGAAAAGCTGGGCCGCCCCAGAGATGAACGACTCGATGCGTCTGTTGAGTTTTCATACTTCACAGCGCGTGCGGCGGTTCTCGTCGAACATCCTGAGTATCGGCACGCTCGATGAACCAGGACTTGGCTGGGGCAAGACGCCCGCCGGTGGCACAGCCAGCGGTTTTCCGGATTGGGACGAGCAAGCGTGGTACGAGCAGCGCGGCTGGCAATTCACGGACAACCCCGCGTCGCGAGCAGATGCCGACTGGCTCAAGTACATGACCATCCGCTGCGAAATCCTAAAAGACTGCCAGCGGCAGGCTCGGCGAGACCTCAAGACCCCCTGGCCGCAGGCGACGTTCAGTACCGACTTGTACGCGCCGCACGCGATCATGGACGGCACCGATCCGCTCAACCAGGAAGTCAACGACATCCCATCGTCGCACGTCTTCGTCGATTGGGGCATCGACCGATTGGGAGCCTACTCCGGCGTGCAACTCGAAAAGTCGCATGATCCGACGTCGCGCATGGCTCACGCGATGAATGGACAACTCTTCGGTGATCCGGTTGCTCCACCACAGCAAACGTACGCCTACCGAGCCGCCATGAATGGAATGCTCGCGGCTGGGCTGACCAGCAACTGGTGGCTCAACACGGGTGCCATGAAGCCGGCCGATCTGGCCGAGGTCAACAACGCCGCGAAGAAGATCGGCCCCGTGCTCAAAGAGACGATGTTCACCGGCCACGATGTCGCTGTCTTGTGGAGCTTCACCGAACTGGCAATGCGCGAGAAGGACCTCACGCTCAAGGAGTCCAGCAAGAAGTCCGGTGAGCAAATCAAGCTGATGATCGCCTCACTGCCAGAGAACACCGCGCTCAAGGGAAAGGAGATCGACATCAATGCCTACAACATCGGCGGCGATTACAAGGAGGCCGTGCTGACCGCGCACTACGCCCTCGCACGAGCCGGCTTTCCGGCTCAGATCATTCACGAACGGACTCTGCCCTACGGTGCGCTCAAGACCATCACAACGCTGGTCATCGTCGGCCAAACGCACGCGCTGCCCGACACGATTACAGAGCACCTCAAGAAATTCACTGATGCCGGCGGACGAATCGTTGTCGACAAGAACTCGACCGTGAAGTTCGACAACGCCATCGTCGCCGACGTTGATCTCAAAGGATTGTCTTATCGCTGGAGCGTGCTGTTCTTGCAGGACGCAAAGTCGTTCAAAACGCCGCGAGAAGCCAGTCTCTTCCAGACCAACCACTTTATGGATGAACCGGTTCGCAACGCAGTCGCGCCGCTCAAAGCCGCGATGCGGAAGACGGCCTCAAAACCGTGGGCCGAGACCGATTCGACGGAACTGCTCATCGAGCACCAACGTGGCGGCGAGGGAACGATCTTGCTCGCGATCAATGGCTACGAAGAGTTGCCAGCCATCGCCGACGACAAGAAGTATCCGATCTACAACTACACGTCGTACTCGCCGAAGTTCGCATTGCAATTACCCCCTCTCCCCCTGGGAGAGGGCCGGGGTGTGGGAGCCAATCCTCAATCCACGCCGGTTGTCTTCACGCTGGAAGGCCCGAACTTCGACCGCTCCAGCGAACTCGCAGATCCCGCCGCGCCGATCGCGGCGAAGTTTGAGCCGGGTGAAATGAAGGTCTACTTCGTCGCGCCTCGCAAGCCGGAGGGAATCGCCGTGGCCGCGACTGTTCACAATGGAGTGCTTGCTATCGAAGCGACTCTCAAGCGATTGAGCATGCCCTGGCCGATCGTCGTCTCCATCACCGATCCGATCGGCCACGAGTTGTTTCGCGTCAACCGTTCAACAAATCTGACCGGTAAATTTCACGAGACGTTCCCGCTGGGAGCGAATGCTCCGTCCGGTGACTACGTCGTGAAGTTGACCAGCGTGGTCGCCAACCTGGCTGGTGAAACCAAAGTGGCTCATCAGTCCAAAACTCGCACGTCACGCGCGGTCGCGAACGTGCGTGTCTTCGACGCCGAACGATTGAAGGATTTCCTGCTCACCAAGCCGGAGATCATCGTGGCCACGCACGCGGACACTCCGGCCGATGTCGTGCGGCTGCTGACCGACCGCCTGGCGATCGCCGGTTTGAAGGTGACCGTCAAACCAGAATCAGACGTGCTGCGCAAGGTCGCGTATCCGCGCGTGTGGAATCCGTACGCGAAGGTCTTCACCGTCTCGAAGACGAAGGAGCCGACTGCTGCAAAGATCGACAAAGAAATCACGCTGGGCGTTGCCGCCAATGGCTCATTCACCGCGAAGACCACCGACGGGCAAGACGTCTCGAACGATTGGCGGCAGCCCAATGCTCGCATCACGATCGTTGGCGAGGGCCTCGTCGATTTCAGCAGCGACGTCGAGCAATGCTATGAACCGGGAGTCCAACTGCACGTCAACGAGCAACGCCAAATCACGGTTCTCAACGCCGACGGCATGCAAGTGAAGACGTCTGCGGAGTTCCGTGCTCGTTGGGCCAAGCCGTGGTCGAAACTGACGCAGCATGTCGGCGCGTTTCAACTCCCCGCACAGTTGCCGGAGGCGTACACGACCGATTCGCACTTGATCGTGCTCGGCAGCAGCACGACCAGCCATGCCGTCGCCCTGTTGCAAGCCAGTGAGCTGCTGCCGCAGATCGCCGACGAAAAATATCCCGGCCCCGGCGGAGCGTTGGTCAGTCTCTGTTGGAGTCCGTTCGCCGTCGAGAAGCATGCGATTGTGCTGGCCAGTTCCGATCCCATCGGACTCAAGGAAGGCGTCGAAGCACTCACGAGACTGCTGAAATGATTCGAAATGGCTGGCCAATATCGTCATTCGGATGGTTGGTATCAACCGCCCCATTTGAAACATTGGCCTGCCCTGCACACGGCCGATGAATCATGGCCAGAGTTCTACGAGGCAGATATCCTCCGGCCACACATCCCCATCACTTCAAGGAGCATTCGTCATGTCGACTCCGCTGCAATCGCTCATCGCATCTGGCACGAAATTGTGGCTCGACAGCATTGATCCCGACTTGGTGCGGCTCAATCGCGAGCAAGGGGCGACGGGAGCGACGTCGAATCCGATCATCGTGTCGGACCTCATCAAGACAGGACGGTTCGACGATCGGCTGGCAGCGTTGATGAAGCAAGGACTGGACGACGAAGCGATCGCGTGGCAGGTGACCGATCAGTTGGTGCGCGGTGCTCAAGAGGTGTTCGCGCCTGTGTGGGCGGAGACTTGTGGCAACGACGGCTACGTTTCGTTCGAGCTGGACCCGCTGTTGGAAGACGCCGCTTGCACGCTGAGCCTGCCGGACAAGATCGCTCGGTACGTTGAACTCGGCAAGAAATGGGCGGCAGGGCACACAAATCGGATGATCAAAGTCCCCGCGACTCCAGGAGGCCTGGGTGCGTTGGAAAAACTGGCGGCGGCAGGAATCACGCTGAACGTCACACTGATCTTTTCGGGACGCCAGTATCACGCGGCTCGTGAGGCGGTGTGGCGTGGTGCTCAGCGGCGGAAGTCGCTCGACGGGTTCAAGTCGGTCTACAGCATCTTCGTCAGCCGCATTGACGTGTACACGAAGCAAAAGGTCTCGCCGTTGTCGGTGGCCGCTCAGGGACAAGTCGGGCTGCTGAACGTGCAGCGGATCTGGCAAGACAACGAACGCTGGTGGATCGACAAACGACTGCCGCTGAAACAAGAAATTATTTTCGCGAGCACCGGCACGAAAGACCCGGCCGAGTCGCCCGACAAGTACGTCGCCGCTCTGGCTGGCTCTGACATTCAAACGAATCCGCCCGCAACAAACGCCGCCGTGCAGGCAATGACCGGCAAAGTGTTCTCACGCCGCGTGGATCAAATGCCGCCCGCCGACATCGTCGCCGAAATCGATCGGCAGATCGATTTCACGAAGCTCGAAGAGACATTGATGTCCGAAGGACTTCAGAAGTTTGCCGACCCGCACAAGGCATTACTGAAACTGATTGGTGAAAAACGTCAGAGTTTGCAAAGTTCGTAGTCCGGACGCCCACGTCCGGACAAAGGCTTTGCGTTTCGACAGCCCGGACGTTTGCGTCCGGGCTACGCTTCATCGTCGTCGTCGAACAGCGAGAAGTGATTAGTCGCCAGCTCACCACCCGCGCTGCTCGGTCGGTCCTGTTCAACCCAGAGCCGATCATCGTCGTCAATTGACTTCGCCTATCAAACGATAAACTTTGAAAACGCCATGCCCAGTGAAACACCGTTTCGTGATGTCGAAAAGCTCAGTGGCGAAGAGGGCGGCTTCACGAAGTCGTAAGCGGTTGGATCGTCCGTTCGATGTCGCCGTTTGGTCAGAAGCTGAGCGGCTCGTGAGCCAGTACCAAGTCATCCTGCACTTCGAGGATGACCTTTGGTACGGCCGCGGGTTGGAATTCCCAAAGGTGTTCGCCGATGGCGCGACCGCTGACGAATGCGTAGCCGTGGCTCGGCAGGCGATGCAAGAGGTAGTCGCGTTTCTGATCGAGTCGGGCATACTGCGAAAACGGCCCGACTCGGAGTGTCAGGCTACTCGGAAAAACCACTTCTCGGATCGCTGGTTGGCCGATCGTTGGCGTCGCTCCCGATTCGCAGACGATGCGAGCAACCGGCACGATGGACGACTCCACGGATGGTTGTGCGCTTGGTTGCACACGACCTTTCGAAACCACCCCCTTTCAGGCGTTATCAACCGTTTCGCCGACACCGGCGGAGCCGTGTCCGACCCGTCTAGCCCTGCCTGCGGAGTTTCGAGCGAAGACGGCGGCGGACGTGCTGGCGTTGCTCAACGAACAACTGGAGACGTTGAGGCAAGACGCTTCTCTTGGCTCGGTCGAGCGGGCGAAGGGGGTGGGCTATCTGGCCGGCATCGCGTCGCGAGCCATCGAAGCGGGTGACACGGCGGCACGATTGGAAGCGTTGGAGTCGATCTTGAAATCACGACCGAAGGAAAGGGCTGCCTGATGAACGTTGCGAACTTGTATGACCGGCTGAATGAGCAGGTGCGGGTTTCGGCGTTGTTGCTGGCGTTGGTGCGAGGCGATGACCTCGATATGCAACGGCTCAATGCGACCGCTCCGCAACGAAGCGAGCGGCGGTGGCATCATCACGACCGAGTACAAGCGGTTTGGAACGTCTCGGCGACGGCGTGGGTTGAACAACTCACAACGCTGGCGAATCTGTGGCACGCTCAAGCGCGGTTGGCGAGGGTGACGGACAAGACCAAAGCCGACGGCGAATCGCCCGATGCGGTGAGCGATGCCCTCGCCCGTGAGGTTCGTTTGTGGCGAGCGTTCGTCAACGTCTGCTGTTGGAAGCTGTCGCAGCATCAAGCGGCGTGGCGGATCGTTTGCGAGCGGCTGGGCATTGCGCCGGAGTTTCTCAACGAGTTCGGCGATTGCATCGCGCTGAAGCTCACCGAAGCTCGGCTTGCCGACAACAGGGCGACGGCGGAGACGGTGCGGCAAGAGTTGTCGGAGTTCGGTGAACTAGCGGGCGAAATGGCAACCGCCGACAGCATCGCGGCCGGTTGGCTCGACCTGTTCACGAAGCTGGAAGCCTGAAAACGCCAAGGTACTACTTGGGGAGATGCGCAACGCGGGGCGTAAGCATGGCGCAGAAAACCGTATCACCGGGCTGAAAAGTGGCGGCTACTACGTTGGCCAAGTTGCAGCGTGGCGTTGTCAAACCGAGGCGGATAGCACTGCGACTGCCCACCTAGTTTTCCGGTTCCCCAGCGGAATCTGTGAGTGAACAGCGTGTGAACGAAGGAGAGAAGCATCCTGGAGTGATCTCTGATAGGAATGATGTTGTTGACGACAATCATTTCGACCGGGGAGTTCCAGGATGCGACTGCAGACAT
>SXGS01409708.1_pt1 | contig 55426 bp, 51 predicted proteins | sample 3174681 | NCBI WGS metagenome assembly SXGS01 (sample SAMN11356861, study PRJNA531348) | freshwater metagenome | isolation source: freshwater sample F1-80 | place: China: Fuxian Lake, Yuxi | collected 2017-12-25
CCGCACAACCTCGGCGAAGTGATCGACGGTTGTATTCACTTGATCCGCAATCCTGACTGCACGATCGATGACTTGATCGGATTTATTCCTGGTCCTGACTTCCCGACGGCAGGTGTGATCGCGGGACGTGAAGGCGTTCTCCAAGCCTACAAAAAGGGCGCAGGGATCATCTCGCTACAAGCCGTAGCCGAGATCGTGCCGAACAAAGATCGCGAAGACATCATCGTGACGGAGCTTCCGTACCAGGTGAACAAGGCGAAACTCATCGAGAGTATCGCTGATCTCGTACGCGACAAAAAAATCGAAGGTATTTCAGACATTCGTGACGAGTCGTCGCGTGAAGGTATGCGCATCGTGATCACCGTGAAGCGCGGTGAAAACGCGAGCGTGATCTTGAACCGACTGTACAAGTTTACGCAGCTTCAAGTGAGCTTCGGTATCCGCATGCTCGCACTCGATGCACGCAACCAGCCGGTTACCTTCAACCTGAAGTCGATGCTCGAAGCCTTCGTTGCCCACCGTAAAGACGTGGTCACGAAGCGCTGTATCTTTGAACTCAAGAAAGCGGAAGCTCGCCTCCACATCTTGGAAGGCTTGCAGAAAGCTCTCGATCTCATCGACGCAGTTGTCTCGACGATTCGCGAATCGAGCGAAGTTACGATCGCAAAAGTGAACTTGATGGATCGTTTCGGCTTCTCGGATCGCCAAGCGCAAGCCATTCTCGAAATGCGCCTGCAGCGTTTGACGGGCCTTGAGCGCGAAAAGATCCTTGAGGAAATCGGCGAACTTCAAACGCAAGTCGCATGGCTGAAAGACGTTCTTAGCGACGTTGCGAAGATCTACGACATCATCGTTGGTGAACTCACGGACATTCGTGAGCGTTACTCCGACGAACGCCGCACGAAACTTGCGGGCGATTCGAATGACATCGAAGACGAAGACTTGATCGCAAGCGCCGACATGGTCGTCGTGATGACGAACACTGGCTACATCAAGCGTATCCCGCTCGATGAATACCGCACGCAAAAACGCGGTGGTAAAGGCCTGAAGGGCGCAGAGACGAAGGAAGAAGATTTCGTTTCTCACATCTTCGTTGCCGACACCAAAACGTGGCTCTTGTTCTTCACGGATAAAGGGAAACTTTTCTGGGTGAAGGTTCACAAGCTTCCGCAAGGGAACCGAACTTCAAAGGGTAAAGGGATCGCGAACGTTATTTCGCTTAGCCCGAATGAGAAAGTTCAGGCAATCCTCCCCGTTCAGCAGTTCTCGGAAGACAAGTACATCGTCATGCTTACTGAAAAAGGCGTGATCAAGAAAACGAGCCTCGATGCTTTCTCAAATCCTCGTCCGTCGGGCATCATCGCGCTCACAACGGACCTCGATGATCAGATGATCGACGCGCAGATTTCTGATGGTCGTTCCGACATCTTCGTAGCAACTCGCGAAGGGATGTCGATCCGCTTTGACGAAGGTGACGTGCGCCCCGTCGGCCGTAGTGCCCGCGGCGTGAAAGCCATCACCGTCGGCAAAACAGACATCGTCGTGGGTCTCGAGATCCTCAACAAGAACTCGAAAGCCACGATCCTCATGGTGACCGAAAACGGCTACGGTAAACGTACACCGCTCGAAGAGTACAAGACTCAATCGCGCGGTGGCGTAGGTATCATCACGCAGAAAACGACCGACAAAGTCGGTAACGTGGTGGGAACTCGCAGCGTTCTCGATACGGATGAAGTCATGATCACTACGGATAAGGGTCAAGTCATCCGCATGATGTGCTCGGATATCTCGGTGGTCGGACGCAACACCCAAGGTGTTCGCCTGATCAACTTGAATGAAGAGGAAAAAGTAACGGGCCTCGCGCTCATCACGGACGATGGTGGCAGCGGTGATCCAGCGGCTCTCAAGCCTCAATAAGGAATTTAAACGAAGCGCCTCACGTGGGCGCTTCGTTCTTTTCAAGGTGATGGCCCTCGCGATTTTCGTCGCGCCACTCATGGGCAACCAGGCCTGCAGTGTCTCGTCCGAGAAGCTCGAATACGAGCGCGCCGAGGCCGCTACTCAAAAAAACGAACCCGAAAAAGCATTTGAGCACTTCAAAAACGTCGTTGATCGGTACGTGAAAACGCCGATGGCGATCCAAGCGGCGAAAGAGGCTGCTCGGCTTACGCACTATGAGTTAAAGCGTCCGAAAGAAGCGGTCGTTTACTACAAACACATCGTTCTCTACTCGCCGTCTCAGGAAGAAAGAACCGAAGCGCAGAAGAAACTAGCGGATCTCCACTTCTCGCAAACGCTAGATTACAACCAAGCCATCATCGAATTGAGTCGACTCTTGGAGCTGCCGCATACGTCGCAAGAAGACTATGCGTATCGCCTTAACATAGCTCGTAGTTATTTCTATCTTTCCAACTTCTACCAAGCTCAGGTTGAGGTCGATTCCATCTTGAATCGCGGCTACGCCAAAGAGCTGCTCTTCGACGCTCTACTTTTGAAAGCCAACATCTCGCTGACGACCAAAGATCTCGACGAAGCCATTGCGACGCTGAAACAGCTTCTGGAGAAGTATCCTGAGCGTTCAAAAACCGAGACGATCGGACTAATGCTCGCCGTGACTTACGAAGAGCAGAAAAACTACGCGAAAGCGATCGAGACGTTGGAATCCATCAAAAACATCTATCCCCGCCGTGCGTTCATCGAGCATAAGATCAAGACGCTCAAAGAGCGGCAATCATACTTACCGGGCGCGAGGGGGTGGAGAAAATGATGAACCGAAAGATGGCGATTCTAATATCCATGGGTATGGAGCTTTTCGGGATCGTTCTGGTCGGCGTTATGGTCGGTGGCTGGCTGGATGAAAAGTACGGCTGGAACCGAATGGCAACGCTCAGTCTCATCCTTCTCGGGTTCGTCGGATGGTTCACCCATCTCATCGTGGCCCTCCGGACACTTGAAAAAGATGACGAATCGGGCAATACCACCCCTCAATGATCTTTCTCCTGTCGTCACACGCCGTCTTCGCCTTGCTCGGAGCGGTTTTGCTTCATTTTACGGTCGGTGATCTCGCGATGCTCTCGTTTCTAGCGGGAGCAGGTGTCGCCTTTGCGAATTTGGCGGCTCTTTGCATCGCCTGGCCACTTATATTGGCCAAAAAACTGGTTGCGTTGTCGATTGGTGTCATTGTATTCAAGTTCGCGATATTGGGTTGGATTATCAATATAGTGGTCACCGGAAAATACCTCAGTGTTGGGTGGTTTGCGGTGGGCCTCGGACTTGTTATTGCCAGTGTGCTGGCAACTTCAGTAAAAGTCTCTCGAACCCAAAATGCCGAAGAGCCTCTCCCTATCGAAGAATCTCGTGATTGAGCGGCTCCTAAAGAAAAGAGTGTTGAAGTGAAAAGCCACTTTACCTGGTTCGACCTGCTCCACATCGATCACCACTACTCAGCGGTAGCGGGTTCTATCCTCGCGACGATCTTGATCGTCCTCCTCAGCTTGATCGCTCGTGCCGCTCTCGGAAAAGGCGAAGCCGCGATTCGCCCGGCCGGAAAATTCTCGATCAAAGGTTTCTTCGAAATGTTCGCTGAGTTCATGGCCGGCGTTGTCGACATGGTTCTCGGTCATCACGGAAAGAAAATGGTTCCCCTCTTTGGCGCCATCTTCTTCTACATCGCCTTCAACAACTTGATGGGTTTGATCCCGGGTCTCCCTGCTCCGACTGCGAACATCAACGCAGCGTTGGCTCTCGGACTCTTCTCGTTTGTTGCTTACAACGTCTTTGGTTTCGCTCATGCTGGCTGGCACTACTTGCAGCACTTCATGGGACCGATCTGGTGGATGGCTTGGTTGCTCCTCCCGATCGAATTGATCTCGAACTTTGTACGTCCCTTGAGCTTGGGTATCCGTCTCAGCGTTAACATGCAGGCGGACCACACCATTCTCGGAACATTCATCGACCTCACGAAGGTCGTCGTCCCGGTGATTTTCTACGGGATGGGAACGTTTGTATCTCTGCTACAAGCGTTCGTCTTTACGATGCTTTCAATGGTTTACGTCATGATGGCCACGGCCGATGACCACTAAACCCAAAACACCACAAGAGGATAAAATGAAAAAGGTTCTTCTCGCTCTCGCGACTTTGATGGCAGCTGCTCCCGCAATGGCTCAAGATGCTACTGTTAACGCAAACGCATCTGGCACAATCGGCTGGGTTGCTCTCGGTATCGGTATCATGATGGGTCTCGCAGTTCTCGGCGGAACTCTCGGTCAATCGCGCGCTGCTTCGACAGCTCTCGATGGTATCGCTCGTAACCCTGCGGCTTCGGGCAAATTCACAGTTCCCTTGATCCTCTCGCTCGCCCTCATGGAATCGCTCGTTCTCTTCGCGTTCCTCATCGGTCTCTTCCTCCAAGGTTCTGTTTCGGCAGTTCTCGCACGAGTTGCAGGCTGATCTAAGATTCGTCTAACGACGATCAATTGAAAAGGCGAGTCCAAGTGGCTCGCCTTTTTGTTTTTTCTGGCTCTTCAAATCCAGTCCTGTAAATGTTGGCGGTAGAGATGAAGCAATCACGAACGCTCCTACTATTAGCTTTGGTAGTCCTCGTTTCTGTCGGCCTCTACTTCGCCTGGCAGCGCTACCTTTCCTTCAAAGTCGAAGGCGCGTCCGGAGCGACTGCAACGGATGAGCTGGCCTCCAACATTCCGCAGGTCGATGCGCCTGAACCTAGCGAGGCGATCGACGTTGAGATGGATCTCTATCTCGGATCACTCGATACCGATAAAAAGACCGTCCGTTTTCGTTCAAGCTTTCAATATCCAAAAGGGCATGAGCTTTGGGTTCGCACCGGCACGCATGAGCCGGTAAAAGCGTCGGTCGTGAGTGCAGATGCAATCGTCTATGAAGGCGAAACCTGCACGATCAGCACGAATGACGACCGAGCAGAGCCTCGCTACGACGTCGTTCTAAATCTCTCGGCACCTTTGCCAGCAGCGCAGGAAACTTTGGGAACTGACGTTTTGGTTCTCAAAAAATCCGCGCCTGGCGGCAAAGTCCCGAAGGCAACAATGTTTGACGTTGCGACTCTCTCGCCCGCACTCCGAAAGCAGCTTGAGGCTGAATCACTCAAGGCTCTTCAAGAATCGCTCAAAGAGGAGCAGAAACGCGGGAACCCCTCCCCGTTTCGGGATCAAGAAGAGCGAGTCATCAGCGGGAAGATGGATGGAGTTACTTCTAACTTCACGTACCAGCGTTTCGTGATCGACGAGAATCGAGAATTGGTGCGTGCCTACGGTGAGTGGCAGTTCCAAGGAAAAGTGTTCGCGTTGCTTGCCGTCGATTTCAGTTTAAACGGTGGAAAAATCGAAGCGCGGGATCCCGATGATCAAGTTCTCGCGTTCATGCGCTTACCTGAATTTGAATCGGTCGATGATTGGTCACTCAAAAGACTCTTCCGTTACCGCGGCATCTTCGATGCTAATGGCGACGGAAAGGCCGAGATCCTGCGTGAGTCTTGGGGTTATGAATCGAGCGCCATGAGTCTTCATCCCGTTACGGAAGAAGGCCTCCTTTCTCAGAAGGCCATCTTCGAAGAAGACTGCGGACTTTAATGAAGCGCTGGCATCACGGTCTTTAGGAACTTCGCGGTCTCGCTTCGCGTGCTCTTAGCGACTTGTTCCGGCGTTCCGACACTTACGATCTCACCACCCGCACGGCCACCATCGGGACCGAGATCAATCACATGATCCACAGACTTAACCACGTCGAGATTGTGCTCAATCACGAGCACGGTGTTTCCTTGAGTAACCAACTCTTGAAGAAGCTCGATGAGCTTTGCGATATCCGCAAAGTGCAAACCGGTTGTCGGCTCATCAAGAATGTAGAGCGTTTTTCCGGTGCCACGTTTTGAAAGCTCTTTGCTGAGTTTCACGCGCTGAGCTTCACCACCGCTCAAAGTCGTCGAGCTTTGACCCAGGGTCATGTAGTCTAGACCGACTCGGTGAAGCGTCTCGAGCTTCCGGCGAATCGCCGAGTGGTTCTGGAAGAAGTCGAGAGCTTCTTCTACGCTCATACCGAGAACATCCGCGATGCTCTTCTCTTTATAACGAATCGCTAGCGTTTCACGGTTGTAGCGTTTGCCGTTACAGACGTCACAGTGGACGAAAACGTCTGACATGAAGTGCATCTCGACGCGAATCATGCCGCCACCTTGGCAGTTTTCGCACCGTCCACCTTTGACGTTGAAGCTGAAGCGTCCCGGAGCGTAACCACGCACTTTCGAATCCGGCAGGGCCGCGAACAGATCTCGAATGAGCGGGAAAAGGCCCACGTAAGTAGCCGGAGTCGAACGCGGAGTGCGACCGATCGGATTCTGGTTGATGTCGATGACTTTATCGATGTGCTCAAGGCCCGAAATGGACTTGTACGGAGAGATCTCCCACTTCGCATTGTAGAAGTGGTTCGACAAAATCCGGTACAAGGTATCCATAATCAAAGTCGATTTACCAGAGCCCGAAACGCCAGTCACCGCGGTGAACGTGCCCAACGGTATTTCAAGTGAGACGTCTTTTAGGTTGTTACCACTCGCACCTTTCAGCGCGATCTTCAAACCGTTACCCTTGCGACGCTCTGGAGGAATCGGAATTTGTAAGGCACCAGAAAGGTACCGGCCCGTAACGCTTTCTTTGACGTCCTCGATCTCCTTTGGAGTACCGGCAGCAATCACCTGCCCGCCCAGAACGCCGGCGCGAGGACCAATATCGATGATGTGATCGGCCGAGCGGATCGTGTCTTCGTCATGCTCAACCATCAGGATCGTGTTACCGAGCTCACGGATATCCCGAAGAATATCGAGCAAACGATGATGATCGCGAGGATGAAGCCCAATGCTCGGCTCGTCGAGAACATACAAAACACCCACGAGCGATGAGCCCACTTGAGTGGCGAGACGAATCCGCTGGGCTTCACCGCCTGAAAGTGTACGTGTAGGTCGATCAAGGCTCAGGTAGCCAGTGCCGACGCGAATCATGTACGTCAGTCGCGAATCGATCTGCTTCAAAATTTTTTCGGCGATGACTTGGCTTCGCTGGGCCCATTCACTTGTACGTAGTGTTTCGCGTAAATCAGAGGCCGCAAGTGACGCGAGCTCGGTGATGGCTTTGCCAGCGATCAAAACATTGCGCGGAGCTTCGCTCAAGCGAGTGCCCTTACATTCGGGACAAGCGCGAATCGCGAGGTTATCGATTTCGCCTTCGTCGTCTTCTTCAGTTTTGTGCGCGATCGATTCGGCAACACGATACTTAACATTCGTGACCGTTCTAGGTTCATCGCCAGATTGATATTCGCTTGTTTCTGTCTCTTCGATGTCGATCGTACCGAGACCATTACAAGTTTTGCACGCCCCGCGAGGGTTGTTGAAGCTGAAGAAGCGAGGTTCGATCTCGGGGAAGCTGAAACCACAAACAGGACAAGCCGAGTAAATCGAATAAGCCTTGCGATCTCCGTTTGTCTTTTCAACGACGACTCGACCGTTTCCGTGCTGAAGTGCCGTGTGAACGCTTTCGGCTAAACGCGAGCGCACGCCGTCTTTGATGACGACTTTATCGATCACAATATCGATGTCGTGCGCCTTTGTTTTCGCGAGCTTTTTTGCTTTGTCGAGATCGATGTAAGCCCCGTCGACTTTCGCCGACACAAAGCCGCGCTTCAGAAATTTTTGGAAGTCGTTGAGAAACTCCCCTTTTTTACCTTGAGCAAACGGCGCCAAAATTATCAGGCGCGCTCCTTGGCCCATTTTCTCGATGTCCGAGATGATTTGATCAGGTGTTTGACCAGCCACGGGAACTTTGTGAACAGGACAATGAGCAACGCCGACCTTCGCGTACAAAAGGCGAAGGTAGTCGTAAACCTCGGTGACCGTGCCGACCGTCGATCGCGGATTCAATCCCACAGATTTCTGATCGATCGCGATCGCCGGCGAAAGACCGACGATCGAATCCACTTCGGGTTTTTTCAATTTATCGAGGAAGTTACGCGCATAGGTCGAAAGAGAGTCGACGTAGCGTCGTTGGCCTTCGGCATAAATCGTATCGAAAGCGATGCTCGATTTACCGGAACCAGAAAGACCGGTGATGACGGTGATTTTATTCCTCGGAATTTCGACCGTGACGTTTTTCAGGTTATGCTCGCGAGCTCCCCTGACTCGAATCCCTTCGAATTCCTCCGGCTTCATCCGTCATCCCTTCTCGTTGTGTAGACTCTCTCTTCTCTGCTTCGGCGTGAATCAGAGAAGCGGATTTACGATGCTTTCGATTTCGCCCTGAATGCGCTTGAGTCCTTCTTGTGTCGAGCTCTCGAAACGAAGAACCAAAACGGGTTGCGTGTTCGATGCTCGTGCCAGCGCCCAGCCGTCGCGGTAGCTGATGCGAATTCCGTCGATCAAGTTCACCTTGTAATCGGCGGTGTCACGAGAATAGATCGAGCGCAGTTTTTCCACAATGGAGCGCTTCTTATCTTCGGTCGTGTCGATGCGGATCTCCGGCGTGTTGAACGCAGGCGGGAATCCTTCGAGAAGTTCGCGAGGAGATTTACCGCTGCGACCGATCGCCTCGATCATGCGAAGACCTGCATAAAGAGCGTCATCGTAGCCGTAGTTGCGATCCGCGAAGAAAACGTGACCTGAAAGCTCACCACCAAAAGGCGCTTTCTCTTCTTTGATCTTCGTTTTGATCAAGCTGTGGCCCGTCTTCCACATAACTGGGTGACCACCGTGCTTCTTGATGTCGTCGTAAAGACGATCCGAGCACTTCACGTCGCCGATGATCTTTGCGCCGGTTTTCTCTTTCAAAATCGCGCGGCTTACGATGACCATGAGTTCATCACCGGGGAGATAATTCCCTTCGTTGTCGACAACGCCGATACGGTCTGCGTCTCCGTCGAAACCGATCCCGATCTGTGCTTTGTGCTCAAGAACGGCTTTCTTAAGATCCTTCAAGTTCTTCTCTACAGTCGGATCTGGGTGATGGTTGGGGAAGCGTCCATCTGGTTCCTCAAAGAGGAAGATCGGCTTAAGGCCAACAGCTTCGTACAAACGACGAACGATGCAACCAGCAGCGCCGTTACCGCAGTCGACGACGACTTTGACGGGCGGCATGTTTTTGAACTCTTCTTTGTAGCGTGCAACGTAGTCGTCGAAGATATTGAAAGTCGTGTACGCGCCCTGACCTTTTGCGTACTCACCTTTCTCCATGATCTTGCGAAGATTTTGAATTTCCTCACCGTAGATCGTCGTCTTGCCGACCGACACTTTGAAGCCGTTGTAATCGGGAGGATTGTGGCTTCCTGTGATCATGATGCCGCCCGCAGGGTTATCAAGGCTGAACATCGAGAAGTAAGAAATCGGCGTCGTTACGAGACCCAGGAAGATAACTTTCGCGCCGGCGCTTTGGAGGCCTTCTGCCATCGCTTTTGAAAGCGAAGGGCTCGAGAGACGCGCATCATGGCCGAGAGTCACAACAGGGCTTTTGGGAGCTCCACGCTCAACGAGATAAGTGACGAAGGCCTGACCGAGGCCGAAAGCAAACTTCTCGTCGAAGTCTTTTTGATAAACCCCGCGAATATCATACTCGCGGAAGATCTCAGCATTGATCATCTCAAGGTCTCCTTTGAAGGACGCTAGTTGGTGTGGCGTCCGAATGTCTTATGGGATCCGCAGGATGGAGCGGATCAGAAGGTCAGAACAGCGGAAGATTTGCACAATCGGACGGCCCATTCAATCGCAAGCGTCATGGAACTTGCGTCGGCCTTGTTCTTGCCAAAAATGTCCTTGGCCGTGCCGTGGTCCACGCTCGTCCGTACGAACGGCAAACCTAACGTTACGTGTATACCGGATTCTTGGCCGTGAATCATTTTGAAAGGTATTAAGCCTTGATCATGATAGTTCGCTAAATAGACGGAATAGCGTGACCAGTTTTCTTTAAAGAAAGCAGCGTCAGGTACTAAGGGACCTTCGATCTTCAGGCCCTTCTCGCGCATGGCCTCCATGACGGCGCGATGGACCTTTTCTTCGGTGGAGCCAATTAGGCCTTCTTCTCCCGCATGAGGATTGAGCCCTAAAAGCGCTATTGGCTTTGAGGCTGATTTTTTATCAAGCACTTGCCGTAGCTGATCCGTCGCCCGTAACGCCCTTTCTAATCGCGCTGGCGTTAAATGCGAATGGATCTCTTCGATAGGCACGTGGCCCGTTGCGAGGACGACATTGAACTTATCCCCGATAAAGCCCATGAAGAGCTCTTTTGATCGGCTGACCCGCTTAAGGATGCCTGTGTGCCCCATATCCTTAAAGCCAGCTGATGCGATCGCCGTTTTCGAGAGGGGTGCCGTCACCATCGCGTCGATGTGACCGAAGTGGCTAGCTTGAGCACTCGTCTCGACCCAAACGGGTGGCGGTAAATTTGAAGAAATATCGACAAGCTGCTTGTGTGAATCAGGTGCCGCTTTCAGAGCCTCAGGCCAGGTGTTGACGGTGAGCCGTTTGAAGGCCCGATCTATCAAGCTGAGATGTTTGGTGGGGCAGACCGGCGAGCGCCAAAGGTAGAATTGAACACCGGGCAGTGGCTTTAGTTTTGCGAGCGCCTTTGCGGTCACTTCGGTTCCGATCCCGTCGGCATCACCCGTGGTGATCGCAATCCGCAAAGGCTGTTTGGGCTTTTTATCGCCTTCGCTCACTTCGCGTTGATCCTCACGAAAGCTTCTTGGCGAATTTGCTCAAGCCACGATTGGAACTGCTTCTTGTAAGCTTGTTCGTAGAGACTTGCGCGAATCTGTTCACGATCTTTTTCGGTGCGCGGATCGGCGATCAAACGCTTCTTCGTCACCTTCACGATGTGGAATCCACCGCGCGTAGGCAGAACACCTGAATTTTCGCCAGCGTTCAGCTTTTGAACCGCCGTCTCAAGTTCTTTCTGAAGTTCTCCCGTTTTGAAAACGCCGAGGAGACCCCCTTGTTCGAACGCAGGATCTTCGCTCAGCTCAGGGGCGAGCTTCTCGAAGTTGCCACCGTCGTTGAGTCTCTTCAGAGCTTGTTCGGCACGGGCTTTCGCAGCAGCGGGTCCACCTTTTTCATTCTGGAAGTAGATGTGTGATAGCGTGTACTCGTAAGCCTGGTCCTTGATGCCGCCCTTGGCCGTCGAATACGCCGCGATGACGTCGTCTTCCGAGATCTTGATTCGCGACGTGATGGCTTTTTCAATCAGGCTCTGACGCTCTAAACCCGTTTTGATGAAGTCTTGGTACTGAGAGAAGCTGACGCCTCGCTCTTGGAGAGCCGCTTTGAGCTCATCGCGATTGACGTTGTTTCTCTTCGCGATCGCACGAATTTCTTGCTCCACCCGCTCGATCGGAACCGCAAGACCTTGTTTTTTAACTTCGGAGTCGATCACCTTCTCGTCGATAAGTTTTTGAAGGAGCTTTTCGCGATCCTTCAAGAGCGCTTCTTTTGTCGCTTCATCGGGAATCAACAGATCATCGGTGAGTCCGCCCGTGCGCAGACGATCGGCGTACTTTGTGACATCCGTTTGCGTGATCAAGTCGTCGTTTACAATCGCGACGATACGTTCAACGATCTCGGCTTGTGCGGACGCAGTCGCAATGACGATGCAAGCTCCCCAAAAAGTTCGACCAAGAAAACTTGTAATTTGGGATTTACGCATCAGGACCCCCGTGTTGTTACCTTGATCGCCCGAATGACCGCGTCGTTCCGACGAACCGAAGATTTGCGAACTTGCTCTTCTAGCCACACGCTAAAAGCTTGTTGCGCTTTCGTCTCCATCAATCGCGCCCGTATCTTAGCTTTGGCTTCTGGGAAACTCAAACGCGACTCTGGCTCTTTTTTCAACACCTCATAGATGTGATAGCCATAAGGGCTTTTGAGAATCTTGCTTCGAGCACCCACGTTCATTTTAAACGCTTGATCGAACACCTCGAGTGTTCCCTTTTCGAGCCACCCAGTGTCACCGCCATTTGTTCCCTCAGGAGCTACCGAGAATTTCTTAGCTAGGGCTGCTAAGTTTCCGCCTGCCATCAGCTCATCCATGATGCGCTTGGCGTCATCTTCTTTCTCCAGAACAATCTGCCTCAAACGAATGCGCGCGGCCTGCTGAAATTGGAGTTTGTTCGCTTCGTAGTAGGATTTCAGTTCCGATTCTGGAATCTCGGGAATGCTGGCCGTGACGTTTGCGAAAATCTTCTTTTGCAAAAGGCTCAGCTCGAGATCGTCTTTCCACTTATCCAACGGCATGTTCTCGTCGGCTAAAGCACGGCGGAAGGCAAAGTCGTCAGGATACTTCGAACGAACATCCGCCACCTGGGCTTCGAGTTCTTCCTTCGTAACCTTGATGGAATGTTTCTCGGCGTAGTCGCGAGCGATTCCTTCGACGATGAACGCTTGAACGGTTTCCTCTTTCACGCGATCAAGATTGTTCTCATCTTTCGCGTAGAGAGCGTCATAGTTTTTGAGTCGGAGCGCTAAGCGATCTGCGAACTCTTTGGTCGTCACGTTCTCGCCGTTGACCGTGAGGACCGGTTTGTCGAGAACAGCACGCTCTTGAGAAAAGCAACCTGCCGTCATCGTTGCGCTTGAAAGGGCCAAGAAAGTAAAAACGAGGGCGCGTAGGCCCTCGTTCAAAAATCGAAAGTTTGTAAGCACGTCTAGCTCTCTTCGTTTCTAAAAATCCCTCAAGGGCCAAGGCCCCGAATGATCATTTTACGAGGGCCTTGTTCACCTTAACGGGATACTGCTTTTTCAAACGGGCAAAGTAGTTATCAAAGATCTCTTTGCGTTTTTCATCGAACACAGCGGCGCGAATCTGCTGTTTGTTCGCATCCGCATAGCCGCGACGGCCTGTTACCTTGATGATGTGGAAGCCGTACTGAGTTTCCACAAGGCCTTTGAGTTCTCCCACTTTCATCGCAAGGGCCGCGTTGTAGTACGAAGGCATCAAAGTGACTTTGCTTTGCCAGCCAACGTCTCCGCCCGTGCGTTTTGAGAGGACATCGTCCGTGTAGAGACCGACGAGTTCTTCAAAAGGCCGTTTGCTTTTTTTGACTTCTTCGAAGATCTCGGTCGCACGATCACGAGCTGCTTTCTTTTGCTCTTCGTTCGCGTCGGGACGGAACTCAATCAAAATATGGCTCGTGCGAACCTCAGGATACTTTTGGTAGTAAGCCTGCATCTCTTTGTCGGTGACCTTGATATCCGCAACGCTCTTACCGAGTTCTTTCTCGATGAGGCCTTTGTAGATCTCCTGGCGAATGCGCTCTTTTACGATCGCATCGTCTTGAACACCTTTCTTCGCCGCCTCTTGTAGACCCATTTCGTAACGGATCAAATCCTCGAGGAAAATTTCCTTCGTGGGAGGATTCAGAGTTTGCTTGAGAACCTCTTCGTATTTGTCGTTGAGTTCTTTGACGGTGATGTTCTTCGTGCCGACGGCAGCGACGACATCGTCTGCGTGCGCGGAGACACTCAACAGAAGTCCCAGACATGCCATCGTCAGGGAAACGGAAATCTTCCGGATCATAGGCAACCCCTTAATATTCCTTGGGAGAGTTACCATTTAGGCTAACAGCGCCTCTAGGGCGCCGCAATAAGATTGGAGGCCTGTTGCCCTGCATTAGCTAGAGCCTCTTCAAGCCTTTTAGCGAGGTCAGGATCCCGACTATCGGCCTCACGTGCGACGGCAGGCAGACCTTCGCCCCACACGACAACAACGCGAGCGAAGGGAAGCGGAAGAAACGTTTTGTTCCACGCTTTTTCAAAGACGTGTTTGCGATCGGCCGCGACGGCAATTGGATAAATCGTACCGTTGGTTACTTTCGAGATCTCGAACACGCCGGGCTTTACGCGGTGATAAGGACCCTTCGGTCCGTCGACGGCAACGCTAGGGCGCCAACCGTCGCGCGACAGACGAATGATACCTTTTAAAGCCGAAGCACCGCCGCGCGTACTTGAGCCTCGCGACGTTCTCGCGCCGAAGCGACGGATGATGGCGTCCATTAATTCGCCGTCTTTACTTGTCGAGACCATGGCAGCCGCTTTGTAGCGACCAAGTAAATACAAGATACCGAGCTCATCGCCATGCCAGTGCGCGAAGACCATCGGTTCTTTGTTTGCGAGTGCTTTTTTGAGAGAGGCGGATTCGATGACCCGAATCCGCCACGTCAGCTTCAGAGAGCTATAGACGAGAAAGAGTAGCCAAGGAAGAACGTGCCTGCGCAGCATGTTCGCTCAGTGTTGCAGGAGCTTTTTGAATTCCTGCGTGAGCAACGGAACGACTTCCGTCACGTCGCCAACGATGCCGTAGCTTGCCTTTTGGAAGATCGGCGCGTTTGCATCTTTGTTGATGGCAACAACGACTTTGCTGCCGCTCATGCCGGCCAAGTGCTGGATCGCACCCGAGATACCGCAAGCGATGTAAAGTGTAGGGGCAACGGTTTTACCCGTCTGACCGACTTGCATGCTGTGCGGAACCCAACCTGCATCAACAACGGCACGAGACGCACCAACCGTCGCGCCGAGAACTTCGGCGAGATCTTCGAGCATCTTGAAGTTGGCGGGCTCTTTCATTCCGCGACCGCCGGAGACGATCACGTTCGCCTCAGACAAGTCGAGCTTGTTGGATGCGCCTTTGACGACTTCTTTGATGATCGTTTTCAGATCTTTAACGGGAGCCTTGATCTCCTCAACTGTCGCTGTCTTCGCGGCCGAAGCCGGAGTGACCACGAGTTGGTTCGGGCGAGTGAGAACGATTTTGATCGGGCTGTTTTCGAAAGCGACTTCCGCCGTGCACTTGCCGGCGTACATTGGGCGACGTGCTTTCACGTCGCCAGAGCCGCTGATCTCAAGCTCCGTGCAATCGCTAGTTACACCCGTGTTCAATCTTGCAGCGACACGAGGAAAGAGGTCGCGACCCAAGGTCGAGCTCGACGCCAGCACAACTGCGGGCTTCTTCGAGTTCAAAACGTTGGTGACGGCTTCGGTGAAAAGCTCGGGATTGTATTTATCGAAAGCGGCGTCGTCTCCGAGGAGAGCTTCGTCAACACCCTCTTTTCCGAGAGCGTCGGCAAGACCCTTAGCGCCGGAGCCAAGCGCAAGCGCTTGAACTTTCAACCCGGATTTACGTGCTGCCGAGAGAAGCTCGAGCGCGCTTTTTTTCAACTGACCGTTGGCGAATTCGGTGAAAACTAGAACGGATGCCATCGTTACTCCCTCTTAGATGACTTTTGCTTCTTCGCGAAGAAGCTGAGCCAAAGTGCGCGCTTGCTCGGCGGAATCACCAGCGATCATCTTTACGGCTGGTTTTTCCGGAGGCATTTGATAATTTTTGAACTTCACGCGAACGTCCGCAGCGCTTGCGCCGGTGGCGTCGAGGGTGAGTTCTTTGATCGGTTTCTTTTTCGCTTTCATGATGCCCGGCAAGCTCGCGTAGCGAGGCATGTTGAGGCCTTTGTTCGCAGCAACCACTGCGGGTCCTTGCAGCTGAACGATCTCGCGAGAACCGCCTTCGGTTTCGCGCTCGGCTACAGCTGAACCGTCGGTCACCTCAAGTTTCGAAACGACAGTCGTGTGCGGAACGCCGAGGAATTCAGCAACCATCTGGCTCACGCTCGAAGCGTTGTCGTCGATGGCGAGCTTACCGGTCAGGACGAGTTTGAATTCGCCACCCTCAGCTTTGATTGCGCCCGCAAGTGCTTTCGCCGTTGCTGATGGATCGAGGTCTTCGGGGCCGTCGATGACAATAGCATCGTCTGCGCCCATGGCGAGTGCCGTACGCAACGATTCAACGACGCGCGTTTTTGGACCGAGGCTTACGACGGTCACGTTTGTCGCCTTGCCGCCTTCTTTCATTTTGATCGCTTCTTCGACGGCAAACTCATCATAGGGATTCATGACCCACTTCACGCCGGCCGGATCGATTCCGCTCGCATCGGCTTTGAGTTTGATTTTCGTTTCCGTGTCGGGAACCTGCTTGATGCACACAAAGACTTTCATAAAGACCTCGCTTGAACCTCTTATGTCAGAGAACCTACCGAGAAGCAAAAGAAGCAAAAGGCTTCCACAAAAATTTAGAGCATCGGCTCGCGCTCCCTGCGGCGCGAAAAATTTTGCTGAACTCGTTGAATCTTCTTTCTTGAATTCAGTGGAATGACATGGACAGCGGGCGTCGGCGGGAGTAATTGATAAGATATTGAAAGTGCTTGTTTCCGCACTGTTTTTCTTTCTCCGAGCGGCCCCGCTTTGCGCTTGTTTCGGAGTCGTAACAATCTGGTTTGAAGCTCCCCTTGTGAGTTAAAAGCCAGGCGTGTTGGCGGATGGTGTGATTCAGACCAGAGGATTGCCTTGCGGGCGCTGGTCTCAGCACCAAGAGAGACATCGGATGAGGAAGGTTAGGTAACTGAACGTGGGATATCTGAAGTCAACTATCGGCCAGAAGCAGATCATGGGTATAACGGGCCTTGCTTGGGCTTTGTTCGTACTCAGCCATATGATCGGGAACTTGCTCATTTTTGCGGGACCCGATGCGTACAACAAGTACAGCTACGCGATCATTTCCAATCCGCTGCTCTACGTAGCGGAAGCAGGTCTAGTGATCACTTTGCTCTTGCACGTCTGGAAGGGTTTTGCGCTCACCATTGGCCGTAACAAGGCACGCCCGGTGAAGTACGCGATGCCCACGAACAACGATAAGTCGGCCCGCTTCCAATCGCGCTTCATGATCTTTCACGGGTCCCTTCTCCTCGTATTTATCGTGCTTCACATCGCGGCCTTCAAGTACGGACCCGGCGAAGCGGAAGGTTATCTGACGACGATTAACGGCATCGAGATGCGCGACTTGCATCGCCTAGTGGTCGAGCGATTCCAGAATGCGGGCTTTCTCGCTTTCTACGCTTTGTGCATGGTTGGCGTGGGTCTCCACTTGAGCCACGGTTTTTATTCTTCGTTCGCATCGCTCGGAATTTATCATCCGCGCTTTTCGCCGCTTTTGAGCAAGTTCGGTTACCTGTACGCGGCGCTGATCGCGCTCGGCTTTATCGCTCCGCCCATCTACGTTTTCATCGCGCGCTGACGACATTGTTTGTTGATTGAAAGAGGGTTTTAAAATGGCACTCGACTCAAAAATCCCAGGCGGTCCTCTCGAAACCAAGTGGGAGAAGCACAAATTCGAGATGAAGCTGGTCAACCCAGCGAACAAACGTAAGCACACGGTTATCGTTGTCGGCACGGGCTTAGCTGGTGCTTCGGCTTCGGCGACTCTCGGTGAGCTTGGTTACAACGTAAAAACTTTCTGCATCCACGAGTCCCCTCGCCGCGCGCACTCGATCGCTGCGCAGGGTGGGATCAACGCCGCGAAGAACTATCAAAACGACGGCGACTCCGTTTATCGCCTCTTCTACGATACGGTAAAGGGCGGCGACTTCCGCGCACGCGAGGCGAACGTTTATCGACTTGCGGAAATTTCTCCGAACATCATCGACCAGTGCGTAGCGCAAGGCGTTCCATTCGCGCGTGAGTACGGCGGAACTCTCACCAACCGTTCGTTCGGTGGTGCGCAAGTTTCACGGACATTCTACGCCAGCGGTCAAACGGGCCAGCAGCTCCTCATCGGCGCCTACCAGTCGATGATGAGACAAGTTCACGAAAAATCCGTTACGCTCTACTCGCGTCGTGAAATGCTCGATCTCGTTCTTGTTGACGGCGTCGCACGCGGGATCATCACGCGGAACCTCGTAACCGGTGAGATTGAATCTCACGCAGCCGATGCGGTCATTCTCGCGAGCGGCGGTTACGGGAACGTCTTCTATCTCTCGACGAACGCGAAACTCTCGAACGTCACGGCTGCATGGCGCGCACACAAAAAAGGCGCGTACTTCGCGAACCCTTGCTATACGCAAATTCACCCGACGTGCATTCCGGTTTCGGGCGACTATCAATCAAAGCTGACATTGATGTCGGAATCGCTCCGTAACGATGGACGCGTATGGGTTCCGAAGCAAAAGGGCGACAAGCGCCCACCCGAACAAATTCCCGATAACGAGCGCGATTATTATCTCGAGCGCATCTACCCGAGCTTCGGGAATTTGGCGCCACGTGATGTGAGCTCACGTCAGGCGAAATTCCGCGTCGACGAAGGCCGCGGCGTAGGGCCGACAGGCATGGCGGTTTACCTCGACTTCCGCGACGGTATTCAGCGTCTCGGTGAGAAAGTGATCGCCGATCGTTACGGCAACCTTTTCCAAATGTACGAAAAGATCACCGGCGACGATCCGTACAAAGTTCCGATGCGAATCTTCCCTGCTGTTCACTACACGATGGGTGGTCTCTGGGTTGATTACAATTTGATGAGCAACATTCCCGGTTTGCACGTTCTCGGCGAAGCCAATTTCTCCGACCACGGTGCTAACCGCTTGGGCGCTTCGGCCCTCATGCAAGGTTTGGCGGATGGTTACTTCGTCATTCCGTACACGATCGGCCACTTCCTCGCGAGCACAAAGCTCCCGAAAATCGATATCAATCACGACGCTTTCAAAGCGGCGAAGGCCGAAGTCGAGCAACGTATGCAGAAGTTGATGACGATCAAGGGCTCGCGCAGTCCCGACGATTTCCATCGTCAACTCGGCCACATCATGTGGGACAAAGTCGGCATGTCGCGAAACGCGAAAGGCCTTCAACAAGCGATCACTGACATTCGTAAGCTCAAAGAAGAGTTCTGGCAGAACCTGCGGATCATGGGCGATGCGAATTACATTAATATGGAGCTCGAAAAAGCTGGCCGCGTGGCTGACTTCTTGGAGCTTGGCGAGCTGATGGCTCACGATGCGCTCGAAAGAAACGAATCGTGTGGTGGCCACTTCCGGGAAGAGTTCCAAACTCCCGATGGCGAGGCTCAACGAGACGATGCGAACTTCTGTTACGTCTCAGCATGGGAGTGGGGCGGCGCCAAGACGGCTCCCGTCCTCCATAAGGAAAACCTCGAGTTCGAGCGCGTAAAACTCGCAACTCGCAGCTACAAGTAAGACGAGAGGACGAAGCAAATGGGTGGCACAGGGAACAAAACAATCAATCTCAAGCTTCGCGTTTGGCGCCAACGGAATGCGAACGAAAAAGGCCATTTCGACGACCTCGACGCCCAGAACATCAGTACGGACGCGTCGTTCCTCGAGATGCTCGACATCGTCAATGAACGTCTCATTCGCGAAGGAAAAGATCCGATCGCCTTCGACCACGACTGTCGAGAAGGAATCTGCGGCTCTTGTTCGATGACAATCAACGGGAACCCCCACGGGCCCGAACTCGGCACGGCAACTTGCCAGTTGCATATGCGTCGATTCAACGACGGCGACACTGTTGTTGTGGAACCCTTCCGCGCCCGCGCGTTCCCGATGATCAAAGATCTTTCGGTGGATCGTACAGCTCTTGACCGCATCATTGCGGCAGGTGGCTACATCTCCGTGAACACCGGTAATGCGCCAGACGGAAACGCAACGCCGATTCCGAAGGTCAACGCGGATGAAGCTTTCCACGCGGCAGCGTGTATCGGTTGTGGTGCTTGCGTCGCGGCTTGCGTGAACTCTTCGGCGATGTTGTTTACTGCGGCGAAGGTGGGTCACTTGGCTCGCGTCCCGCAAGGAAACGTCGAGCGAAATGAGCGCGTGCTCAATATGATGAAGACAATGGAAGAAGCCGGTTTCGGTCATTGCAGCAACACGGGCGCTTGCTCGTTAGCTTGTCCGAAAGAAATCAGCTTCGAAAACATTGTGTTAATGAATAGAGAGTTTGCAAAAGCGTCCATAAAACGGCGCGACTAAACAAAAAGAGCGAAAGCTCGTTCGGCCGGGGGTGAGTTCACTTTTCCCCCGGTTGACAGAAATCCCCGCCTCGGCTTCATTAGCCGTTCTGAATACTCAAAAAGAGATTTGCGTGAGTTCGCGTATTCGATCTCTGTGGAAAAAGCCGTTAGCATTTTTCACTCGCTCCCTTGCTTTGAACCAGTAAGACAGTCGACCTCCAATCATCTCGATCGAACCGATTGATAAACTCAGAAATTTTGCTGCTTATTCTCGCGACTGAGCCCTTTTGCCATTGCGGCTCAAGTAAACCTGGCGATACGCTTTACCTCGGAAGGCGTAAACCTAACCAATAACTAAAGATTTCTTTTGGCTGAGAGCGACGTGCATTGGCGCTTCGCCGCTAGCTACTAATGAATGACTCTAAGGAGGGGGAACCATGAGTCGTATGGAAAAGACATCTGTGGGTCGTGGGGCGATCCGCATTGCTTTTGCTGTGTTTGCAGTTGGTCTCATCAACGGAGCGCATGAGGCGCAGGCAGCGCCGAAGAAGGGTGCTAAGCCCGTTGAAGTCGTACCGGGACAATTCGTTGTTCAATTGAAGCGCGATCGCGCTTACTTCAACCAAGCGGAACTTGAGCGCCGCATGGGCGGAAAGATCGTCGACGAAGTTCGTCCTGATATGATCGTTCTTCAGCGCGCAGGCCGAGAAAATCCGAAAGCGGTAGCTCGGTCGCTACGCTCGCTCTCGGAAGTCAAAATCGCAGAACCTAACTTCATCTTCCGCATCATCGGCGCGCCGAACGATACGGACTATCAAAAGCTCTGGGGTCTGAATAACAACGGCGGACTCGACAGCGAAGGTACGCGTGGTTTGAAAGGTCTTGATATCAGCGCTGAGCGTGCGTGGGAAATCCAGCGCGGTTCAAAAGATGTCATCGTAGCCGTGATTGACACGGGTGTGGATTACACGCATCCCGAACTCGCTAACAATATGTGGAAGAACGAAGCTGAAGCTTCGGGGCAACCCGGCGTCGATGACGATGGCAACGGTTACATCGACGACGTTCACGGAATGAATTTCGTCACAGACAAAGGTGATCCTAAAGACGATAACGGGCACGGAACTCACTGCGCAGGCACGATCGGTGCGGAAGGCAATAACTCCGCAGGCCTCGTCGGTGTGAACTGGAACGTCAGCATCATGGCGATCAAGTTCCTTGATTCAAGCGGTGGCGGAACTCTCGCCAACGCGGTCAAAGCGATCGACTACGCGAAAAAATCGAAAGCAACGATCCTCTCCAACTCTTGGGGTGGCGCGATCGTTTCCGACATTCTTGAAAAAGCTGTGGAAGAAACTCGCGAAGCCGGAAAGCTCTTCATCGCGGCTGCCGGTAACGACGGTGCGAACAACGACAACGGCGGGACAGTTCCGGGCGGCTATCGCTTCGAGAACATTCTCTCGGTAGCGGCCGTGGATAACCGTGGTGAACTTGCTTCGTTCTCGAACTACGGAACTGCTTCCGTGCACGTCGCAGCTCCTGGCGTAAATATCGTGAGCACCGTGCTTCGCGGCGCTTACGACACGTACTCTGGAACTTCGATGGCGACTCCTCACGTGGCGGGCGTCGCGGCTCTTCTTCTCGCAAACGATCCGACGCTTACGTACGCGCAACTCAAAGAAAGGATCATGACGTCGGCCCGTCCGCTGAACTCGCTCAAGGGTAAGATTCAAACTGGCGCGATGCTCGATGCTTACTACGCGCTTTCGGGTGAGGCTCCGCCTGCTGATCCGAACGATCCTTCTATCTGGTCGGAGCGTGAAGAACGCCAACTCTCTTCGCCGCATCCTTATCCGGATAAAGCGAAAGAGCTCTATACGATCACGGTTCCTGGAGCTAAGCGGATTTCGGTTCACTTCTCGAAATTTGAAACTGAATCAAGCTACGACAAGGTTCACTTCCAAAACGCGAGCGGTGAGACGTTTGGAGTCTGGACAGGAACTCAGTCCGGCCGCTTCAGCCCGATCATCGATGGAGACACGGTTACTTTGATGCTCACATCCGATAGCTCAGTGAATGGTTACGGATTCGACGTCGATTACATCGCCTACGAAAAGTAAGCGAACAAGGAAATCGAAAATCTACTTCGCCGCCTCGGAGCCCCGAGTGCGGCGTTTTTGTTTTTTCTTGGGAGCTTCAGTTGAAGGAGGCGCTTCCGAATCAGAAACGTAGTGATTCTCGGCCAAGAACTTTTCGATTCGAAGATTCACGAAGTCAGGCAAATCGAGTTGCGTGCAGTGCGATCCGTAGGGAACGCGCAGGTATTGGCTACCGCGAATCTGTCGATGCATCTTCTCTTGGTGCGATCGCGGAGTAACGCCGTCTTTGCTTCCGCTGATGATCAACACCGGAACTTCGATGCGATCCAAAACCTGAGTGCCATCGTAAGTCATCATCTGATCAAAAAGTTTTATGAAGACATCCAGATCCATCGCCGCAACGCCGCGTGCGTAGACTTCGATGTCTTTCAAGCTCGTGAGACTCAGGTTGAAACCGCCAGCAAGTGAGCTCAATGGAATTGCAAGAGGGTTCGTGACTGCGAATTTCCAAATCGAAGATAACGTCGTCGGAATCGTGCGGTAGCCTTCTTTGAAAAGCTTGAACACGTGATCGACGACGTTCACGCCAAACATGCCTTTGATCGGATTCGACGCGAAACCGTTGATGAAAACCAGGTTCGAAACCGATTGGGGGAACATATCGTAAAACCGCAAGAGGATCTGAACGCCGTAGCTGTGTCCCCAAAAGGAAGCTTTCTCGATTCCGAGATGTTCCATCAATCCTTGCATGTCCCGGCAGATCGCATCGAGCGTGAGATTCTCGCGATTCGTAGGTGCTGGCGTTTTGTGATGGCCGCGGTAATCGAAAACGATCGTCTGATAGTTCTCAGAGAAGTAGCGAATTTGGTGAGTCCAATGATTGATCAAACACGCAATGCCGTAACAGAGAAAAACGGGTCGACCTTCACCACGCACTTCGTAGTAAATCGGGGTGCCGTCGAAGCTAACGAATGTTCCGGTTTTCTTTGCGATCTCGGTCAATCAAGTTCCCCGCAGCTTTCGTCGAACTCAGCCCAAATCGACCTGGATCTGGGTGTTTCTGACTTCTATCACATCTCCGTGCCGGAGGAACTCGCTCTCTACCCATTTGCCATTGAGTTTGACGTCTTTTTCAGACTCGTTTTTGAAAAGAACGCCCTGATGCTGGGGAATCAATTTAAAGCAAAGAGCCGGCGCTTCAGCCTCTTCAATTGCGAGATCGACGGAGTTAGCACCGATGAGCCGAGGTCCGTAACCAATCGTCCACTCGGTGCCGACTTGAACGCCCTTCGTGAATCGAAGTTTCAGAGGCGGATCGAACGCCGCGATTTCTTTTTTGACAACCTTCGCGTCGGACATGGCCTTTTTAGTGAGGTCGAGTACTGTGTCCCAGAACGTTCGGGTAACGGTCACGGCCATCACGGCCGTTGGAACGTCGGCATCGACGGCGGCTTCTTGAACGGAAACAATCTGGAAAAGAGTTCGCCCCAGGGTGAATTTGACTCCACCCTCTAATTTCAGCTCAAGTACACGGCCATTCTCGGTTTTGATTCCGTTGGAAGAGCCTAAATCCACGAGCCAGAAGTGATCGTCCGGCCGCTTTTCTACGGCGGCGTGTTTGCTGGAAACTTTGGAATCACGCACATTTAGGTCACCTTGGCGACGACCAATAATGAGCCCCGTCCGCACGGGCGTCCGGATTCCTTTCATCTCCCCTTCTAGGATTTCGATGTATAGCCGCATCTGTCATTTAAGTATGGCAGAGATTCCGGGCGACACAACGGTCCGGTGCTTGTCGGGTGCGTTACGACGTGGTATTCCTCTACGACTTTGAAACCGACCTAATCCTTGCTCCTGGCCAAAAAGCTGGGGGCTGGCAAACCGAAAGGACCATGTTACATGGCATTTGAACTCGAAGTTCGCCCGCATCTTCGACCCTACGAGGGCGTAATCCTCATTCACCCCGACGCTTCGGAAGACGAGCAAAAAGCTCTCTTCACGCGTAACAAATCGATCATCGAAGAGCAGTTCGGCGGTACCGTTCGTCACCTCGACACTTGGGGCAAGCGCAACCTCGCTAACCCGATCGAGAAGTTCAAAAAGGCGATCTACTTCCACACGACTTTCGAAGCAAATCCCCAGGCAATCGCCGAGCTTGAGCGCACAATGCGCATCAACGACCGCGTTGTCCGCTTCATGCACACACGTCTCGACGAAGGTACGGATCTCGTTGCTCACGTTGAGAACTTCAAAAAAGCACTCTCTGAAAGCGCAGCTCGCGAACGTGAACGCGAAGCTAAATTCCAAGCTCGCAAAGCAGCTATGCGCGGTGGACCCGGTGGTCGTCGTGACGATCGTCGCGGTGATGACGGCGGTGGCTTCCGTCGTGACGAAGGCGGCGGCGGTCCCCGTGGACGCGGTCCTGCTGGCGGCGGCTTCGACGCTGGTGAAGACGACGGTGGCGACGAAGGCTGAGGCCGGAGACAGAGCTAAGTGCTGAAATCTTCCTTTAAATACATTTCCCTGCTCGCGGCGAGCCTCTTGCTCTCGATGACTACGGTTGTCTTGGGCGCGCTCCCGATGCGTGTCATGCGCCGCTTGCACGGGCGTTTGCCGTATTGGATCGGCTTTACGCTTTCATCTGCAGCATTGGCAGCAGCAGGGTTGTCAGCTTACGGGCTTTTGGTTTTCGCCATGGCCGTGGCTGTAGGTATTTACACGGAGATTGAAGAACACGGTGGCTCTGTGTTCACGTCAGCGGCTGTCGCGATCTTGGCGGCCATGGGTACCACATCACTCGGTGTCGGCGCTTGGGTTTACCGCCTCAACGGCCACCTCTTGGAAGAAGCACGCAATCAAGTGGCTCCTCTCGTTGAGCGCCTTTCGGCGATGAACGCGGGTGCAACCGTGAGTGTTGAGTCTTTGATTCAGCAATTGCCCTCGGGAGTGATGATCGGGTTCATGATCGCACTCGCCATCGCTGTCATCGGCGAAGCACGGGTGATGAGTTGGTTCAGTCATCAAAAGCTCGACGAGAAAACAGAGATCCTAGGCGATTCCGACCGCGTTGTGGTTCGGGAGGACGGCGAAACAAAGCTCTCTGATTTCCGCGTTCCTGACTCGCTCACGTGGCTCGTTATTTTGGCGATCTTTGGTTCGTTCTTCCAGCACGGCATCGAGTTCGTTGAAGCAGTTTCGCTCAACATCCTCAATGTTTTGATCGTGGTTTATTTCTTCCAGGGTCTTGCGGTGGTCAGCCAGGTGTTCCGAGTGTACAAGATCAGCCCTTTTTGGCAGAGCCTTTGGTACATCGTTTTGGTCCTTCAGCTGTTCATCGTTGTGAGCTTCTTGGGTCTGGCGGATTACTGGCTTGAATTCCGCGAGCGCCTTGCGCGCAAGACAACCGAGACGAACAAGAATTTTTTGAAGTAAATATTAAAGATTTAGAATCAATCGGAGTTGGACATGAAAGTCATTTTACAAAAAGACGTGAAAAACCTCGGCAAAGTCGGCGAACTCGTCAGCGTTTCTCCTGGCTTTGCACGTAACTATCTCTTCCCCCGCCAACTGGCTCAGGAAGCGACTGAAAAGCGCGTGAAAGAATTCGCACACTTGAAGAAGGTTGCGGAAGTTAAGAAGAAAAAAGCAGTTGCTGAACGCCAAGATCTCATCACGAAACTCAAAGGCGTTAATCTCACGATCAAAGCTTCGGCTGGTGAGACAGACAAGCTCTTCGGTGCCGTTACAAACAACGACATCTCAAACGAGCTTGAGTCGAAAGGTTTCTCGATCGACCGTCGTGACATCGTTCTCGAAGAGCCGATCAAAATGCTCGGTCAGCACAAAGCTACCGTAAAACTCGGTGAAGGCCTCGAGGCTGAACTCACTGTATCGGTTGAGCGCGCTTAATTTTAATTTTTGAAATTGGCGATGTAGAAGGCGACCTCTGGGTCGCCTTTTTTATTTAGACGGCTCGGTTTTCGCGAGGTCTTCTTTCGCGGCGAGAAGGACGTCTTGAACGTACTCAGAGAGAATGCGGCGAAGATCATCTAACGTCATGTCGGTGCGACCAACGCCTGCAGCGTTGAGCAGACGTTCTAACTCACCTGCAATCGCGTCTTTCGGTAATCCGGTCGCGTCCGTGACTTGACCAAAGAGTTCTTCACCCATCTTCAAACCCCTCCGTGGGATGATCCCGTTCGCCCCGCAGCTTCCGTGTGCGTGAGCGCCCTCATTCGAGATCCACTTCAATGACACGGACATTTGACCAAGGGGTTAAAGCGCTCTCAAGCGCTTTGCTCGTAGCGGATTGCGATCTAGACGGAAGTTGAGCCGATCAGTTGCCAGCGCTGGGCGCGGCCTTTCTTTGGTGCATTTGAATGGGTTGCGGAGGCGGTGGCAACGGATGTTCGCTTCCACCTTCTTCGAGGTTGGAGAAGCGACCAATGTGGCCTTCCCAGCGGAGTTTCACGGTTCCTGTTGGACCGTTACGCTGTTTACCGATGATGACTTCCGAGACGCCTTTAACTTCCGGATTATCGCGATCGTAGTAGTCTTCCCGGAAGAGCATCATGATAACGTCGGCATCCTGCTCGATCGATCCTGATTCACGAAGGTCGGAGAGCATCGGTCGACGATCAGCGCGACCTTCCACGCCTCGGTTCAACTGAGCGAGAGCGATGACGGGAACTTGTAATTCCTTGGCGATCGCTTTCAGCGTTTTCGAGATTTCGGAGACCGCGCGTTCTCGGCTTTCGACTTTTTGCTTGAGATCCATCAACTGCAAGTAGTCGATCATGATGATGTCGAGACCGTGTTGAGCTTTCAAGCGGCGACACTTCGCCCGAATTTCGAAGGGGCTGATGCCTGACGTATCGTCGATGAAGAGACGAGCCTCCGCCATCTTTGAGGCCTTGTCGATCAGGCGCGGCCAAGCGGTGTCAGCGAGGTTACCAACACGGAGATCGGACAGGTTCACTTTTGCTTCCGACGCCAACATACGCATCATCAGCTGCTCTTTACCCATCTCCACCGAGAAGTAGGCCAAGCTCTTCTTCTCGCGAAGGACGACGTGCTGAGCGATGTTCAAGCTGAATGCCGTTTTACCCATCGACGGACGAGCCGCGATGATCGTCATTTCGCCTGGGTTAAAGCCTGACGTCATCTTATCCATCTGCGTGAAGCCGCTCGGAACACCCGTGAATTCGGCTTTGCGCTCAAAGAGCTCCGTAAGGCGGTTCATCGAGTCTTTAATGAGCTCCGCTGCGCCGACGAGACCTTGGGTCTTTTGCTTTTCGGTGATTGAGAAGATCTGTCCTTCGACTTCGTCCAAGAAGCTTTCAACGTTCTCGTAAGATTCGCTGTAGGCTTTTTCGACCATCTCCCCGCTCATGTGAATGAGTTTACGAAGGAGTGCTTTTTCGTGAACGATTTTAGCGTAGCTTTCGATGTGCGCGGCCGTTGGGGTCGCGTTCATGACTTCCGCTAGATAAGAAGCGCCGCCGATGGCGTCGAGTTCTTTTTTGTCCGTGAGGAGGTTAGAAACCGTGATGATGTCGATTGGCTGGCTCTTCGCATAGAGCTCCGCAATCACGCTGTAGATCTTGCGATGAGCGACTTTATAGAAGTCGTCTTCGGTGATGACGGACGATACTTGGTCGAACGCGTAGGGATCGACCATCAAGCCGCCGAGAATCGACATCTCGGCTTCTAGATTGTGCGGTGGAATACGAAGCGCCATCTCAAACCCTCTCCCAGATTCTCCGCATAGGTCGATCGAAAGAAAAAGACCAGTCCTTCCGTTTATAAATCGGAGGTCCCGAAAGACGGGAGGCGGAAAACGCGGGCCTGTTCAAGAAGCGATTACAGGCTGACCCGCTGATGCGACGCTCTGGTTAGTTCGATTTTCTGACACGAATCTTGTAGTTGTCGATCTTCTTTTTCAGAGTGTTGCGGTTGATGCCGAGCATCTGAGCTGTTTTGACCTGGTTTCCGTTGTGGGAAAGGAGTGCAAGCTCGATGAGGGGTTTTTCTACCTGCTCGATAACGATGTTGTAGAGGCCGTTGAGTTCGACCTGAGCTTCTTTTTGCTGTTGGAAGAGAACCTCGAGTTTGCTCTTTACGAGCTTCTCGAGACTGACCGACTGGAGGTTGGCAACAAAGAGGTTATCCGAGTGGTTCAGATTGGGTGTCATGCCGCTCCTGCTGACTGATCAAAAAAACGCAGATTCATGAAAGCCTCTCGTTCCCTGAACGATGCTTTCATCATCCGCTCCGTTATTGGAAGAGCCGATCGCCGATTGAGATCAACGCGCCTTCATTCAACTCGTCAAAAAATCTCGCGAAAAACGGAGCTGCGATCTGAAATTCCATCGCATCAAGTTTCCTACGATTTTCTAACGATGTGAGATTTAGTTGCGTCGTGAAGCTCAAACGCCTCGACTGTGTGCAGACCAAATATACTTATGAAGTTGCAATTGCAACCGGGCAGATGAGTTTTCAGAAAGAATTTTTTTTGCAAGCCATTTCTCGTCCACTCTTCTGAATGCCGGGCTGTATAAAACGTTCGAACGTGAGAACAAATCGTTCATCTTTGCGAAGTTCTCCGCCCAGGCGAAATCAGCTTCGTCGCAAATGACGAATTTGAATTCCGTGTTGACATCAACGAATCGCAAATTCTCCTGCGCGAAAGATTTCTCTTCGCCACTGCCAGGTGTTTTTACGTCGATGATTTTCTTCACGCGAGGATCGACATCGGAACAATCGATCGAGCCACTCGTTTCGACGGAAACTTTCAAGCCGAGATCGCAGAACTTCTTCATCAGCGGAAGAACTTCTTTCTGGAGCAACGGCTCTCCGCCGGTTACGCAAACATAGTTGGCGTTGTGCTTGAGAGTCTCGGCGACGATCTCTTCTTCCGACATCAGTCGACCTGAGTAGTAGGCGTAGGTCGTGTCGCAGTACCCGCAGCGAAGATTGCAACCAGACGTGCGGATGAAAACGGTCGGATACCCGACGTAAGACGATTCACCCTGAATGCTGTAGAAAATTTCGTTGATCTTGATCATGGCTCTACTTGGCTCCCGACCGCCGTCGCCGTTTCGGGCGAGCGACGTTTGAACGTCCGTCTAAAGTGCGGTGCTGGAAGAGCTTGGGACGATGTGCTGAACTTGCGCCAAACTAAAAACCGACCGAACCAAAGTCAAGAGCCCAAAAGCCAGACTAGGATTGCGCCTGGGGTTCTCTTACGATGGTGGAATGAGCGCTTTTTTCAAGAAATTCCGGCGTGATGTCGCCGGTGTGATGTGGCTGGCGGCGAGTCTTTTCATGGGTCTGGCTTTGTTCAGCTTCAGACCTACGGATCCGTCCTTCAATTCGACCGGCGTGAACCTCAAGGTTCACAACTTTTGCGGCTACTTCGGGAGCTTCATCGCCGATCTTTTGTACCAGTGCTGGGGTCTCAGCGCGTGGATCCTCACGGTTGGCTGCATTCGCCTTTGTTTGAGCACGTTTCGGGGCAAAACCGAGTCGTGGATCGGCCCCCGCCTCCTTTGGGGCCTCTTGCTCATGACGACGACCTCGAGCCTTTTTGCGCTTTACTTGCCTGGCAAGAAAGTCTTCAGCAATCAGATCCCTGTGGGCGGGATCGTCGGGACGGTCGTTTCAAAGGGATTGGTCTCCGCCTTTAACTTTTTGGGCGTGTCGATCATCCTTTGGAGCGTCGTTCTTCTTCTTTTGGTGTTCTACACCGAGCGCTCTTTGCCCGATCTTTTCAAAACGCCGATCGCTTTTTTCACGAAAATGCGTGAGTCGCTCTTCGAGAAGGGAAATCTTTTCCGTCAATTCTTCGAGTTCGATGCTTTGAAGCCTCAACCTGCTGGCGCAAGCGGCGGTTACGTTCACGACTCAAAAGAGTCCAAAAAAGAAAAGAAGGCTGACGAGAAGAAGTCAGAAAAAAAGGGCCTCCTTCCTCTAGCCGCGAAGCTGATTCAGCGCGCGGAAGCGGACAAAGCCGATTCTGCAAAAGAGGCAAAGGCTGCAAAGTCTCTCAAGCTTGAAGCGAAATCAGAAGAGACTGACGAATCTGCAGACGATGAAAATGATGAGAGCGAAGAGGAAGAAGCTCCGGCAGCTCCTCCCCGTCAGCTTAAACTCGAATCGGGAGATGTTGCGCGCCGAAAGGTTCGCCTCACGGCAAAAGTTGAACGCCGAGTTGAGAACTGGAAGCTCCCCGACATCAACTTGCTCGAAGATCCGCCCGTCACGCGTATCAAAATCGATGAGCGTGAGATCAACCGCAAAGCGCAAATTCTCGTAGACAAGCTGTCTCAGTTCTCCGTCAAAGGCGAAGTCGTTCACGCGAAGCCCGGCCCTGCGGTTACGATGTATGAGTTCAAGCCGAACGCTGACGTCAAAATCTCGAAGATCACGGAGCTTTCGCAAGACTTATCGCTCGCTCTTTCCAGTGAATCCGTTCGTATCATCGCGCCACTTCCGGGTCGCGACGTTGTCGGGATCGAGACGTCAAACTCGCAGCGCGAAACGGTTTACCTGAAAGATATCTTGGCGAATGACAACTTCTGGTCGGATGCGATGAAGCTTCCGATTTGTCTTGGTCGTCAAGCTGACGGTGATCCGAAAGTCGTCGACTTGAGAAAGATGCCGCATCTTCTCGTCGCGGGAACGACGGGTTCTGGTAAGTCCGTCTTCGTGGTTTCGGCGATTACGGGGCTTCTCTTCCGTCACTCCCCGAAGACTCTGCGCTTGATCCTCATCGATCCGAAGCAAGTCGACTTGGCAACCTTCAGCAATATTCCGCATTTGTTGATGCCGCCGATTCGGGAGCCCAAGAAAGCCGTCACTGGATTGAAATGGGCGGTCCGCGAGATGGAAAAGCGCTATCGTTCGATGTCGAAGTTCGGTGCGCGTGGACTCGAAAGCTTCAACGAAATCGTGGGCAAGCTTCCTGAAGAGAAAGTGAAAGACCACGAAACATTGATGGCCGAGTGGGAGCTAGATGCGCGAAAGCTCGAGCAGTATTACTACACGCCCCAACCGTACATCGTAATTGTGTTGGAAGAGTTTGCGGACTTGATGGCCGTCGACAAACAAAATGTGGAAGGGTTGGTTGTTCGTTTGGCGCAGATGGCTCGCGCGTGCGGAATGCACTTGATCCTCGCAACGCAGAGCCCACGTAAAGACGTCGTCACGGGCTTAATCAAAACAAACATCCCGGGGCGTATCAGCTTTAAGGTCGCGAGCAAAATGGATTCGCGAATCGTTCTCGACGAAGGCGGAGCTGAGTGCTTGCTCCCGAACGGTGACAACTTGTACTTAGCGCCTGGGGTATCAAAACCGGGTCGTCACCACGCACCTTGGGTCACGGAAGCGGAAATCGCATCCGTGATGAAATTCTGGAGTGAGCAAGGCGAGCCTCAGTACGATGTCTTCGCCATGCGCGCTCTTGAAGGCACTGGCGGCGGCTTCGACCTGGGCGGCGAAGGCGAAGAAGGTGGCTTCGGTGGCGATGGCGATGAGAACGAATACGATGAGCGGTACGACGAAGTTCTCGCCGCAGTTTCCGGCATGAAAGAAGTCAGTGCTTCGCTTCTGCAACGTAAGTTTAAATTGGGATACCCGCGCGCTGCGCGGATGATCGAAATCTTTGAGCGCGAAGGCGTTGTCGGACCGGCCAACGGCAGCAAACCGCGCCAGGTTCTCGTGAATTCCTACCAAGATAAGTGACTCATTGCGCCTCGCTGAAGCTCGCCGCTCCACCGATCACGGATCTTGGAGTGAGCTGAGAAAAAGTCGGGGCGCGGTTTCGAGCTTCTACAATCATTTCGCTAAAATGAAACTCCTCGATCCAAGTGCAGAATCGCCTCAAGCGTTGTCTTGAGGTTTCATTTTGTCTTCGCGGCTTCCTTCAGCTCGCCGCCGCGCGAGCACTGCCCTTGACTCCGAATCTTCCGATGGGATGATAACCGCATTCTTATCTGCAAACCCATTCAAGGAGGATGGTTATGACTAAATTTTTCGGATTGATCGCGTCGGCCATGGTGGCTTTCAGCGTTTCTTCTCAGGCACGGGCCGACTACCAAGTTGACGTGGCGGCTTTGCAAGCTTCGACAATGTTGGAAGCAAAAGCGACAGCGGGACTGAATTGGACCGTTGGCGACAAAGCTTCTTACGCACTCAAGCTCATGGGCGGAATGATCAAAGGGACTTCGAACAATATCGTTCGCGAAGACACGGGCACTCATTACTGGATGGTTCAAGACATGGACCTCATGGGCCAAAAGCAAAAAGCTGAAGCCATGTTGAACAAGCAAACAGGTGCCATCGAAAAGCTCTTGGTGAACGGTCAGGAACAGAAAGTTCCCGACGCAGGCGAGCAAGAGATCCTCGAGATGAAAGAAGCTAACGTCACGGTTGCGGCTGGCACTTACGACTGCATCTATGCAAAGATCAAAAACAAATCAGATGGTAAAATCACTGAGGCTTGGATCAACCCACAAGCCGTTCCCATGACGGGCATGATCAAAGCCATCGCGGATAGCCAACTTGGAAAAGTCGAACAAGAACTCACATCTGCGGAATTCGCGAAGAAGTAATCTTCTCAGCTTGAGAACGAGGAAGGCGGTCGCTTCGGCGGCCGCTTTTGTTTTCGTCGCCTCCTCACTCGGCGCATCTCTCGCCCGAGCGCAAAAACCGACACCAAAGCCAGCCAACAAACCATCGACGACCAGCTCTGAAAAAGCGGCCGCATCCACGTCGGGATCAGGCGGGCGTCTTGAGAACCATCAAGATCTCATCGCAAAAGCGCAGAATCTGACCTTACAGCGCGATCGTCTCCAGGCGAGCCAAGTTTTGATTCGTGCTCTTCAGCCATTACAGAAAGACAAATCGTCGGCCGCATACAAAGAGCTCGTAACGGCCCTCGATGAATTAACGACTGTGTTTTACACCGAAAAGGCTCAAAGCCATTTTGCAACGGCAGAATCGTTGATGGAAACGAGGCCTCGAGAAGCTCTCGATCAACTTCAAGAAGCTCTCCAAAAAGAAGAACGAAACGTTACGGTTCTAAAAACAATCGCGCGCATTCATCTTCGAGCCGTTGATTGCAGTCGCGCTGATACGGCGGTGAAGCAAGCTGAAGAAGTAAACCCCTATTCAGCCGAAATTAAGCTTTTGCGGTTGCAGACTCTGGCGTGCCAGAAAAATTTTGAACTCCTCGGCACTAAACTCGAGGCTCAAACTCAAGATCTAGAGTCAGTGGAGAAATTCACCAAGTCGCTTCAAATCCAAGAGCAAATGCACGAGAAAGATCTCAAAAAAGCTCGAGCTACTCTTACGAGCTGGGAGTCGCAACAGCCCGATTATCCCGAAGTGCAATTTTGGAAGTGGGAGCTTTCCCGCCAAACGCCGACTCCAGATCGTACGGCTGCGTTGAAGTACGTCCAACTTTGCCAAAATCTCACACCGAGAAAGCGCAAAAGCTTCAGTTTAGACGTCGAATTGTGTAAGGGAAAAGAGCAGGTCGACGCTTATCTCAGAGAAGTTCAACTTCAGTCCTCGGAGGCGTCGGGAGAGGATGCGAGATAATGTTCGCGAAAGTCTCGAAGAATCATCGTTTTCAGGTCGCAATATTTTTCGGTTTGCTTTCGAGTCTCGTTGCCTGCGGAGTCAAGGGTCCTCCGCGCCCTCCTGAACGAAGCGCCGAGCTCGGAAGAGGGCAGCCTTCCTTTACTCGAGCAACGGAACAATTTGCGTTCCCTGATGTGCCAAGTCCCGATGGCACACCCCAACCTACGAAAAAGCAGCAAAGCGGGGAATCGAATTGATGTCGACTCCAGACGGGGGACAAGTGGCATCAACCGATCTTACCTTTAGCAAACTGCAAGGCACCGGGAACGACTTCCTTTTCGTAGATGCTCGTACGGCTCTTCCGCCCCTGATTGAGAAAATTCCGCGACCTGAGCTTGCGCGAAAGCTTTGTCACCGCCAGTTCGGGGTAGGGGCTGATGGTTTAGTCTTCGTTGAGACCGGCTCATCACCTGATCTGCTCAAATGGGATTTCTATAATAACGACGGCTCAACCGCTGAGATGTGCGGAAACGCGAGCCGATGTATGGGGCGGTGGGCCCACACAAAGCTTGGCCTTCAAAACCTCACGTTTGAAACACGATCTGGATTGGTGACAACCAAAGTGGTTGGCGAAGAGATCTCTTCACATCTTGATTATCTCTCGCTTCAATTTCGAACTTTGGATTTCGAGTTCGACGGTAAAAAATTTAAAGCCAACTTCGTGAACACCGGTGTGCCTCATGCGGTAGTCGAAATCGAAAAGATTGCGAGCGCTAACCCCGACGATGCTTTTGCCGCCGCGGCCATTCGCCAGCTAAGGTTTCATCCCGATGCGGGCTCAAAGGGGACGAACATTACCTTCCTTGAAAAACGAGGAGAAGATCAATTCGCGACCACAACCTTTGAGCGCGGTGTTGAAGACTTCACGCTCTCGTGCGGAACCGGAGTTCTTTCAGCAGCGGCGACGGGATTAGAAAAATCGAAAATAGAGATCAAGAAAGCGACCGTTGAATCGCCGGGAGGGCGATTGAAAGTTGAATTCGGCAAATCGTGGCGTGGAGCTTCTCTGCAAGGACCCGCAGTGCATGTCTTCGACGGTCGAGTGCCAGAAAGATTTTTGAAATGAAGGATTTCTCAGGAGTCTTCACCGCCCTCATCACGCCTTTTAAAGATGGCGAAATCGACTGGAAGTCGCTGCAGAAGCTGGTTCGCTTCCAGCTCGACGGTGGGATCAACGGTTTTGTTGTCATCGGAACAACAGCTGAAAGCCCAAATCTTACGCCTCAAGAAAAACAAAAATTGTTTGAGTATGTGAAATCGGAATCAGCCGGCCAGGTGCCGCTGATCGTAGGAACAGGCTCTAACAGTACAAGCGAGACAATTGCGGCAACGCAAGCTGCGGCAAGGTGGGGGGCCGATGCGGCTCTCGTCGTTGTTCCCTACTATAACCGCCCCCCGCAGCGCGGACTCTTTGCGCACTACCAGAAGGTCGCGGAGTGTTCGGATCTTCCCGTCATTCTCTACAACGTTCCTTCGCGTACGGTTGCGAAGCTAGAACTCGAAACCATCAAAGAGCTGAGTCACCTCCCCAAGATCATCGGCATCAAAGAAGCCACAGGTGACATCGGGTTTGCGCGCCAAATCGCTCACGACTGTGGAAAGTCTTTCTTACTTTCCAGCGGCGATGACGGCACGTACTTGGATTTGGTTGCGGCCGGAGGACACGGAACAATCGCCGTTGCTTCGCATATCTTGCCGAAAGAATTTACGACTTGGTGCGATCGTGTGCGCAAAGGCGATCAAACGGCAAAACAGGAGTTTTCTCGCTACGCGGAACTTATTGCGGGCCTTTACCTCGAGTCAAATCCGATTCCCGTGAAGATGGCTCTTCATTTGATGAACATCATTGAAAGCCCTGAGTTAAGACTTCCGCTCGTAACTCTCTCTGAGCCTTACAAAGCTGAGTTGAAGAATCGAATGATGGCGGTTGGTCTCTTATGAAAAAGCTCGCGATCATCGGCATCTCAGGCCGAATGGGCGCTGAGCTTTTAGCACTCGCGCCTGAATTTGATTTCAAGGTCACGAGCGGCGTTTCGAGACGTTCGCTCGAATCAACGCTGACCGTGGTGTCCTCTTGCGAAAAGTTGAAGCCAGCTGACGTCGACATTGTCATCGACTTCTCTCTTCCCGAACTCACGAAAGGTGTGGCGGAGTGGTGCAAAGCGAATCAGAAGCCACTCGTGTCAGGCGTGACGGGGCTCAAGGATCCTGAAAGAAACGCGCTTGCCGAAGCCGCAGAAAAGACTCCAGTGCTCTGGGCGCCAAACATGAGTCTTGGCGTCGCGGTTCTTGCGCGGATGCTCGCAAAACTCTCTCTCCTCGATGGATTCGACTTTCAAATTGAAGAGCTTCATCACAATCGAAAGAAAGACAAGCCGAGCGGAACCGCCGTGTTTCTGCAAGAGCGGTTAAAAGAAGCTGTCAAAGCTGATGTTCCAGATCCACTGGCAATTCGGGGCGGAGGCATTTTTGGAATCCATCGCATCTGGGCAATGGGTGAAGAGGAAACTCTGACGCTCGAGCACACCGCGATGAACCGTCGCGTGTTCGCGCGAGGCGCGATGAAGGCCGCGCAGTGGCTGATCCAAAGGCAGCCTGGTCTCTACAAAATGGACGATGTGTTAGGCGTTTGAATTCGCACCTCTGGTTTTCCCGTGCGTCCTGAGGGAGCGCTTGCTTTTTAAGGACGCGGGTCCTAAACCTTTTGTATCCATAAGCAAAAATACACCGATACCTGCAATGCTCTAGGTTGTACGAAGGAGTGAGCTATGAAGTTCTTCATAGATACGGCGGATATGAACGAAATCCGCGAAGCTAATTCACGTGGTTGGGTCGATGGCGTGACAACGAACCCGACACTCATCGCGAAAAGCGGTCGCCGTTTGAACGACGTGATCCTCGAGATCTGCAAAGAAGTGAAGGGCCCTGTTTCAGCAGAAGTCGTAAGCCTGAAAGCAGACGAGATGTACGCTGAAGGCGTTGCGCTCGCAAAACTTCACGACAACATCGTCGTAAAAGTTCCAATGTGCGAAGAGGGCATGGTCGCCGTGAAGCGCTTCTCGAAAGAAGGCATCAAAACAAACGTCACGCTCATCTTCAGCCCGCTTCAAGCTTTGTTGGCGGCAAAAGCTGGCGCAACGATGGCGTCACCTTTCGTTGGCCGTCTCGATGATATCTCGACAGAAGGTATGGGTTTGATCAGCCAAATCCGCCAAATCTACGACAACTACAACTTCAAGACTGAGGTCTTGGTCGCGAGCGTTCGTCATCCCATTCACGTCCTCGAGAGTGCTATGATGGGAGCAGACATCATGACCGCCCCGTTGAAGGTCTTTAAGCAAATGGTCAACCATCCGTTGACCGATGCGGGCATCCAGACCTTCTTGAAAGACTGGGAGAAAGTTCCGAAGTGATACGAACGAGTCGTCAAGACCGAACCTACCCCCACCCCAGCAGCGCTGCTGTTGGGCGGAGGCATTCGGTTTTGACTCTCGCCTTGATCGCCTTCGGTTTTTGCACTGTTTTGGTCGGATGCGTGACGAAAGCCAAGATCAACGATGTTTGGCTTTCGTATCCGACAGTCCGCAAAGTCGTCATGACCAATATGCCTCTCGGGGTTCGCGACGAAAGTCCCAACGGTCGAGAGATCACTTCAAATTACTTCAGTCCCAAGAATTGGGAAGTAAACGCCACCGAGAAGTCAGAGCGCGCATTCGCGAAAGCAGTCATTCTCGGCTCGAGCCGCCCCTACAAGATCGATATCAAAATCATGCGAGAGAAAAAGTCTGGGAAAGGTTACGTGTCTTTAGGTGAAGACAAAAAACTGACCCAAGAACTAGTCGAAGCCATTCGCGATGCCTTGGCCGATCGTCGCGAAGAACGCAACATTATTGACGAGTTCCGCGCCTTCTAACACACTGATAAAGTGTGAGCAGGATGCTCGCATTCAAAACGCACTCAAGGAAGAGTCGTGTATAAGTTTCGCTCCAGACCGAAAAAGTCATGGATCAAGCGCAATGCTCCAACAGCGTTGCTGATGGCGATGAGTATCGCCAGCGTTTCTTTCGGCTTTCTCCTCCCCGCTGCCTCTGGGGTTGATTCCAACGTTCGTGTTTTTTCCGAAGGTTTGAAAATCCATCTTGATCGCACTTCGCCTGCTTTCGCCGCTCTCGAAGATGCGTGGATGCCAGATCAGGTTAAGGAATCCCCACCTGTATCGCTAATTCCTGCGAGCGTGCCGAGTTTGGCATTGAGTGTCGGTTCAGACCAAACGGCGTTCCTTGCTGGCAAAATCATGCGTGCAAATCAACGCGAGCGGAATCTTTATGCTCAAGAAAAAGCCGCACGCGAAGCGCAGAGCCGTCTCTACGCGCAGGTTGCCGCCGATGCATTGAAGAAGATGTCATCGCAACTTCGTCCGATGGAAATGGGCGAACATGCGGTTGCACCGTCTCCTCCGGCTGAGTCTCCCGAAAAAGTCGAAGTAGTGGCACAATCTGAACCCTCGCCAGCCGAAGAACCGACCACGGTTACTAAAACGATTTCTCTTACCGACTTACGTATGAGTCGGGAAGAACTTCTCGGAAGTCTCTTCTTGCCGCTCGCCCAATCGGCAAAAAAATCGGCAAACGGACTAAAGCTATTGGCGACGTCCCCTCGTCAGCCTTCCTCTGATCCACCGACTGAAACCTATTCTTCGGGTCGCTGGCCAAAACCAGATCGAAAGCAGAAAGCCTCAAGGTACGCGAAATCGCCGAGCGATTTTGAAACCGGCGCCGAAGCAGACTCGGCCGTAGCCCAAACGATTGTTCGCCAAGCGATCGTTTCAGGACCACTCGAATTCTCGGGTGGGCTTGCCCTTTCAAACACGTTAGACCGCGTTCTTGTTTACCGCGAGTACGAAGGTGAAACGCTCGAAGCGGGCGTCGTTTGGCTTCGTGAAGGGCGCTACGAAATTTTTGTAGAAGAAACTACGGGTCAACTCGTGGGCGAATTGAGAACTCCCTACGGAGACGTGATGGGACGTGGTCAGCTCGACTTCTCGCGCATCCCGATCAAAGAAAACCAACGTAAGGTGAGTTCCGTTACCCTCAGAATCGCTCCGGTCCTGCAAGGACTTACTGGTCGCGTTCTCGCGACCAAGGCTCCCCTTGCGCCTCCGATTGGTCTTCGCAAATCGGATGTCACCTTTGACGATCTGCCGTTCCACACAGAAACGCTGAAAGACGGCGTATTCGAAGAAGCGGATTTGCTCGAAGGTTCGATCGCGATTCTTCGTGCAAACAAATCAGGTTTTGTTGGCTCGCTTGCATTCGCACATGCTGGCCGAGTTAACGATATCGAAATCTTCCCGAATCTCGAAGGCCAGCCGATTCGCAGGCTTCTTGATTTCATTCCTGACGTAAGTCTCCAGCACTCTTCTGTTATCTGGGGCAAGGTTACAAAATCGGGTCGACCTGTTTCTGGTGCTCGCGTCGAACTCATGACGGGCGAATCCAATGTTCGTCCCGTTTACTTCAACGCATCTCTTCAACCGGATCCCCGCCTCTCTTCGACGACGGAAAATGGTGTCTACGCTTTCTACCCCGTCTCTCCAGGATCCCATGCGGTTCAGGCTTTTGCACCGGGTGAACCTTCTACGGAGCCGATGGTCTTCCCTACCGAAGAGCGTATGGTTTCTAAAGTCGATCTTGAAATTCGCGCAAACCGCCGTGCAAAGGTCAAAGTGTTCGATGCTTTCGAAACGCAGCGACCCGTTAGCACGGAGCTTCGAGCTGTTGGTCGAAGCCAAGGGCTCGTCGTTAACCGCACGGGCGTAAGCGAGATCGCGTTTGCCGATAACTCGGGCCTCTTGATCTTCGATGCATTCTCGTCTTCCGAGTACGCACGGACAAGAATCACGATGGGTCGCGATCGAAAAGTGATCAATGTACCGATGATCAGAACAAGATGGCTTGAATCACTTCGCTCACGATTGAGTTTGTCGAAAGAAGCCGAAACAGGTTCGATTATCGGGTTTGTGCAGGGGGCTCTCCCCTATAAGGTCGCGATGGAAGAGCGTAGTCTTCGCGCGCAATCCCGAATCATTTACTTCGACAGCAAGGGCGAACCAATCGAAAGCGATCACGGGATTCCGGGGGGAGGCTTTGTGATCTTCAACGTGCCTGAAGGATTCAGAACGGTGACGATCCAACCTTCAGGAACTTCCAAAATGCTTTCAGCCTTGGCGCTCGTTGAGTCTGAAGCAACGAGCGTTATGAGTCAGGGTTTACGTTAAGAGCGCTTAGGCGCAACGTCGTCGACAGCCGCAAAGAGGCTTTCGATGTCACGCAACAGGTGTTGAGGTACGTGCAAGCGGAATCCGCGAGGCAAAAGAAGATTGCGGCGAGCCGCCGTTTTCAACTCGGGATTGATCGTTAAAAAATCCGTCAGCGAAAGTTTGCTGACGCGCAAGAGATCGCTGACACGAACAGAACGTGAAAGTTTCACGAGCTGAAGGTCGAGGTGTTCCTCACGATCGAGATTCTCAAAAATCTCGTGGCTGTATTTTTCCGCGTGAAGCGCGGCCAAGAACTCTGAATAAAAATTCGAGGATGCGAAGTCGAACGAGCGGCTGCGGTAACGTGCAATGATTTGCGCGAGATCGCGAGAGCCAGCTTTTTGCGACGCCTTCCGGATGCCGCCGGGACCGTGGTTCCACGCGGTGATCGCAAGCGGCCACGAGCGATAAAGAATCATGTGATTTTCTTTGAGCAGGCGAGCCGCAGCTTCCGTAGCTTTGAGCGGGGAGCGACGCTCGTCGATCACGCCATCAACTAACATGAACTTGCGACCTGTGTTGCCCATGAACTGCCAGATGCCCGAAGCGCCAACCTTGCTTGTCGCGTGGTCATTGAAGCTCGATTCAACGAAAGGGATCCGCGTAAGCTCAGTGGGGAGCTTATAGCGTTTGAAGATCTCTTCCATCGTATTCAAGTAACGTGTCGACTGCGTTAAGCCTGAAGCGAAAAAGTTACGCTGGCCTGTTTGGACACGCACTTCGTGAAGCGCGAGCATCGCTTGTTTGCGAACGTCTCCGCCTAGCGGCGCCAGCGCATCGGCAACCATCTGCTCGGATTCCGAAAGATCTTTGAGGGTTTTACGATTAGCGAGTTTGCGGAGGGTAGCGCGCACAACCTGCGCTTCTTCCTTCACGATCTTGTCGGCTTTTTCGCGTCTCATCCAAAGGCGACGGGGAGTGTCGCTATTGATGATGTAAGTCGTGTCGACGACTTTGAAGATGATTTGCGGATGACGAGAGTGATGGATAATCCGGCGATTCGAATCGTACTTTGTGTAGACGTCGAACCAAAATCCAACGCGTCCTTTGAGACCGGCGGGAATCTTGAATTCCTGCGAGATGCGGTTGTCGAAATCATCGAGAACGGCATCACGATCAAAAGGAGTCTCAGCCGTTTGCGCAACTTCCTTTGGAACAACGGGGAAGATGGTTTCGATCAAACCGAGTTGGTTCAGGATTTCTACCATTTCAGAATCGGGAGCGTATTCCGCGCGTAAGCTTTCGGGAATTTCGATTTCGCCGTCGTCTTCGTCTGACTCATCTTCAGCCGTGATGTTCTCAGCCCATGCCTTGTCTTCTTCAGACACGTCGGCCACGACCTCCGCGGTCTGTGTCGTGGGCATCACGACGATGTTAAAGTGAACGGCGGCCGCCAAAGTTAAGCCCGAAACGATGCCCGCAAAAGCTGCGAGGGCAACGGTGCGAACGAGCCAAACGGGGAGGCGGAGTGCCTGAGCCTTCTCTTTAATTTTACGCGTGAGCTTTTCCATCAAGCTCAAGGGGTAGCAACGGAGGTGCCACGGAACCTAGAGCGGCAACTCGACGACGAGCCATCTGAGTCGGGAAGGGGGGAGCCCCCCCTGTCAAATTTTCTAACAGGGGTGCCCAGAAACGGGCCCAATAACCAACCCGTTTAGATTGTGATCGTCTCCTTATAAAGACCGAAGACTTTGCGGAGAGAGTCGGAGATCTCACCGAGGGTCACACCTTTTTCCACAGCTTCAACGAACAACGGCATCAAATTATCGCGGCCTTCGGCGGCGTTTGCGATGCGCGAAAGTTGCGATTTCACCGTAGCCGCGTCCCGCGAGGCTTTGAATTTGGTGAGACGCTGAATCTGCTCGCGAGCAACGTCCTCGCTGATCTTCAGAATTTCTGTTTTTTCGTTCGACTTCTGGATGAAGTCGTTCACCCCAACGACGATTTCTTCTTTCGTCTCTACGGCTTTTTGGAAAGCGTAGGCCGCGTTTTGAATTTCACGTTGGATCCATCCGCTCTCAATACACCTGATCACGCCACCCTGAGCTTCGATGCGGGCGATGTAATCAGTCGCTTTCGTTTCGAGCTCATTTGTGAGCGACTCAACGAAGTACGATCCGCCGAGCGCATCGATCACGTCAGCGACACCCGATTCGTTCGCAATAATCTGCTGGGTGCGCAAAGCGATCGTCGCGGCTTTTTCCGTCGGGAGACCCAAAGCTTCATCCATCGAGTTCGTGTGTAAGCTTTGCGTTCCGCCGAGAACCGCCGCAAGCGCTTGAAGAGTCACGCGGACGATATTGTTTTCAGGCTGCTGAGCGGTGAGGGTGCTTCCCGCGGTTTGCGAGTGGAAGCGAAGGCGCCATGACTTATCGTCTTTTGCGCCAAAACGCTCCTTCATGATCTTGGCCCACATCCGACGAGCTGCACGGAATTTCGCAACCTCCTCAAAGAAGTTGTTATGAACGTTGAAGAAGAAGCTCAAACGACCCGCAAACGAGTCGACATCGAGTCCGCGATCAACCGCACTTTGAACGTAAGTGATTCCGTTAGCGAGTGTGAACGCGATTTCTTGGGCCGCCGTCGAGCCAGCTTCGCGAATATGATAGCCCGAGATCGAAATCGTGTTCCAGTTCGGTACTTCGCGTGAGCAGAAATCGAAGATGTCCGTAATTACGCGCATCGAAGGCTTCGGCGGATAGATGTACGTTCCGCGTGCGATGTACTCTTTCAATAGATCGTTTTGAATGGTGCCGGTGAGCTTGTCGGCACCGATGCCACGGCGACGAGCTACCGCAATGTAAAGCGAGAGCAGAATGCCAGCTGTGGCGTTGATCGTCATCGAAGTCGAGATCTTATCAAGCGGAAGATCCTTCAAAAGAATCTCCATATCCTCGATCGAAGAAATCGCAACGCCCACTTTTCCGACTTCGCCTGTCGACATCACGTGATCGGAGTCGTAGCCCATCTGCGTGGGCAAATCGAAAGCAACGCTCAAACCCGTTTGCCCGCGCTCAAGGAGCATCTTGTAACGTTCGTTGGACTCGCGCGCAGACCCGAAGCCTGCATATTGGCGCATCGTCCAGAAACGCCCACGATACATCGTTTCCTGTACACCACGTGTGTAGGGATACAGCCCTGGAGAATTGAGATCGCGAGCCGCAAGTTTCGAACTATCCCAATCCGAGGAAGTATATTCACCTTTGATCTCAATTCCGCTTGAGGTGATGAACTTTTCTTTGCGGAGGCGCGAGGGTTTCTTTGAGGGTTTTTCTGTAGACACGTCTGTCTCCTGAAAATTGAAGAGTGGCTTCGGCTACGACGTCGTCAGAACGAAGTCACCAATCCCGCGATTGCACCATCGGGATTCGGTGAAAGATAGGGGAGGAAGTTCGCCTTCTTCTTGCTTCGGCTCTCGAGCGATCGGTTGTAACTTTCGGCGGCATCGGCGACCGCGTTTCTTTGGAAGTAGCTCAGGACTGCAGAACCTGCGATCAATCCAGCGCCGATCGGAATTTCATTCTTTTTGTTCCCGCTACCAAGTCCATAACCAACAAAGTAGCCGCCCGCGCCAGCCATGAGGACAGTCGGCCAAAACAAAAGCTTTGCTGTCCGTACGGAACTCTCGGCTTCCGGAACGGCTTCGAAGGCATTCATCGTTTCGACGGGATTTACGGGTGAACCGTTTTGCAGAATCGGTGGACCAAAGAAGCCACGCTGAATTTCAACGGGCTTCGAACTATCGAACTTAGCGGGATGAGCACAGCCGGACATCGCGAAAACCAAAGAAAGAACGAGGATCTTGCGCATGTCCGGCGCTCCTACTTGATGATTAGGCTTTGGGTACCGGCTCAAACGCAATGAGCGTTTGACCAGCTTCTACGCTGTCGCCCGCTTTCACGAGTACGTCTTTGATCTTCGTATCGTGCGAAGCGCGCATCTCGTTCTCCATCTTCATCGCTTCCATGATGAGAAGAGGCTGACCCGCTTTGACGATGTCGCCTTTGTTCACCATGATTTTGACGATCTTGCCGGGCATGCCCGCGCCGAGGTTCGCGTCTCCACCGAGCGCGCCACCTTTTTTGAGGCTTTCGTGCAAGAGAGCTTCGTCGTTATAGATCGTGACGTTGCGGACCGAGCTCCGTGTGTAAACGGTGTATTCCGTGCCCGAGCCGAAACAATCCATCAGGTACGAACCGCCTTGGAAGATCAAGTTAATCGTGTTTTCCACGAGCTTGTAATCTTCTTTGGAGATCTCGTACTTCACCCAGTCTTGTCCCTCTTCTTGAAGAGCGATCTTCCAGGCGCGACGAGTTTCGTTGATATCGATTTTGTAGTGTTTGCCGCGAAGGTCTGCTTCGAAAAACATCGTGGATTACCTCAAGCCTTCTTTGCGCGCCATATCCTTCCAGCGGCTGGCGACGTTGTACTCAGAAACAGCCTTTGCCTTCTTCTCGTTGTAGGCCGCAATCGCTGCCGTAATGAGGAAGACGTGGTCATCAACGACCTGGAAGAGCTTCGGCATCTTGATCTCGAGATCCTTTTCGCAGAACTGAGTGGTGTACGAACCATCCAGGAACTTCGGCGACTGCAGGATCGACTTGTGCAGAACGATGTTCGTCTTAATGCCCGTGAGCGTGAACTCAGTCAGCGCGCGATCCAGGCGACGAATGGCCGTTTCGCGGTTCGGTCCCCAAGCGATGAGCTTAGCGATCATCGGGTCGTAATAGATCGGCACTTCGTAGCCAGGGTAAGCGTACGAATCGGTGCGAATGAACGGACCTTGCGGGTGACGGCAGCGACGAATGAGACCCGGCGACGGAACAAACGTAACCGGATCTTCCGCGCAGATACGCGCTTCGATCGCGTGGCCACGTTGAACGACGTCCTCTTGTTTGAACGAGAGCGGCTTTCCAAGAGCGACCATGATCTGCTCTTGAACGAGGTCGATACCGGTCACCATTTCGGTGATCGGGTGTTCCACCTGCAGGCGCGTGTTCATGTCCATGAAGTAGACGTCTTTGGTCACGTTATCGAAGATGAACTCGAACGTTCCGGCGCCGATGTAGTTGATCGACTTCGCTGCACGAACGGAGACTTCACCGAGCTTCTTACGCACCTCGGGAGGAACCGAAGGCGAAGGGCTCTCTTCGATGATCTTCTGGTGACGACGTTGGATCGAGCACTCGCGCTCGAACAAGTGACAAACGTTTCCGTGCTTATCGCCGAAGACTTGCACTTCGATGTGCTTCGGGTTTTGTACGTAACGTTCGATATAAACCGTGTCGTTTTTGAAGTAGTTCAAGCCTTCAGAGCGAGCTGCGCGGTAGGCGCTCTCAAGTTCTTCCATCTTGTAAACGACGCGCATCCCCTTACCACCACCGCCGGCTGTGGCCTTGATGATGATGGGGAGGCCAATCTTCTCGACGACTTTTTTAGCCTCTTCGATCGTGTCTACGGGGCCGCCGGAACCAGGAACGGTGGGAACATCCGCTGCCTTCATCAAACGAATCGCCGAGAGCTTATCGCCCATCGCCCGAATGTTCGCCGGAGTTGGTCCGATGAAAGTAACGCCCGCTTTTTCGAGAGCTTCGGCGAAGCCAGCGTTTTCGCTCAAGAACCCATAGCCAGGGTGAACGGCATCCGCGCCAGACTTTTTGATCGCCGCGAGAATGTTGTCGACGTTCAAGTAAGAGTCTTTAGAGGGAGCAGGTCCGACGTTGTAAGCCTCATCAGCCAAAACGACGTGAAGACTGTTGCGGTCCGCATCCGAATAGACGGCAACGGAAGCGATGCCGAGGTCGCGGCATGCGCGGATCACGCGCAACGCGATTTCGCCCCGGTTCGCGATCAATACCTTTTTAAACATAAAGCATCTCCATCAGAGCGGAATGTTTCCGTGCTTCTTCGCCGGGTTGGTGTCTTTTTTATTCTTCAGCATCTCGAGCGCGTCGATGATGCGCTTGCGTGTAAGAGCCGGCTCGATGACTTCGTCAACGTATCCAAGCTCCGCCGCAACGTACGGATTCGCGAACTTCTCTTCGTAATCAGCCGTCAATCGAGCGCGCTCATCTTCGGGCTTGCCCGCTTTTTTGATCGCATCGCGGAAGATGATGTTAACCGCGCCGTCAGCACCCATGACCGCGATTTCCGCCGTCGGGTAAGCGAGGTTCACGTCACCGCGCAAGTGCTTCGAGGACATTACGCAGTAGGCGCCGCCGTAGTCTTTGCGAGTGATGATCGTGATCTTCGGGACCGTCGCTTCAGCGTAAGCGTAGAGAAGCTTCGCGCCGTGAGTGATGATGCCGTTCCACTCTTGATCCGTACCGGGCAAGAAGCCAGGAACGTCAACGAACGTGATGATCGGAATATTGAACGCGTCACAGAAGCGAACAAAACGTGCCGCCTTCTTCGAAGCGTCGATGTTCAAGCAGCCCGCGAGAATTTGCGGCTGGTTCGCGACGATACCGACCGAGCGTCCGTTGAAGCGCGCGAAACCAACGATGACGTTCTTTGCGTAGTGCTGGTGCACTTCGAGGAAGTAGCCTTCGTCTACGACCATCTTCACGAGCTCGTGCATGTCGTAGGGCTTCTTCGGATTATCGGGGATGAACGTGTTTAAAGCTTCTTCGATCCGGTCGGGACGATCGTTGGTCGGAATAACCGGCGGATCGTCGACGTTGTTCGAAGGAAGGAAGCTCAAGAGTTCGCGAATCAAGAGCAAGCAGTGCTTGTCGTCGTTTGCAGCAAAGTGCGAAACGCCAGACTTCTGCGCGTGCGCGTTGGCGCCGCCGAGCTCTTCTTTCGTAACGTCTTCATGAGTAACGGTCTTGATCACATCGGGGCCTGTCACGAACATGTAGCTCGTGTCTTTGACCATGAAGATGAAGTCCGTGATCGAAGGAGAGTAAACCGCGCCACCTGCGCATGGTCCCATGATCGCGCTGATCTGGGGAACAACGCCCGATGCGAGCGTATTGCGAAGGAAAATATCCGCGTAGCCACCGAGAGCTTCAACGCCTTCTTGAATCCGTGCGCCACCGGAGTCGTTGAGTCCGATGATGGGGGCGCCGTTCTTCATTGCCATGTCCATGATCTTGAGGATCTTGTTGGCTTGCGTGCGCGACATCGATCCGCCGAAAACCGTGAAGTCTTGGCTGTAGCAGTAAACAAGTTTGCCGTTGATGCGGCCGTAGCCGGTGATAACGCCGTCACCGAGGATGCGCTTATCGCCCATGCCGAAGTTTTGCGAGCGGTGAGTGACGAAACGATCCATCTCCACGAAGCTGCCCGGATCAAGAAGCACGTCGAGACGCTCGCGCGCCGTGAGGCGGCCGCCTTCTTTGTGCTTGGCAACTCGGTCTGCGCCTCCGCCTTGGAGAGCGACGGAGTTCTTTTCTTCAAGCTGCGCGACCCGAAGCTCCGTTCGCGATAAAGTTGAATCCGTAGTCGTGGTAGATGCCATTGGTTTCTCCGTTGATTTCTCAAACGTTTCTTGATCGCTTGCGCGATCGTTTTCTTTTCGGTTCTTTTTTCCGGGCAAATTTAATTCCATAGCTAACTCAAAAAACTTCTCGAGAGCTTCGTCGAAGCTCAATCGCGAAGAGAATCTCGCTTGAGCAAAAACTCCTCGCGGCATTTTCGCACGCGTGGAACTTGCTCCCCGCGCAGCTTTCTCGAGCGAGAAAATCGGTTGTTAGTCGACCCGACTCCGATCAAGCAGCTGACAGGTATCAGAGACGCACTCTACTGAGAAAACGAGGGAAATTTCAAAAAAAGTACCCGCCGCACGTCGCGTTAGGCAAGCCATTGGCGGGGGCTCAGAAGCACTGCGTCCGACCTCATGGCCCGCTTCCTAAGAGAGGCGGAAAAGCCACAAGAGAGCGACGCAAAAAAGCCTCGGGTCGCGGATGTCGCGGCCCAAGAGGGTCTTCCAAAATTTTTGTGCGGAGGAAAGATTAAGGGACGAGGACGGTGAGAGCTTCAAGCGATTTACGCAGGTTCAAGCGACCTTCCGTTGAAACAGCGTACGTGCCTTTGTCGACGCCATCCAAAAGCGCTTTGCGGATCTGTGCAACCGTTGCGTTCGGACGGTGACTCCACAAGACAGCAGCCGCACCGGAAACGAAGGGCGTCGCCATACTCGTTCCGTCTTCGTAGCAATAGCCGCTGCCTGCATATGTCTCACACTTTGCCGATGCGGGATAAGTGCTGAAGACGCCTTGGCCAGGAGCAACGAGGTGAACAAGCTTTCGGCTGTAATTCGAAAAGCTCGTCATGTAATCGTTGTAGGTTGAAGCGCCTACGGTGATCGCGTCAGGAAGCCCGAAAGCACCAGGGTAGGTGGGCGACTTTTCGAGATCTTGTCCTACGTTATAGGCATCGCCGTTACCAGAAGCTGCGATGAACAAAACTCCGCGAGAACCGAGAGTCGAGACCACACTTCGGAGAGTTTTCGAACAGCCTCCGCCCCAACTTGCATTCACAACGCGAGCTCCGCGCGAAACCGCGTATTGAATGGCGGCGATTGCGTCGCTCATCATGCCTTGTCCGGCATCATCCATGAAGTCGAGCGGGAGAATCTTCGCGTCGGGCGCAACGCCTTTCATCGCGTTTCCGCTTTGATGTTCGGCCGCGATGATCCCGGCGACGTGGGTCCCGTGACCAGAACCATCGGTCACATTGCCCGATTTTTGTTCGAAGTCGTAACCTCGAACGTCGTCGACGTAGCCATTGCCGTCGTCATCAAGACCGTTGCCGGGAATCTCTTTCGTATTCACCGCAATTTGATTCACAAGCTGCGGATGAGTGACATCGACGCCTGAGTCAACAACGGCAACAATGACGTCTTTTCCAGTTGCGATCGGCCAAACGGAAGGAGCTTCGATTCTCTCGTGGCCCCAGGCGCGATAATCTGATGCGGAAGTCACTTTCGATGACGCTCGTAACGAAGATTTTGGCGAAACTCGAATTTCATTGAGAGAAACTTTTTGATCGTGCTCGGCAAGTACGATTTCCCCTAGGTGGGGTTGCAAGAGATCTCTTGCGAGAGCGTCCCGGTCTTCCGCTTGCTCCACGGTGATGGAGCCATCATTCCAAGTGACGAGAAATTGGTTGGGGAGCGCGGAGCTAGCGCACTCGGCGCTGGGCTTTTCCACGCTCTCCGCTCGTACCTTGCCGTTGTCCATTCCGCAGGCGGAAAGAAGCAAGAGCAAGAGTACGAGCGGGGGCGTAGAGCGGGCGCGTACGACATCCATGTCGAACCCTTCCAGAGAAGCATCCTGCCTCTCTGTCTCTATGATCGCAGGAACCCACCGGATCGGTTAGTCCAAGCCCCGCAAACAGGACTCTTGATCGGCCGTGCCGCCAAGTCAGAGGACTGGGAAAATTTTTCTGGTCTGGATTTTTAGACGCGATCGCAGCCGCTGGGAACTAAAGCTGCGCAATGAACTCTTTCAAGAGCGAGCAGAATTTGTCTTCAACCATACGGGCGGTTTGCGTCACTTCCTCGTGCGAGAGCTTGTGTTTAGCGATGCCCGCAGCAGGATTGGTGATGCAGCTCAAAGCGCAGACACGTAGACCCAAGTGGTTAGCTGCGATGGCTTCAGGCACCGTGCTCATGCCGACAGCTTTACCGCCGAGCATTTGGAGGTAGCGGACTTCCGCCGGAGTCTCGTAAGTGGGTCCGCTGACGGCGCAGTAGATTCCTCTCCAGTGGCGAATTTGCTGTTTAACCAAAATCTCGGCGAGCTTGTCGTTGAGTTTTCGGTCGTAAGCTTCGCTCATGTCGGGAAAGCGTGGACCCAGCTGCGCAAGGTTCGGACCCTTGAGGGGATTGTCTCCCATCAAGTTGATGTGATCATCGATGATCATGAAATCGCCAGGAGCCATCTGCGCATCGAGGCCGCCGGCCGAGTTTGTGAGCAGAAGAATCTCGATTCCGAGCATCGCCATCGTGCGGGTGGGATGCACGACCGCCGTCATCGAGTGGCCTTCGTAATAATGAACGCGACCCTGAAGGCATGCGATCGGAACGTTGCCAACGTGACCGAGCAGCAATCGTCCGCCGTGGCCATCGATCGAAGGAGAGATGAAGCCCGGAATTTCGTCGTAAGGAAGAGACGTTTCAACGTCGATGAGGTCGACAAAGGAGCCAAGGCCGGAACCTAGAACAATGCCCATTCGCGGCTTAATGTGCGATCGTGCGCGGATGTAGGCGGCAGATTCTTCCAGGTTCTTCTGTATGTTCAAAGCCTTAGTTCACCTTTCTCTTCGCAATCAAAGCGTTCACATTTGGCTTTTGCAAGGAAATAGTCGTCGCCGACAAAAGCGTATTTTTCGCCTGCGCGAAAAGTGCATCGGTTGCGGGCTTCTCGGCGTAGAGGGTGTAGAGCTTCTCGCCTTTGCGAACTTCGTCTCCAAGCTTGCGATGAACTTCGATTCCCGCCGTGAAGTCGACGGCATCATTCGTCTTCAAACGACCAGCGCCAAGGGCCAAAGCGGCTAACCCGATTTTTTCTGTTTCGAGTGCGCCGACGAAACCCTCTTTCTCGGAAAGAACGTCGACGCGAGTTTTCGGCGAGGGGAGCTTTTCCAAATCGCCACCCTGGGCTTTACAGAGTTTGCTGAACATTTCCCAAGCTCGGCCTGAGCGCAGAGCTTCTTCGGCGAGCTTCAGCCCTTCCTCAGCATCATTCGCCTTACCCCCCAGCCACACCATCGTGCCCGCGAGTTCAAGACTCAACTCCTTAGTGTCTGAAAAATCGGATCGTCCGAGGTAATCCTCGCCTTTCAAAATCGCGAAACATTCACCCATTTCGAGAGCGTTTCCGATGAAACGGCCGAGCGGCTGCTCCATGTTCGTCAGGAGAGCGGCTACACGTTTTCCGTGAGCAGTTCCAATCTCCATGAGCTTGTTGGCCAAAGTCTCTGCTGCTTCGAGAGTCTTCATGAACGCGCCGGACCCAAACTTCACGTCGAGGACGAGCGCGCCGATCCCTTCGGCAAGTTTTTTCGACATGATACTCGCGCAAATGAGCGGAAGCGACTCAACCGTCGCGGTCACATCGCGAAGCGCATAGATTTTTTTGTCGGCCGGGCAGATCTCTTTTGTTTGTCCGATGATCGCGTAGCCAAGCGTTTCGACTTGTCTCGCAAATTCGTCGAGAGAAAGACCAATGCGGAATCCGGGAATCGCCTCGAGTTTGTCGAGCGTTCCACCCGTATGCCCAAGTCCACGGCCCGCGATCATGGGGACTCGAACACCGCAAGCCGCCGCAATCGGCGCGAGGATCATGCTTGTTTTATCACCAACACCACCGGTGCTGTGTTTATCGACCGCGATGCCGAGGTGCTTGAAATCGAGCGTGCGTCCCGAATGCAGCATCGTTTCGGTTAAAGTTGCGGTTTCTGGCCCCGTCATGCCTTTGAAGTAAACGGACATCAACCAAGCCGACATCTGATACTCGGGGAGTTCACCGCTTACGAAACTTTCGATGAGAAAACGAATTTCCTCAGGAGTGTGAGTTCCGCCGTTGCGCTTTTTCTTGATGAGTTCAGCCGGGAGAAAGTTCACGAGAGAGCACTCCTTTTATTTTTCAGTAACCCGAAGGAGACACGTCACTACCGGTGACGAGCGCTACGCCGGAGCTTGTGCCGAGGCGATCCGCACCTGCGGCAACCATCGCTTGGGCTTGCGCAAACGTTTTGATTCCGCCGCTCGCTTTGATCTTCACGTGGCTTGAGCAAGTCTGTCGCATGAGCTTGACGTCTTCGATCGTGGCGCCTCGGCCGAGGAAGCCCGTCGCCGTTTTCACGAACCCAGCGCCAGCCGCTTCAGAGGCGCGACAAGCGTTTACGATTTCTTCTGGCTTCAGCAGGCCTGTTTCGAGAATGACTTTGACGACGGCGTTGCCTGCAGCGCGCACAACTTCGCGAACATCTTGCTCTGCCGCTTTCCAGCTCGCGATCTTCACGAGATCGAGGCGAATCACCATGTCAATTTCCGATGCGCCATCCGCGACCGCTTGTTCCGTCTCGAGCGCTTTCACTTTCGAAAGACTTGCGCCGAGGGGGAAGCCAATCACCGAAGCCGACAAGACTTGTGTGCCTTCGAGCCATTCGCGTGTGCGTTTCACGAAGACTGGATTCACGCAGACAGCTTTGAAGCGATGTAGTTTTGCTTCTTCGCAGAGGCGCGCGATCTCGGATTCGGTCGCGTCGGCCTTGAGGAGCGTGTGATCGATCAGAGGGGCGAGATCACCCGGGGCCGTGATAGTGCCCTGCATAAACCCTCCAAAAAAGTTGAAATTAACCACCTGCAGCCGGATTGTCAAAATATGGTCCGCAAGCATTACTTGGTCACGGGGCGAGTACAAGGCGTTGGTTTCCGTAACTTCGTTTACAAGCAGGCTCGCGGATTAGGCGTGCGAGGGCAAGTGCGGAATCTCGTCGACGGAAGAGTCGAGATTCTCGCGCAAGGCGACGCCGCCGCGATGAAAGCGTTCGATGTTGCGGTCGCGCGTGGTCCAATGATCGCGAACGTAACGAAGCTCGAAATCAGGGAACTCGAAATCACCGAAGTGAACGAATTGGACGCGAGTCTCGCCAATGCGCGCGACTTTGCGATCGTAGAAGACGGGGAGACTCCATGGTCCATCAAATCTTGAAGCTCTTTGTTTGCGTCGCGCTTGTCGTCTCGATGACGGGATCCGCCTTCGCGCAAGCGGGCTCACTTTCAGACGACCAAAAGAAATCACTCAGTGGTCCGCGGAAGCAACTCGCAACGATCATCTTTGGCGGATTAGGCGGAGCGATCTTGGGCCTCAGCACGTTGAGCTTCTATGGTCGGCCGCAAGATAAGCTTTCAAACATCGCGATCGGAGCTGCGGTCGGGGTCATCGCGGGAACTGCGTTTGTTACGTACAAAGCGGCGACAAATCCCTCTGAGCTCTACGGAGATCGCTCGCAGCTTGAACACGAATTGGCGTTAGCTCAAGCCGCCAAAAGCGGCGAGAGCCCCGCACTTGGTGCAAAGCTCACTTTTGAATTCTAATCGGCAAATTGGAATTAGCGATTCTGCTCAGCTCGATTTCTTGAAGCGGCTCGCGAGTCCGCCAAGTGCTCCGGCAGCTCCGCCCGTAGGCTGAGCTGGTTGCGGTTGCGGTGGTACGCCCACGCCAGCTGGCTTCGCGCCTGCGCCCGCTTTCATCTCACCCTCGTTTTTGCCGAGAACATCGTTCATCGTCTCGCGAGTGATCAAGTCTCGCTCGAGCAATGTGCCCAAGTAAGCTTCGAGCGTGATGTTACCTTGCGCGCGCGTGATCTGCATCGTCGACGGGATTTGGAAGATCTTCCCCTCGCGAATCAAGTTCGCGATCGCCTTGTTGTTGAACATAACTTCAAAAGCCGCCACGCGACCGCCGCCTACTTTGGGCAACAGTGTTTGCGCGATAACGCCGCGAAGAGATTCCGCGAGCATGACGCGAATCTGCGCCTGCTTCGATTCGGGGAAGACGTCGATGATACGGTCAACAGTCTTGGGGGCGCTCGAGGTGTGGAGCGTTCCGAAAACTAAGTGACCTGTTTCAGCCGCGGTCAACGCGAGCTGAATCGTCTCGAGGTCACGCATCTCGCCGACGAGCACGATATCGGGATCTTCACGAAGCGCGGCTTTCAGCGCGTTCGCAAAAGATTTCGTGTGACCACCGACTTCACGTTGGTTGATGAGTGACTGCATGTTCGGATGCACGAACTCGATCGGATCTTCGATCGTGATGATGTGCGCTTGTTGATTCTCGTTGATGTAGTTGATCAGGGCAGCAAGCGTCGTCGACTTACCGGAGCCCGTGGGTCCCGTTACGCAAACCAAACCTTTGTGGACTTTGACCATCTCGATCAACTCAGGTGGAAGATTCAAGTCTTCCGCAGTTTTAATTTTGTCGGGAATGATCCGGAAAACCGCCGCGAGACCCTTGCGCTGCATGAAAACGTTGCAACGGAAACGCGCTAAACCTTCAACCGTGTAGCTGCAGTCAAGCTCCCAGTTTTCCATGAAGTTGCGCTTTTGCTTCTCGGTGAGGATTTCGAAAACGAGCTGCTGAACCTCTTCGTTCGAGAGAGATTTCATCGCCAGCTTCACCATCTCGCCATCCAAGCGAAGGTAAGGCGGAGAGCCCGCCGTCAGATGCAAGTCTGAGGCGTTCTGCTGAAACATGATTTTGAAGAGCTGATCGATGTTTGCCATTGCTCGCGTCACTCCGTGGGAGCCTGCCGGATCTGCAGTGCCAGTGGCTCCTATAAATTTTTATCGGCGGAATCGACGGTTCTGTTGAGGTCTTGAGCGGCTTTGGCTAAAGTCCTCGACTCTAGCCGCCATCGAGCGTCATTCCGGACGTCCTGTTGGTGGAGAAAGCGAACTGGTCACTATGCCCTCAGAGATTTTAATCAACGTTCGACCCAACGAAACCCGCGTGGCTTATCTCGAGAACGGGACCCTTTTAGACCTCAAGATCGAGCGTAAAACCTCCCCGACCTTGGTTGGATCCGTCCTTCGCGGCAAAGTGATTCGAGTTTTGCCGGGAATGCAGGCCGCGTTTGTTGATATCGGGCTAGACCGAGCTGCCTTCCTTTACGTCGGTGACGTGCGAGGCGATATGGACGAAGCGGGTCACGAGTTGTTCGATCCTGAGCCGGTCCAAGAGGAGGACCGCGGCGGCGCCGAAAACCCAACTGGGGATGCGGCTCCACACAAGCCCCGCATCCAAGAGCTTCTCAACGAGGGTCAGTCGATCTTGGTCCAGGTGGCAAAAGATCCACTCGGCTCAAAAGGCGCGCGGATCACGACCCACATCTCTCTCCCTGGCAGGAACGTCGTCTTCATGCCGACGCTCAACCACCTGGGCGTCTCCAGGCGCATCGAAGACCCGGCCGAGCGCGAACGCCTTCGCGACATCGTGGCCAAGATCGAACCTAAAGGCGGCGTCATCGTGCGCACGGCGGGTGAAGGAGCTTCGGAAGCAAGCCTTCGCTCCGACCTCGATTACTTGCACCGTCTTTGGCAGGACATCCAAAAAGGTTACGAGAAGAGAACGAAACCCGGCTCCGTTCACACCGAACTCGATGTTGAGCTGCGCGCACTTCGCGACCTTTTGAACGAAGATGTCGAGCGCGTGATCACCGACGACGATGAGGCTTACAAGCGAATCTCCGCCTTCATCTCGCAGTTCATGCCAAAGTTTAAGAACAAGGTTTCGCTCTACCGCGAGCCGCGTCCACTCTTTGACCAATACGAGATCGATCTCGAAATCTCGCGAAGCCTCGAGCGAAAAATTTGGCTCAAGTCGGGTGGCTATATCGTCGTCGATGAGGCCGAGGCCCTCGTTGTCATCGACGTCAACACGGGTAAATACGTCGGAAAGAAAGATTTCGAAGATACGATCTTGAAAACGAACCTCGAGGCTGTCCGGGAGATCGCGCACCAGCTGCGGATCCGCAACTGCGGCGGCATCATCATCATCGAC
>SXGS01043926.1_pt1 | contig 55421 bp, 33 predicted proteins | sample 3174681 | NCBI WGS metagenome assembly SXGS01 (sample SAMN11356861, study PRJNA531348) | freshwater metagenome | isolation source: freshwater sample F1-80 | place: China: Fuxian Lake, Yuxi | collected 2017-12-25
TGCGACGAAACGATTCGCGGGCAGGTGTTTTGCTCATTCCTGGCGCTGCTGTTGCGGAAGGAACTGCAAGACCGTTTGGCGCGGAAGGAATGGAAGTTGGAATGGGCGGACGTGATCCGGGATCTGGACAACCTGATCGAGATGGAAGTCATGATCGACGGCAAGGGCTTCGTCTTTCGCGGCCAGACGTCCGGCGTGACAGGCAAGGTTTTCCAAGCGTGCGGCGTGGCCCTGCCACCGGTGCTGCGATCATACTGAACCTCTCTCCAGCTCAGCACGGGCGGAGAGAAAGCGTGTCACTACAACATTTCTGCGTCCGTAAGCCTTTGATACCGGGCCACTTCCGAAACTATGGTGTTGAAGATGGGCTTGGTTGGCCTTGGGATTCGGCGGATCGAGTTTCCGGGCCATACGGGGCCGTCGCCGGTAGTGTCGTGTGGCTGCCTTACGTGTCCCAGAACGGCAGCGATCTGTTGAAGGCCGGCGGCGCGCGTCTGCTGTGTTTCGATTTGCGCGGAAGATCAGAACTTAAAGTGCAGGCCGAATTGGATGATGCGCGCCTGATTACCTTCGATCAGAGACGTGATGCGTCCGAAGGCCGCCTGGCCGCGGCTGAGGTTGGGCACGTTGAAGTTTGGGTTGTTAATGAAGTTCAGCATTTCGGAGCGGAACTGCACGTTGTACCGCTCGGCGAACTTGAAGTCCTTCATGATCGAGAGATCCATCGCGATCGCGCCGGGTCCGTAGCCCGTCGTGCGGCCCGCGTTGCCAAAGGTGTAAAGCGGTGGCGCGGCGAAGGCGGCGGTGTTGAACCACGCGTCCAGCTGTTGCGTGCGCGGGCGGCTGGCGTTGATCTTCGGATCACCGGCGACGTTAGGGCGATTGGCGGGCGAGAACGAATTCGTCAGATTCACCTGCTCGTTCACGCCGATTGGCGGGCCCGTTCGGAACTCACCAATGTATCCAATGGTCCATCCCTTGAACGCGGTCCAGGGCGAAGGGATTTCGTAGACAACACTCGAGATTAGGCGGTGCTTGATCGAGTTGCCGGATAGACCGCGATCGGCGCGGCGGTTGTAGACGTTGGCAAACGCGGAGCCGGGATTGCCGCCGAGTTCGCCGCGCGATTCGACGTCGTCGATGCCGCGAGACGTTGTATAGTTCGCTTGGAATTGCAGGCCCTTCGCGTAGCGCTTGTCGACCTTCAGATTCACGGCGTGATAGTTCGAATTGCCGATCGGCTGCGCGATCTGCAAGACGTCGGTGTACTGCGGGAATGGACGGCGCGATTGCGCGTTGCCGGGGCCAAGCAGCTCCGGCCGAACTTGATTCAACGTGAGATTGGCCGGCGAGGCGAGTCTGTGACCGACGGTGCCGAGATAGCCGAGCTCGACGGCGATCCGTGCCGGCAGTTGATACTGCACGTTGAAGTTTGTGCTCATCATGTATGGCGTCGCGCGCGGGCCGGGCTGGAAGAACTCGATAGTCTCGACCGGATTCTGTCCGGCACGAACAGCACCGAAGGCGGGCGTCAAATCCGCCTCGCTTGGCGTCGGAATCGGGGGCATTCCCGACCGCAGACGGAACGGTGAAGTGAGGCCGTTGTCGGGCGAGACGAAGTTGCCGCGATAGCTGAATCCGATCGAAGCGCTGACGACGGTGGCTTGATCGTAGTTGCCCATGTAGAGCACCGCGCCGCCGCCGCGAATCACCAGCTTGTTGGTCGCGCGATAAGCAAAGCCAAGGCGCGGCGCGAAGTTGTTGCGGTCGAAGTTGTGCGCCCATTGCGAGAGTCCATTGCGGCCCGCAAAGGTGATGGTTCCGGGTGTACCTGAGACGGGATTAATGGCGTTGAGGTCGAACGAGTTCATGCGGTTGCCAAACAACTCGCGGCGCGGCGTGTCCATATCCCAACGAAGGCCGATGTTGAACGTCAGCTTTTGCGAAAACTTCCAATCGTCCTGCACGAAACCGCCATAGGCATCGATGCGGCTGCGGATGGGAATAACTTCGTTGACGCTGGCGCTCTGTACCCAGCCGAGCAACAGCGCGGCGACGCCGTGGCCGGTGGCAACATTGTTGAAACCGAACAGTCCGCCGGCGGTGTTGCGATTGAGGTCATCATTCATCGAACTGCGGCGTTCGAAGCCGATCTTGATGCTGTGATCGCCTTTGAGCAAAAGCAGGTTGTCGGCAAGATGCGTGCCTTTGATCGGCGATTGAATCCGCTCATTGTTGGAGCTTTCGCCCAGCGCCGTATACCCGGTAACAGTGATGCGCGGCCCGAACTCCGGTTTGACGCCGCGGAGTCCGATTTGCTGATTGAAGTTGGTGTAGGCGCCAGAGTTGAGATTGATGAACTCGCGCCAGTCGTAGTTGAAGCGGAACTCGTTAATCAAAGCCGGCTTGAAGTTATGGAACCAGGTAATGCCGCCGTTGAAGAACTTGTTCTTGCGGCTGCGGAAGACCGGATCCATCGCGGGTACGGTTCCCCAAACGGGCGTGTCTGTTTGGCCGCCGTTGCTGGCGAGGAAGCGCCCGTAGACGCGGTCATTGTCGGAGAAAGCGTGATCGACCCGGCTCACGTAGTTGTTGGGCGGGTCGTTGTTCTGGCCGTTGGCGCGGAAGTTGGCGTTGCCTGTCGTGGCGCCGGCAACGTTGGGATCGGGATAAGCGGCGGCGATGCTGGCGCCGATGGGATCGAGGCGGCTGGCTGGAATGCGGTTGCCGGGGAACGGCGGACGTCCGGCGGCTTCGGGATCGCGAACGACGATTGGATTGGCGGAGAAGTCGCCCGTCTTTTCAGCGGCGGTAGGAACGTTGTGAATAAACGTCGAGCCGCTTTTTGTGCGACGGCCTTCGTAATTGAAGAAGAAGTGGGTCTTGTCTTTTCGAATGGGGCCGGAGAAGCTTGCGCCAAAGAGGTTGTAGCGCAACGGCGTTTTCGTCGCCGCGAAAAACGTGCGGGCGTCAAACGCGTCGTTGCGGAGGTATTCGTACGCCGAACCGTGGAACTGATTCGTCCCGCTCTTGGTGGTCATCTGCACAACACCACCGCCCGTGCGGCCGAGTTCCGCGGAGTAGTTTGAGATCGACACGCTGAACTCTTGCAGCGATTCGATGGGCGGATCGAAGTTCAGGCCTTGATCTCCGACGAGCACGTTCTGCACATTGCTGCCGTCGATACGCCAGTTGGTGTTGTTGCCGCGCCCGCCGCCCATGGCGAAGTTCGAACCGGTGCCGACTTGCACGACGAAGCCGGTCAAGCGCGCGAGCTGGGCCGCTCGGCGATTGATCAGCGGCATATTGACGATGGTGCGGTTTTCGACGACGGCGCCGACAGTCGCCGATTCGGTTTGCAACTGCGACGCGGAGGCTTCGACAGTAATGCGCTCGGCCTGCGAGCCGACTTCAAGGCGCGCGTCGACGCGCTGCTGGCCGCCGGTTTCGAGAACGAGGCCGGTCTGCGCGTAGGGCTTGAAGCCGGTCTTGTCGACTTCGAGCCGATACCGGCCAGGCTTAACGAGCGGTACGGTGAACGAGCCGCTTTCGTTGGTCGCGGCGTTCCAGGCTTCGCCGGTTTCGGTATTGACCAGCTTGATGGCGGCGGCAGGTATCGCCGCGGCCGTGGTGTCGACGACCGTCCCGCTGAGGGTCGCGAGCTGACTTTGCGCGAACAGACCGGCACACGCGCAAGAAAGAAACAGTAAACGCATGAAGCCTCCCGATGGCGTAATTCTATACCATCGGGAGGCTTCAAGAATAGTGGCTCTCGTGCAAACTCGTTCCGAATCGCGTCTCCCGGCGTGGTGCCGGTTGCTAATCAATTGAAGACAAGGGGGCGATGGTAAGGCATGTTAGGCAAAACATAGGCAAAACATGTAGTTTGCACCAGAGCCATTCGATCTGATATGCTCACTTGCGTTCCCGCGGAAATCAACTCGAATGTCTGCCATTGTGATAGGCTCGCTCGTTTCGCATCGCGTGGTTCGCCATGGCGCCGTGGAAAATTTCGCAACAGGGGTTCCCGCTGCGAGTGCGGCCCATGCGCGTTAAACTGCTTATTGCCTTGCTCACGGTGGATGCTTCCGCGGCGGTCGACTTCGTCCGCCAGATCGAACCTCTGCTGCGCAAGAACTGCCAGGGCTGCCATGGGGCCAGGCAGCAGACCAGCGGGCTGCGGTTAGATCACGGCGAGTCCGCTCTCTCGGGTGGATACTCAGGCAAAGTCATCGTTCCCGGCAACAGCGGCGAAAGCAAACTCGCCGATCTGATTTCGGCCACCAGGAGCGCCAGGAACCCGAAGGGATTGCGCATGCCGCCGGCCGGCGGAGGCTTGAGCGCAGCCGAAATCGCGTCCGTGAAGGCCTGGATCGATGAGGGCGCAAAGTGGCCCGGCTCGGCAGGTCCTCTGACAACCACACCTCGCCCCCAACTGCGCCACTGGGCCTTTCAGCCCCTGCGCAAGCCGCCGATTCCCGCGGTGAAAAGCGGTCCGCCACGAAATGCCGTCGACGCCTTCATTTACTCCCGCATCGAGCAGGAAGGCATCGCACCCTCGCCGGAGGCCGACAAGGTCACGCTTTTGCGAAGAGTGACTCTCGATCTCACCGGGCTCCCGCCCACTCTCGAAGACGTAGATCGCTTTGTTGCCGACACCCGTGCCGACGCCTATCAGACCGTTGTCGACCGGCTTCTTCGCTCGCCGCACTACGGCGAAAAGTGGGCAAGACACTGGCTCGATCTGGCGCGATATGCAGATAGCGACGGGCATGAGAATGACCGTGTGCGGCCCCATGCCTGGCGCTACCGCCAGTGGGTGATTGATGCGCTCAATCGCGACATGGGATTCGATGAATTTACCATCGCCCAAATCGCCGGCGATCTGCTGCCCGGCGCCGGCCAGGCGTTCGTTGGCACGGGCTTCCATCGAAATACGCTGATCAATCGCGAGGCCGGCACCAGCCTCGCGCAGGTGCGCTTCGAACAGATCCTCGATCGGACGAACACGGTGGCCACGGTTTGGCTGGGTTTGGGGTTCGGCTGCGCGCAGTGCCATGACCACAAATACGATCCGATCACGCAGAAGGACTACTACCGGCTGTTTGCGTTTTTCAACGCAACCGCGAACGTCGATCTCGATGCCCCCTTGCCTGGCGAGTTCGGCCCTTATTTGCAAAGGCGCGCCGAGTACGAGAACAAGCGCCAGGCGCTGCTGGAAGAATACCGGATTGCCGAGCGGCAGAAGGCATGGGAACAGCGCTTGCTCGATGCCAAGGCCAATCCCGGCAAGTGGACCGACTGGGACCATCACTACAGCCGTGTCACGCTGTGGGTGGATAACGGGGAGACGATTCTGGTTACGCCAGCGGCTCAACGGCTTCCCCAACAAGCCGAGGATCTCACCGCATTTTTCATCGCGCAGTATGGCGAAGTGGTGTCCAAGAAAGAGTACGACGATCTGAAGTTCAAGGAACTCGCAGGGAAGCTCGGCAAACTGAAGGAAGCGTTTCCGGCCTTGAGCCGTGCGCAGGCGATTCGCCAGGATCCTGTTCCCCGCAAGACCCATGTCTACATCCGCGGAGAGGCCGATGCTCCTGGCATTGAGGTTGAGCCCGGCTTCCCTTCGTTTCTCACTTCCGGGAGCGATGGGAAAAAGGCAGACCGGCTGTCGTTGGCGCGATGGCTGGTATCGAGAGAGAATCCCCTCACCGCGCGGGTGTTCGTCAACCGAGCATGGCAGGAGATGTTTGGACGCGGCATCGTCAGGACGGCGGAAGACTTCGGAACGCAGGGTGAGAAGCCTTCGCACCCGGAACTGCTCGACTGGTTGGCGGCGCAATTTGTCGAGAGCGGATGGAGCATGAAGGAACTGCACCGCATCATTGTTACCTCCGCTACTTACGGTCAGGCCTCCAGGGTGAGGCCGGAACTGGAGACGCGAGATCCGGAAAACCGGCTGCTTGCCCGCCAGTCGAGGCTGCGCCTTCCGGCAGAACTGATCCGCGACGCCGCGTTGGCCACCAGCGGCTTGCTTGACCCGGCGATCGGCGGCCGGAGCGTTCGGCCGTTTCAGCCTTCCGGCGCCATCATCTATAACACCGCGCTCACCTGGAAAGAAAGCGAAGGCCGCGACCGCTACCGGCGCGGGCTCTACGTTCATCTGCAGAGGTCACTGCCGTATCCGCAGTTGATCAACTTCGATGCCCCGGACTCGAAGATGGCTTCGTGCCGAAGGACCCGGTCCAATACGCCGCTTCAGGCTTTGAATCTGCTCAATGATCCGGTGTTCTCCGAAGCGGCACAGTCACTGGCGGCGCGGACGCTCATGGAATCCCCAACCGGCGCCTTCGCCGACCGCATGGAATACGCTTTCCGGCTCTGTCTGGCGCGCAAACCTACCGGCCGGGAGTCCGAACGCCTGCTGACCGCCTATCAGCAACAGCGGGAGTTGTTCCGTGCAGACCCGTCGGCGGCCGCGAAAGCAGCTCCGGCGGTGGCCGGCCAGATGGATCCGGTCGAAGCAGCAGCGTGGGCCGGTGTGGCGAGCGTGCTTCTCAACCTTGACGAGTTCATCACCAGGGAGTGACCATGATGCCGCGCTCTTTACCAAACCTTCCTCTACGAAGCCTTCCGTCGCGGCGACGGTTCCTGAACCAAACCCTGGGTGGCATTGGCGCCATCGCACTCGCGGAGTTGATGGCGTCGGAAGGCTGGGCCGCGGACTCCGCGGTTGGTGCGCCCAAGCAGTCACATTTCCCCGGTAAGGCGAAGAACGTCATCCTGCTGTTCATGGCCGGCGCACCCAGCCAGATGGATCTGTTTTATCCCAAGCCGGTCTTGCAGAAGTTGCATGGCCAGCCGCTGCCGGAGTCGCTGACCAGGGATCTGAAACTGGCGTTCCTCAAGCCCAACGCGACGGTGATGGGCAGCCCTCGGACGTTTCAGCGGCATGGGCAAGCCGGCATGTACTTCTCCGACTACGTGCCGCGGATGGCCACCATCGCCGACGACATCACGTTCGTTCATTCGATGGTCACCGACGTTGTGAACCACACTCCAGGCCAGAGTCTCATGATGACCGGCAGCCCCATCGCCGGCCGCCCAACGATCGGCGCCTGGACCGTTTACGGGCTGGGCAGCGAATCGAAAGACCTGCCCGGTTTCGTCGTGCTCAGCGCGGGCAGGGGCACGGTTAACGGCGCCGAGAACTGGTCAAGTGGATTCCTGCCATCCACGTATCGTGGTGTCGAATTTCGCAGTTCCGGAGATCCGATTCTATTCCTCTCGAATCCGGCCGGAGTCTCCAGGGAAATGCAGCGCGCCAAGCTCGATGCGATCCGCGACATGAATCAGGAGCGCGTGGCGGCCACGGGCGACCACGAGATCGAGGCGCGAATCGCGTCGTATGAACTGGCCTTCCGGATGCAGGCCTCCGCGCCCGAACTACTGGACTTCACCAGGGAAACGGCCCAGGTGAAGGAGTCCTATGGAGTCGAAAACGAGACCACGAGAGCTTTCGGAACCAACTGCCTGCTGGCACGCCGTATGGTGGAGCGCGGCGTGCGTTTCGTCATGCTGACCCATTCCAATTGGGATGACCACTCGAACCTGAACGCGAATCTGAAGAAGAACTGCGCCGCCACAGACCAGCCCGTCGCCGCTCTCATCAGGGACCTGAAGCAGCGTGGCCTGCTTGATAGCACATTGGTCATATGGGGCGGCGAATTCGGCCGCACCTCTCTGGCCGAGATCCGCCGGCCCGACGAACCCGAAACGGCGGGCCGCGATCATCATCCCGACGGATTCACCATCTGGATGGCCGGCGGCGGCATCAAGCCTGGCATTCAGATCGGCAAAACGGATGATCTGGCTTTGCATGTGGTCGAAGATAAGGTCCACATGCATGACCTTCAGGCAACCATACTGCATTGCCTCGGAATGGATCATCGCCGGCTTACTTACAAGTATCAAGGCCGGGAGTTCCGCCTCACCGATGTAGGCGGCAATCCGGTAACGAGACTGCTGGCATAGAGGAGCGGCTTGGGAAAATGACGCGAATACGAATTGCGCTTTGCATGCTGTGGGGAGCGACCTTGCTGAGGGCCGACAGCTCATCGGAAGTGAAGGCAGCGGCGGTGGCCTGGACCCAGGCCGCGGTCAGGCAGGATAAGGCCGCGCTCGAACGGCTTCTGACCGCCGACCTGGGTTACGCCCACTCTAACGGCAGGCTCGAATCCAAACAGGAGTACATCAATGCCGTCACCGGCGGTCCCGCGCGGTACGAGTCGATGGAATACCAGGATGTGGCGGTTCGGGTTATGGGGGGCACGGCGGTGCTGACGGCGCTGATCGACGTCAAGATCGTAAACCGCGACAAATTCCGGGTCCGCTCTCTGCAGGTGTTTCTGCGCCAGGACGGCCGATGGCAATTGACCGCGCATCAGTCGGCGCGCGTCGCCGCTCAATAGTCCGCTGAATCTTTGGAGAAACTTATGACCTTAGCCAGAATTGCCTTTCTGATTGTAACCGGCGTGAGTGGCTTGCTCGGGCAAAAACCATATATGGCGGTGGTGGAGAAGAAAGCCGGAATGCTCGCCTTCTATAGCGAGGAAGGAAAACGTCTCAGTGAAGTCAAGGTCGGCGCCAATCCGCACGAGATGGCCTTTTCGCTGGACCGGAAGCTGCTCTACGTAACCGATAACGGCTTGGTGTGGATGACCGACAAAGGCGAGGGCGACAAGACCATCTCTATTATTGATGTCGCGGCCCGCAAGAAAGCCAACGTGATCGATCTCGGCAACTATCGCCGTCCGCACGGCATGCTGGTGCATCCCAAAACCGGTAAACTGGTTGTCACCATCGAGAACCCTTACGGGTTGTTGCTCGTTGATCCCGCCGCACGCAAGGTCGATCGGAAATACGACACCAAGGGCGAGAGCCCGCATATGGTTCTATTCGGACCGCGCGCCGAAACCGCCTTTGTCAGCAACTCAAACTCCGGCACCGTCGCCATCGTGAACCTTTCATCGGGCGACGTGGAAAAGATTCTCAACACCGGCAAGAACCCGCAGGGAGGCGTGATGACCCGTGATGGCAAGACGATCTTCCTCACCAACACCGCCAGCAACAAAATCTCCGTCATTGATACGGCAAAGCGCGAGGTTGTGGACGAAATCCAAACCGGCAACGGACCGGCGCGCATCCTGCTGACTCCTGACGAAAGCACTTTGGTTTATAACCTCCAGCTCGGCGAGGGAGTTGGTTTCGCCGACGTCAAGACGCGAAAGCAAACGGGCGAAGTCCGGATTCCGGGGCGGCCCCTGTCGCTTTCCTGTTCCCGCAACGGACAGATTGCTTTCCTCGGCCTGCAGGATGCCGACAAGATCGCCGTGGTTTCGGTGCCCGGCCGCAAGGTGTTGCGGGTCATCACGACCCCGGCGGGAGCGGGTCCCGACACCATCATGCATCTGGACTAGCCATGACTCGAATGACGGCGCTGCTTCTACTCGCGGCTTGGGTCGAAGAGGTGTCCGCGCAGGTGGCGTTCAAAGCCAACCAGGAGTACCGCACCGCCCAGGCCCGGGAGCGGGCGGTGACCGAGATGCTACATCCGGTGCGCCCCCAGGTGGAGCGCACCGCTGACCTCGTGCGGTCCCTCAGTGTAAAGCCAGGCAGCGTCGTGGCCGACATTGGCAGCGGAGCCGGTTACCTCATTCCTTATCTGCTAGCCGAGGTCGGACCCGCCGGCTCGGTCATTGCCGTGGATATCCACGCGGACTTTGTAGCAGTGATTTCCCGCACGATTGCCGGCCAGGGATGGAACAATGTGCGCGCCGTGCGCGCAACCGAGCGCGACCCACGCCTGACCGGCGCCAGCGTTGATACGGCAATCATGCTTGATACTTATCATCATCTGAATTACCCGCTGGACGTCCTGGATAAGCTCTGCGCCGCGCTAAAGCCTGGCGGGCGCATGTACGTAGTCGACTACTACCGCAGCCGGAAACATCCCGGAGCCAGCGATGCCGACCTGCGTTCGCATATTCGCCTCGATCGCGCCGAGGTCATCCGGGAAGTGGAGGCAAAACCGTTCCGTCTCATCCGCGGTTGGGATCACCTGCCCCATGAATATGTACTCGAATTCGTTCGCCGCGACTGACTCTGGAGGGATGAGAAACCCTAATTAAAGGAGACGCCGTATGTTTGAAACCACACCGCGGCTTGGTGCCGCACTCTTGGCTGCAGCCCTATGCTGCCCATTTTCCACCGCGCTTGAGGCGCAGGTAACTAGCGGCACCATGAACGTGGCGGTTCAAGACCCCTCCGGCGCCGGCATCGAAGGCGCCACCATCAGGATTCGCCACGTTTCGAGCGGCCAGGAACGGTCGGGCGCTACCGGCGCCGCCGGCACATTCCGGGCGGCATTCATGCCGGTGGGAGAATATTCCATCAGGGTGGAATCCTCCGGCTTTAAATCCAAGACCATCGCTGGCATTGTCCTTCAGGTCGACCAAAACACGACGCTCCCGGTCACCCTCGAAATCGGCTCGGTGCAGGAGGTCGTCGAGATCAGCGCGACGACGCCTCTGCTGGAATCCAATACCTCCTCGATCGGGCAGGTCATCGACAACAAGAGAATCGTAGACTTGCCGCTCAGCGGCCGCAATCCTTTCGCCCTCGGATTGCTGGCCGGCAACACCGTGCCCGTATTCGGCCTCGGCACCAACCTGCCGTTCGTCGGCGGCGGCGGACGCGCCTCATCGAACGAGATCATGATTGACGGACTCGAGAACAACACCACCCAGAACGGCAACAACATCGGACGCGCCGGGGCCGCCTATGTTCCTTCCGTCGACGCAGTTCAGGAGTTCAAAGTTCTTACGAACAACTTCTCGGCCGAGTTTGGCGCATCGGCTGGAATGGTGATGAACGTCACCATGAAGTCGGGTTCCAACGAAATTCATGGCGGCGTTTTCGAGTTCGTGCGCAACGACAAGTTCGATGCCAACAATTTCTTCAGCAACAAGGCCGGGCGGAAGAAGGCTGCGTTCCGGCAGAATCAGTTCGGCGGCACCCTCGGCGGACCCATTGTGAAGAACCGGCTCTTCTATTTCGGCAGCTACGAGGCCACCATTCAGCGCACCGCTGCTTCGTCTTCCATCTCAGACCTTCCACCGCAGAGCTACCGCGCCGGGAACTTCGCCTCTTACCGCCAGACTATCTTCGATCCGAGGGCGCGCGTCATCGGCCCGGCTGGTGCGGTGATCAGCACGCCGTTCCCCGGAAACCTCATTCCCTCCGCGCAACTAAACAAGGCTGCTACCGCCATCATGGCCGAACTCCCGGCCCCCAATTTCGGCGCTCCTAACGCTGAGTCGCAGAACTACTTTCTCCAGGTTCCGCGAGGCTTCGACGTGAGGAAATATGACGTGAAGGGCGACTACGTGCTCGGCCCCAAGAATGCTTTGTTCGGGCGATATTCCCGCAACGATCAATCGATTCCCAATCCCGGCCGCTTCGGGGCGGACCACCCTCTAGGCGCCGGCAACGTTCAGATTCTCGATTCCCGGCAGTTGGTGTTAAACGACACTCACGTATTCAGCCCGAGCGCGGTCAACGAGTTCCGGTTTGGCTACACCCACTACGACGGCAGCATCATCGGGCTCAAGGCGAAAGAAGGGGCGGACCTGGCCAAACGGGCAGGACTCGCGTTGTTCGAACTCCCGTTTGAGACCTTCACCGGTCTCACGTTCCCGTTCTCCGGCGGCTCCCAAGGCGCCGCGCAGTTCAGCAACATAGGCGGAGGTGGTAACTCCACGCCCAGTTTCGAGGATCGCTTCCAATGGGCGGATAATCTCAACATCATCCGTGGAAATCACACGCTCAAGATCGGCACGGACCTGCGCCGGCTCCGCATCGATGTCCTGCGGGCAGGAGGCGGATCGTTCATCTTCGGATCGACTTTTACGGCCAGTTCTAATGTTTCCGGATCGGGGGCGCCTTTTGCCGACTTCATGCTCGGATTCCCAACAGGCATCAGCGCCGCCAACAATATGCTGCAGTTCGGCCGGGCGCGGGAAATCTACTCGGGAACCTATTTTCAGGACGATTGGAAGGTGTCGCGCAAACTGTCGTTGAACCTGGGCATCCGCTACGACTTGTTCAGCCAGCCGGTTGAAGCCAGTAACCTCGGCAGTATGTTCAATCCGCGTACCGGGGTTTTCGTCCGGCCCAACGAAGACGGCTTCTCACGTGCGCTGGTCAAGGGCGATCACAACAACATCGCTCCCCGCGCCGGCTTCTCTTATCAAGTGACACCCAAGCTCGTGGTCCGCGGCGGCTACGGCGCGTTCTTCGGCATGCGGGAACGCAACACCGAAACCACACAGTTTTCCATGAACCCGCCGAATCGCGCCCTCTTCGGAGCCCCGATCGTGACTCCTCAGACCCTGGCCCCTCCCTTCACGATTAACGATCCCATCAGAGCTCAAGCGTCGGATCATAAGCTTTCCGGCTTCACTGCGGCGCGTCCGTTTCAGGCCGACTTCCGCTTTACCAATTTCGACAATTCCAATATGCCGGTGTTGCATCAGTCCAACATCAGCATCCAATACGAACCGGTCGGCAACTGGCTTCTGGCAATGACGGTGACCAAGGCCCTGGGCAGGGATCTGGCCAGCGGCTGGTTCAATCGAAACTCCCTGCCCTTCCAGGCAGCCTTGGATGGCCGGAATCGGCAAACCGACCGGCCGTTCCCCCATGTCAATGGCTGGACCATCGAATCCGGTTCCTGGGGCGCTTCCGACTACAGCTCCGTCAGCTTCAAGCTGGAGAGGCGCTTTGCCAAGGGCTTCACCGTGCTGGCAAACTATACGGTCGCAAAGAACATTGAGAACCTTGGATCCGGCGTTTGCAACTTCTCCCAATACACCACCACGATTATGCTCGATAATTACAGTCCTCAGCGGGAGAAGACCGTTGCTCCGCTTGATGTTCCCCAGGTTCTGAATTTCAGCTACCTATATGAGTTGCCCTGGGGTGTCGGAAAGCGATGGCTGAACCAGGGAATCCTGGCGCGAGCTCTTGGGAACTGGCAGGTGAACGGCATCACCACACTCCGCAGCGGCTTTCCGGGAGAAGTCTTGACGAATGTGCAGCCGCCGGTGTTCAGCAATTTCAACGTTCCCGATCGTGTCTCGGGCGTTGACATGTACCTGAGGCGCGGTCCCGATGGCTACCTCAACCCGGCAGCGTTTCGAGTGCCTGGGACAGCGCTCAGCGTGAGCGGCAGTCCCGTTCAGATGTACGGTAATTCCGCGCGGGGACCGGTTCGCGGCCCGGGATCGATCAACAGCGATTTTTCCGTCTTCAAGGATCTGGCGGTTTCCGAGCGCATGCGGGCGCAGTTCCGGTTCGAGTTCTTCAACCTCACCAACACGCCGACGTTCTTCCTCGGCGCACCCAGCAGTTCTCCGATGACCTGCCGGGGCGTCTCGGGCGCGCCCTGCGGCAATACGGACTTCGGTACACTCAACAGCGGTACCGCCACGGGACGGCAAATCCAGTTCGGCGCGAAGCTTCGTTTCTGAGTAGTTCGGCGGAAGCGCCCATACGCATACCGGGTCAAGGCTTGGGCGCCGGAGCCGCCCCGATTGAGGCGAGTGGCGACTTCGAAGCACTTCTGTGCGGCTAAGGCCGGGGAGAAGATGATACGACCATTCCGACGGCGCGATCTCGATGGCCTGTTCGACCAGTGGCAAAGGGAGGAGTCGTTCCGGAAAATCTCGTCGGACCACCGGGAGGGAAGCTGCGATAGTCGGCGAACCAGACAAGGTCGGTAGCGAACGACGTGAAGTAGACGATGCGAGTTTTGGAGATAGCGGATAAATACGGATTTGTTGCAACGGCGGGACGGCCTGCTCGTAGTCTGGAGCGATGGTGAAGAAGCCCGCTCGACCGGCGATTTTCAAAGGGCGGGAGACCGAACCCGAGTTCACCCTGTGGGCGGTTCGTTGGTGCCGGCGGTATTCGCTTTCCCTGCGCGATGTCGAGGAACTGTTGGTGGATCGCGGCTTGGAGGCCGGCCACACCACCATCTGGCCCTTGGGTTCAGCACTACGGTACAGAACCGGACCAGCGGCTGCGCAGCCATCTCAAGCCGACCCACAAATCGTGGCGGGGCGATGTGGGCGATGTGACCTACATCCGCGTGAGCGGGCGGTGGTGCTACCTTATATCGAGGCTGAACTACTACTACCGCGCCGCTGCCTGACCCCGCGTAGTCATGACCGCAGCCACGCTGGCATCAGTCATGAACGGCTGGCACGCCGGAGGCATGCCCCGTGTCCACACTCTTGGCGTCTCCTGCTTGATCCGCGGAGTTTCCGTGGCACTCGCCGGCTCAAGTTCGGAAGTTTCGGACGCAGATGCTACCCTTGGTTGGCCTTGGGATTCAGCGGATCGGGTTTCCGGCCATACGAGGAGGAAGAGGAGGGTTTTCATGCGGACGCCTCGATAGCATTTCACCGTGCGGGGCGGAGGTCGTCTCAGTGGTGGAGGCAAGAAAAAACCCACTGGTCTTGAGGGACCAGTGGGCCGAGGAGGTTGAGCGCCGGTTGCGCGCGGCCGGTCTACCGGCGGCGGCGCCGGAGGCGCAGGGAGCCGATGGCCATGAGGCCTCCACCGAGGAGGGTCCAAGCGCCGGGTTCGGGAACGACGCCGCCGGCGTTTGTTTCAACATGCACGTTGTCGATTCCCCACGACTCGTCAAAGCCGCTCTGCCACCCCGCTCCACTGGCGAAGAAGCGAATGGTAGCGGTACCAGAGGAATGGGAGAGACCTGTGAGGGCAATGCGAAAGCCGGAGTCCCCCCAAAGGTTTAGCCCGTGGTCAGCCAGCAGGCCAGGCGTCAATTCGATCACCGCTGGTCCAACGACGACGTTGGGATTGCTGAAGCCGTCAACATTCCTGAAGTCGGCCTGGAACACGAGGGCGCCGTCCACCTCGACATTGAAAAGGTCAGGGTTGCAGCAACCGGCATGGCCATCCCAGGAGTCCCAGGCGATCATGTCGAGGTGCAGGTTCAGCAGTGTGTGGGCTCCCAGCCCCGCCAGACTCAAGACAGACGCGGCAGCCGGATTGCCCGCGGAGTCGTTGCGCAAATGGTCTGAACCAAACCCGAGGCCTGAAAACCCACCAGTAGCTTGAACACTACCTGCGCCCGAGAACGCCGCAGGAAGTCCTGCTTCAAAATCGGTCGTGAAAACCGTGATACCGAACGCGCTCGAAACCAACAGCAACAGGCTGGTCAGCGCCAAGACTACATTTCTCATAGATAGGTCACCCTCCGAGTAAAGTCTGCATGGCCACCAAGACACAAGGCCACACAAGTCAAGGGTATCCTACGGCAATCTGATTCACAGGGCAAATCATGGAGCGCTGCGGGAAACGGCCCTCGATGTGCACTAGTACTTCCACGGCAGTTGGCGGGGACGCAGCATTTCGGGGGACGGAGCCTGAGGCGGATCTGACGACGCCGGGGGGGTGAGGGTACCAGCGTACCTCGTAGGGCCCAGGAACTCGATCTATCTGAAACAGCGGGAGATGATCCCTGGCGTCGTCGATAATGAGACGACCCGATGTCAAAGTGCCTGGACCCGTTCCGCTTCCCGCTGATCTCCCCGGCGGGCTGGATGAACCAGCGCAAGGAGCATTTTCATATAAAGTAGGTTCGCAGTCTGATTGCCGGCAATAGTCGATGAACTTCGGAGCAGCCTCAATTGATATGAAAATGCTCTAAGTACTTGCGCGAGGAAAATCGAGTGCTCCGGGAACAACTCGGCGGCAAGCGACCTCGCTTGAACGACGATCAGCGCCGCCGGTTGGCCGCCAAGGCCAAGGGGCTGGGGCGGACCACCCTGGCGGAAGTGGCTACTATCGTGACACCGGAGACCCTGCTGTCCTGGCGCCGCCAGTTGATCGCTCAGCAGTACGACGGCAGAAAACGCGGTTCTGCCGGCCGCGGACCGCCGGCGAACTCGAAGCCCTGGTCTCGGCCTCCGACGGGGAAGATTTCAGTCGGCCGGACGCATATACATCACATCCGTGCGACTTCGTTCTGGCCGCCAAGATTGCCCGCGAGTCTTCCCGGTAGACCAGGTCAGCTCGTCACTCACCCCGGCCGGTTAACGATCGAGGAACTTGTACAGTTCCTGCGTGGCTGGGTCGTCGGGCTTGCCGAGGTCGTCATTCAAGCGGCTGTGGTTGCTGTCACCCTTTCCGTACACCTTGACCGGGATCTCCGCCGCCATCAGCACGGCCCCAAGACGCTCCGCCTGGGCTCGCGTGTCCGGATTGCCGGAGAAATACAGGAGGAGGAACGGAGGGATCCCCTTGCCCTTCGCCACGTGAGTCACGGCCGAGAAATCGACGTGCTTCTCTGGGTCGTTTCCGAATTTCTGGCGATGGCCGAAGGTGAACATCTTGCCGCCGTAGAGCGCCTGCCGGTGCTCCGCCGTCAGAATGATCTTGGGAATGTCGTAAGTGTCGCCGTCCACCGGGACACAGCCCTTGAGCACGTCGAACGGCACGCCTTCCTTCTTCAGGTAGCGCTCGTCGGTCGAGAGCAGCGCCGCCACCTGAGCGCCGGAGGAGTGCCCACCCACGAAGATCCGCCTCGGGTCGCCCCCATGCTTGGCGATGTTCCGGTACACCCAGCCGAGCGACTTCGCGACATCGCCCAGCAACTCGGCCATGCCCACCTCCGGCAAAAGCCGGTGGTTTGTCGAGACAAAAACGAATCCGCGCTCCGCGAGCACCTTGGGCTTCAGCGCGACACGGCTCTTGTCCCCGGTCTGCCAACCGCCCCCGTGGATCCAGAACATGACGGGCAAGCTCCTCCCGGCCGGTTTCTCCGGCGTGTAGATGTCGAGAACGTGGCGCTTGTGGCCGTTCTCCACGTAGGGAATGTCAGGCGCCAGCTTCTGGGCCAGGGCGGCGCCGGAGAAGAGCAACGGGAAAACGAGGACGAAGACAGACCTGCGATTCATGGCATGGAACCTTGTCGGCGACCCTCGATTATAACTGATCCTCCGTCGCGGCGGCGGACAAGTTCACCAATCTCGTCCACCAGGTTCGCGCGAAGGAGCGCATCGGTGTCCTGCGGGCCAGGGGTCGCTGCTCCTCGTAAAACGCAGTCGGAGAGAGCCCGGCGGATCTGTTCCCAATCACGGCCAGGCGTCGTGCCCGGCTACCTGTAGCAATTCCTTGAGTTGATTCTCTGTCGTTTGCCGATCGCTCCGAAACCCGAAAGTACAGAGCGTCCATGTTTCACCTGCCGGAATTCCGGCGAAGTGAAAACGGGAGGGGGTGGGAAGGCAAGTTAAGTTCGAATGGTCTCATTGTTGTCCCATTGCTTTGTCCAATTGCTGCCCCCGAAGCGTGGCGTTTGGAGCCTCTGGAGAGACGCAAGCGACCCGTTTCGCTGGTCAAAAGGGCTCGCCGAAACCGCAGCCCGTACGCCCGCCGCAACTGGGCGGAAGTCCCTTGTCTTTCTCAGGCTGGATCGCCGGCACTCACGCTTCAACTCGATCACTTCTACCCGATCACTCTTTCCAGTGTTCCACCGCTACAGGACCGCATTCGATCCGCGCGGACGAACCGCGGAAGGGCAGATGGCGTCCGCGACCTTCTTGGCTATCAGCGCCGCTGCGATCCGCCATGACGGTAAATCGGCAGCAGGCCGCGAGAGCGCCAACTCCTTCCACGCGCAGTTCACCATCCCGGGCCGAAGCCCGGCGTTTTCTCTCAAGCCGGCCGGGCGCTTGCCTGACCCGCGACGATCAACCTCTTCTGCGCGCCTTTGCCGGTGCGGATCCCGGGTTGCGTTGGGATAGACTGAGTCAGGCCGTTCCCATGCGGAGTTCTCGAATCATTGACCATGCAACTGCGCTGCTCCTGGCGGGGGGGCTGTGTTACGGGCAGGTGCGAGAGGCAGCCCAGGAGGAGTTGCCGGAGCGGTTACGCGATGCCCGATGGTTGGCCGGGATTAAAAACGTAACCGCGCAGCGCGTTCGTGACGGCGAATGGGACCACGTGGTGTTCTACGCGCTTCAGTCACGGCGATTCACGGAACTGCCGCCAGTGGAGCCGGGAGTAAGCGCGCGGCAATGGAAAAGACAAAGACGCATTCCGGATGACGCGGCTGCGCGGCTGCGGGCGTTCGTAGCGTCGCGAGCGACCGGGGTGCGGCACACGGCGATGCGGGCCATGGTTCAGGACGAAGAACAACTCAATCTGGAATATGCGCGGGCCATGCGCTTCCTCTACGAAAAGGAATGGACATCCCGGGAACACGAGGGGGCGGCACGCAGGGAGTATGTCGCTGGGCTCTACCAACGCCGGGGGCATTCGACCGACACCGATAATTGCGGCGGGCAAATTCGTAGAGGGTGCCGTGGAGGTCATTGGTACCGCTCTTGAGAGAGACGTTGATGATGCCCCCACCGGTTTTGCCGTACTGGGCGTCGTAAGAGTTCGTTTGGATTTTGAACTCTTCGACAGCGTCGACACTGGGGACAAGGGCGATGTTGTTGCCTCCGGCCTGGGCGTTGTTCGGTGCGCCGTCGAGAAGGAACTCATTGTTGCGATTCAGACTGCCGTTAATGGACCAATCGGCGATGGCGCCGTTGTCGAACGGGCGCTGGTAGATGGCATTGCCGTTGTACTGAACACCAGCGACGAGCATGGAGAGCATGAAGGGGTTTCGGGCGTTTAAGGGGAACTCCTGCACGCTGCGACTGTCGATGACGGTTCCGCGATCGGCCTTGGCTGATTCGAGCAAGGGGATCTCGTCGGTTACGGTGATCTGGTCGGAAACCGCGCCGACTTCGAGGACGATATTGAGAGCGGCGGATTGGCCGACGCGAAGGGTAATACCGTCCTGGGTAAAGCGCTTGAAGCCCGCGGCTTCCACGGTCACCGAGACTGCGCCGGGACGGAGGAAGGGAATGGTGTAGTTGCCGTCCGGACTGGTGGTGGCCGAGGTGAGTTCATTGGTCGCGGTATGGCGCACCTGAATCGGGACGTTGGGAACGCCGGCGCCGGAGGCGTCGCTGACATGACCGGTGATGGTTGCGCGGAATTCCTGCGCGAATGACACGAATGTGCCGGCAAGTAGAAGGACGCTAAAGGCCTGTTTGAACCTTATGGACTCCTTATACCCCGTTTAGTCTTAGGACGTGTCGTCTTCCGACGTCTAGTCTTTTATAGCAAATCCGATTCCAACTCCGGGGGGGCGTCGCAGCGCGCCCGTGCAGTCCGTGGAGCTATGTTGTTGTTTTGAATACATCTTGGGCCGTGCACGATTCGTGGCGCCGTGCTGTTCGCGCTAAACCCGAGGCCGGGATCCAAGTCGAACTTCCGACGGCCTGTTCTGTCGTCATGCGCCTTTTCACTCTGCCGTTCGAAAAGCTTCCACTCCTGGGCTTACCCGGCGTAACTCCGCCTGCCTGCCGGTCGAAGATTCGTCCGATGGCTAGTCATGACAAAGGGTCCGAGGTTCACCGGTTCCAGGGTTTGAATCCTGTTGCCGGCAGAAAGAGAAACGGGTTTGCAGGCCCCAATGGCAAGGCCGACGCACACGGCACGCTACCTGGCGCCTTTCCGGAACGTGGCGCGCGTCACCGGTACCGGGAACGCCGCCAGCCCATTCCTCTCTCCAGCCGGCGATTCGACTGCCTTCTTCGTTGACGGCAAGCTCAAGAAGGTCGGCGTAGATGCGGCGCACCCATCACAGGTATGCGAAGTCGCCACAACCCGGGGCGGAAGTTGGGGCGACGATGGCAACATCATCACCCTCCCGAGGGCGGCGCCGGCCTCTCGCGGATTCCCCAGCGGTCGCGCTCGTGTTCACCAAGGTTGCGGATGAACTCGCTCACGGGCTCGTGGACCAGGTATGGTGCGGCGAATGGAGGCGCTGCCGGCATCGACAGGATAACGGCGGCGTTAACGGTGAACATCTTGACAGGACGAAGGGGTAGGGACGCGAGAGGTGTCGGAGCGCTGCTGAGAACGCACAGATTCCGGCTTTCGCTTTTGCTCCAAAGCCCGACGAAGCCATCCGCAGGCGCCGGCCCGCCCCCGGAAGGGGCCGTTTTGATTGTCTTGATCCACTCGGCCTCCCGAGTCAGACGGTTGGTGAATACTGGCCGGGTCCGGGAAGCCCAAAATGGAAATTCCGGCTGAGTTGTTCTTCGATCCGGATGGGGTGATAAGATAGTCGTCGCTTCGCAGGGAGGTTAGGGTGAACCGATTTGCCGTTTCTCTCTTCATCGCCGCGGCGATGGGTGTCAGTAATGCCCAGGATTACCGCGCCACGATCCTCGGGCAGGTCGTGGATTCGTCGGGCTCCGCTGTTCCGCAGGCCTCGGTAACGGCGACCAAGATCGACACCAACGTCAGCAAGGAAACGATCACCAACAGCCACGGCATCTACACGCTGGTGGGTCTGGACCCGGGGCGCTACAACATCGCCATCTCCGCGAGCGGTTTCCAGTCCGTGCGGCGTGCGGACATCGTGCTGCAAACGTCGGAGAAGCTGAACCTGCCGGTCCGGTTGGAGGTGGGCGCCGTCACGCAGGAGATCACCGTAGTGGGCGAACAGGAACTGATCCAGACCGCCACCGCCTCGCGCGGGCTGGTCTTCGACCCGGTGAAGATGCAGGAAATCCCCATGAACGGGCGCCAGACGTACATGCTGATGCGGCTCTCGCCGGGTGTCATGTTTACGCAGCGCACGTTCGGGTCCACAGGGTTTTCGGGCACGCGCGCCTGGGACGTCAACGGCTCGTTCACGATGAACGGCGGGCGGACGGGAACCAACCAGTTCCTGCTCAACGGCGCGCCCATCTCCACCAACGGCACCTTCAATCTCGCGCCCAACGTGGAAGCGGTGGAGGAGATGAAGGTAATGGTAAACACGTACGATTCGAGCTACGGGCGTTCCGGCGGCGGTCACATCAGCACCACGCTGAAGGCGGGGACCAACGCGTGGCACGGCACCATGTTCAACTTCTGGCGCAACCGCGTGCTGGACGCCAACACGCGCCAGAACAACGCGCTCGGCACGGGGCGCGGCTTCCGCAACCAGCACCAGTTCGGCGGCACCATCGGCGGCCCCATCCGTAAAGACAAGGACTTCGTCTTCTTCTCCTTCGAAGGGTGGCAGGAGCGCGTTCCGTTCCCCTCCAACGTGAGCGTGCCGCCGGTGGAGATCCGCGGCGGCAATTTCGCGGGCTTTACCCCGGCGGGGCAGACCGGCCCCATCCGCGTCTTCGATCCGCTGACGTCGCAGGCCTGCTCGAACCCGGCGCTGAACTGCCGCGCGGGCGGCCTGTTCCGGCGTCAGCCGTTTCCGGGCAACCTGGTCCCAGCCAGCCGCAGGAGCCCCATCGGGCGCGCGATTCTCGGCTACTACCCGGCGCCCAATTTCCAGCAGCAGTCGCTGGTGAACAACTTCACGCGGCCCGACAATCTCGGCAAGTACCGCTACGAGCAGCCGATGGCCCGCTACGACAAGATCCTCACCGACAAAGACCGTTTCAACTTCCTGTTCACCTTCCAGGATGGGAGCGAGTTTCGCGACCAGACCGGTTTCGAGCCGCCGGCGCAGTTCGGCAACATGAACGGCACGGTCCGCCGCGACATGAACTACGTGCTCTCCTACGACCGGACCCTCTCTCCCACTCGCATCCTCCACGTGCAGGCCAGCTACAACCGGTTTGTGCAGAACTTCCCTGATGTTTCCGACAGCAACTTCACGTGGGACAAGATCGGCATCAAGAACATCCCGCAGGTGGACACTTTCCCGTCCAAGCTCATGCCGCGCATCACCAACAGCGGCTTCCGCGAGCTGTTCGGAAACCAGTACATCAACCAGAGCTCCCGGCAGCAGATTAATTTCCAGTTCAACCTCGCCGAGACGCGGGGCAAGCACAGCCTGAAATACGGCACGGAAGTGGCGCAACTGATGCGACACAATTTCTCCTCCGGCCGGTCTTCCGGTGAGCTTGGGTTCGACACCGCGTGGACGCGCGAGTACCAGGCGGTCAGCCAGGGATCGCTCGACGGCAGTTCGGTCGCCTCGCTGCTGCTGGGCTACATCCAGAGCGGGAATGTCCAGTACAACGACACTTTCTTCCGCCGGGAGCCGTACTGGGCGATCTTCCTTCAGGATGATTGGAAGGTGACCCCGCGCCTGACTCTCAACCTCGGCCTCCGGTACGACATCCAGTTCGGGATGTACGAAATCCACAACCGGCTGGACCGGGGCTGGGACTTCGCCACGGTGCAGCCCACCAGCGCGGCGGTGACGGCGCGGTGGAACCAGTTGCGAAGCACCACCCCTACCATGCCTGCGCCGCGGGCGCTGGTGGGTGGGATGATGTTTGCGGGCGTGAACGGCCAGCCCCGCCGCGTCTACAACGTGGACCTGAGCAACATTCAGCCGCGCATCGGCTTCGCCTACAACTTCCTGGCGCGGACGGTGGTGCGCGGGGGCGTCGGCATCTATCACCGCACCGCCACGCAAGACAACGTCACCACCGGTTTCAGCATCGGAACGCCCTACATCAACACCACCACCGCCGGCCAGTTCCCGAGCGCCGGGCTGACCGGCGACTACTCGCTCGAGAACCCCTGGCCCGGCGGCGTCGTGAGGCCGGCGGGCTCCAGCCGCGGCATCGAGACCAACATCGGCCTCGGCAACTCGTTCGATTCGCCCAATCGGCTCATCCCGCGCACTTACCAGTGGTCAGTCACGCTGGAGCGGGAACTGCCGTGGAACATGGTGCTGGAGGCGAGCTACGTCGGCAGCGCGACCCTCAAGGAAACCGTCGGCATAAACCTCAACGCGATGCCGCGGGCGGACTGGGATGCGGCGCAATCCGATCCCAACTTCTACAACGCGCGCGTGCCCAATCCGTTTCTGGGCATCTTCCCCGCCACGGTGGGCCGCGGCGTGTCGGCGGACCTGTCGCGTCAGACCCTGCTGCAACCGTACCCGCACTTCGACGGGCTCACCGACAACCTCCGGCCCTGGGGCCGCTCCTGGTATCACGGCCTCCAGACGCGCTTCGAGAAACGCATGCTCGGCGACCGCTCGAAGGCCGGCGCGGTCACGTGGGTGACGGCGTACACCTGGTCCAAGCAGATGGAGCGCCGCTGGCGCGACGCCACCAGCATGATCTGGCGCGAGCCGGTGAGCCAGGTGACCGATGTCGACCGTTCCCACAACCTCACCTTCGCCGCCATCTGGGATCTGCCGTTCGGCAAAGGCCGCGCCCACCTGAATAGCGCGAACCCCGCCTCGCACGCCATCTTCGGCGGCTGGACGGCGAACGCCAACTTCATCTACCAGTCCGGCGTTCCGCTGGGCGCCTGGACCGGTTGGGAGTTCCTGTGCGGCGACCCGCTCCAGAACCAGCGCACGGAGACGGGCTGGTTCTTCAACGACCGCAGCAGGTTCAGCCAGTGCTGGCGGCAGTTACGGCCGTTCGAGTACACGCAGTTACCAGCGCGCTTCCACAGCATCCGCGGGCCGGCGTCGCCGCAAATCGACCTGATGGTGTCGAAGAAATTTGCCGTCACCGAGCGGGTGCAGCTCGAGTTCCGCTGCGAGGCGTTCAACGCCTTCAACACGCCGATCCGGGCGGACCCGCCGTCTGGCAACCCCTCGGCCGCCGACTTCGGCATCCTGCCGGTGGCCCAGTTGAATTTCCCGCGCAACATCCAGCTTGGCATGCGCGTGCGGTTCTAGCCGAATCAGAAGTACAACTTCAGCGAAAGCTGGATGAGACGCGGGTCGCGCGTGGCGTGGATGACGCCGGTCAACCCCGGTCGCGCGTAAATCGCATTCGCATCCGCATGCAGGAGGACTTTTACCCGCCATCGAAACGGCCTCCAGCGAATCCAGGGAGCCCGCATAAATCACCCGATCGCCGAGCGCCCGTCAGAGTGCGGTTGTCACCTACCTCTGCCACCTCCGCCAGGAAGTGGTAGCCGCGCCGCGCAACGGTTTCGACATAGCGCTGCTTCCCCGTCCAATTCCCTAAAACGCCACGCGGAGTTGCCGATTAGACAAGACTCTCCCGGTTAACAGCCCGTTCCGAAACTCGAATTACTGTCCGGCCGTCTTCACGAATTTGTGCACTTGCCCGTTGAGCTGAGCAAGAAAGACATCGCCGGACTCCGTAACCGCAGTACCGTGCCCTCCTCCGCCTCCCCCTTCTGGAAACGGCAGCCGTCCTAAAACTTTTCCGTCCAGATTGTGCAGGAATCCGCCTGCCCAGATGTGCTGGTCTTTCGTGATGAAGAGCGTGGAGACGCCTCCGAAAGTCTTCCACTGGTGCAGAAACTTTCCGTCCGGGTCAAAGACCTCGACGCGCTGGTTTTCGCGATCGGTGACGTACACCTTGCCCTGGGAGTCGACCACCACGTTGCGTGGCAGCCCAAACTCCCCGGGACCTGTCCCTCTTTTCCCGAACTCAAGCAGGTATTTCCCGTCGCGCGTGAACTTCACCACTCGTGCGTTGCCGTATCCATCACTGACATAAATGTCCCCATTGGCGGCGAAGGCGACATCGGTGGGAAGGTAGAAATTGCCCTTACTCGCACCGGAGACGCCTTTTTTGCCGAGGCGCAGGATCGTCTTTCCTTGAGGGTCCATCTTAAAGACCATGTGATTGGCAGCGTCGACAGCCCAAATGTTGCCCTGCGTGTCCACGCGGAGCGAGTGCGCTCCGCAAGAGTCGCATCCCGCCGGTCCGTAGACGGCCGAGTAGCCCGAGCGGGTTGGGGTCCGGTTGGCGGGAGGAATGGTTACGACCTTTCCCTCGCTGAACATTCCGTCTCCCCATGAGCGCACAAACTTGCCGCCCGCCTCAAATTCCAGAATCGGGTGCGCTCCGCGATGAAGCACGAGAATGTGGCCGTTCCGGGCGACGGCCGCCGCGGGCGCTTGAATGAGATTCCACGGGCCGGCGGGGAATCCGGCTTCGCTGGTAACCTCGGTCGGCCAATTCACAAACTTGTAGCCGAGAATGGGTACCGCCGAAACCGGTCGGGGCCCGCTTGCCTGTTGACATAATCCTGCGCCGGCGAGCCAAAACAACATCACCCCGGCACGGCTCACGCCAACTGACTTCCGCATTTCCCATTTCAAAAAGTTCATATTCTTACCCTCGTCCTTGTCTTGTAACTTCGTGCTCCCGCAGGAAAGCCGGTGAAATATCCACTCCCAGCCCCGGCCCCTCCGGCGTCACCCAATGAGAACGGCTTTCCTTCCAGCCGCCCGCAAAGATGTCCTTGTACTCCGCCGTGCGCGTGTTGCCTTCTTCCATCATGACGAAGTTCGGAATCGACGCCGCCAGATGCATGCTCGCAGCCGTGCAGACCGGGCCATTGGGGTTGTGCGGCGCGATGGTGACGTAGCTTGCGTCGGCCATGGCCGCGATCTGTTTCATCGCCGTGATGCCGCCCGCCCGTGCCGCGTCTGGCTGAAAGATGCGCGCGCACTGCTTCTCAAGGAGTTCGCGATAGCCGAAGTGTCCCTGGATTCCTTCGCCGGTCGCGATCGGAATGTTTGTCGACCTCTGCAGCGCTGCCATCGCGTCGACATCCTCCGGCGGCACAGGCTCTTCGAGAAAAAACGGATCGAACGGCTCCAGCATTTTCACAATCCGGCCGGCCGTCGCGATATTGAATTTTCCGTGGGCTTCCACGCAAATGTCGAAATCCGGGCCTCCCTCTCGAATCCCCCGAATCATCTCGCGAACCTCGTTGAGCGTCTTCGTCGATAATTGCCGGTCCGGCCCCGGATAGGGTCCGAACGGGTCGAACTTCCCGGCGGTCGCGCCCTCGGCGATCAATTCCTTTGTACGCTTCGCGTAGGCCGCGGCCGTCCGCGGAATGTTCCCCCAGCGATAACTTGTGTAAATACGCAGTTGGTCGTGGATCTTGCCGCCAAGCAGCTTGTACACGGGCACGCCGAGCTTCTTCCCAACGATGTCGTATAGCGCGATGTCGATCGCGCTGATGGCCGCGTAAAGCGTACCTCCGAGCGAGTTCTCCTCGAGGATATACATTTTGCGCCACAACCTCTCGATATCCCAGGCGCTCTGGCCGATGAGCTGCTTGCTCAACGATTGAATCTGGGCGACGACTGGCGTGACATTCGGCGGCGTGGTTCCTTCGCCCCAACCGTGGACGCCCTCGGCGGTTTCAATCCGGCAGCAGACGATGTCCGAGCGGCCGGCTATGCGCAAGACGTGGGCATCGACTCGCGTGATCTTCAGCGTGGCCTCCGCGGCGCGCGCCGGAAGCTGCCACACCGCCGGAGCGGTAAGAGGGAACGACAGGAAATCGCGGCGATTCATGAAGACAGGTTATACCATTTGAGGACCACGTGACTGCAAGCTTCCTCGCGAAGCCGTTCCCGCAACAACTACGGAACGGATAGGACCGCTGGCATTCCCGGGGTCGGGCGGATACCCGCTGAGAGACTCTTCAATGTCCATGGCGCCGTGCATTATGCGGCTAATCCCGATTACGATGCGGCGGAGCTTTGTAGAACCAGAACTTGTTGATTCGGGGACTTGGCTCGCTTGGCCCTCGGAGGCGCCATGACTGATAGCCCACAGCCCAACAACACCAGCCCTCAGCATGGCTGCGCCCCCGAGGTGCCGCTTCCGTTTCGCACGGCAAAATTGCTGAAGCGCCGCAGCGGTGCGGCCGACTTCCGGATGCGCCGTTATCGGTCTATATTAGGGTGTGTATGGTGAGCCACCAGTGCATGAACATCGCCCACGCCTTGGCCCTTGCGGCTTTCGTTGCCTTGTTGAGCGCTCGCCCGCTCCCGGCGAAGGTGGATTTCGGCGGCGAAATTCTCCCTTTGATCAAAACACATTGCGTGGAGTGTCACGGGCCCTCGCAACAGATGGCCGGCCTGCGGCTGGATCGCCGCAAGGACGCGCTACCTAACCGGATCGGCGCCAATGGCGCGCGGATCATACCGGGGAAAAGCGAGTCGAGCCGGCTCTACCAGCGGATCGCGGGAACCGGAGCCGGAACTCGCATGCCGCCGCCGGGGCCGTTGCCCGCCGGACAAATCGCTCTGTTCAAGGCGTGGATTGACGAGGGAGCCGAGTGGCCCGATGCCGTGGCTGGCGATCGTAGCACGGCGCCGGTGGACCCGCGAGTTGTGGAAATGATGGCCGCGCTGCGCAGCGGAGAGTTCCAGGTCTTTAAGCGCATCCTCCATGGCCACCCGAAATCCGTGGACGGCACGGGGCCAAGCGGTTGGACTCCCCTGATGTATGCCGCCCTTTACGGCGGACCCGAGGAGATCAAGCTGCTTCTCGACGAGGGCGCCAACCCGAATCAACGAAATGACGACGGCGCCACGGCGCTCATGTACGCCGTCGATGATCCCGGAAAGACCCGCCTGCTGCTCGAAAAGGGAGCTGATCCGAACATCCGCTCGGGCCTGGGACGAACCGCGCTGGTCATCGCTTCGGGATGGTTTGGATCTGCCTCCGCAGTCAGACTCCTTCTGGAAAAAGGTGTGGACCCGGAGACTCCGGGCGATCCCATTCCGCTCCAGCCGCTAAACCTCGCCGCCGCTGCGGGCGACCTGGATTCAGTCCGCTTGCTGGTTGAACGGGGAGCGAAAAAGCCGCGCCTGCGGGGGGCCAGTCTCTACTGCGCGCCCTGCCTGGACCTCCTGCTCCCGCTGGCGGATGGAAAAGACCTCAGTGGCTTGCTTGAGCAAGCGGTGCTTACCGGAGATGTGCGCCAGGTCCGGAGACTGCTCGAGCGTGGCGCCACCGCGCGTTCCGGTCTGTTGCTGGCCGCGGCCACGTCGCCCACGCCGATTCCGCCGGAGTTCTTCCCGGCCTTCGTCAGCCGCGGCGCATCGCTCGAGGAGAAGACCAGCTACGGCGTCACCCTTCTCGATCTTGCCAATCGCAACCGCAATGCGGAACTGGTGCGTTTCCTGCGGGAGGCGAAAGGAACAGGCGAAATCCAGGCTCAAACTGTCAGGAAACCGAAACCGGCTGGATCGTCCCGCGCCGCTATCGAGCGAAGTCTTCCGCTGCTCCAGCGCTCCGACGTGACCTTCCTCGAAAAGGCCGGCTGTGTTTCCTGTCATAACAACTCTCTTACCGCCATGACCGTGTCCGCCGCCCGTGCCAAGGGTTTCGCCGTGAACGAGCAGATCGCGACCGGCCAACTGCGCCGGATCTCGGCTTTCCTTCTCGATAATGGCGCCGGTGGCATGGAAAACCGTGGCAGACCCGGCGCCGCCGACACGGTGAGTTACATCCTGATCGGCATGGCCGCCGAGAACTATCCGGACGACATGGCCACCGATATCTGGGCGCGGTATCTCAAGAGTCTTCAGCGCCAGGACGGCTCATGGCGCGTGCTTCCGGGCCGCCCGCCGATCGAATCGAGCGACTTTCAGGTGACCGCCTCTTCGGTGAGGGCGCTGCGCGTGTTTGGTCTGAAAAGCCGCCAGCCCTCCTATGATCGAGCGGCCGCGGCGGGGATGCGATGGCTGGAAGCCACTCCGCCCCGGGATACCGAAGACTTCGCGTTTAAGATCCTCGGCCTGGTATGGGGAGGCGGAAGCCGCGAGGCGATCCGGAGAACGGTGCGGGATCTCTGGGCCCGGCAGCGGCCGGACGGAGGCTGGGCGCAGACCACCCTCCTCGATTCCGATGCCTACGCCACCGGCCAGGCGTTGATGACAATCGCCACGGCCCAACCGAATTCCACCGGCGGGCAGAGCTTCAAGCGGGGGACCCGCTACCTGTTGAACACCCAACTGGAAGACGGGTCGTGGTACGTGCGGTCGCGCGCGCCGTCGCTCCAACCGTATTTCGAAAGCGATTTCCCGCACGGATACGACCAGTTCATCTCGGCCGCGGCCACCAACTGGGCTACTCTGGCGTTACTTACTTCCGTACCTGGTTCGGCGCGATAGAGGGAACCACACATCACATCTAATCCCATTTCCGAAGCCGCAATTTACCCCACTCCATGACTGATCTGCAAACCACACCTTGGATAAGCCCAATCAAACAGCGTCTCCGCGCCGGTAAGACCGTTATCGGTCTCACCATCACTACCGCCAGTGCGGATGTCGCCGCCGCGGCCGCCCGTCTCGGCTTCGATTTCCTCTGGATCGAGATGGAGCATTCCCCCATCACCCTCGAGACTCTCCGGAACATGATTCTCGCCATGCGCGGGCTCTCCGCCATTCCCGTCGCGCGGGTGCCCGTAAACGAGCTCTGGCAGGCGAAGCGCGTGCTCGACGCCGGCGCGATGGGCGTCGTCTTCCCCTTTGTCAGCACGCCCGAGCTCGCGCGCCGGGCCGTGTCGGCGTGCAAATACCCGCCGGCCGGCCGCCGCGGCTCCGGAGCTGGACTCGCCGCTTCCGTCTGGCCCGACGCCCCGAATTTCTACGACCAGTCCGATGAAAACGTCGCCGTCATCGCCATGATCGAGGAATCGCTCGCCGTCGACAACATCGACTCCATCGCCGCGACGCCGGGAATCGACGCCTTGTTCCTCGGCACGAGCGATCTCTCTTTCTCGCTTGGCCTTCGTGGCGAGCAGGATCATCCCCAGCTTCAGGAAGCCATCGATAAGGTCCTCGCGGCCGGCCAACGTCACGGCGTAGCCGTGGGACGGCCCGCCCACACGGCCGCGGACATTCACGAATACACGCGCCAGGGCTTTCGGATGTTCCAGTCTCAAACCGATCTCGGCCTGATCGCCGCCGGAGCGCGCGAACTTCTGGGTCCACTTGGGCCCCGCCCTTAACATGCCTGCTGACAACCCCAACTCCCGCTACAAGTGGCATGTGGTCGGCATGCTATGGTGGACAGCCTTCTTTAATTACGCCGACCGTCAGGCCATCTTCTCCGTCTTCCCGCTCCTCGAAAAAGAAATGGGGCTGACCACCCTTCAGCTCGGACTGCTTGGCTCTTCTTTCGCATGGGTCTACGGCCTCGGAGCGCCCTTCGCCGGAGCGATCGTGGACCGCGTGCGCCGGAAAGCCGCCATTATCGGCGGCCTGCACGCCTGGAGCATCATCTGCATGGCGACGGCCCTCTCCAAGAACTTTCGTCACCTCCTCTTCTTTCGGGGCGCGGAAGGCTTGGGCGAAACCTTCTATTTCCCCGCTTCCGTTTCGCTCATCAGCGATTACCACGGTAAGGCAACACGGTCGCGCGCGCTCGGCCTGCATCAAACCAGCGTCTACATGGGAACCATCGCGGGGGGCTTCTTCGCCGGTTTGATCGGCCAGAACTACGGCTGGCGGTGGTCGTTCATCGTATTCGGCGGAATGGGAGTCGTCCTCGGTCTGGTGCTGAACAAGTTGCTGATCGAACCGGAACGCGGCGCGTCGGAAGAGTTTTCGGAGAGCGCTGCTAAAGAGGCGCGCCTGCCGGTTCTGGCGTTCATTAAATTGATCCGCACTACGCCGCTCGCGCTCATTCTGATGGGCGCTTTCCTTTGCTCGAACTTCGTCGCGGTGGTGCTTCTCTCCTGGATGCCGAAGTTCCTCTACGACCGCTTTCACTTGAGCCTGGCGATGGCTGGGCTCGCTGCCACGGCGTTCGCGCAGGTGGCCAGCATGGCAGGTTCGGCCCTGGGAGGGTGGATGGCCGACAAACTGCGCGAGCGCACCCCGGGAGGCCGCATGATCGTTCAGGCCGTCGGCGTTCTGTGCGGCGCGCCCTTCGTCTACCTGTGTGGCCAGACGCAGTCCGTCGCATGGCTGATCGTCGCGCTCATTGCATGGGGTCTGTTCAAGGGCATCTACGACGCCAACATTTTCGCTTCGGTTTTTGACGTCGTTCCGCCCAAGGCCCGCGGTTCGGCGGCCGGTTTCATGACCATGATTGGATGGCTCGGTGGCGGTGGCTCCGCGCCGATTGTCGTCGGCTGGGTTGCCCAAAGCACCGGGCTGGGTGGGGCGATTTCACTCGCGGCCATCGTCTACGTAGTGGCCGGAGCCCTTTTGATAGTGGGCGTTGTGCGCTTCGTTCCCCGCCTGCCTGTATCATTGAGGTAGTGCGCTGCCGATGGCCCCTTGCCCTCATTCCCGCCCTGGCGATCGCCGGTATCCTGGCTGCCGGGACGGAGGACTTCCAGGGAAAGCGCATTGTGTCGATTTCTTTTGACCCCGCCCGGCAGCCTGTCAATTCGACCGATTTGCACGCCATTCTCCCGCTAAAAACGGGGACCGGTCTCAAGATGCAGGACGTCCGCGACGCCATCAAGCGGCTTTACGCCACGGGGCATTACTTGGACATACAGGTCGACGCACAGCCGGAGGCAGACGGCGTCGCTTTGCGATTCCTTACGAAGAGCAGTTGGTTCATTGGACGCGTTTTCGTGGAAGGCGCGCCGCCGGAACCTCCCAACAACGGGCAACTTGTGAACGCCACCAGTCTCGATCTCGGCCAGCCCTTTTACGGACACGATGTACGAAACGCCGCCTCGGCCATAAGCCGCGCGCTTGAGAACGACGGCTACTACGAGAGCACCGTTGCACCCCAACTCGAATATGATCAGGATACGCATCAGGTTCACGTGCGGTTCACAATCGAAAGCGGCAAGCGGGCGCATTTTGAGCACGCTCGCGTTCTGGGTGCGGAGGGCGGGGAAGGCGGTGCGGTGGCTGGAAAGGTCGCGGATGCCACCAGGTGGAAGGGCTGGTTCGGATGGCAGCCATTCACACGGGTACGCGTTCAGCGAGGTCTTGAGCGAGTGCGCGAGTACTACCGGAAGCGCCAGAGGCTCCTGGCATCGGTGTCGGTCGACGACCTGATCCACGATCCGGAGCGGCGCTCGGTGCAACCCGTGTTGGCCGTGGATGCGGGACCGGTGCTCGACGTACGCGTGGTCGGCGCGAAGCTCTCGCGGAGCAAGCTGAAACGCTACCTTCCGATTTACGAAGAGAGAACCGTGGACCGGGATCTTCTCCTCGAAGGCAAGCGCAACCTGCGCGACCACTTTCAGGGAGAAGGGTACTTCGAGGTGGAAGTGGAATTCAAGGAGCAGCGCGTGAGGGACGGCCACGCTTACCTGGACTACATTGTGAATCTGGGCAACCGGCACCGGCTGGCATACGTAGGTATCCAGGGGAACAAATACTTCGACAAAGAAACTATCAGGGAACGAATGCTCCTGACCGCGAAGTCGCTGTCCGATCGCCGCGGCCGTTACAGCGAGAGTCTGCGCCGCCGCGATGAAGAGAACATCGCCGCGCTCTATCAATCGAACGGCTTCCCATCGGTCAAGGTTTCCTCGAAGGTGGTGGATGACTACCTGGGACGCCGCGGAGATCTTGGCGTCTTCATGACCGTGGAGGAAGGCCCGCAATGGCTCGTGTCGAAGTTCGAACTCCAGGGCGTGGATGCGGAGCAGCGTGAGAAAATTGTACCGCTGATCGCTTCGGGAGAAGGCCAACCCTTCAGTCCGTCAAATGTCGCGATTGACCGCGACAACGTTCTTGCATTTTTCTTCTCGAATGGATACCCTAACGCGACGTTTGAGTGGAGTTCCGATCCCGAGGGACCGAACAAAGTCCGCCTCCTGTACGCCGTCTCGGAAGGGCCGCGGCAGTTCGTGCGCGGCGTGCTTGTCGGAGGTCTTGAGACAACGCGCCGCAAGCTCGTTGACCGCAATCTGTTGTCGGTCGCTCCGGGCGATCCGCTCTCGCAGATCAGCATGGCCGAGACGCAAAAGCGCCTGTACGATCTTGGCGTTTTCGCTCGTGTGAACATGGCGGTTCAAAACCCCGAGGGCGACACTCAGCGGAAATACCTGCTCTACCAGGTTGAGGAGGCGCGGAAGTACTCGATCGCTACCGGTTTCGGCGCGGAACTCGCGCGGATTGGCGGCAGCCAGACCAGCTTCGATTCTCCGGCGGGAAAGGCGGGCTTCAGCCCTCGCGTGTCGTTCGACGCGAGCCGTCTTAACCTTCAGGGTCTTGGCCACACCTTGAGTTTTCGCAGCCGGCTCTCCACCTTGCAGCGGCGCGCTCTGTTGACCTACACGGCTCCCCGGATTCGGAATGAGCCCGGGCTGAACCTATCCTTCTCCGGGCTCTTTGACGATTCACGCGATGTCCGGACGTTCTCCGCGAAGCGCCAGGAGGCTTCCATGCAGCTATCGCAGCGCATCTCAAGGCCAACCACCGCGTTCTATCGTTTCAGCTACCGGCGGGTGAGCGTCGACGAATCCACGCTCAAGATTAATCCCCTTCTCATCCCGCTGCTCGCGCAACCGGTGCGCCTTGGCATTCTCTCCGGCAACCTGATCCGTGACAAGCGCGACGATCCGACCGACGCGCACAAGGGTGTCTACAGCACTCTTGACGCGGGGATCGCCTCGGGTATTTTTGGATCGCAAGCGAACTTCGTTCGCCTCCTGGCGCGAAACAGCACGTATCATCCGATAGGTAAGAAACTGGTCCTGGCGCGTGCCACAACCGCCGGCTGGATGGCGGCGTACGATTTTTCAAGCGACCTGGCGGTCACCGGGGGCGTCCCTTTGCCCGAGAGATTTTTCACCGGCGGAGCCAGTTCCCATCGGGGATTTCCCGAGAATCAGGCTGGCGTCCGCGACACAACGACCGGATTTCCCTTGGGTGGCAACGCCGTATTCATCAACAACGTGGAATTGCGATTCCCCCTGTGGGGATCGAAAATCGGCGGCGTTTTGTTCCAGGACGCCGGGAACGCCTACTCGCGGCTGCGTGACGTGTCATTTCGCGCGCGCCAGCGCGATATCACGGACTTCAACTATATGGTGCACTCGGTGGGTTTTGGAATCAGATACCGGACACCAGTCGGCCCCGTGCGTCTCGACTTCGCGTTGACGCCGAACTCTCCGCGCTTTTTCGGATTCGAGGGAACACGTGAAGACCTTCTGTTCGGGCGCGGCCGCGAGACGAACCAGCGCCTCAGCCGCTTCCAGTTCCATTTCTCGATCGGGCAGGCTTTCTGACATGCGACACCTGACCGAGCCACCGGCACTGGCCGCTTGCGTCGTTGTGAAGCAGGCCCTTCAGCCTGCCTGCCGTGCGAAGCGCGGCCGGTTTGCCTGCGCCGTGGGCGCCGCTGCCGGCACATGGCCGTCATTTGCCTGCCTCGCCGCGACCCTCCTTCTGGTAACCTGCGCGTCGGCTGAGATCCTTGATCGCGTCGCCGTCAGCGTCGGCAACTCCGTGATCACACGAGACGAAGTCCGCCGCGAAGTCCGTCTTACGGCGTTCCTGAACGGCGAACCGTCCGGCGCCCGTGCCCCGGAGATGCGGAAGGCCGCCGAGCGTTTGGTCGAACAACTCCTGGTGCGAAGGGAACTGGAACTCGCCCATTACCCAACTCCGGGAACTGTCGAAATAGAACCTCTGATGAAGGGCCTCGACCTCACGAAGCTGGCCGCCCACGGATTGACTACGGAAGACCTGCGAGCCCATTTCGCCTGGCAGGTACAACTTCTCCGGTTCGTCGATTTCCGCTTCCGGCCGGGCGTCCAGGTTTCAAACGCCGAAATTCAGGAGTACTTCGAGAGGAGGGTTCTGCCATCGAAGCCTGGGGCGGACCTTGAAGGCTCTCGCTCGGCGATAGAAACGGCTCTAACCGAAGAGCAAGTCGATAAACAACTCGACGCCTGGCTCCGCGAAGCGCGCGCCCATTCCCGCATCGAGTTCCGTGACGAGGCCTTCGAATGAGCCGCGGTTTGAAAGCTGCGGTAGTCGCGGTCGCGGTGGCCGTCCTCATCGTCGCGGCAGCCGTGCTTGCCCTGCGTTCGGACTGGCTTCGGGAATCCGTCCGCCGCCGGGTGGTCGCGGAACTCGAGCGCGCTACGGGCGGCCGCGTTGAGATTTCCGCTTTCACCTTCACTTGGCGCCCCCTTGAAGCGGAAATCGCCGGCCTTGTCATCCACGGCCGGGAGTCTCCGCCGGCCGATCCTCTGTTCACCGCCCGCGCCGTGCGCATGGAGTTGGGCGTGATCTCCTTTCTTCGCCGGAAGGTGGGGATCAATTCCATCGACGTAGAAGAGCCTCGGGTCAACGTCCTCGTCCGTGCGGATGGCACAACCAATCTCCCCGAGCCGAGGTTGCCCATCGGGACTGCCGTGGACACGATTCTCGACCTCGCGATCGACAGTTTCTCGGCGCGCAATGGCGCATTCCAATTTGGCGCAACCAGGATCGCATTCGACGTCCGTGGCGAGAACCTGCTGACGCGGTTTGTCTACGATTCGCCGCGAAAGCTTTACACGGGCGATCTTACGGCCCGGGCCTTGGTTCTGCAAGCCGGGAAATTTCGGGCGATTCCGGCGGACGTGAGCCTTCACGGTATCGTGGCGGGCCGGGACGGCGTGGACATTGCTAGCGCCGGGATTGCGTTTGAAGGTTCTAGCGCCGCGCTCACGGGCCTTCGCTTCGACGCTCGCGCCGGGTCCGGGGAGGTCACGGCCCGCATCGAAGCGGCTCTTGTGCCTGGCCCGTCACTGAAACTGCCGATGTTCGCCTCAGGCACGGTAGAGATCCGCGGCGGTTTGCGATTCCTCGATGCGGAGGACTATTCCATAAAAGGAGTCACCAACTTTTCCGGCATCACGATAGCGCAGGGGAAGTTGAAATCGGCTGGCATTCGCGGAACTACAAAGTTCGACGCCGGGCCGGACAAGATCGCCCTTGAGGGAATCTCTGTATCCGCTCAGGGAGGAACGTTCACCGGCTCGGGCGAAGTCATTGCCTACCGTGATTACCGCGTCAAAGGATTGCTGAAAGGCTTTCCCGCTGTCTTCGAAGCCTGGAGCGGCATTGTCTCTGGAACGGTCGAAGCGGACGGCCGCATCGGCAGCGAGCCTCGCCGCGCGGCCGCGAATTTGCGGATAGCTCCTGGCGGCGCGGGCGTTCACGCGAGCGGCACGATAGACGTCAGGTACGACGGGCGCGGCCGCACCATGACCCTGGGCGATTCTTTTCTCGCGGCGGGCTCCTCAAAGGTCGCCTTCTCGGGAGTTCTTGGGACCGCGATGAAGGTGCGGCTCGAGTCTTCAAACCTCGACGACGCCGTTCCGCTCGTCGTCGGCCTCCCGGTCCGCTTGCATTCCGGCAGTGCAATGGTCGAAGGGGTGCTCGCTGGAAAAATCGACGCGCCATCCTTCTCCGGGCGCGTCACGCTGGCGAATTACGAATTCGTCGGCGAAATGTTCACCGGCTTTTCGGCCGATGCCACGATGAACGAATCCTCTCTCACGCTTCGCAACGCCGAGGTCATTCGGCGCGGGGCCAGGGCGCGCGGTGAAGGGAGCATCTCGCTAACGCGGTGGAAACCGGAACCGGCGAGCGCGCTATCGGCCGGCGGCACATTCGCCGGCTTCGACGCCGCCGAAATCCTGCCGGATCTTTCCTTTCTTGCGTCGGGGCGCGCGCGGATCAGCGGGACCTATTCGGACCCGCATATCTTTATTGAAACGTCCGCGCGGAACCCTTCCGTATTCGGCGAGACCCTGGATGGCCTTGAAGCGCGCATTGAGTATTCGAAACAGGCGATCGAGCTCCGCTCGGCCCAGTTTCAAGCGGGCGCGGCGCGTCTGGACGCCGTCGGCTCCTACGCGCATGACGGCGCCGTAGCATTTCGAATCTCCTCGAACCGTATGGCGGTGGAGCGCTTCCGAACGTTATCGAAACTTCGGCCGGGCGTCTCGGGAACGCTCGAGATCACGGCCACCGGAACCGGGACTTCGCGGGATGCCAAGGGTCCCTTTCTCCTGACGGATCTGACCGCCACCGCCGCGGCTCGAGATCTGCGGGTAGATAACAAACCCGCCGGGAACGTCTCGCTTTCGGCGAAGTCTGTGCGGGAACGCGGAGCCACGGATTTGTTGGTGTCGCTCGAATCCGATTTCCTGAACGGGAATCTGCGCGGGGCCGGGCGGTGGACGTTCTCGGACAGGTACCCGGGGTCGTTCGAAATGAATTTCTCTACCGTTCCCCTAAAGCGCCTTCAGGAGTGGTTCGCGCCGGCGTCTGCGACGCCGATTGAAGGATCCGCGGAGGGCACGCTGCGCGTTTCCGGCCCCGCGCTCGAATGGAAGGCCTGGACAGCGACGCTTGAAATTCCCAAGCTTGAACTTGGTTCTCCCGCCTCCGAGGCTACGCGAGTGCAACTCCGCAACATACGGCCCGTCCGCCTATCGCTCGCAAAGTCCATCGTCAGTGTCGAGAGCGCCCTTCTTGCGGGACCTTCAACGAACCTTGCGGTATCGGGAAAGATTTCCCCGCTTGAGAGCAATCCGCTCGACCTCCGCGTTACGGGTTCCTCGCAGCTTGCCGCGATACAAGGCTATTACCCCGATATCATCGCTTCCGGAACCGCGGAATTGCAGTCGTCACTTAGAGGCTCCTTCGCGCAACCGCGCCCTTCAGGCCGCATCGAGATCAAGGATGCTTCGGTCAACGTCGCGGATCTGCCAAACGGAATTTCGAAGGCGAACGGCGTCATCCTTTTCGATGGAAGCCGGGCCACCGTTCAGTCATTGACAGGTGAAACCGGGGGCGGCAAGGTGGCGCTTACCGGTTTTGTGGGTTTCGGAGGCGAAGAGATGGTTTACCGGCTTCAGGGGACCGGAACCCAGATCCGCCTGCGGTATCCGGAGGGCGTTAGTACGACAGTGAACGCGGCGCTGAGCCTGACAGGCGCTCGGAAGCGAAGCCTGCTCTCGGGCGAGATCACGATCGTACGCACGGGTTTCAATCCGCGCACGGACTTCTCATCGCTTCTGGCGAAATCCGCCGAGCCTGTCAAGGTTGCGTCGGCTCGAACCGGTCCGCTCGCCGGCATGGATCTGGATGTGCGGATCGAGACGTCGCCCGATATCAGCGTGGAGAGTGCGCTCGCGCAGGACATTCAGGTGGAGGCCAGCCTGCGCCTGCGCGGCACGGGTTACAACCCGGCGCTGCTCGGCCGCATCGCGATCACCCAGGGCGAGGTGAACTTTTTCGGCACGAAGTACGCAATCAATCAGGGAACAATTACGTTTTCGAATCCGGTCAAAGTCGAACCGGTGTTCGACGTTGACGTTGAAACGCGTGTTCGCGGGATCGACGTGATCCTGACGCTTTCCGGGCCGATCGACAAGCTGAACGTCACGCATCGCTCCGATCCGCCGCTCGAATTCGGTGAGGTTGTGGCGCTGCTGGCCACCGGACGGGCCCCAACCACGGATCCGGCGCTCGCGGCAACGCAGGCGCGGCGTCCTCAGAGTTTCTCGCAGGTAGGCGCGGACGCGATTCTCGGTCAGGCCATTTCTGGGCCCGTCTCGGACCGTCTTCAGCGCTTCTTCGGCGTGAGCAAGCTGAAGATCGATCCGAGCCTTACCGGCGTCGAGAACAACCCTCAGGCGCGCCTCACCGTGGAACAGCAGATCACGCGCAACCTTGCCTTCACCTACATCACAAACCTGACGCGCAGCAACCCGCAGGTCGTGCGCGTGGAATGGACCTTGAACAAAGAATGGTCGGCGGTCGCGGTAAGGGAAGAGAATGGATTGTTTGGATTGGATTTTCTTTACAAGAAACGGTTTTGAAAGGATCCGATCCCACCCCGCGCGGAAACAGTCCACCGTTACGGCGTCTCGTCCGACGTTCACCTGTTTCGGTTTATGAATCGCTTGGCGACATTATTGATGCCCAGGTCAGGACGAAGGGTTTCGGCGCGTAAACGAATACTCCAGAGGGCTGCTCCGGGAAGCTCAGGAGCGTGGAGGCATAAGCGTTTGGAGACGCACCTGCTCGAATCGCTCGAAGATCCCCGGCCGGATATCGACATCACCCCGGAGTATTCACACGCCATGTCATCCGCCCCGGTGCGGACGAGGATTGCCCGAACAACTGGACCACTGCGAAGCGGAGGGCGGTCCCGAACTCGCGCTCCGGTTTTCCGCGCCGCCGGGGAAGCCACTCAGATTCTTTCGCCCGCATTTCTCACTGTGTGCTCTCTGAAGACCAAATCTGAGCAGCCGGCCGAGTGCTCGGGATGATTTTCGTGCCGTCGGAAGCAAGTAGGGGCAGTTGGGCGGCCTGAGGTGCATGATTCCGGCCTTGGTAGCGTCATTTTGATTTGAGGTCGAGCGTGACGGTAGCAGCGCACGGGTCCGAACCGGTTGCGGTTGGTGACAGTTGAAAGGCTGAGGACGGGTTAGGCTATCCGGAGGCCTGACGGGATTACACGTCGAATCCGACGCGTGCTCCATACCGAACGAGATCTGGTGCGCATTCTTGAGGAGGAACGGCATGAACACCGCTCGAAGTAACTTCTCAGCCACGATCCCTCTTTTTGCCCACGAGTGCGATCCAGGATATATGAGACAATGCGGCTGTGCGGCGAACGAACCTGAGATTTCTCGTTGCGGCGTTGGCCTGCGCTGCGGTTGGGTGCAGCGGTCCTTATTCTTCCCCGACCGTATCGGCCAAGACTGCTGCGACGGCGCAGCGTGTCCGTGTTGAAACGGCGAGCCCGCGGACGATACCCGAAGTCGTTACCGTCACCGGCGAACTGGTCGCCGAAGAAAACGCAATCGTCAGCGCCAGAATCCCCGGCCGGATCGGCGAAATGAAGGTTGATCTGGGCAGCCGCGTTGAACGGGACGATGTTGTCGCCCTCATCGAGCCTGTCGAGTACGAGTATCGCGCGCGCGGGGCGGAGGCTCTTGTCGAACAGACCCGCGCCCGTCTGGGTCTGAAAAAAGGCGGCTCCGACGACGTGAACCCCCTGGAAACGGCTTCCGTGAAACAGGCGGCCGCCGCGCTTGAGGAAGCGCGTCTCAATTTTGCGCGCATTTCGCAACTCTATAAAGCCGGCGTTCTCTCGCGGATGGAGTTCGACAAAGGTCAGGCAGCCGTCCAGCAGACTGAGGCGCGGCAGCAGGAGGCCATTGAAGGCGTTCTCGAAGCGCAGGCGCAGTTGAGCGAGCGTCGCGTGGCCTTGGCGATCGCGAAATATCAACTCAGCGAAACCTTCGTCCGCGCGCCCTTCCGCGGCGCCGTGACGAAGCGGATCGCGGCGGTTGGTGAGCAGGTTACGGCCAACTCGCCCGTCGTCAGCGTCGCCAGGCTGCATCCGGTGCGGCTGCGTCTCGAAGTCTCGGAACGATATTCCACGCGCGTCCACATCGGGCAGCGGGTGGATGTGCGCATCACCGGAATCGCGCCGCGTTCCGGAAAAATCGTGCGTCTGAGTCCGGCGATAGAAACGCAGAATCGCATCCTTTCTGTGGAGGCCGAAATTCCCAACGAGGACGGGGCATTGCGCCCGGGTTCGTTCGCGGATGGCTCCATCACAGTGGACCCGAACGCCCGCGGCCTTTCCGTCCCGGCATCCGCTGTCGTCAGTTTCGCCGGCGTGGACCGTGTTTTCGTCGTGGAGAAAGACGCCCTCGCCGAACGCCTCGTAAAGCCGGGACGCGCGTTGACTGACGGCCGCGTCGAGATCGTTTCAGGCCTGGCCGCCGGGGAGCGCGTCGTCGCCGAAGCGAGCGACCGCCTCGCCGTGGGGCAGAAGGTCGCGGCCTTCGAACAGTAGCCATGCAGAAGCTGGCGGAAATCTGCATCCATCGTCCCGTATTCGCCGTGATGCTGATCATGGCGCTTGTCGTCGTCGGCGGCGTCTCCTACACCAAGCTCGGAATCGACCGGTTCCCTGACGTCGATCTGCCCATCGTCACCGTGCGGACCGCTCTGCCCGGGGCCGCGCCCGAGGAAGTCGAGAGCACCGTCACGCGCCGGATCGAAGACGCGGTTGCGACGGTCGAAGGCATCGAAAACATCCGTTCCACCTCGGCCGAAAGCGTCTCCATCGTTACCGTCACCTTCAGCCTCAGGCGTCAGATCGACGTCGCTGCGCAAGACATTCGCGACGCGGTCGCCGGCGCCGTGAACCTGCTGCCGCGCGATGCGAAGCCGCCCCTCATCAAGAAACTCGACGCCGACGCCTCGCCGATTCTCAGTCTCGTGCTTGCGGGCGAAAAAACGCCCCGCGAGCTTTATGAGATCGCGGACAAACAGGTTCAGGACCCTATTGAATCGGTCGGAGGCGTGGGGCAGGTCGAAATCATTGGCGGACAGAAGCGGGCCGTAAACGTGTGGATCGACGCCAACCGCCTCGCCGCGTACCGCATTCCTATTCTGGCCGTACGCGACGCGGTGGCGCGTCAGAATGCCGATATCCCAGGCGGCCGCGTCGATGAAGGGCGCCGCGAACTCACGCTTCGAACCATGGGCCGGTTTCCCGACGCCCGGCAATTTAACGACCTCGTGGTCGCCACCATCAACAACGCACCCGTCCGCGTGCGCGACCTGGGCTACGCCGAAGACGGCCACAAGGAGCAGCGGACTCTCGCGCGTTATGACGGCAAGCCGGCCGTCTCGCTTTTGGTCCGGCGGCAGTCCGGCGCCAATACCATGGAAGTCATCGCCGGGATCAAGTCCCGGCTGCCCAGAATTCAGAAGATACTGCCGCCCGGCACGACGCTCGACATCGTACAGGATCAATCGCGCTACATCTCGGCAGCCTTCCACGAAGTCCGGTTGCACCTGATCCTGGGCAGCGTTCTCGCTTCGCTTGTCGTTCTGGCTTTCATGCGCAACTGGCGGGCCACTGTGATCGCATCCGTCGCGATTCCGGCCTCGGTCATCTCGACGTTCGGGATGATGAAGCTGATGAACTTCACGCTGAACAACATCACCATGCTTGCGCTGGTTCTCATGGTCGGCGTGGTCATCGACGACGCGATCGTCGTGCTCGAAAACATTTTCCGGTTCGTCGAGGAAAAAGGACTTCCACGCGTGCAGGCCGCCGTTCTCGCCACGCGCGACATCGGCCTCGCCGTCATGGCGACCACGTTCAGCCTGGTCGTCGTATTCCTTCCCGTTTCATTCATGTCGAGTATCTCCGGCCGCTTTCTGTTCAGTTTTGGCATCACGGCCGTCGTCGCCATCCTGGTTTCGCTGCTGGTCAGTTTCAGCCTCACGCCCATGATGTGCTCGCGCATGATGGCCGAAAAGAGCGCCTCGTCCGGCGAGGCGGTATCGCGGCGCGGTTTCTACCACTGGCTGGACGGCGGCTATTCGCGCATCCTGTGGTGGGCCATGCATCACAGGCTTCCCGTCTCTCTGTTCGCCCTCGTTGTGATCGCCTCTTCGGCGCCGCTCTACAAGATGGTCCGGCAGGAGTACATTCCTACTAACGTCGATGAGAGCGAATTCGAAGTATCCGTGAACGGACCGGAGGGCGCCACCCTCGCCTCCATTGAAGAAGCGCTGGCTCGTATCGAAAAAGAAATGTTTTCGCTGCCGGGCGTGGATCACATTCTCTCGACGGTGGGATCTGGTTACTTGCAGCAGGTGAACAGCGCGCAGATGTTCATCCGCATCCGGGATATCGAGGAGCGATCGCTCTCGCCAACCCGGATCGTTCAGAAACTGCTTGCGGGCCTTCCGCGAGAGGCGGTTCAGGGCATCTACACTCAACGCGACGTCATGCAGGCGGCCCGCGAGCGGCTGAAGCAGTTTCCGGATTTCCGGATTCAGATCCGCAACGTGCAAACGCTCAACCAGGGATCGGCGCCGGTTGACATCGATTTCGCCATTCGCGGCCCCGAGATTTCGGAATTGAGCCGCTACAGCGAGAAAATGAGGGACGACGCGAAAGCGACGCCTGGCCTTGTGGATGTCGACACGACGCTGCGCCTCACGAAACCCGAACTGCGCGTGACCATCGACCGCGAGCGCGCGGCGGATCTCGCGGTGGATGCCGTCGATATCGCCGGTTCACTGCGGATCATGGTGGGCGGCGACGACGAAGTGTCGAGGTTCCGCGACGACAAAGTAGCCGAAGATTACGACGTTGAAGTGCGCCTCGCCAATGCCGACCGTAACAATGAACGCACGGTGGCGAAGCTCTGGGTGCCTTCAAAATCCGGCAGGCTCGTTCGCTTGGATAACGTGGTCAGGATGAGCGAAGGCATGAGCGCGTACCGCATCGAAAGGCTGGACCGCCAGCGGCAGGTCGGCATCCGCGCGAACGTCGGACAAGGCTACGCGCTCGGCGACCGCCTCGAAGTCATGTACGGATTGGCGGAAAAGCTGAATCTGCCCGTCACGTATTCCACCACCCTCATCGGGCGCGGCAGGGAGTTGGAGCGGACCTTCGGCGAGTTTCTGCTTGCGTTCGCGCTCTCCATCGTTTTCATGTACATGATTCTCGCCTCGCAGTTCGAGAGCCTCGTAGACCCTATCACTATCCTGCTCAGCCTTCCCCTTGCGGTGCCCTTCGGTTTCCTGTCGCTATGGTTTTTCAACGACACACTCAACCTCTACTCGGCGCTGGGCATCCTGGTGCTGTTCGGCGTCGTGAAAAAAAATTCGATTTTGCAGATCGACCATACAAACAATCTGCGTCGCGAGGGGATGGACCGCATGTCCGCGATCATGCAGGCCAACCGCGACCGCCTGCGGCCCATTCTGATGACGACCCTGACGCTTGTGGCGGGGATGGCTCCCCTGGCGCTGGGCGCGGGTCCGGGAGCCGAGGAGCGCCGCTCGATCGCCATCGTCGTTATCGGAGGCCAGTCGCTCTCCCTGCTGTTGACGCTGGTAGTGACGCCGGTTGCCTACTCGCTCTTCGACGACCTTGGCGCGCTTGTCTCCCGGAAACGCTCCGAAGTTTCCGCTCCCGCGGCCGAAGTGGCGAACTGAACAGGCTCGGGTTGGGAGCCCGCCGGCGGGGCGGACCATCGTTCCCTCCCGCCAGAACCCGGACTCCCTGGCGAAATGTGGAATCGTTTCAGCCGAGCGCCGCTTCTGCCGCCAGAGTCTTGTAAACCTTTAGGTCGCGCTTCATGATCGCGACAAACCGTTCCCGTGGTATCGTCGACTTTGTCTTGCCCGTGTGCGCGTCGCCCAACTCGGGGTATTCGAAGTGAACCTGAATCGGCCCGGCGAATCCACCCTTCTTTAGCATTCTGAAATACTCGGCGAAATTAACCATGCCCTGTCCGAGGCCGCACCACTCCGGCGTCCAGCCCTTCTTTCCCTTTGCCCAATGGAAATCCTTGATTGCCGTCCCCCGGATCATCGGCATCAGCAGACGGGAACTATGAAGCCAGCCGCCCAGGCCCCCTTCGACCGTCGCGTGACCAATGTCGTAGTTCACGGAAACCGCGTCGTTGTCGAGGTCCTTCAATATCTCCCATAAATCCCAAAACGATGCGCCCACCTGCCCCGCGCCCGAGTGCGTATGGTACATCGCGCACATGCCGTACGACTTGTTCATCGCCGCCAAATCTTTCGACCGCGCCCGGAACTCGACCAGTTGTTCCGGAATACTCTTCGCCTGGCTGTACTTGAATCCGCCCCAGCGGTAATGTTTCAGTCCAAGGGCCGAAGCCGCCTTCAGAACCGGCTCCGCGTGGGGCGAGCGCACGTCGACGATGCCTGTCGTGACCATCGCCAGTTTCAGTCCGGCTTTACGTATTGTCTCCTCCGCCTTCGGCAGGTCGTCTGCCACGCGCCCGGGCAGCACGTGGCCCGCGTCGCGCACGGTGAGATCCACGGCCTCGAATCCGATTTCGGAAACGAGCGCGGCCATCTCCGGGACGCTTTGCCATTGGAAATGCTTCGAGAAAACGCAGAGTTGAGGTTTCGCGGCGGGCGATGTTACAGCAGCCGGAGCCGCGGTGGACGATGCCGTCGCCGCGCCGAGTCCTGAGAGGAGGTTGCGGCGGGAGATGTCAGTCTTCATTTCGGATCCCAAATCGTAGCGGCGATAAAACGTTCGGCATGCTTCTCGCGCATGAAGTAATACACCGTCACGATCTTACCATCAGGACGCTGGATGGAGCGCGCGTAGCCGAGGTCCCACGCCGGCGCTCCGTCGCGAAGCGTAATGTCTTCACTCCACGTCTTTCCCTGGTCTCGGCTGAGGCGGGCTCGGATCGAATACGGTTCGGAGCGGTAGCCGTACGTGAGCGCGAGCCGACCGTCCTTCAGCGTCAGAAGGCTTGGCGGATTCCCGCTGCTCCCGCCCGTGTCCGGCACCGGGCGGTTCAGGTAGGTCCACGTCGCGCCGTTATCGTCCGAGGCGTAGGCGTCGATCCAGTTCGGAGGGTCCTCCTTGACTCGGACGGTCGTGATGATACGGCCCGTCGAAAGCCGGATCGATGATGGCATGATGGCAAATCCTTTTGGCTCAGGCCCAATCCACGAAAGAAACTTCCAGGTAAGTCCACCGTCCGTGGTACGCACAACGAGCGGGCGGCCCTCGCGCCCGTTCAGCTTTGACGCCGTGAGAAAAACGAGGCACTCACGCTTGCCCAGGACGATATAGTCCGTGCGCGCCGCAATGCCCTTTTGTCCGAACAACGGAAAGTTGAACGCTCCGCGCCAGGTGCGGCCGCGGTCGGTCGAGTAGTGCAGGCGCGAAGGCCCGGTATGGATGTTCGTGTACCGGAGCGTCATCGCGAAGTTTGGATTTGTAAAATCGAGCGGCTCAGTGAGCTCCGCGGCGGGGTGCCCGCCCTGCTCCGGCGGAAGAAGGCCCGCTGGCGTTTCAATCTTCCACGTGCGGCCGCCGTCAAGGCTTCGCGCGAGACGGGGTTCTTCGGGCTTGTCTGAGTTGGCCTGGTGGCGGTTGATGTCCTTCACCTGATGCCACGCGGCGCTGAAACCTGTCAGGATCTCGTCGCCCCACGACCAGATGCCGTGGTTCGCGGGCCAGCCTCCAAAGCGGCCCTTCTCTTCATACACCAGAACGTGCTCGGCCGCCGGGGCCGCTACCGCCAACGCCAGCAGAAGAATCAGAAAGCCCATAGAAGGCTAGTGTATCCGGTATGCGCCCGGTAGTCCTGCTTGATCCCGAAAAGTCCGAAGTCTTCGTTGTAGCGGTAATACTGCCAGGAGAAATTCCACCGCAGCTTGCCGCGCACAAGGACGGATACCCGAGCCACCGGAGACTGGAAAGACAGTGGGAACGCCTGCACCGGATTCAGAAGCGCCGCGGCCGGATCCGCCGCGCGCAGGGCGAACTTCGATCCGCCCAGGTCCTTCGTCATCGAATAGCCGCCGTAAAACTCCGCCCGCTTGTGCGGAGCCACCCGCGCGCCGACATTCAACGAGTGCAGATTGCTCACGTAGTACGAGTTGTTCGCGAGCAAGGCGCCCGCCCCGAAGAAGGCGATGCCGGAGACCGTGTCCAGGTGCATCTTGGAATACCCTGCGTCGAGCGCGAATTTCGCCGACGACGCCCACGATGCGTCAAACGAATAGTTGCGCCCGCGCGAACTGTGCGACGAGAACGACGCCGAATTGGTGTTGTACTTCTCGCGGTAGGCGGCGGAGAGAAGCAGGGATTTCTGCTTGATCTGAACCCGCCCTCCAAGCGCGTGATAATTCTTGTCGCTGATGGGCAGGAACGGCGTATCCGCCCGGCCCACCTCGCCGTCGAGCGTCACGGTTACCGGCTTCAGCGGTTTCAACCGAATGCCGAACAGTCCCGCGTGCTGGCGGTTTTCCTGCAAGCCTGTCGACACCGATGGCGCGAACGGCGGGTCTCCATCGGACTCGATGGAGCGAATTTCGCGGGTCGAAAAATGATAACCCGTGTAGAGCCGGAGTCGGTCCGACACGCGATACTGCGCGTCGGTCATATTCGTAATCGTGTGGATGCCGAGGAAGCGGAACTGCACCGTCGTGCCCTGCAGCGAGGCATTGCTGAACTCGCGATAGACGGCGTCGCCGTCGATGCGCGCACTCGAAATGGACGTCGCATTGGTCACCGAAAGCCGCGTGGACGGAAGTACGCTCAAGCTGAAATCGCCTGTGGTTACGGGACGCCGCGCGTTCCCGCCGACGACGATCTGGCGGTTCTGCGCCGCGCCAAACCGGTTGGTCCCGATGGCGGCTTCGTCCATGATGAAGCTGCGGCGCCCTCCCGCGTATGCCAGTCTCCCGTTCACCGCGAAGTACTTCCGTTCCGTCCGTAAGTTCACGCGTGAAAACGGCGTTGATCCGTGGTATGGCTCGGCGCGATAGAACCGCGATAGCGTTATCCGGTCGCCTGGATTGTTCCCCGCGCTCAGGCTGTCGACGCGGTCCACCGTATCCTCCTTGAAATAGTCCCAGCCTTGCAGCCAGTGCAGCCTGACGCCTGCGAATTCGAAATCGCCGCCGGCGCGGTACTCATTGCGCTCCCGGCGGACGTTGGTGAACAGCGGGAATTCGTCGCCGCGTCCATCGAAGAGTTGGATAGTCGAGAGCGCGGGCCCGTCCTGGGAATTACGCGTGTAGCCGAGACGAAATTTGAATTTCGACTGCGGCAGCAGGATGAGATCGTGGTCCTGCAAGCGGCGCCTGGTGTCGAGCAGGTGCTGGCCGTTCGCAATCGGAATGCCTGGATTGTAGTATTCGTTCATCCGCCACAGCATGTCGTAGCGATACCAGCGGTTCTTCTGTATTCGCAGAATGGAAGACTCGTAGGGGTCGTTTCCGAGGCCGCTGGTCTGGAGCGTCAACTCGTCGAACAACCGCCCTTTGCCGTCTTTCGAGTTGACAGTGAGGCTGCTGCCGAGCAGGCGGATGCCGTTACGAAAATTGACGTCGCTGCGGTATTTCCCCAGGTCGCCCTCGATCGACGAAAAGCGGTAGCCTGTCTCGAAGGAATTGATGACGTTATAGCCGTTGATATCCTGGCCCCGTGCGCCGCCGACCTGCTGGGCCTGGAGCGGGTAGGTTAGAACCGCGAGAAAGGCGAGTTGGAATGTACGCTTCTTCATGGCATCCTCCTCACCTTAAGAACCGCTGATCGCTATTCGATCCGTGTATTCGCACGTGGCAAATCGTGCACTTCTGGTATCGCGGATCGAACATGTTGTGCGATCCCGACTGAGTGGTAATGCCGTCCGCCTGGCGTCCGAAAGACCCCGCGCCGTTGTGGCATTCAAGGCAGACCGCGAATACCGCCGGGCGGCGAAGAAGTTTCGCGTTGGTCGAGCCGTGTGGAATGTGGCAGGTTTCGCAGCCTTCGACGCGCACGGCGGCGTGCTCGAACTGGAATGGACCCCGCTTGTCGGAATGGCATTTCAAGCATGCCTCTTCGTTGCCTGAAGCCTGCTCGACCATTCGCGGACGCATTCCGCTGCGCCAGGTGGCGGCGAACGTTCCGTGCGGATTGTGGCAATCCGAGCACTGCATGAAGCCCTCGTTCAGGCGATGCTTGAACGGCATCGAAAACTGTGCGCGGACACTCGGGTGGCATCCGTAGCAGAGTTCCATCTGCTGTTTGGCGAGGAGAAACTTCAGTACCGGCGACTTGTGGATGGAATGGCAGTTGTTGCATGCCACGTCCGAAAGCGTGTGCTGCGATCGGCGGATGTTGACGCGGCTGAAATCCTTGGCGTGGCAATTCAAGCACGTATCGAGAGCCTGGCGCGGCTCCATCAACGAAAAGGCGCGTGGAATCGTGGTCTTTCCGCCTCCTGCCTCAACGTGGTTCTTTCCCGGTCCATGGCAGCCCTCGCAGCCCGCGAGAGCCGGCGTGCTCGCGGCGGCGATGCTCTTGAAGTGCGGATTCTTGTAGAAAGTCTGCCACTGCGCCGGGTGGCAGGCGCGGCAAACGGTATTTCCAACGTAGCCGCCCCCAAGGTCCTTGACCTGAATGCCGCCTGGAGGCTTGCCCTGTGCGGGTGCGGGTGCGGACTGCGCCCGGGCGGATAGCGAGACGATGAGTAATAGCCAGAGCCCCATTGCTTTATTATCAAACACAACCGTGAAAGCAGGATGTAAAGAATCGGTACAAACTTTGTGCGGGCCGTTTCGCCGCGAGCGGAATATTGCGGCGCTTTTCGAGTTCGACAACACCGGTCTCCCGCCAGCCCGGCTCGCCGCCTCGGTTGGACGTCAGATTTCTCAGGTCTTGACCTTCGTGTCGAGGCTGCTTTCGAAACCAGGGACAGGCGGACCGCTGTATGTCGCGAAGGTAAGTGCGGCGAGAGGGGGTATGCCGGCCCGCTTTCGCGGTCGCCGCTCGATGGGGATCATGCCAATCCACGTCTCGCCTGCATTGGATTGGTTTCCATCACTGCACGGGCGAGTCGAAACCCTTCCCGAACCTCGGCATTCCCGGCCGGACACGCCAGGCGGTACCTCGGCCGCTTCCAGCGCGACTCGAAGTTCTCGACCTGGATCTCCAGGATCGTGATCAACCAGTGCCTGATGCGGCTGAGGAAAGCGCGGAAATCCAGTTTCCTCTATCTGGTTGAGGGAGCCGACGATGGGAACGTCGGTGTGATGGAACTCCCCGACAGACGACCCACTCCCGAAGCGGAACTTGGCGGCAAGGAAATGTCTGGCGTCAAGCCCGACTGTGACGCTGCCTGGCGCGGCTTGGATCACGACCTGACTGTCCGACGTGTTGGACTGAATCTCGCAGTTTCGATTGTGAAGACGCGCCGTGTTAGCGGCAGAGTAAGACCGTACCCGAAGCAGTTCCCTCCCAGGCGTGCTCAAGGATTCTCCGGGATACCGACTGGGGAGCCTCCGCATCTAGCCGGCCAATGGGAGTATCGGACATATCCGTCAGCATTCTCCCTGGCCTGGCGATGCAAAACGTTACCTTGGGATTCGCCACCGCGGCAGTGCGCACCAACCCTTCCGCAGCAGCCTTCATGGCCACATAGTGCGGCCAGGCCGCCGGTGGTTCCTCGACAGCGCTCGAAGAGATTGTCAAGACACATCCGCCGGGCGCGGAGATGACTTCCAGCAGAGCACTGAGAGGCGCTCCGACGAGCGCCAGACCTTTACCGATGTACGCCAGGATGCGGTCATAGCATGCTTCCTCCACTCGCAGCGATGGAATTGCCGGAGCGGCATTGCAGACCAGCAGATCCAGTGCGCCTAGTTCCGCCCTTACGCGGCCCCTTAGCGCGACGCACCAAGTCAGATCGGAGGCGTCGCCGCGCTCCATGATCAAGCGCCCCGGCAGGTTACGGCTCGCCGCAAGTAACTCGTTTGCGTCCTCTTGACTTCGAGAATAGACGCCAATGACGGTGCCGCCTTCAGCGACGAGTTCAAGGGCCATCGCCGCGCCGAGCCCCCTGCTGGCTCCAATAATGATCGCGGACTTTCCCGCGAATCGTCCGGTACCTGCCGCGGGACAAGACGCGACGCCTCGGTGGTGCGCCGGCCTGGAAATCGCCGAAATGTCGCCGCTCGCCCAAATGGCGGACTCCGTACCCAATGTGAACCGCGACTTCACCATCCCAAAGCGACTATCGTAGGAATCGAGAGCGATCTCATAGTCGAACGGCACCTGGGGAGGCGGCCCCAGGATGTTGAGCCGCAGTCCGGAATAGATTGCGCTTTCACCTGGCAATTCCATGCCCGTCAAATAGCTACTGCAAAGGACCGCCATCGGCAGCCCATCACCCCACGCCCGCCGATCTATCCCAAGCGAAGACAACAACTCCTGGTATGCCGCTCGAGCGGGAGCGTAAGCTCCGCGGAACGCGGGCATCCGTTCGAAATCGGTGGTTTTCAATCCACGCGAATCTCGAAGAGGCGCAATTCCATTTTCGGGGAGGCCTACACTTTCCGGATCACCACTTCGGAATCGCAGCCGAGCCCGCATCATGGCTGCGCTGCCGTCCACTATCGTGATCCTCACGCCCTCGAAAGCTTCCGCGTCTACCGTGATCGTGTAGTCCACATCCAAGACCAGAGGGGACTTAAAGTCAATCCGAACATTAGAAGGAGTCTGGTGGTCCGGCATGCGGATCACTCGAAGGCAGGCCAGAAAAGCGAGTATTCCGTGCACAATACAGTCCCCGGACGAAGTTTTCCGGGCGTAATCCTTCGACAGGTGCAAAGGATTGAAATCCAGCGAGGCCTCGCTAAAGCAACGTAGATGTTCTTCACCGAATCGAATTTTCACTGATTTCCCTGCCGCCGCCGTCCGCGGCGCCGAGACGCACCAACGCCAATGCCCTAGGTGGCCTTCCTTGATATGAGCGCGATGAAATCGCCGACGTTACTCAACCCGCGCACTTCGGCTGTCGTCAGCCTGATCTTGAACTCCTTTTCCACGGCGACAATGAGATTGACGTGAGAAAGCGAATCCCAGCCTTCGACATCCGGGGCAGTCATGTCGTCACTAACTTCGAGCGAGGGATCATCGAAGACATCCTGGAAAATCGCGTTAAGCGGCGGTATTACTGTGTCCCTGTTCATGAAGTTCTTTGTTTCTCCGTGATATAAATCGTGGGCGGCCGATAGGCCGTGGGATCGAGATGCCAACGGCTGCCCCCGTCCGTTTCCAAGACCTTCTCGAAACCAAACTGCGCAAAAAAATCTTTTACCATGGCGTTCTTTGCCGTTGGGATGTAGTGACCGGAAATTCTTGAAACGCCCTTCTCGAGGGCAACAGCGACCACGCGCGTCATCAGGTACTGTTCGACGCCTCGCGCGAGCACCCGGCAGCTCATCAGCCAATCGCGAATCTCCATCTCCGCCGCGCTCACATTCAAGATCACGACCGAAATCAGGCCGTGATCGCCGAAACGGTCACTGAGACGTGCATACAGCGGCAGATAGTTCGCCTCGTCCCGCATCATCGTCTCGCACTCCGCTTCGTTATAACGATGCGTAGTCAGGTTGAATTGATTGCTTCGCTGGATTAGCTGCGCGATGCGAGGGACAGCCGCCGGATCGAACCTGGCCACCTCAATCTTCATCTCCAGCGACTGCAAGTACTCATCTATGCTTGTGAAACTTGTCTGAAGTTCCCGCCGGCCCGCCTCCTGCCTGTAGAGTTCGGAGCGTGCGGTATCTTCGAGGGAGAAAGAACTCGTCTCGAAAAGGTTGAGCTCGCAAATTGCGCGCACGTAATCGGCGGGATCCTCCGGCAACTCCGGCACGATTACACCGGGAAGCAACTCGCGGACCAGGTTGCGTTCGAAAGGATTATCATCCAGGAAAACCATGGAGTCGAGCCCGATTTCGAGCGTATCGCGAATGGCGCGAATATTGCCGGCTTTGTTTTCCCAGTTCGCGACAAAAACCGTGATGTCCTCGTATTTCAGAACCATGTCGGGATTTTCCAAAAATGGCTGGATGGCGGTTTCCCGATTGTTCTTGCTGCACACGGCGAGCAGGATGCCGCGCTTCTTAAGCGAAAGAATATACTGCTGGAAATGATAAAATGCTTCGCCGTCCCCGTGCGGACCAATCGCTATGCCCAACGGGCCGTCGTCCCCCACTACCCCGCCCCACAAAGTGTTGTCCAGGTCCAGGATCACGCACTTCACGACCCGTCCCATGGAAGAAAGCACCATTTCCACCAGGCTCTGCGCGAGGTAGGGGAGATGGTCGAGATGGCAGAACGCCTTGGAGAAAGCCCACAGCCGTTCGTCAAACCAGTGCTTGCGGCCGAGGTAGGACGCAATTGCCTCCACGTCGCATACCAGCGCGTTGGAGCGCTGCCTTGCGTAAAGCGCGATACGGGAATTTAGCTCGGCAGTCACCGAGTACAGCGACTGGGGAACCTTCAGATCGTAATTCCCGAATTGGCGCTCGTACGGGAGCGGGTAGTTACATTGGATGACCCGGGCCGAAGAGTGGCGTTGGAGAGCGTCCCAAATCCGCTGCACCCGCTGGCTGGCGGTCTCCAGGAAGTCGTCACCCTTGTGCTCATAGTAACGGCTGCGCAATGCTTGGGTGCAATTCGCCAGAACGATTACACCGGGAAGGAATTCGTACAATCCAGAAGCGGGGTTCAAGGCTTCCAGTTCGATTGCATCGAAGGCTCCCTCGTAGATCTCCGCGTTCACGCAGTTTTCGTGAAAGAGAGTCTTCAGCAGCGGAACGAACTGCTGGGAAGCGGCATCGGAAAGAATCGCCACACGGATGTTTTGATGGGCGCCATCCGGGCGGAGCTTCCTGCTTTCCCGCACCAGACGGCCATAGTCGAGGGATGCTGTTTTCTGTGCGATCAAACGAATGTTCTCTTCTAAGTTTTCGAAATTACTATCCAGCCATTTTCCCCAACTCGTCGATCGTGGCTGTGCTACCTTAAACTACTCTTTCCGATAATGTGAAGTTTCCGGTTCACGCGTCACGGGCGCTAGAACATTGCGTAGACAAACGTAATTCGGTTCACTGGCGTTCCCACCATTAGAAGAATATACACGACGGCTATTACGGTAGTGCAGTAGTACACCGCCCAACGCCCCCAGGGGGGCAGCGCGCTGACAAACTGACCCTGCCGGCCATGCCGTCTCAGGTAGTCCGCTATTTCGGTCACGACGTAGGCGCCCAATCCGAACATAATCGCGCGCCCCTCGGTCTGCTTGAGCTTTGAGAAGTCCGCGGACGGCGTGCCGATACCCATCCCGAGATGGCGCAGGATGTACAAAGCGTCTTGCACGGTCTCTCCCCGGAAGAAGACAAACGCCAGCGCCACAAGGTGGAATGTGATCACCGGCCCAAGCCAGTTCGTCAGGAGCCCGGCGGTGGGGTTGGCTTTGTAATAGCGAGTTCTAAGGCGCGACGTCAGCGCATCTACGGCGAGGTAGACCGCGTGGACCATACCGAATATCGCATAGGTCCACCGGAACCCGTGCCAAAGCCCAATCAGCACCATCGTGACGAACAGGCTGAGGACGAGACCGGCATTGCCAAGATTGCGTACCGCCATGCGCATAGGGGTGAATACGTAGTCCGTGAGCAGCGTGGTCAGTGTGATGTGCCAGCGGCGCCAAAATTCGCTCGGGTTCGGCGCCGAGAAGGGCGCGTTGAAATTTTCCGGCGATTCGATGCCCAGCATCCAGGCGGCTCCGATCGCAATATCCGTCAGGCCGGAAAAGTCCGCGTAAATCTGCAACGGATATGCGTACATGCCAAGAACCAGCGGCGTCCCGGATGCGTGGACATGGCTGTAGACGAAGTTCACCAGGATACTGAGATTGTCCGCTACGAGGAATTTCTTGAAGAGGCCGAGCAGCACGCGTTGGACACCCCACACCACATTCCCCCAACTCGCGGGTTTGCCAATCTGCGGAAGAAAACTGTCGCTGCGCTGGATCGGGCCGGCAACAATTTGGGGAAAGAACGCGACATAAGCGGCGAAGGGGAAAAACGCCTTCTCCGCGGGGACCTTCTGCCAATAGACGTCCAGGACATAACTGATCAGCTTGAAGGTATAGTATGAAATGCCTAGCGGGACCAAGAGAGGCCCCTTCAGCAAGCTTCCCAGAAAAGGTGCGAGCTTGAACACCCCGAGCAGCGCGAGAAGGCCGGATAGCGCTGCCAGCGCCATACCCCGCCGGCCGAGATCCCTTTTGATGGCGTCGATGCCGCGTGCCGCCAGAAAAGCCGCCACCGTGACCGCCAGAAGCAGAAGGGCCGCCTTGGGGCTCCAAGTGCAATAGTATGTGTACGAAGCCAAGGCAATGAGCGCGGCCCGGAAGCGAGCCGGGCAGACACGGCAGACGATAGTCACCGCTATCAGAAAAGCCAGGAAGTTGATTGTCGTAAAATCCATGGTTATCCGTGCATTGCCGGAAGGCCGCTACTTCCGCTGGTCCGGCTTGGAAATAATCTGGAACGGACTGCTGGTAGCCACGAGTCGCCAGCTATTGTGCGCGTATAGACGAAACTCGTATTCTCCGGCAGCGGTCGCCGGTGGAATCGTGAAACTCAAGTCGCCCGATGCGCTGCCTCCGGTCGCGCGGAAGAGAACGCGGCTGCCGTCTTTCCCGCCCTTCGGAAACAGACCGATCCAATCGTCTTTTTCCGGAGAATCCAGGCCCGCCCAGCGCACGTGGATCAGGTACCCCGGCGCTACTTTGGACTCATCCACAGTCAAACGAACCTCCGAGGCGACAACTTTGAAAGGAGCGCTCGTCGCAAGCCGGTTCCATCCGCCCGCGGAATACACCCTGAGTTCATAATCGCCAAGCGTTGCTTTTCGAGGGTACAACCAGATCGAGCGCCCCTTCCGGTTTGCCACCCGTAAATTTAAACTCGAGCCGCGACTGGTCGGGCCCTCCTCGCGGAAAGAGGCCCACCCAGTCATCCTTGCTCGGGTGGCTCAACTTGCTCCAAACCGCGTGCACCCGCACTGACAGTGTTGGAACCTGAATTATGCACGAAAAAGCCTTCGGCGTCGGCTCTTCGTCGGCGCTGCGTGATCCTCGCGTGACCTTTACGATTGGATTGACTCTATCTTTTCTCGCCTCCTCCTGATTCCGTTTCCTCGACCGCCGTCCTCTAA
>SXGS01247004.1_pt1 | contig 55371 bp, 56 predicted proteins | sample 3174681 | NCBI WGS metagenome assembly SXGS01 (sample SAMN11356861, study PRJNA531348) | freshwater metagenome | isolation source: freshwater sample F1-80 | place: China: Fuxian Lake, Yuxi | collected 2017-12-25
AAACTAACAGCAAGCCGCAAAAACGACTTCATAAGACCTCCTTGTCATCATCTAAATCGATCATTGGCCATTCGAATCCAGTCAACCCGATCAATGAACTCTCCCGCTCTCGGGAGTCACGGATCCAGTCCTCGACGCAGTTTCAGAGGAGTCTTCCTCCCCTAAAGCCCCTGCGCGCGAATCCTGATACCTTTCAACAACGCGAGCGAAATCCTCTTTAGCGCCGTGAATACATTCTTCAACGAAGGCATCGGGTGATTCTGAAGCTTCATCAAATTGCGAAAGCTGGTGCATCACGGTTTCGAACTTATCGCGCATGGCGGAGAGTCGTTTGATCACCTCAGCTTCGGTTTTCTCATCTTGAATGGACTGTTCGATACGCTGAAGGTCCATCTCGATGCGGCTGATTCGATCGCGGACCGATTGCCAGAGACGCCCTTGTTCGGAGGAGCCACGGGCGGAACCATCTTTTTTTTCTTTCATAGAGTACCCAGCCATCTTCATCGAACGGTTTGCGGTGTCTTCGACTGCTTTCACTGCTCTTGTCCTCGATTGTCTATTTTCGCAGTTACAGCATTTTCCTACGCTGTTCGCCGCTTCGACTCTCACCGCATCCGTGCGCGTAGTACGGCTTCACCTTAAAAGTCGGTAGCCGCCTCGGCTCTGTCGCATCACCCACGGCATCACCCACGCCCATAGCGCTTCCTTAAGGCGGCGCTAAGCTGACCTTCTTGTAAAGGAAAGAGTGAGACCCTCGCAACCTGCCGAGATGTTCTTGATGGAATCTCCACGGGTGCACGAATTCGTGTGCTGATCTCTAGTGCGATCGACTACAGACAAAATAAGATTTCAAACGTGGTCTTCGCTCACACGTTCCTTAAGGAAGCGAAACTGAGCAATAACCGGAAGATGATCCGATGCCACGCGGGTAAGCGAAGTCCTCGGCACTTCGCAACTCAAATCGGCGACAGGTCCCGACAGATAAATTCGGTCGAGCGCAAAGCGCGGCCAATGCGCTGGGAACGTTGGGACTCGAGGTGATTTAAATTTGAAGGCTCGCTCTAAACGCAAAGCGTTTCCCGAAAAAGGAAACCATTCATTGAAGTCACCGAGAAAGATCACCGGGTCGGCCAAATTTCCTTCGGGCCATACGAGTTGTGCAAGTAAGCGATCGATTTGGAACGACCTCTCCCAATACTTCAAACCGAGGTGTGTGTTGACGAGTCGAAACTCTCCCCAGGCCGCACGAAGTTGAATGGAGATAGCTCCACGAGGTTCAACGCGGCGGTAACTGAGATCATGCTCATCGAACCGAGTGATTTCATATTTGGTCAGAACTGCATTTCCGTACGCGCCATAGTCGCGATCAAGCGTAGGTCCCATCACGGCATGCATGCCGAGATGCCGAGCTAAGTATATGAGCTGATTGGAACCATCCTCCGCTCGCAACGAAGAATCGATCTCTTGTAAGGCAATGACATCTGCATCGATTTCCTGCAGCACTTGAGCTACACGGGCGGGATCGTAGCGCCGATCGACGCCAAAGCAGCGATGAATATTCCAGGAAACGACTTTCATGAACTCCTGCGCGAATGGGGAAATCAGAGGAAGCACGCTTTATTAGAGTGTTCCAAGCCGATCTTACCAGCCCCATCAACGAGACTTATTTAAAATCCTTGAAACTTTCATCACACCTCAGTGAGGCATCACGACGTACCCTAATGATAGCTCTTGCTGCGCGAGAGAACCCCCTGCTGGAGGCCCTGAGTGTCGGATTTGGTTAAAGAGGAAATCTTAGGAGAACAAACGATGGCGGAAAGCCTGAACGGCGCGAATAGCCGTGAGGATGAAGCTATCAGTTCGTCTCTTCAGAGCCTTGAGAACGTTGAAGAGCAACTAAATCTTTTGCTCCAGGACCTTCAATCACTAAGACTTCCGCAGAACGCGATTGCGGATGAGACGATTTCCGATGAGCGATGGGAAAACGCGCTTGAAGGTTTCCGCGTGAAAGCGACGACGATTCGACGGATCCTTGATCGCTTTCATCAATCGGATCTCTCCACTCGACGTTATCTTCGATTCCATTTGGACGAAGAGTTCGCGCAGCTAAAGAGAGCCTACGATACTTTGCGCGAACAATTTACGGAGAAGAACCCGGATACAAATTCGAGAGATCAAGGAGGACGTCCATGGAATGGATAGCAGTCGCCATTATCGGCGGGATCATCGGTACTCTTGTTAGCTTCATCGGCCAAAGCGTGCGCATGCACCAAGCCGTCTCTATCTTGCTCGGTGTAATCGGCGGACTCGCCGGAGGAACACTGGCACGCATCACGGGCTTTTACTCATTCGGCGCGTGGACGTTTTATGCAGCCGGCGCGCTTGTAGCAATTGGATTCCTGGCGGGCGGGCTTCTCGCGCAGACGCTGACAAACAGCGAACGTCGAGTTTAAGATGGCAGACGTCGATCAAAGAAGTAACGATCCTTCCGGAAATGAAAACCCAATGCCGAAAGGTGAGACTTCGGATTCAGGTACGGACCCGAAAAACTGGGAGGCTAACTCGCCTCAGTCTCCGGCTCATGACTCGAGTGAACCAAAGGCAACACAGAAAACGGAAGTTGAGCGCTCGCAGATTGAGACGACTCCGGGAGTCGATTCGATCATAAAAAGATAAAGGTTCTGGGAATTCGAACTTTCACAGGCCAAAAAAAAGCCCCGCTTCCGCGGGGCTTTTTGTTTCTCAATCTTTCACAATGCTGGCGAAGGAACCGTGCCGGTTCCAATATCCCCGACCGGTGTATGGCGATCCATACGGTCGCGATCAGATTGCGTATCGCGCGAAGGCATCACCGGAGTCGTCGGATCGTAGACACCGCTGTCTCTTGAGACAGGTTTATGACCTTTTACAACTTCCATCGGATTCGGGGGCAAGACACCCGGCCAAGGTGCGAGAACCGCGTCCATCAATTCGTAAGACTTCGACATCTCGAGCCAACGCTTCTGATTGAAGGCAATGATGAGGCCGATACCCGAAACGAGCGCGAGGACGAGACCGATCACTAACAGGGTGATCGCCATACTAGTTGCTTCAATTGGAAGCAGCCCTACGATTCCGATGATTACGAGTAATAAGCCAGTAACAAGGATCGCGGAGACAGCGCCGATCCCGAACAAACCCATCAGCGCATAGCGGGCAACATTTACGCCTTGGATGTAGCCTTTCACGGCCTGGATCGAACCGCGACGGATTCGCTCTTTCACCATCTGACCAATCAACGCGCCGAAAGCCGTGTTCATGAATCGTTCAAGCATAAATCAACCTCTCCTGTTTATGTCCTACCGATCCGCGCTCGAATTAGCGCTGGATCTCGCTGTTGCCGCCGCGACCGAGCAAAAAGCCCAGCGCGAACGTGCCCACGGCGATGCCGCCGATGACGGGCCACGGGTTGCTGCGAACGCGAGTGTCTACTTCTGAATACACCTCACGGCCGCGTGCGAGCGCTTCGTTGATCGTCTCTTGGTTCATGAGATTGGAAGACATTCCAGAGAACTGTCCCGAAATCTGGCTGATTGCTTGAGAACTGAAGTCTTTCAAGCGATCCGAAACACCCGCCATGCCGCTAGCACCAGCGAGAGTGCTACGAGATGACATATTGCCGATTGCGGATTGGATGTTGCGGTAATCTTCAGTCACGAATTCCTTTAAGTTCTCGGTTTGCCCTTGGAGAGCGTCATCGAGCGCGCGGAGCGCGTCCTTGATGGAATTTGGGTGATTCTTCCCGTTGGAATTCGAAGCGTCTTGAGCCATGACTTTCCTCCTTAAATCGAGTGCGGAAAATTTCAGACCCGCCCGCCCCTTTATTCGTTCCTCCGGGAACTGATCCTTCCGGATCGTCCCAGACTCACTTTGCAGCGGGCGTCGGTTTTTGAAATGACGACGTCACCAAGTTAGATAAGCCCTTAGTGAGGCTTCAACGGTAAACTAGAGTTGTTGCCATATCTAGATAGGCGCTGCACAACTCACTTGGGTCGAATCATCCCGAAAGCGGACCATTTGAGAGACGTGAAGTCGCTCTCTGTAGCGGTTGTGGAGTGGATTTGAAAGATTCGAAACGCTTCGACGGTTTGTTGAGATGGTTTTCTCACTGCGATTTTTTTGGCGTGCCTCTCCCTTCCCCATGAGTTCTCCTCGAAGGCGATCTAGCGGCTCAAGGTTGACGCAAGCCAATTGTGTTCGGCCCCTGAACCGACGAGGTCATCCACAGGAGGGGTTGTTATGCTTTACTGGGCGTTGGTTTTCTTTATCGTTTCGCTCGTGGCAGGAGTTTTCGGATTCGGCGAAATTGCTTCGGCAACTGCCGGCATCGCGCAGATCCTTTTCTACGTCTTCCTAGTCTTCTTCGTTGTGACATTGATCGCGGGTCTCGCAGGTGGCGGCACACGCCGGCGCCTCCCTTAACCGCATCAACAGATAAGTTATGTGGGGAGAAAAGGATTTTCTAAGCTCACTTCGGCGCCAAGCTGAACGCCTGGCGTATTTAACGACCGCAAGTTTGGAAGTTCGTCCGAACTTAGCTTGTGGCTTCGCAGTCCTTATATTTAGTTTGACGTCAATCCAGTCTTCTCACGCCGATGCGCCTTTCGTTCTCTATGGCAACGATGATCGACGTGAAGTGTTCGAAGAAAAATCATCAATCAAACGCACGCTCGCGCGATCAGTTGCCGCCGTCTTCGCGCCGGGCGTTCTTAAGAAGAATCGCGACGGAAGCTACTCAGCCGATGCCGTGAGCTATCGATCTGAATACAATCTCTGTGAGACGGAGAGGTTTGCAGAACAATCGATCGCGTCTGATTGCAGCGCTTTCCTCATCGCGCCCGATGTTGTTGCGACGGCCTCCCATTGCATCATCGATGAGTGGAACTGCTCTCGGCTTCGTTTCGCTTTCGACTACGGCTACATGAAATTAGGTCAGGATCCCAACCTTCTTCCCGCCGAAAATGTTTACCGCTGCGATCGAATCTTATCGATGAGTGATGCCGACAATTCCAAGCGCGATTTCGCAATCGTGAAACTCGATCGTGAAGTCACCTCACGAGAGCCGCTCAAGCTGAGAACTCAAGGGATGGTCAATGCCGGTGAGGAACTCTTCGTGATCGGACATCCTTCAGGACTCCCGATGAAGATCGCAAGCCGCGCTCGTGTCAGAGAAGTCCTAGCCGATAAGATCTTGGCCAACCTCGATACCTACGCTGGAAACTCGGGTTCGCCCATTTTCAATGCGAAAACATACGAAGTCGAAGGGCTGCTCGTCTCGGGTGAGCAAGACTTCGTCAAAGTCGGAAGCTGCAACATCAGCCGTAGATGTGACGATCATGCTTGTCGCGGTGAGGAAGTCATGCCGATTGGAAAACTTCTTCCACTTTTACCGAATTAAATCGTTGCACCACAATGTCAAATTTTGTTTAGTCCGCCTTCGCCGCATGTCCGGGCGATCAAAGTAATTAATGCGAGCTTCGGCTATGTAGCTCGCTTCACTTGTGTCTTGCGCATTCCACATTTTTTATAACCGGCAGAAAAGAACTTCACCGAGCTCGCGCGTACGGTGACCCTCGAACGCGATCGCACCGAACTTATTTTGGAGGAGGCTTCATTCATGGAGATCATCAACAAGCACGGCAAAGTTCTCTTCGAGGATAAGAACGCGACGAGCGTCCGCGAAGTCCTTGAAGACGCCGTGGAAAAAGGAATCGATCTCTCCGACGCTGACTTGAGCCACCAAGATCTTTCGAACGCTAATCTTGAAAGTGCGAATCTTGTTGGAGCTTGCTTCACGCAAGCGAATCTACAGAGCGCCATTCTCAGCCACGCGAAATTAAATGGTGCGGTTTTTACGAAAGCCGTGCTCAAGGAGGCCCAGCTAAGCGAGGCCACTTTAATTTGGTGCGACTTCGCTGAAGCTGATCTCAACAAAGCGGACCTTTCGGGCTCTCTCCTCCAGGGCGCCAATCTTAAAGGCGCTTCTCTGCAAAAGGCAGATCTCTCCCGAGCGAACCTCTACGGAGCTCATTTGAATGGCTCCAACTTGATGTGGGCGAATCTCTGTGGTGTGGATCTTTCGGGAGCAGATCTCTCGGCTTGTGATCTTTATGGTGCTTTCATGGATATGCAGGCCGTTTTACGCACGAACTTCCGTTCGGTGAACCTGCAAAACACCCTTCTCACAAACACCTTGTTACAGCTCTCCCTACCGGTTTGAGGGACTACCGACAAGATTGAATTTGGCACACGCATCAGGTGGAGCGGCATGATTTTCATTGGCCAGTTTACTCGCGCACGTTAGAGTGCGCGAAAACGCCATGAACTGTCCTTGACCGAGGAGCCGAGCCTTGAAGCCCGCCGCGAATTTTTCTGACTTTCAGCTGTCTCCGCCGCTCTCTGATGTCTTGAAGAAGATCGGATACAAGACGCCTACTCCTGTGCAAGCTCAGGCTATTCCCTTGATCCTCGAAGGCAAAGATGTTTTGGCAACGGCCCAAACCGGTACCGGCAAAACGGCCGCCTTTGTTCTTCCTCTTCTGTCAAAAATCCTCGCTGGCGAAAACAAACGCATCTTGATCGTAGCGCCGACTCGTGAACTTGCCGAGCAAATTGGTCGCGTGCTCGAAGAACTCACCTCTCTAACTCCCAGCGTGAAGGCTTGCGTGATCATTGGCGGTTTAGCTTACCAGAACCAAATCCGCGCTCTCCGTGAAAATCCCGCTTTTGTCATCGGTACTCCGGGCCGCTTGCTCGATCAGATCGAGATGGGACATCTTAAGCTCCAGGAGTTTACGACTCTCGTTATGGACGAAGCTGATCGAATGCTCGACATGGGCTTTGAACCGCAGATGAAAGCCATCGTCGCGCACCTACCGAGTGGGCGGCAGAGCCTTTTGTTTTCGGCGACCTTTCCGAGCGCGATTCAACGTCTGGCGCATTCCTTTTTATCTCAACCCGTGAGAGTTGAGATCGGCGCGACCACCAAACCGGTTGAGGCCATTGTTCAAGACGTCATCTACACGACGGGACCGGAAAAAGACAAAACGTTGATCAAACAGATCGACCGGCTGGCGGGCTCGATCATCGTTTTCACAAGGACGAAGTTTCGGACGGAACACGTCGCGAAACTTTTGAGCGAAGCTGGTCATGAAGTTGTGCGCCTACACGGCGATCGGACTCAAAACCAACGAAGCAAAGCGATTGCGGCATTGAGAGATGAGTCAGCTCGAATCCTTGTCGCGACTGATATTGCGGCTAGAGGCATCGACATCCCGCATATCCAACACGTGATCAACTACGATCTTCCGATCGAAGAAGAAGATTACATTCACCGCATCGGTCGCACGGCTCGCGCGGGCGGCAAAGGCCATTCCCTTTCGCTAGTGATTCCCGAAGAAGTGAAACACTGGGCACGCATCTACAAAATGATTCACGGGCATTACCCCGAAGAAGTTTTAAAGATGCAGAAAGCAAAAAACTCACCTACGCGAACGGGTCAAAGCCAGAAGGAAAAGCCCTCAGCAAAAGGCGCCAAACGCGAGCACGGAAAAAAAGGAAAACACGCAAAAGGACCGGCGACCCAAAAGTGGCTCAAGACCGATAGTTCAAATGCGAAGTCTGCGCGTAAAAACAAAGGCGGCTCGGCGGGCAACGCGAACGAGGAGCGGCCTCTGGATAAGCCCCAAAATCGGGCCGAGCGTAGAAAGAGTCAGTTCAAGAAGAACTCGGCTCCCCGCCGAGGTCGATAGGAATTACCGCGACGGAACGGGCGTATGGGGGAGATAAACCTCAAAGCATGCGCCTTTACCGAGCTCACTGTGAACACAGATCCGTCCCTGATGAAGAGCCGCGATTTGATTCGAAATATACAGTCCGAGCCCTAGTCCGCCGTAGTGCCTCGCGGAAACGGCCCTTTCAAATCGATCAAAGATTCTCTTTTGGTCCATCTGAGAAATTCCGATGCCCTCATCGCGAACACGCAGGACAACCTCTTTCTCTAGCGCTTCGGTTTCAACCGTGATCGGTTTTCCCGCGCCGTACTTGATTGCATTGGTGAGCAGATTGATCACGACTTGCTCTAATCGCGACCCATCCCAGTAACCCCGCAATGACTTGTGCAATTTCGTTTGGATCTCGCAGCCCGCTTTTTTCAGCGAAGGTGCGTATCCCGTGATTACGGTTTCTACGAGCTCGGAGAGATCGATTTCTCCTCGCTGTAGAAGCAAGGCGCCGCTGGAGATGCGAGAGATATCCAAGAGATCATCGATGATGCGGGCTAGACGGAGAACCTGCGCGTTCGAGGTTGAAAGCATCCGCTTCAAGCGTTCCGGATCCGCTTGAAAGAAAGTGCCCTCGTCCATCATTTGAAGAAACGATTGCAACTGAAGAGTGAGCGGCGTGATGGGGGTTTTCAATTCATGCGCCGCAATCGAGATGAATTCGTCGCGAAGTTCGAGAGCTTTTTTCAACCAGTCGTTTTCACGCTCACGCATCTCTTTATCTTTGAGAAGCACGGCTTGGCGCTGAATCTCGAGGTTCTTTTCGTAGAGCTCAACGAAGATCGAAACTTTGGCTTGAAGAATTTCGGTATCGATCGGCTTGAAGATGTAATCAACCGCGCCGGCGCCGTAACCTCGATGCTCTTGCTCACGCGTCCGGTTGATCGCGGTGACGAAGATGATCGGTGTCGCGGTTGAGCGGGGCTCACGACGAATGCGTTCGGCCGTTTCGTATCCGTCCATTCCCGGCATCTGCACGTCGAGCAGGATCACCGCGAAGTCGTGCTCTTTCACTTTTCGGAGTGCTTCGGGTCCAGATAAAGCGCTGATCAGCTCGTAGCCCTGGTAACCAAGAGCCGCTTCGAGCGCGATGAGATTTTCTTCACGATCATCGACCATGAGAACTTTAATTGAACGTGTTGGAACTGTTGAAGCCATGACTTCGAATGGCGCCTTAAGCACAGAATGCTTTAACGGCTTCGAGGAGCTTGTTGAGCTGAATGGGCTTTTCAATAACGGCCGCTGGTTTTACAGCTTTGGCACTTTCGCGATAAGCCGAGCAAATAATCACCGGGACTTGAGATAGATCTGGATGGCTTCGTTGGTAATCCAAGAACTGCCAGCCGTTTACTCCAGGCATCATCATATCGAGGAGAATGACGCTCGGCCGAGGTTGCGTATCGCAGAGGAGGTTGAAGCCTTCTTTGCCGTCCCCAGCCGTAAGAATGCGGTACCCTTGAAGTTCAAGGACGTCCTGCATGACTTCGCGGATGGCCGCGTCGTCATCGATAATCAAGACTGTTTTTGGGGTTTTTCCGCTCTCTACCTGCATCCGTCGAGAAAATTAGAGTCAATCAGTCGACATGTCAAATTGGCTCCTGGACCTCATAGGTTTTTCAATCGGAATTTTACAGGTAATAAACACTTCCGCGCCGATTGTTTAAAATCCTAAACATATAGGGGGCTTTCCTCGTGGCCGCGTGGAGGAGCCCACTCGGCACTGCAAAGACCTTCGGCGGGGAGACGACGGAACTACGCTGCTCGTACCACGCGTGAGTCAGACGAATCGCAACGTCCAGGTCGGAAGAACCGGTCCCCGCCCGCCTTGGCGCGGAGTTCATCGATACGCTAACCTAAAGACGATGTTAAAAATCGAAGAGCCAAAAAACTTCTCTCAGGAATCTGTCCGCGAATTTCAAGACGGCGATTGCATCTTTGCTGAAGGTGACGAAAGCCGCGAGATGTACGTCGTTCTCGAAGGCAGCGTCTCGATCTCAAAGCGGTCTGCAAAAGGGGAAATCGAACTCGCCGTTCTCCGCAAAGGGGAATTCGTAGGCGAAATGTCGTTACTCGAATCGCTCCCGCGAAGTGCGACAGCCAAAGCAAAAGGTAAAACGAAACTTTTGGCGATTCATCCGGGCGGTTTTTTGCTGAAGATTCGCCGCGATCCCACGTTTGCCTTCGAACTCCTGCAAACACTTTCAAAACGTATTCGGGTAACGAACGAAAGCCTTATGAAAGAGCTCGGTCGCAATGGCTCGTCGACTGATTCGTTGAAGGCGATTCTGCAAGGTTCAGAATTCAATTCCGGAAGCGAACAGAAATGATCACGGAGATTCGCAACCGCAAACTCGCCGTCATCTCGGATTTGCACTTGGGCAACCCTTTTTCGAAAGCGAAAGGTCCAACCGTCGAGTTTCTCGCGTGGGCCCAACGCAACGATTACGACGTTGTCATCAATGGCGACGGCTTCGAGATCGCCCAGGTGTCGTTTTCAAAAATTGCTCGCGACGTTCCTGAGGTCTTTCACGCACTGAAAACTTTCACCGGCCGCGGGCGGAACGTCTACTACGTCATTGGGAACCACGACATTGTTCTCGAGCACTTCCTCAACGACTGGGGCGGCTTCAAGATGGCGCCGTTTCTCAACGTTTGGTCGGGAGACCAGCGGATCCGCATCGAGCACGGACATCTCTACGATCCCTTCTTTGTTAAACATCCAGCGCTTTACGAGTTTCTCACTTGGGCCGCGGGCATTCCTTTAGCGCTTCACCCGAGTCTGTATAAACTTTGGATCAAGTTCGAAAAGACGAAGTCCAAACTTCTCTGGAAAAAGCCTGGCGAAGAAGGTGGCATCGTCGGTGAACATCAAGCGTTTCGCGAAGCGGCCGTTGAGCTCTCTCGAAGAGGATTTGACGTCGTCGTCTTCGGACATACTCACCATGCGGGAACAGCCCCGCTCCCCGAAGGAAAGCGCTATTTCAATTGCGGAAGCTGGTTGATGGGAACGCCTTTTGTAGAGATCAACGACGGCAAAGTGGAGTTGCGATTCTGGGACCGCGAAAAACGCCGGCTTGATGCCTCGTTTGCGCAAGAGCTTTCCGCCTCAGATCCGCCGCTTCTCAACGATCGAGTGGGTTGAACTCCCCCGCGAGCCGATTTCAATCCGCAGAGAATCGACGGTTGCGTTTCTTCTCGCCGTGTTCTTTCTTCGCTTTCAAACGTCTTTGTTTAGACCCAAACGTAGGCTTGGTGGCTCTGCGTTTTTTAGGCGGGGCGAGAACCGCCGCAATCATTTCGCGTAGCTTATCCAAGCAATCGGAGGCGTTCTTCCCTTGATCACGATGCCGATCGCTCATGATCACGACTTCACCATCTACGGTTAGTTTCGAGCGGTATCGTGCTAAAAACCGATCACGGACATCTTCTCTCAAGGCTCGCGACGTCGTGGGATTCCATCGCAGAATTGCTTTTGAATTCACCTTGTTCACGTTCTGGCCGCCCGCACCCGAACTACGCGCGTAAGTGAAATGAAGCTCATCCTGCGGAAGCTGAATCATCAGTGGCTGCTCACTTTTTTCTTAAACGCCACCGCGCGGAGGGCCCAACCTTCCCGCTCATAAAATCTTTTGCCGTCTTCATTTTCGATTCCGGTGCAGAGACGCAGACCGCTGAGCCCGAGTCGGCGCGCTTCGCCCTCAGCAAAGCGCAAAAGCTCGGCACCGTGTCCCTGAGACCGGGCTTCGCTGGTCGTGACTAGATCGTCGATGTAGAGATGAGAACCGTGAACAAGATCATGGAGAATTCGGCAGCCCATGACGGCGATAAGTTTCCCGCTGAGTTCGCGTCCCACTAGACGATAGCCATCGGCTGCTTGCGCCAGCACGGTCAATCTCGTGAAGTCGTCGTAATTGACGTGGGGACGAAGCTCTTTCATGACCTCGTAAGCTTGTTCGAGGTCATCGGGGATTTCTAACTGAACGGTGCGAGCCGCTTTCATGCTTCGTCTTCCTCGCCGTTCAGAACTTCTGATTGTGCGCTCGCCAAACTCATGCGACTCAGAAGCTCCACAAGAGCTTGGACAGGCTGACCGTTTCCGCCCGCTTCGGCCCAGGCACCGCTTGCTGAGTCTCTCCACGAGTAAACGTCAAGGTGAGCCCACGGTACGCCTTTCACGAAGGACTCGAGGAAAAGCGCAGCTGAGATCGCTCCCCCGAACCCACCCTCTGAGCAATTGGCCATATCGGCAAACGAGCTTTTCAACATCGAACGATACGGTTGAAAGAGCGGCATACGCCACATGAGATCACCTTTAGCGAGGCTACATTCAGCAAGGAGATTCGCGAGCTCATCATCGTTTGAGAAAAGTCCCGCGACTTCAGCGCCCAAAGCGACTTTGATCGCGCCCGTAAGGGTCGCGATGTTGATGATTGCACTCGGCTGATCTTCGCCCGTTTGCGAGACCGCTACGTCAATCGCATCGGCGAGTACCAAGCGTCCTTCGGCATCGGTATTTGTGATTTCAACCGTGGTTCCGCTACGAGCCATGATCACGTCGCCAGGGCGGAAGGCTCCCGCACCAACGGCGTTTTCCGCAAGCGCAAGATAGATGTCGAGGGGTAGCGGAAGCTCCGTTCGTTCTGCCCACTTCGCGAGCCCAAGTGCGGCGGCCGAGCCACCCATATCTTTCTTCATCCAACGCATACCGGCCGACGGCTTGATGTCGAGACCGCCAGAATCGAAAGTGATCCCTTTGCCAACGATCGCGATCGGCTTTCGGTGAGTTTGCTTCGCCGGCCGGTAGCGCAAGTGAACGAGGCGCGGCTGTGCATCGGCGGCTTGTCCTACGGCGAGGAGCAAATTCATTCGCTCCTCAACGAGGCGATCGCCTTCCCAGACTTCAACGCTCACGGTGTCACTCTCCGCAAACAGCGCTTCGACACTGTTTGCGTAAGTTTCAGGATTCAGATCTCCACCCGGCAAGTTCACGTAGTGCCGCGCGATATTCATGGCGAGGCCTACCTCACCGGCGGCGCGAACTTCTCTTTCGGTCAACGCTTCGCTCGATTCTTTGATCAAGAGTTCAGGGAGTTTGCGGCGCGGTTTTCCGGGCAGACCACGGTTCTCTTGGAAGGAGTAGCAAGCTAACTCCATCCCGATCAGGATGCCGCGCTCTTCTTCTAACGTAAGACCGTGGGTTTCGAGGATCAACTTTTCTGGTTTATAGGCTCCAAGCTGACCAACGATGGCGCCACCGAGGTCGCGAAAACGCGCGTAACGACTTTTTTCCAACGTGGAAGCCGCTGACAACGAAATGCGGCGTTCATCTTGCGGTCCGCGCAGAACCCAAACAGGCCCTTGTGCACCTTGGAACATCATGCTTTCGGCTTCGCTCTCGAGAAGCATCTGCATTTGCCACTTGTTCAAGTGGATCGAGAGCGCGCTCTTGAAAGTCTTTGCCATCTTGTTGTCGAGTGCGCGCTTCGCGAACGCGAAGATGAATGCGCGTCGACCCGAGCGAACATCACCGCCCTTGGCGCGGCGACTTGCTCCCACCCAAGTTCTCAATGGAAGACCCATCGCGGTGACGGGACCGGTGGATCCTTTAGCTACCTCCCGCGCTCGAGGCTCGGCTGCCTTTTTGGTTGTGGCTTTTGCGCTCCTCTTGAGCGTTGCGGTTTTCGTTGTGGTAGCTTTCGTTGCCGCTTTTAACGTCGTTGCTTTTGCCATGGTGTCGACTCTCCTGGAGAAACTGTAGCTCGGCTCAAAATTCGTCCCGTTGATTGGCAGCAGCCGATAGAGCTTGAGGCCGGATGAACGGGCAAAACACGAGGCTAGCCGAGGGTTTGTGACCTGTCACTTCGAAGTAGATGGAGAATTCGCGTCTGATTGCCCTCGGATCGAGCGACTTCGCAAAGCCTCAAACTCGTGAGGCGTCGGGTGGCTCATGAATCGACACCGAACTACGACATCCTGCGAAAATCTGTAGGTGGCCCTCATTCGCGGAGACGGATCAAAGGTTGCACGGGGGTCAACCTGCATGCTACCGCAAAAAGACCACATCAACGCTCAAGGAGAAAGACTGGTGAAAAAGCCGCGCGCGCTCTCATTTCTAACGACGGTAATTCTCGTGAACGTTGCCTTCGTCGTGACCCCTTTTGCGTTACCGTTTCAAGGCACGGTGGCTGAAGCTCGAACGAAAAAGAAAAAACGTGTCGTGCGTCCCCGTCCTGATCAGCTCATGAATGCGAGCTTCTGGACGAAGTACAAAAAGCCCGCTCCCATTTCGGTCGATCTTCCTGAAAAGCACATGCCGGAAGGTCAGCGGGAAATTCTTTTAGCGCTGGATGAGGGCAAAGGCCTTGATTTCGTCGAAATCAAGGGTGCCGAAGTTGTCCGGTTGCTACCGGATGATAACGAAGGGCGCCGTCATCAAAAATGGATTTTTGAGATTGCGGGCGGTCACCGGATCACCGCGATTTACAACACGAGCTTTTCGGAAGCTGTCCCGCTGGAGATAGGCGACATTGTCAATGTTGGTGGCCAATACATCTTCGATAAGAACGGTGGCGTCATTCATTGGCTTCACGTAGACCCGAAAAAAAATCGTCCTGACGGTTACGTTGAACTCAACGGCAAACGTTACGGCGAATTCAATCCTGAGTTCTCGGAAGAATAACGTTTCTAGGAGCGCTTCTCACTCAGCCTTAAGAGCGTAAACACAGGCGCGGCGATCTTTGATCACGCCCTGATGTTCGTGAAGATCAGCCTTCGTAAATCCCACCGTTATATGTGGATAGAACTTTGCCGGATCAAAAAGGTTCCGGCTTCCTCCCCGTTTTTCGTAGGTCTCCGCAATCTGCGCGCGGATCTCGCGAAGACGTGTTGAATCCACGACGATGAAATAGGTGTTTTCTTCCCTACCTGCGAGGGATGCCGAGCCCTTTCCTAAACAAATCGGTACGATGTCAGACGCCTGGATTTCTTTTGCTTGTGCGATTTTATTGAGATCATCGATTGAGAGCCGACTTTTTAAAACATCAAACTCTGGAGGCGTGATAACGGTGATGTGGGCTTCGCCTCTCGTGATGAGCACTTTACCCTCGCGGGTTTGAAGCTCATCGTGAAGTTTGCGAACTGGCTCATAAGGAGTTGTGAGGGAGAGATAATTCGGGTGTCGTTCGAATTGCTCTCTGTCGGCGGAGAAGGCCGCCTGAGAAATCGTGATCTCACGGGGGCTTCGCGTTTTCGATGGAAGACTCTGACAGCTGACAAGGCTTAACGCTACCGCGAGCGTAAGGATGGCTTGGGTACCGCTCACTGTACGATCCCCATCCACGCTTTTAAGTAAGTGCCTTGCGGAAATTCGGGACGCTGCGGATGATCGGGGCTATGTCCACCGCGCGCCAGCCAACGGATTTCGCCGTCGAACGAAGTGGAAACGCGAGCGAGCATGGAACGGAAGTCTTCTTCCGTAAAGAGACCGGAGCAGGAGCAGCTGACGTAAAGGCCTTGGCTTGCGACTTTGCGAATCGCTTCGCGATTCATTTTGAAATACGCTTGTCCACCGGTCGGCAGATCTTTCTTCTTTTTGATGAAAGCTGGGGGATCGCAGATCACGATGTCGAAAGATCTTTTCTCAAGCCGAGTGATGGCTTCGAGAACGTCCATCTTCTCGAGGCGCGCAACGCCTCCATGTGTTTCGACGTTACGGCCCGCTAGCTCGAGCGCTTTTCCCGAAGCGTCGACGCAAGTTACCTCGGCGCGGCTTCCGCTTGCGCGCGCAAGGTGCGAAAGCTGCGCGCCCCACTGACCGATGTAGCAACAAAGATCAAGCACGCGGATCTCGCGCTTTGTCTTGGCAATTTCGCGCGCCATCCGCGAGACAATTTGAATGTTGAAACGTTGATCGAGGAAGAAACCTGTTTTTTGCCCGCCGATAAGATCTGCCGCAAACGTCAGCGGCTCAAGATCCGGAAGTCCGGGCTGAACGAGAAGCGAAGCATTTTCGGCGACGAAGTCCGCGGCGCTGCGAATGATGCGCTTGGGTTCTACGGCGATGTTCTCCATCGCGCGCGATTTTGAATCGTTCGCGAGCACGATCGACGTGCGATCCCAGCTTGGAGATTGAGCATCGGTGTGCTCTTCCTTCGTTAAGCGTTCGAGCGCATCGAAAACGAGCGGAAGTTGCTGATCCATTCCGGCGGTCGAACTCTGCACGACGAAGACTTGTGCATCACCTATTAAGCGATAGCGGTCAATGACGAGGCCTGGGAGGGCATCGCCTTCCGCAAAGCACAAACGGTGACTCTGCGCCGAGACGCCGGCGATTTGTCTGAGCTTCGATGCGCGACGCAAGCGATCGGTGAAGAAGTCGACGTCGATCCGTTCTTTTTCGCGCGTCGTGAGAGTGCGGAAGGAGATGAGCGAATTCGGATGCCCATAGCCCCGAGCGAGAAACACACCTTGATGATCGCGCAGGTCAACGAGTGCACCGGGCGGAAGCAGTTTTGGACTTTGAGAAAGTTCATTTGAAAAAACCCAGGGATGTCCGAATCGGAACTTTTTCTCGGACCCTTTTTTAAGCATCCATGTGTGGGCTGGAAGACCGGCGTAACTGGAGTTCTGGTGCATTGAATTTCCCTGCATTGATGCCTTTCATGTGCCCGAGTGGCCTATCGAGGTCAAGCGCCCCAACGGCCCTTGTGAAGGAACTCAAATGCGATTAGCGGCAATTGGGTCAAGATTGGAGCGGGAGCCGTCAATTTCCGTTCACAGGTCGCAAATGATCTCACGCGAAATGAGGGAAATCGATGAATCTGGCGGCGGCGAAAAAGTTTCGAACGTTTGATAGCTTCGGGAGGTTTGAATCATGAAATTCCATCGCACGTACTCGCAGATTCGATTGGCTTTAGCGGCCGTCGCGGTCGCGGTTTTGGCGCCGACGGCAGCATTTGCGGCTAACTTCTTTGTGCAAGACACCATCGTCGACGACGGCATTGATGCCGAGGCGGCTCGCGTCGCGACCAATCTTGTAAAGAACGCGGTTGCGGCGCGGGCTGCTGATCAACTCGTGGCGGATGAATACCGCGCGAGCTACGTACTTCAGCCTCGCCTCATGCGCTTGGGCGACAGCTGGATTCTGACGGTGGAAAAAGTCCGCGGTCAGGAGACCTTGTTCGCGGCGCAAACGAAGGTGCGCCGAATCGACCAACTTGATCAGGCCGCGCGCAGCGCAACGGCTGCCGCGATTGATGAGCCTTCGCTTCAAGAAGGGCCTCGCAATTTAGCGGGCATTCAAGCGGACCCGGCGATCCCTTACCGCGTAGCGCCTTCGACGCGCGACCGGATCATCGTTGTTGATCCGTCGGGCTCGGTGTCGGGTACGACGACGGATTTGGAATCGGCGCGCAGTAGCGGCGAGATCCGTTCCGATCGCGCGGCGGACCTGTGGCCTGCTGAACGCAAAGTTAGCTACTGGACGATCGGGATTGGGCCGTTTCTCTCGCGCCGCCTTGAGAGCGATAGCGTGATGTATAACTTCGCGCTCGGACACACTTGGGACATCAACCCGCGTGCTTCCGTGAAGGCGATTGGAGAGGCGAACTTCTCGTCAAGCGGCGACGGCGCTCGCTTCTTTAACTTGGCGGCGGGTGCGAACTATTTCTTCCCGACTCGTGACGTGGATACGTCACCGTACGTGACGGCGGATATTGGTTACGGATTCGCAACCAATGTGAGCCGCGATGAAGCTGAAGGCTTCAGCTTCGGGACCGGCGTGGGCTTCCAATTCTTCCGCACGACCGAAACGACGCTCGACCTCCTTCTCCGCTACGCCGTTATCTTCGATAACGTGAATGGCGAGGGGAACCCGGGGGTGGCGGGGTTGCGGATGGCCGTGAACTTCTAGAACTGGTCCACCTTTGTGCTTACGTCGGCGGGAGTTTGCAAGGGATGGCGATAGAAGATTGGCCAGATCCTTGCTTTTCCCACCGGCGTGCGTCCCGAATGCCCGTATCGCCATATTCATCCTCATACCGCGTCCGGCAATCGGAAGATCGTCCGACTTGGAAGTTACCGCCGTAAGTCCGATGGTCGTCGCGTGAAACGCTTTCGATGCAACGAATGCGGCAAGGGCTTTTCGCACGCAACTCGAAGCGCCTGCTACAAACAAAACAAAAGACATTTAAACGATCGGTTTCGCAAACTATTCGCATCGGGAATTTCTCAGCGCCGACTCGCGCGATTGTTTTCGGTCAGTCGCACGACGGTCGTGCGTAAGCACCTATTCCTCGCGAGTCAGTCTCGCGGAAAGGTACAACGTACTGAAACGACCGAACCCGTTTTTGAGATTGTTGAGTTTGATGATCTCGAAACCTTCGAACACACAAAGTTCAAACCTCTGTCAGTCTTTTTGGCCGTCGAGTATAAGACTCGCAGGGTCATCGATCTGGAAGTTGCGCGAATGCCAGCGAAGGGCAAACTCTCCGCAAGGGCTTTGAAAAAGTATGGTCCTCGAGAGGATGAGCGACCGGCTGCGCGACGTCGGTTATTCGAACGAATTCAATCGCGTGTTAGTTCTGTCGCGATTTTTAAATCCGATATGAATCCACACTACCCGCTCGATCTTAAGCGCGCGTTCCCGCACGCAGAACACCGACGCTTCAAAGGACGTCGTGGATGCATCGTGGGTCAGGGTGAACTGAAGCGCGGAGGCTTCGATCCACTCTTTTCGTTCAATCATACAGCGGCGATGTTCCGGGCAAACGTGAACCGCCTATTCCGAAGAACTTGGAACACGACCAAACGTCCAGATCGCTTGGCCGATCACTTGATGATCTACGCGCACTATCACAATTCGACTTTGATCTGATTTCGATAAGTTACCTAAAAGCGAATTTTTTTTCGTCCGGACTGCTTTTATCGATAGGGCTGTTTCGTTACCGACTTAATTGGGTTCGAGTCCCGCCTACCCTGTCGATTCCTCTCCAGTCGTAACCATCAAGGTGGGCCAGTTCTAGGTGGTTAGGAGAGAGCCTCCACCCACCCCACCCAAAGTCCTAACCGCACAATCGAGACTCCCGCCCCTGCGGTCATTCTTGGCACAATGGAAGATGAGACCCACTCAATCTGCTTTTGCTTCCATTTCCTTATCCATAGGCGGTCGGCGTCCATGACGAAATTTTCTTTGAGTTTGCTTCCCGTTGTCTCGCTCGCGGTTTCTGGCGTTCTACTTACGCCCGCAGCTCCAGCAAGCGCCACTGTGTATCGCCTTAATCCGATCGTGAAGGATATGCGATTAGCCCTCCCGATGGAGTTCGAGAAAGCCATGGAAAATGACTTCCTCGGTCTCGATCAGGAGTCCGATGCCGCAAAAGCCAAAGTCGCCGCGCAGACGGAAGAATACCTCAATTACCGCCGCGGCCGCATGAGCACCGCCCAAGCTAACGCTTGGCTCGAGAAGTGCGCAAAGTCCGAAGCCCAAGAAGACAACTACTTCTGCCGCTACGAAGTCTCCAAAAGCCAAGGCCGAGCTCACGCCTCCAAAGCCCTTGCGCGATCCGCCTCCGAGCGCCGCCGAATCCTTTCCGATCTGCGCGACTCGCGCTTCGAAAAAGTCTCCGGCAAAAATCACATGGACGTGGTCGGCGCCGTAAGCCTCCTCGAACAAGGAGGCCATTTGAACGAAGTCGCCGAAAAAGTCGCAAACATGAAAGCGTGCGTTCCGACTTCCGTTTCGACAGCCCTTGGCTACAAGCTTGAAGAACGCTTCCCCGCTACCGAAACAGTTGATCTCTCAAGCCGCCTCTATCGAAAATCAATCGAATGCGGAAAAGACGCCGCAGCCGCCCAAGCCAGCTTCCGACTTGGACTCATTGAGATCTGGCACAAACGCTGCGACGAAATTCCGGAGCTCATGGCCAAAGTAGAAGCCACGGCGGAAGCAAGTCAGTTCCATCCCCGCGCCAAATTTTGGCGCTATTACTGCGCAACCGTGAACGGCGATGCTTCGGGCAAAGAAGTCGCGAAAGCAACTTTGATGAAGGACCATCCGATGAGCTTCCAGACATTGGCAGCCACCGGAGAAGACGATGACTCAATGGCGCGCATTCTCAGTGCAGAACCACCCCGCGTATCCGTGCGATCGGTCATCCGTCCAGATCTCAATGGCCTGTTGCGAGCCACTGAAGGCTTGATCCGCGCTGGCGCAACACCGTTCGCCGCGGACCTCGTCGATCGAAATCTCCGCGAAGTGAAGACGTTCGAGCCTGAAGTTCGCCTTTACGTAGCCGTGATGCTGAATCGGATTGGGTTTGCGCTTCCGAAATTCAAGATCATGTCGGATCTCTTCCAAGATTCGCCACGCATGGTAAGTGCGGCGACCCTCCGTTTATTCTTTCCACTTTGGTACTACGAAATGGTTCGCGCAAAGCAAGAGAAGGTAGACCCCCTGCTCATCCTCTCTCTCATTCGCCAAGAGAGCGCCTTCAACAAAGCCGCCCGTTCAATCGCCGGTGCGCGCGGCCTCATGCAAGTCATGCCCGCTACCGCGCGTACGGTCGCGAGCGTTCGGACACAGAAGCTCTTGGATCCTGAAACAAACATCGGGATCGGCACGAAGTACTTTTTAAAGCGGCTCGAGCAATACGACGGAGACGTCGAACTCACTCTCGCCGCCTACAATGCGGGTTTCATGAGAGTCGATCAGTGGAAGAAGCGCTATCCTACCGACAACAAACTCCTCTTCCTCGACTTCATCCCTTTCAAAGAAACGCGTGATTATGTTTCATCGATTTTGCGCAACTACTATTGGTACGTGAAATTATATTCGGCGGATGCATCGCTTGCCCAAGCAAACGACGGTGCGAAGATTCAGAACACAAGCGCCAAAGCGCTCGCCATCATCAGCGCCAATGCGGGTGCCGCCGCGATGCCTGCGATCGTGCCTCTCGAAACTCCGACGGGCGCAGCCGTCGAAGCTGCAGGCGCCACGACGATGAACGAAGAAAAAAGCGAAGCACCCGTTTCCGAAAAGTCGATCGAGAAGTAAGAGTGGGAAAGTTCGTTGAGTGGAGAAACTCCACTCAACGCGAAGCGGGAGAGCGATCTAAAACTTGTCGAGCTTCTCCCCGAGCTACCGAACACCAGTCGACTTTCTTCTTCGTCCCGCCGTGATACTCGTAAGCTAAGCCGTTTCGCAAAAGTATCGCCTTCAAATCCGTATTATCGACTTGAACGTCCGCCAAGATGCGGAAGTACTTATCGCGATCGATTTTCAAGAGATCGATTCTTTTGGCGTTCTTCAATTTGCTCTCGACTAAATTCCGCGCGATTCGCGCACTTTGTTTTTCGCACTCATCCTTTGTTTTCACTTCGGGCGTGTCGAGCCCGTTGACACGAACGGAAATTTTCTCACCCAAAAGCGGATGCACGTTTGGAACGTTGAACGTGATCGTGTCGCCGTCATAATTTTGAAGATACTTCACACAGCGAAGCGTGTGAGCGTCGTGCTCGCAACCCTTTTCGACGCCCGCCACCGCTTGCTGCGAACCACCAGAGGTCTCATGGCGGGTGCACGAGACGCTGCCAAGGCTAGCCACGATGAAGCAAGCGACACTCGCAACGAGGACCGATGTTCTCTTTCTCATTTGCATACTAAGGCTCATTCGCATATTAGGCCTCTCCTCTGCGGTTGAAGTGCTCTGCATGCGCGGTTTATGGACGAAGGTCCGCACCGTTAGCTTCTGAATTGTACACATGCCTTCGTAAAAACAAAGATGGGAAAACTCACCGAGAAGCTGAAAAATTGACTTTCGAGTCTTTCCGCCGGAACCTCGATAGAGCATTTTCATCACCGATTTTCAGAGGAAGTCAGCATGCGTTTTGACCTCGTTTCCTTCTCGCGCGTCGCATCGATCTGCGCCCTTTTTGCGACATTCGCTTCGACACCCGTCGATGCCCGCGAAACGAACGGTAAGGTGCGCGTTCCTCAAGGCTCTCGCTTTTCGGCGCAAGCTACCGAAGAAAAAATTCTTGTTGAGCGAGCTCCCGCTTCAGAAATTGAGCTTGCACCGCCGTCGGCTTCGCCTGCACCCGAAACCAAAGCCGAGACAAAGCCGGCAGCTAAAGCAGAGAAGCCAGCAGAGAAACAGACCGAAGCACCCAAAAAAGCCGCAAAAGCAGATTCGAAACCGCTTGATCCATTCTCGCAGGACATTCGCAAACATTGCGAACGACACTTTCCTGGACAGATTCAAGCAGAAGTTCGTACCGCGTGCGCCTCGGCAGCACCTGAGTACGCAAAACTCGGAAAGAGTTTGATCCAAACTCGCTGCCGCCTCAACTACGGCGAAGAACCCCGTTTGGTGATGGCTTGTCTTGTTGGCTCCTCCGTTGCGGACGACGTCCTAGCTGGTCGCGAAGATTTCAAACGTAAGCTCCAACTCTGTGCCGAGAACTATCCCGTGCACAATGAGATCGACGCGTTTCTTCAAGAGTCTTGTCTGACCGGCATCCACATTTCAGACCTCATGAAAACGGACGGCAAAGAGAAGTTCGAAGCGTGCGCGCAAATCACACCGGAGCGTTCGTTCATCGGTCCTTGCGCGGTGGGCTTGAGCTTAGCGAAAGAATCTTCAGGTGCAGTAAGTCCTGCCCAACAGAACAAAGCTTGCGAGCAGTACTTCAACTTAAAACAATTCCACAAAGGTTACCGCGCTTGCTTGAATGCGCGTAGCTTGGCTCCCGAACTCCCGACGAAGTACGCTGACGCTTTAAAAGGTTGCTCTAACATCATGGGCGACGCGAACAATGACACCGAACGCGCGGCATGCCTCGTGGGTTTAAGCATCTACCGACATCTGCAAAAAAACCAAGACGTCGCCGGTCGCTTCCAAAAGTGCGGCGAAAACAAGGTCACTTACCAAGATCGCGACGTCCTCGCATGTTTGACAGCGGCAAGTCTTCTTGATTTTACGGATAGAGGCGGAGCCGAGTCCGGCTGCCGCGAAGTCTTCAAAGAAGCACGCAGCCGCGTACGTGGTGACTGCGTCAACTCCTTAAGCCTCTTTAACTGAGTTTAGAATCGTTAGCGTCGCAGTTGCGAAAGCGCAGCTGCGGCAGCTGAACTCAATGCCGAGTTCTCGGATTTCGCCGCTCTCTCAAGGTCAGCGATTATGGATGCCCGAGACGGATGCTCAGGATTCTTTTTTAGCCAGGGTACGAGCATCCTCACCGCAACCAGTTGCGGATAAGCGAGACTGACTTCTCCGCCTTGATCCCCTTCTCCGGCATGAATTCCTTCGTGAGCCTCACCCGATTCCTGAGGAGGCTTTGAACAGTCACCAAGACTCAAGCAAGGCGCTTCATCAAGAACTGCGCTTATGAAAGCGACGTCGTCATTTGTCGCCATTTCCCGGCCGATCAAGAAGACCGTAAGGCCACGCGCATTCCGTCTTTCCCGAGGAAAGGATTCGTACCGGGTGCGGAGTTGAGCTTTCGTTTCTGGCGCTAAATTTTTTAAAGTCGTATCGAGACGAGGGTCGTTGTCGTTCTTTGTGCGAATGATTTCGTCAAACGCGCGAACTTGAACAGATGGACTTACGTTTAAGGCTTCCGGCGAACGATCGTCATTCACCTGATCCGGCGATGCTGCAACATTTGCGGTTTGATTCGAGTCGCCACTGATCGAATCGCCAACACTTGGCTGTTGAATTTCCTGTCCATCTCCAGTCACTGATTTAGTTCCAGAGGACACCTTATCGTCATGGACTGTTGTTGTTGATCCATTGTTCGCGGACAACGCCCAGATCATACCGGCGAGGACCACGACGCCCCCGCCAATCACGATTTTCCACCAAGATTTTTTAGAGTAGAGCATTCAGGTCTTTTTCGATCTGATCCCGTGCGGAACGATTCGTAACGCGATTCATTTGATCGTTCCCGTAGAGGGCCGCGTCCATTTTCACTTTTTCAGAGCAAGATTCGCATTGCGTTTCAATGTTCTTGAGCATGACGACAGTCGAACCATACGCACCCACCGCGTGATCATCGCAACCGTCTTCGCCCGCAAGCGGCATGCCTGTCCAAATGCTCTTGATGTCGTTTCCATTTGAATCTTTGAACGGGACCGGACAAACTGCGTGCATCCAGAAGCCACTCTGACGTTCCGTATGTCGAGCCTCGTGGAAAACAACCATCAAACGCGCGATTTGCGGATGATCGAATTGAGTGAAGTTTTTGGTCAGAACCATCTGCGTCGCATCGACGAAAGGACTCACGTAGGCTACGGCACCTCCGCTCATTGATCCGTCAAATGCCACGCTCTTAACGCGCGAATCAAAATAGGAATAGTAATTTGCGCCCGTCATTTCGCCGAAAACTTGGCGATGGAGAGCCGAAGCTTTTGCACCTTGAACCGTCTTGATAAACTCAAGATCGTTCACAAGTTGCTCGCGTGTTTTCGCGGGAACAGACGGATCAAAATTAACGCTTGTTGAAACCTGCGCGCTTGCCGCACTCGCGGCGAGAACCGCCGTAAAAAGAAAAGTCGCAACGCGTGCGACTGTAGGTACCTTCGTTGAATTTAAAACTTGAGAACGTCCTTCAAATCTCATCATTCTCCCCCTCCGGCATCTTGCCCCGAGCAAAGTTCTAGCGCGGGTAAAACCGGAGAGTCTAAAGAAAATCGAATTCCTTCGGAATCAACGCTCTGTCCTCTAGGCTCTAGCTTATCGATCCTATAAGAACGCGTGCAGGTCGTGCGGGTTTCCGCTCTCCCTGCGCGCGTCGTCCGCTTTCGCGGCCCTTCATCTACCGAACACGGTCACTCAATTTAATGTTTGAGTTCGATGTGCTGAGCACCCGTTTTGTCGTCGAGCGGTTTGCCCGTGATGGCCGCCTTCGCCATGCCGATCAAATGAACGATTGAGCTAGAGGGCGAATCCCAAATCTCGGCGCTGTCGACATCGACGCGAATCAAGCTGATTTCGGGATCTTCAAGGCCTTCCGGAAACCAGGCTTTCAGCGCAGGATTCCATAACTCCGCCATTTTGTTTTTATCGTGAACCATGTAGCCGCGACCTGCGACGGAAACATAGTGATGCTTATCAGGATTCGCATACGCAACGTTGACGTGCTGATCCTTCTCGATCGAATTCACTTTGCCCGAATCTCCGCGCGTGAAGAACCAGAGCTCGCCATCGAACTCTGCGTCTTGCGTTGCCATCGGGCGGCTCCGCATAACGCCGTCTGGATCTGCCGTCGTGAGCATCGCGAACTTGATATCTTTGATCATCGATCCGAGCTTCGCGATCTTCTCTTCGCGTGTCTTTGGTTCTACTTGGGAAGTTGCCATGGAATTTCTCTCCTTTTTGTTCCTCTTCAAGCCATTCGGGTCAAATCTTTCGAGCGCACCGATTTTTCCGCTAGCTATTTTCCTCGAGAGGGTTGGTTCGGCTCAAGCGAACCTTCGGCATTTGGTCAAAGCTTGACGTGCGTTCCATGGTTTTTCCAAGCGATGTGCACAATGAACCACACTTCCGAGCCGGCGAAGTTTACACATTCTCGAACCTTGCTTGGCTAGGCGAATGGTGCTGTGATCGGCCTCCGACGGCACGGGTTAGCTCCGATGCGAAACTACTCGGCTCCAGAGTCCTCAAGTGCTTGGAGGCAAATGGAATTGGCAGAACCTCGATCGGGAAACTGGGAAACTCCAGACACGCACTCGATCGAAGCAAGAGGATCGCGGATGCAGCGCTTTACGGATCGACTTCGCGAACGAAGTGAACGATCGAAGTGGCCCTTGCTCCTAGTTCTCGCCTTTGTGCAATTTGCGCACGTCCTCGATTTCGTCATCGTGATGCCTCTGGGCCCCCAACTCATGCGCGTCTTCGATATCGGAACAGCCTCGTTCGGTTTATTAGTCTCCGTCTACAACTTGTCGGCGGCAGCTGCAGGACTCGTTGGAGTTTTTTTCCTGGATCGTTTCGATCGCAAGAAAGCGCTCCTCTTTGTCTTTGCGGGATTCATCCTCGGAACCCTGGGTTGCTCACTCGCGGCTGACGAAAAATCACTTCTAGCCACTCGCGTGATTACGGGCGCCTTCGGTGGACTCATCCAAGCACTCCTGTTTGCCATCATCGGCGACTGCTTCGATGAAGGAAAACGCGGAGCCGCAACCGGCACCGTCATGTCGGCATTTTCGCTAGCATCCATCGTGGGCGTACCGATCGCGCTTTCGCTGGCCGATCGGTATGATTGGAGAACGCCGTTCCTCATGCTGACGCTCATTTCCATCGCAACGTGGATCTGGGCGGCCCGCGTTCTCCCCACAATGCGCTCGCATTTACGTGAACTTCCCGTAGTCGAGCGTTTGCCGTTATTATCTTCGCTCAAGAATAACCTCGCCTCGACATTCCAGCTTTTCCGCGAGGAGAACACGCTCACGGCTTGCCTACTCATCATCTGTTTGATGTTTGCGGGTTTCACCGTCATCCCGTTCATGAGTGCGTACCTTGTTGCAAACGTCGGCTTACGCGAAGCGGATCTGGCAACGGTCTTTCTTGCGGGAGGAGCCGCAACTCTCATCACATCTCGCTGGACGGGAAAGATCGCCGATCGATTCGGCAAAGAGCGTGTATTTACTTGGCTTGCGGCACTTTCGATGATTCCTGTTTTTCTGCTCACGCATTTACCGAAAGTTCCGATCCTCGTGGCGATCGGGATCGCCACCCTCTTTACGATCCTGATTTCGGCTAGGGCGATCCCGGCGCTAGCGATGATTACTTCGAGCATCGAAGGTTCACGCCGTGGAGCTTTCCTAAGTTTAACTTCAAGCGTTCAGCAATCCGCGAGCGGCGTCGCTTCATTTCTAGCAGGCTCGTTTTTAATTTTGGGCCCCCAAGGTGAGATCCGACGCTACGATCTCGCCGGGAATTTTGCCGTGTTTGCTACTTTGCTTGCGATCATCGCTGCCCGTCGCTTGCGACGACCCGCTGTCTTAAAATGAGACACCTGCTCAGCGGGTTTCCGCCTATCGCTCTAGCGCTAGGGGTAAGGCCTTAGAATTCCTCATCATTCCAATGGCACATTCCTTGGACCTCTCAGCCTCTAAGGCGGTGTCCATTGGTGACTCGTATCGCGCGCCCGTTCATGTACGCTCTGCGCGCATTAAACATTTTATCTTTAGTTGCGGGTCTCATCGGCTCTCCGGTGAGCCATGCCGTGGAGATTAAGCTCAACCGCTCCTTGCGGATGAGTATGGTTTCCAATGAAAACGGTAAGGCTGAGTCTGCCGTTGGGCTGCTCAAGGCCGGCAGTATCGTGGATGTTCCGGATGCTTTTCGCGTTAAGAATGCCAAAGGCGAAACGGATGCGGAACTCACGCTCAACAATTGGCTAAAGACGGCAGGTCAAATCGGCTACAAACAAGAAAAACGAGCCGGTGGGGTCGTGATGAAAAACGACACGCACATCGATTATTTTTATCCCATCAAAGTTGTTCGTGCTGCCGAAGGTTCAAATTTGCCGACTTACAAAGGTAAGTCGTACTTCATGGCGCTTCGGATGTTGCGCCAAACTCCTAGCGGACTCATGGTAACCGAAGACGCTCCACTCGAAGATTTAGAAGCCAGCCCGGTGACCCTGCGGGAAATCGAAGGACGCGCGTGTGCCGAGGGTCGGTGCGGAAACGCTCGCCCCGGCGCGATTACTGAGCTCGTCAATGACCTCAAGCCGGCCCTCGTTGCGGCCGAGCAAAAACGTGGGCTCACGGCTCGCCGAACATCATTGGATTTCGAGAAGCTTCGCGAAAAGTTCCGCAACTCCTGTGGTTTCAGCCTCGACTCTTACGTACCGCTCGTGAAAAAGCGTGCTGCGAGCGCAGGAATTCCGGCTGACATTCTCCTCTCCATCATGGTGCAAGAATCCTCTGGCCGCTGCTGGGCGCGGAACGTGAATGGCGATTCAAGTCGCGATTCCGGCCTCTTCGGCGCAAACTCGAACACGGCCCGCATGCGCCACTGTACGAATGCTGAGATCGAGATCATGCGAAACTCCCGCGTTGCGGATTTGGACCGTGGCCCACGTTGCATCGAAAATCCCGCGATTAACCTCGATCAAGCTGTGAAAACTCTGCTCGACAAAGCAGATGCCCTGACCAGTGACCTCCGCATCGGACGAACCCGACTCAAAGGCTTTGAAGACGATCGGCTGCGCGATTCGAAAGGCCAGCTCACGCGCGACGGATGGCGCCTCGCGGTTTCCGCATACAACGGTGGTGAGCGGTGGGTGCTTCAGGCAAAGAGCGACTTGGAGTCCTTCAATCGGCGACGCGGAACTCGATTGGATCCCTACAAATGGGAAGATCTTCGCCTCTTCTACCTGAGAAGTTCGCTCGATGGGTCCCAGCAAGAAGACCATTTTGGTAGCGCGCGAGAAGGCCGTTGGACCCGGAACTCAATTCTGAATCTTGCTTACACCGAAAACGTGGTTCCGCGTCGCCGCTCGTCTCCTCGTGAGGCCATGACAATCGCCGAGCACTGGCGCGGCTACGGAACCAAACTTTAAAACTCGTTGGCGGAACCGTAAGCAACGCGATACTTTCATTTGCGCATGTCCGCCACGGTTTGCCTCCTTATTTCAGGTCTCTGCTTTGCGCTTGTTCACTCAAGCGTTAAATTTCTTCCGCACATTCCGGCGCACGAGCTTGTGTTCCTGCGTGCCGTGGTTTCAACGATCTTAAGTCTCGGTGCACTTCGAGCAGCGAACCTCTCGCCTTGGGGAAAAAACAAGCCGATGCTAATCGCGCGAGGTCTTGCGGGAACCGCAGCGCTTCTCCTGTACTTCTACACTCTCCAGCATATGCCGCTCGCGAGCGCAGTTACGATTCAATACTTGCATCCGATACTGACGGTGATCTTAGCGGGACTCCTGTTGAGAGAATCACCGACTTGGCTTCAATGGGTGTTTTTCACGATCTCATTTGCCGGAGTTCTTCTCGTACGAGGATTTGATCCTCGGGTGAGCGGCATCGACGTCATGATCGGAGTTCTCTCCGCTTTCTGTTCTTCTTGCGCTTACACCCTAATCCGGATGCTACGCCACGAAGATCACGCGCTTGTCGTGGTCTTTTATTTACCGTTCGTGAGTCTTATTGTAATCGGCCCGTTTACATTAACCCATTGGGTGACTCCCCACGGTTGGGACTGGCTCGTTATTTTGTTCATCGGAGTTTTCACGCAGATTGCCCAGTATTTCATGACCAAAGCCTACCAAGCGGACACGGCAGCAAATATCTCGAACCTGAATTATCTCGGAATCGTTTACGCCCTGATGATTGGACTGATCTTCTTTGGCGAATCCGTCGAAGCGCTTGCTTTAGTTGGAATGGGTTTGATTGCGTTCAGCACCATTTTGAGTACCCGCTTTCGCAAAGCTCACACTTAATGCCTCGATTTGTCACCGCTTGCGCGAATCGTCCCTAGCGGCTCGCGCAAACGCGAAATTCCGCACTGGTTTCGCATATAACGGAGCTTATCGATGATGCGATGGCATGTGCCTTGAACTCTCAATCTCGGTTGAGATTCAAGTCCCATTTGCTTTGGAGCTAAGATGAAAAACCTCTTTGATCATCGAAAGATCGCGCAGATCATCTGCGTTTACCTCTTTGCTTTAATCGCGGCTGTAGCTTGTGGCGACAGCTTCTCGCCTCGTAAGGACATGAAGCCGCCCGTGGGTCAAAAAACTGAAACGTCTTCTCCCCAGGAACTTCCGGCAAACGCGTTTAAGCCTAACCTCGTTTCGGCAAAACGTTCGAGCGAATCGCTGAGCGGTCCGGTCTTAATCGAATTTGCTTTCAGCGACAAAGAGCAACAGTTAGCCCTTTCGGTTGAACACTCGTCGCAACAACTGCAAGCTTCCAATTCCACGAACGTGGGGACAGTCAAATACACGGTCATCAGCTTCTGTGAAACAGATAGCTGCGATTCCGTAGCGGCTCTCATCGAAAAACACGATGAGAGCGTTGAGCCCGCAAAAGTAGAACAAAGTGCTTTCGTTCTTGTCGGAATGAGTGTTGAGGGCGACCAAAGCGTTGAAGACGCAAGTCAACTAACCGTTGAGCAATCGAAGCATGCGACCACTTTTGACGATGCTCAAAAGGCCTTGCAAGCGCTCCGAAAGAAAACAGAGAAAAATTAAAGTCGCGTCGTCGTGAGATCTTTTGAAAAGGCCCTTCCTGCCGGACGCTAGAAGGGCTTTTTCGTTTTGAACCTCAAACCTTGAAACGCTCAACGGCTGACATCAGCTCACGAAGAGTTCCGGGCTCATCAAAAGCGTGCCCGCCATCGGGAACGATCTTGAACTCGGCCTCTGGCCACGCAGCGTGAAGATCGAACGCATTCTTAATCGGGCAAACCACGTCGTAGCGCCCGTGAACAATCACCGTCGGGATGTGACGGATCTTTGCAACATTCTCGATGAGATAATTGTCAGTCTTAAAGAAAGCTTTGTTCACGAAGTAATGGCATTCGATTCGCGCCAGCGAAACGGCCATATGGTCCGAAGTGAATTTTAAATAAGTCGATTCATCCGGCACGAGATGAACGGTCGCGCCTTCCCATCCGCTCCAAGCTTTTGCCGCATCCAAACGAGTGTTTTCGTCTTCGCTTGTGAGCCGCTTGTAGAACGCGTTCACTAAATCATGGCGCTCCGCCTGCGGAATCGGCTCGAGATACTTCTCCCATACATCGGGAAAGATCCAGTGAGCACCTCGCTGATAAAACCATTCGATCTCTGATTCACGACAGAGAAAAATTCCGCGTAGAACCAAGTGACTAACGGAATCAGGGTGAGTTTCGGCATACGCAAGTGCAAGTGTACTTCCCCACGAACCGCCGAAGACGAGCCACTTCTCGACACCGAGGTGTTTTCGAAGTTTCTCGATATCGCTGACGAGATCCCAAGTCGTGTTGTCACGAAGCTCGGCGTGTGGGCGACTTTTTCCTGCACCTCGTTGATCCATCAAAATAATGCGAAAATGTTTGGGATCAAAGATGCGCCGGTGTTTAGGGCCGAAGCCCGCGCCGGGCCCTCCATGGAGAAAAAGCACCGGTTGTCCTTTGGGATTTCCGCATTCTTCTACGTAGAGTTCGTGAAGGTCAGAAACTCGAAAGTGAAACGATTGATTAGGCTCGATCTCGGGAAAAAGCGCTGGCCCTTCTAGCTGGATGCAAGGCGCACTCACTTGTCGAGTGCTGCCCGGACGCTTTTCGGTTGAGCGATCTTTCGTTGAGTGCTCGGACATCTTCCCTCCTCGGCGATGATTTGGCTCGTGGTGGGGAATGATAAAAACCTAAGAGAGAAAGGGCTACTCCAAAAGCTCTGGCTTGATCCTTTTGTTCGGTGCAGCACCGAGCTCCCGGAGAAGTTCAATCTTGCGGAAGACGTTTCCTGGCCCATCGCGAAGCTTGCGGCGTGCTTCTTCATACTGATTCAAACCTGATTCGAAGACTCGCCCGATTTTTTCAAAATCATCGTGAAAGCCCACGAACTTGTCGTAGAGCTTCGCCGCTTCCTGCGCGATTTCTTGAGCGTTGCGATTTTGATGCTCCAGGCGCCAAATACTTGCGACAGTTTTTAAAGAAGTAAAGAGTGTGGTCGACGTCACGATCGCAACTCCCTTCTTCCAGGCGCGCGTGGCGAGATCAGGATCGTGTCGCATCGCCATGAGGTACGCGGGTTCAATCGGGGTGAATAGAAAAACGAATTCAGGTGTCTTGAGGCCCTTAAGCTTCGGGTAATGTTTTTCAGCGAGATCTTCGACGTGATTCAGAAGCGACTCTACGTGCGCCTTGAGATGGCGCTCACGCTCAAGAGGGTCTTGCGAACTGCAATGGAGCTCATAGGCTTTCAAGCTGACCTTTGAATCTATTATGATTTGCTTGTCGTCAGGCAAATTGACGAGAACATCAGGGCGATACCGATCTCCTTCTTCGCTATCGAGCGATGTCTGTGTCGAATATTCGATGCCGTTGCGGAGCCCGGAAGACTCGAGGATGTTCTCGAGCACGAGCTCGCCCCAATCTCCTTGGAATTTAGAGTCGCCCTTTAAAGCCTGGGTGAGATTGTTCGTTTCAAATGCCATCTTTTCGTTAAGCTGAATAAGCCGTTCAACTTCAGCTTTCAAAACGTGACGTTCACGGCCTTCGGTTTGGTAGGTGTCATCGACTTTTTTCTCGAAGTCTTTGAGCCGTTCTTTAAGCGGAACGAGAAGCCGCTCAAGACCTTTCTCGCTCGATTCCTGAAATTGCCGCGTTTCTCGCTCGATTACACGAGTCGCTAGATTTTCAAATTCGGCTCGCGCGGCGGCGCGCAGAGTCTCCTCTTGATTCGCACGATCGGTTAATCGCGCTTCGAGAAATTTTACTTGAGCATGCGCCTCGCTCAATCCCTGCATTGCACTGATGAGTCGATAGACGACAAAGGCTAAAACAATAAACAGTAGAAAGGCCACCGCAGATACTAGGCTAAGCGCCATCGAAGCGACTCCCAGGTTGAGTTCTGAGCTTTATTCGGAGCGATTCTAGCAAATTACCACTGCGGGCGTTGGTGTCGCAAGAGAGCGTCCATCTCGCCGCTCTCCTGCCGAAGTTTACTTCTTCTTTTTCTTAGGAGCCGAAGTTGCGGCTGGCGCAGTCGATGAACCACGGAAGAAACGATCGAGACTGAAGCGGCCACCACCGATGATCATGAACGCAAAAGCGATCGAGAGATAGAGAAGCGAGAGCTCTTTGTTTTGAAAAGGATCGGCTGCGTGCGCAACGAAGGCCGCTACGCACATGGTGGAAAGGATGCCGAACGACGAGAGTCGCGTGAGAAAACCAAATGCGAGTCCGAGCCCGCCCAGGAATTCGGCGCTGGACGCCAGCCACGCAAAAACTTCGGGGGCGGGTAAACCCATCTCACCAACCCCGCTCACAAATTTTTCGCTCGGTGGAAATTTGCCTTTCCCATGCGCAAGTGACATGGCAAGGCCCGCGAATACGCGCGGAACTAACAGAGCCAACTCGGCGGTCGATGAAGGAAACGGGAGCGATCCAAAAAGTAGGCGCTTGATCATTCGTACATCCTTTGAAGCTTGGAACTTAGATTCCACTAGATGCGCAAAGCCGAATCAAGCGAGCAAGATAAAAATACCGATCCCGATTGCCACCACCGCTATGATCTTTGCTTTCGTGAGCGGCTCTTTGAAGACCATGAGACCAAGACCTAAGGCGGCAATCAAACCAAATGAGCGCTTGAGCGCGTCGAAGTGACCAACCGGAACCTCTCGAATTGACCAAAGCTGCGTAAACAGCGCTAGGGCCGCGAATCCCACGGCGGTGGCCAGCCAGACGCCATTGCTCAAAGCCCCTTTGAGATCGAGAGGCTGGCGCCGGACTTTCAAGACTGAAGCAAGAACGGCCGCACTCGCGATGCTCTGAATGAAAGCGTGTTGAGAGGAAGGAAGCGACTCTAAGCATATTTTGTCGAAGACTGGCGTAACCGCGAAGAGAAAGGCGACGACCGCCATGAGCGCTAGGCCCTTCACCACGCGAGATCGTTCCTCAACCGAAGGGTGTGCACGGCTGGAAGCGCGGCCTAAGAAAAATGTACTCGCCACGATGATCACGATTCCGAGGGCCTGACGAGCACTCGTCTTTTCACCGAGTAGCAAGAACCCACCAAGGGTAGAAAAAACGGGAGTCAAAGACAAAACCGGTACGGCGAGACTAAGTGGAGCTAAGCGAACAGCCTGAATGAACCAAATATTCCCGAGCAAATTGAGAGTCAGGCTCGCGAGAGCGGGCCACCAATAAGATGAGGACGGATGGGTCCAAGGTTCAATCAGCGCAACGCCTGCGAAAAGAGGGGCTTGTAAAAGCATGAGCCAAACGACTGCAGCAGCTGGCGAGACGCTCGATGAAAGTCGCTTGCGACTCATATCGAACAGCGACCACGAGAGACTCGAAACAAAGATCACTAACAAAACGAACGCGGACAACTCAACTCCCCCGTGAGCGCGAAAAACTTCGGTGCCAATCTATGTGCACACGGAAATTGTCCGCCCTCACGAAGGGATTTGGCAAGCTCGTCGAGAGCCTTTGAAACTTTCAAATCTCGACCGACGTGCTTTAGACGAAATTTTTTAGCGGTCTTCCGGAGACTGACGGTGACCATCCGAAACTTGATCACGCGCGCCTTCAGCTGGATCATCCGTTGAAGTGTAGCGTTCCGACGGGCGCTGATGATCACGTCCTTGATCGGGCCCGAGATTTTCCGCAACGTCACTGCGATTCGTATCGTTTGAAATCTCGTTTGCCTCTCTTTCAGAGACATCGACACCAGGTTTTCCCGCACTCATCTCACGATTTGCACGATTCATCATCCGCTCAATTCTTGCTCCACTCGGGTGAGCTTCAGGATTGATTTCAGAATTTTGAGCATTCGGTTCAGAACGTGTAGCCATGACTACCCCCATTTGGTTTTCCGAGCCTGAGAATTCCAAAACGCGGACGAAAATGAATGAGTGACGTGTGAAGTTCATTTCAGGATTTTTGCAGATGTGCTTCTCTCCGACCGTGTCTGTCGGCCTCAACAATCAGTTCATGTCGCGACGACTCGCGACAAGTCGGCCCAAATTCACTTCATCTAGACAATTTCGACAACGAGTGGAAAAGCGCTCTTAGATCTCATGAATGAAGATAGTTGTGCGAGTTCAACCCGCGCAGGCATGTGAAGGAAGACGACGTGAGATCTTTGTTCCTGCTTTTCATGACCGCAGTCATTATCGGATCCAGTGTCGGGAACGTTGGCTGCACGTCAACGCCGACGGCAGTTGGTAACAACGAACTTGCTCCTGTCTCTCCCTCCGCACCAGAAACGGCCGCAAATCTCGAGGCCGCGGCGAACCGCATTCGCGAAATCAAACCGACGACCTACGCTGTGCCAGACGCTACAGATCGCAAGGGTCGCGTCGACGTACGCAACCTCGGAGTTCAGCAACTGCGAACTAAAGAGCGAGGCGGCACCTTACCAGCCATCCACATCGAGATGACCGTCGCGAACAATCGCGGCGATTTAGGTTGGAACATCGATGCCCGCCTTCAACAACTCGTTCTCGATGATGGCAAAAAACTACGGCCCGCATTTGTTTCAGTATCAAGAAGTGGTCAGCAAACTCGACGCGCGACAAACCTTCCGTTCATCCCCATCCTCCAAAACGAGACTAAACAAATTCATCTCTTTTATCCGCTACCCGAAGATCGCAGAAGCCCAGGGTCAATCCAGGCTTTCGCCTTTGACTGGCAGTTGATCAGCGGCAATCAGCTTGTTAGTCGCATCACTGATTTCGGCAGCCTCGGATTGACAAGCGAACAAGTCGATATCGGCAGCGTGAGACCTCCTGAAGGTTTTTCGCGTGAGAGCGAAAGTGGCTCCACGCTCGGTCCGGACTCAGACCCTTCAACTCCATCACCACCGATCGGTATTCAAACAGATTGGTGGCAGGATCCTTTTGCTGATCTTCCTTTTCCCTGGCGAGATGTGGTGCGCTGATGAGTGTGAAGATGACGAAATCAGCAACTAGACCAAAGTCTGTTTACCCTAGGAAAACCCATTCTGTTTGTTTGCGAATGAATTGGATCGAGTGTGACTTTTTTCAAACGCGACCTTGCAATTCTCAACGAACACTCGACATCACTCCACATGGAAGTGTGCTGCTTCTGCAACACTTCTCGGGCACTCGTGACAAGAAGCTGACGCATTGCCGGGCTTCGCAAAAAAATTTCATCGCCGCGCACGAAAGCCTCTTGCCAATCTATCAAAGAACAAATGATGCTCAACACATAGAACAACATCAATGGTTGGCGACGGCATGGTTGCTGTCGTCCGTCATGAAGGAGTAACAGTAATGGCTTTGTTCAACAAAGTTACAGTTGCAGCACTCGGCGCTACCGTAGCTGCTTCTTCGGCAATGGCACAAACGGACTGGAAAGATCGTTTCACACTCGGTGGTGAAATCCGCGTTCGTGAGCAACGCGAGGTCAACGGTCAAAACGCCGGCTTAACTGGCACGACTGACAATTGGCGAACACGCCTCCGCACGCGTTTGTCGGTTTCCGCTAAGGTTAACGACATGCTGACTGCAAACATCCGCATGGCAACAAACGTGGGTATTGGCTCTAACGGAACACACAATGTAGACTTCACTCAATGGGGCAGCAACAAACCCTTCGATCTCAACCTGGGTTACCTCGATTACAAGCCGATGGCGGGAATCAACCTCCACTTCGGTAAAAACCCCAACATCTTCTGGACTCCCGGAAAAACTCCGATGGTTTGGAACGCAGACCAAACTTTCGAAGGTTTGAACGCAAAGTGGATGGGCGACTTCGGCAGCATGAAGCCCTGGGTCGGTTTGAGCTACGCGCAAATGTGGGAACGAGTTAACAACGCAGGTAATGTTGCTGCAGACGCATCCAACGGCGCTGACGTTGCGATGTTCGGCGCTCAAGCTGGTTTGAAGTGGGCTGCTGATCCTGTAGACGTGACTTTCGGCGTTGGTAGCTACAACTACAACAACATCAAAGGTCTGCTGACTTCGACAGTAGGAACTTCTACACTCGGCAACTCTGCTGAAGGCACCGCACCAAACACGACTTTCCGTTACGACTATAAACTTCTCAATGCAGGCCTCGAAGTTGGTTACAACCTCGGCTTCGCTCCTTTGACTGCATTCTTTGATTACGTAACTAACTCTGACACGAGCGAAGGCAACAACGGCATGCTCGCTGGTTTCCGCCTCGGACAGTTGAAAGACCAAGGTTCGTGGACAGTTATGTACAACTACCGCGACGTGGCTCGCGACGCCGTCTTTGCACGCGTGTCGGATACGACGTTCCTCGCTGGTACGTCGGACGTTCGTGGTCACGAAATGCAAGTTGGCTACCAAGCTTGGCAGAGCGCGGCTCTTGGCCTGACTTACAGCTCGGGTAACCGTAACATCTCGGCTGCTAACTACACTTACGAAGCTTACTACCTCGATCTCGTTGCTGCGTTCTAATCGCAACGACGTTTGAAATTTCGGTTTCAGAAAAACGGGAGCGGCGACGCTCCCGTTTTTTATTTCCAAATCGCGAAGTCAATGGCGAGGCGGATCCTGATCCAGCGGATGCAAACGCTTCCCTTCCTCCGCCCCGACTCCCGCAGATATTTTCGAAGTCAGCCATTGCCGATATACTTCAGCTTCGATCGCTTTTCCACCCCAACGAGCCCGATCAAACATCGTGAGCGCCAACGTTAAGGCGTGATGTTGCCCGGCTCGGTCGCGCTCTTTTTCAAATTGAGAGTAGTGACTTTCTAAGAACTCAACGCCGGCTCGCGCCGCTGCTTCATCTTTGAAGCCCAGCTTCTCGCTGAAAATCTTCGAGTAAATATTCATCGGGTGAGCTGAGTGAGTATAAAGATCAAAATACCCGGACAACAATCCTGACTCCTGCAGAACAGACGCTACGTAACTCGTGCGAGAGTCGGTTAAGTCGGCGAGTTCTTCGATCTCGGTTACTCCATTCACGTAGAGCGCGACAATTTGCGCCTTCTTCGTTCGCGGCGTTTTCTCATCCAGATTTCCATCGTTAGCTGAACGTTCCATAGTGGCCCTCCTGCGCTGATGATCCTAACGGAGTTCCTACGATCACGGAGTAAGCCAACAGCGATTTAGTTCGAATCTTCTCAACCGTTACAACGCGACTCCATGCCCCTAATCACAAATAAATTTAGATTGGCCACATGGCTCATAAAGCGCGCGTCGTGATCATCGAAAAAGATCGAATCGCCTTCATCAAACGGCAAAGGATTGATCGAACTTATTTCGTGTTCCCAGGCGGGACACTCGAAGCCGGTGAAACTTTGGAACAAGCCGCGATTCGGGAGGCCCGCGAAGAGACTGGCCTAGAGGTCGAACTGCAATCTTTGATTGCCCGGGTTCTCTACAAAGGTAACTGGCACGCCTTCTTCGTAGCTCGACCGATCGGAGGAACTTGGGGAGACTGTCATGGTCCGGAGTTTACCGAAGAACGTCGTCGAACCAGCGGAACCTACGAGCCTGTTTGGCTTTGTCGAAAGGAAATGGGCACGGTCAGCATTCACCCCGATGTGATGAAAGATGTTGCACTCAAGGGAATCCGGCATGGTTGGCCGGGCCAAATCCTTGAATTCATCGCGAACTGACAGAGCCCAGGAAGCCAAATACCGACCTCACACGTCGATCTTGATTTCAGGTCGAGCCTGGTTCCCCTTCTCGAGTTCTTTGATGGTCTTTTCTGCGTCGGACGTGATTTTGTCGAGTTCCAGGACTGTCGACGCCATCTGCGGGAGCGCATTAACTCGGAACTGCGAGAGATCCGTGAGCGCCTGATTGATATCCGCGAACGCCGATTTGAGTGAGTTCATATCGATTTGCGCCGAAGCCGCCTGCTTTTGGATTTGAACGCCTTGGGTTTTGAGACGCGCCGATGTGTTCGCAATCAAATCCGAAGTCGTCTTGTTCACCGATTCAATTTTATCGAGAACAATTTTTTGATTCGCGAGGGCCATCGCAACCGTAGCTGCAACTTGCAGTGCGTTTACGGTTACGTTGAGAGCCCGGTCCACACCCCGCGCGAGCTCTTTGTTATTTCGCACGATCAGTTCCGTCGCAAGAATGCCCTGTTGATTGACCGCAAGCTGCTGTTGAAGATCGATGATTCGCTGGCGGAGCGGGAACATGAGTTCTTCTGCGATGAACTTATGCTTCGGATCTGTCGGTGCAATCTCTCGATCGAGTTTGTATTGAAGCTTTTGATCGATCAGCTGACCGAGCTTAATGGCTTTCTCGAGTCGCACGGTCATCTCACGCATGCGTTTTTGATCTTCACCGAGGGTGATATTGTCACGAAGGAGTTGATCCTTACCTTGCTCAAGCGAACGCACGACAGAGGCGATCACGGTCTGCGCGCTTTCAAACTTTGTGAAGTAGCGCTTCAGAGGCGAGCCGATCCCCGGTAACGCTCCAAGAGCGCGCGAAAACCAACCTGGTTCAAAATCGAATTTTGCGGGGTCAAGCTCCTCGACCTTCATCTTCAGGTCAATCAAGGCATTCGCAACGTCGCCTCCGTCTTCGGCTCGGCCGGAGAGTTTTTTCACGGGCTGTTGCAAGAGACTCATTTGCCGACCCGCCTCTTTTTGAACTTCAGCTCCCATGGTTTCGACGGCGGTTTTGCCCTCTTCGCCCGCCGTTGGCGCTTGCGGATCTAAACTCGCAAGAAGGTTTGCGAAGTGATCAGCTTTCGCGTCGAGATCTTGATCCTGACCTGGGCGGATTTCGATCGCCTGCGGTTTTGTCAGCTGAAGGTCTTTTACGATTTCCGTAGGGGTCGCTACCTTCAACGCAGTTCCGGGCGCCGTGTTTGCCGTGTCAGCCATGAGCAGATCCTTTCTCGTTATTCTTTGCCATTACTCAATATGAGGTCGCCGCGCCTGGAAAAATTTTAGCGCGGCTTTGAATACTTACTCACTCGCTTTGCGAGTTCTTCGAGGTCTTTCACTGATTGATCGAGGTCTCGCGACGCTTGGCCGCGTCCCGTGTCGATCTCGTTCAGCGCCGAGGTAATGCGCTGGAGTTCCAAAAGTGCTTTTTCATTTGCCTGCAATCGATCGATGAGATCTGAAAGTGTCTTCTCCCGAACGGCGAGCTGATCTTTCACGATTGCAAGTTCACGCCTTTCCTTCTCCGGTAAATCGTTGCGGTCCGCAAGACTCTGAACGCGCTTTAAGAGATGCCTTGAATCGATCGATGTGAGGTTTTGAAAAAGACCCACGACACTCTGCAGACTATCCATCACGCCGAGAAAAACTTGTTCACCCGCTCCGAGGTAGCGGTCGTAAGTGATCTCACCGCGATCAAACTTTTGGTCAAGACTCGAGCGGAAGTTTTTGTATCTCTTTAGGGCCTGATCGTACTGAGTTTGCGCGCGAGTCACGTTCTCTTCGTCGAGATTTTCGAGAAACTGACTTTTCGAAAGAGCGCGCCGAATACCTTTATGCACGTCCGTTTCAAAACTTTGCGCCTGCGCCAGCTGCGCCGCCTCGATGGATTCGCGATTTTTTAAGTAGAGGATCCACCCTGGAACAGCGAGAAAGAAAAATCCGAAAGCAAGAACCCATGCAAACGGCGATCCCGTGAAAAGCGCCCCAACAACGATGATCGAACCAGTCACAAAAGGAATTTTGAAGTCGCCGTCTTTCACGATCTTCGAAACAGGTAAGCCTGACGCGCGAGTTTGCGGCAAACGGCTTTTTCCTGAATCTGCTGCATTCCCTTGTTTGTTCTGCGGAAGGTCGGCCATTGTTTACCTGGTTCTCAATTCAATCTTCGCTGAGGAAGCGATCTTCGAAACCCACTGCTTAGAAGATCAGATTTTTGGAGCCTCACCACAAGCGTTTCCTGTGAGTCTTTCGCAAATTAGCTCGGAAATCCACCTTCGAGAAGCCATCCTGAACGAAGGATGATCAATCTGCGCGGATTGTAGGCAATTTGTTTAATGCGTTTTCGCAAGAGCTAACTTTCGCGTCGCACAAACCGCTAGCCATGCGGCCTATTTCCTATTTACGCTTGAGTCGAAACGATAAACGAGCCTGGAAGGGAATGGTGTTGCATGGGTCTTTTCAGCTTCTTCAAAAAACAGTTTCTCGATGTTTTGGAGTGGACCGAAGACTCAAACGGAGTTCTCGCCTTCCGGTTCCCCATGCAGGATCGCGAAATTCAGAATGGCGCTCAACTGACCGTTCGGGACACGCAAGTGGCCCTTTTCGTTAACGAAGGCGAAATTGCCGATCTTTTTGAGCCAGGTCGCCACCAGCTGAACACCGGAAACTTGCCGATGCTCACGAATCTGAAGAACTGGGACAAGTTCTTCGAATCCCCGTTCAAATCGGATGTGTACTTTTTCTCAACGAGAGAACAGCTAGACCAACGTTGGGGAACGACAACACCGATCACCGTGCGCGATAAAGAGTTCGGACCTATCCGCCTACGTGCGCACGGAACGTATTCGTTTCGCATCAAAAACCCACGCGTGTTTTTCAAGAAGGTCAGCGGAACAAGAGACCTTGTGACGGTTGAGGATCTCCAAGGTCAGCTCCGTGCCACGGTCCTGACGTCGCTTGCGACATTCTTCGGTTCGGGTCAGGTCGCTTTCCTTGACATGGCCGCAAACCAGACAAAGTTCTCTGAGACTTTGAAAGAAGCGCTTGATCCTGCCTTCAATGAATATGGGCTCGCGCTCGCTTCATTCTATGTCCAAAGCATTTCGCTTCCGGATGAGCTTCAAGCTCATCTCGATAAGGTGGCCGGAATGCGCATGGTGGGCGATCTTCGCAAATACGCTCAGTTCCAAACAGCCGACAGTCTCACCGCGGCGGCTACGAACCCCGGCGGAGCTGCTGGCGCAGGCGCAAGTTTAGGCGCTGGCCTCGCGATGGGCCAAGCGATGGCGAATGCGCTTTCGGGTCCAGGCTCCGGCTTTGGGGATAATTCAGGAACTCCGTCCGAAGATCCGCTCACGACGATCAGCAAGCTCCACGATTTGATGACGAAGGGTGTGATTTCGCAGACTGAGTTCGAGGCAAAGAAAGCAGAGCTTCTCAAGAAGATCACATGAAACTTCTTTGCCCAGCTTGCGGCGGCGAAGTCGCGTTCAAATCGAAGTGGTCCGTGTTCGGAGTTTGCCCTTACTGCGCCTCGATGCTTGTGCGTAGGGACCTGGACGTGGAAAACTTGGGCAAACAAAGCGCGATGCCCGCTGACTTTAGCCCTTTGCAACTAGGTACACGGGGCCGTATTGAGTCCGCTTCTTTTGAACTCGTTGGCCGACTGAAAATTGGTTGGGTCGACGGAAACTGGAACGAGTGGTATGCCGCTTTCGACGATGGACGCGATGGTTGGATCTCAGATGCCGAAGGACTTTTTACTCTCTCGTTTCAAAAACGAGACGTCTCGAGGACTCCGGGAGTTTCCGACTTCAAAGCCGGCGACCAGATCACGTTGTTGGGGAAAACTTTCGAAGTGAGCGACATTAAACAAGTCACTTGTCTTGCAACGGAAGGTGAACTCCCGTTTGCAAGCCGTGCCGGGCGCAAAAGTACGAGCATTGACCTGCACGGCTCCGACGACACGTTCTGTACGCTCGATTTTGGCGACGATGAGAAATCCGAGCCGCCGATCATCTATCTCGGGACTTCGCGCGAATTCGAAGATTTTCAATTCAATCACTTGAGGGAATTCGATGGCTGGTGAACTAAAGGTGGGGTCACCAGGCGCGCCCTCGGCGACCCCGCAGCCAAAGGTTTTCGCTTGCCCCTCGTGCGGCGCAAACATCACGATCCGTGCCGTTGGTTTAACGATTTCCGCAGCCTGCGGGTCTTGCGGCTCCGTCATCGATGTCGCTGACGAGAATCACAAGATTCTCTCGAAGGCCGCAAAGAATCTAAACATCGAGCCTCTCATTCCCCTTGGAACGAAGGGAAAGTTCAAAGGAAACGTTTGGCAAGTCATCGGCTTCATGAGGAGATCCGACGACACGGGCTCGTTCGTTTGGGAAGAATACTTTCTCTTCAATCCTCTGAAAGGGTTTCGTTGGCTCACTCAGGGTGAAGGTCACTGGAACTTCGTTCTTCGCACTACAAACAAACCTTCAAACAATTTTCATCGGGGCGTTCATTATCTCGACAAAGATTATCGTCTCTTCCATTCGGGTTCGGCGAAAGTTCTCTTCGTTGTCGGAGAGTTCAGCTGGCGCGTAAAGGTCGGCGATCAGGCGGTGGTGAAGGACTTCATCAATCCTCCCGAAATTCTCTCGATGGAGAAGCTCAAAGATGAAGTGAGTTGGAGCATCGGTGAGTACGTCGAGCCAGAGGATGTGCAGGCAGCTTTTTCGATCGATCAGACAAAGATGCCAGCACGTTGGCGAACAGCTCCTAACCAACCTTCTGCGGCTTCGCAATTGGCGCCCACACTTTGGAAGTACGCGGTCTGTTTTATTGGGCTGCTCTTCTTCATCCAGTTGCTGACGATGATCTTCTCGCGCGGTGAACAAATCTTCGCGCAGAAGTTCACGCTGAACAGCATGGATAAAGATGTCGTGCAAGTGAGCCAACCTTTCGACCTCAAAAAAGCGCGGAATACCCTCGCTTTCCAGCTCTGGGCTGACGTGAACAACGCTTGGCTCGCCACCGAAGTTGATTTGGTCAACGAATCAAACGGCGAAACGGTCTCGTTTGAACAAGGAGTTGAGTACTACAGCGGCTCTGATTACGACGGACATTGGAGTGAAGGAACACGTACGCACGAAGCGGTGCTGTCCGACATCCCTGCGGGTCGGTACCACCTAGTGTTGCGACCTCAGGGCTCGATGCTCGAATCGAATTCATCGGTAGTTCCCGCAACGGCGCCGCCTCCTGAGCCAGCTTCTGTACTTCCCGAACAAAATCCTGGTGCGACGGTGCAGCCCGATCTCATCAAACAATCTTGGCCTAACGGACAAGTGAAGTCGCTCGAGCCTCTCAAAGACGGGAAATTCGACGGAATCGCGCACTACTATCACGACAACGGAAAGATGTACGCGTCGATTCCGTGGGTGCAAGGTCGCAAACACGGACACTTCACCTTGTTCCGCTCTGATGGATCACGCGAACAAGAACTCAGTTACAAACATGGTTTGCCTCACGGACAAATCATTTTCTTCGATAACAACGGCACCGTTTCAGCCATTCAAAATTACGAAAATGGCGTCCTTGTCGATCGTGCGCAGCCAACGGCAGCGAACTTTTCGATCTCCGTTATCCGCGGCGTGGTGATTTGGCAGAACTTCCTCATTGCATTGCCTCTCCTCGCGCTGATCCCGCTCTTTATCGCTTGGCGACGGCATTCGGTTGAGTATGAACGTTGGTCTCAAAGCGACTACTCCCCCTACCCGAGCCACCACGGAGAATAAGAGTGAAGCTTCTTCGTTTTTACGCCGCTGCAGCTTTCGTCCTGTGCACATACGTCGCGTGGTCGAACTATTCGGGCTACATGCCTCTTGGGGGCACGGCTACCGAAAAATGGGGACCTGAAGGAAAGAAAAACACCGGAGCCTCGCGCGGCGGCAGCTATGGCCGCTCATGGGGCGGCGGATATCACAAGTAATCAAAGGAGAGTACAATCATGGAAGGTATGATCGTGAATCCGCACGCAGTTGCGAATGCATTGGTTTTCTCAGTTCTTGGGCTCGGGATGCTCGCAATTTCATTTATCGTTTTCGATAAGCTGACGCCGGGCCACCTTTGGAAACACATTGTTGAAGATCAGAACGTCGCTCTAGCGATCACCGCCAGTGCCTTCGTGATTTCCATGTCGATCATCATCGCGATGTCGATCCGCGGATAAAGACATGTCGTTTGTTCTTCTCTTTTCGGTTTTCGTCATTGCAACCTGCGGGTTGATCTACGAGCTGATCGCGAGCGCGCTTGCGAGCTATCTCCTCGGGGACTCGATCACTCAATTTTCGACGATCATCGGCGTCTATCTTTTCTCGATGGGGATCGGATCCTTTCTTTCTAAGTACGTGAGCCGCAACCTTATCTCCGTCTTTGTTCGCGTCGAGTTCTTGATCGGACTTGTCGGTGGCACATCGGCAGCATTGCTTTTTCTACTTTTTGAGCAGGTCTCGTCCTTTCGGATCCTACTCTACTCGATCGTTTCGCTCACCGGAACGCTTGTTGGACTAGAGATCCCATTGCTCATGCGAATTCTGCAAGAGAAGTTCGAGTTCAAAGATCTCGTGGCGCGTGTGTTCACGTTCGATTACATCGGCGCTTTGCTTGCTTCACTCCTCTTCCCGCTCGTGCTCGTTCCGCATCTGGGCCTGGTTCGATCGGCGTTTCTCTTTGGTGCCGTCAACGTCATCGTTGGCCTATGGACGCTTCATCTTTTTAAAAGCGATGTGGCCTGGCCGAGAGCTCTTCGCGCAGGCGCTATCGGAATTTTGATCTTCCTCGTGACTGGTTTTGTCCTCTCCGATCGCATCATGAGTTTTGCGGAGACGTCGAGCTATCCGGATAAAGTTGTGTACGCGAAGTCGTCGCCTTATCAGCGCATCGTACTTACGCGCTCGCATAACGACACGCGCCTCTTTCTGAACGGCAATCTTCAGTTCAGCACGCGCGATGAATACCGCTATCACGAAGCGCTCGTTCACGTGGGCCTCGCTACGCTTGAGAATCCTAAAAAAGTTCTCGTGCTCGGCGGTGGAGATGGTCTCGCCGTTCGCGAGATCCTGAAGTATCCGAGTGTCGAGTCGATTACGCTTGTCGACCTCGACGCCGCGATGACTTCTCTCTTTCATAATCACGCGGACCTTTCAGCTCTCAACGGCGGAGCATTGCGCTCTCCGAAAGTGAAGATCATTAACACCGACGCGTTTTTATGGATCAAAGAGAACCGCGAAGTCTTTGATTTCATCGCCGTGGACTTTCCGGATCCTTCGAACTTCTCGATCGGCAAGCTCTATACGACAAGCTTCTACAAGAATCTGATCGCAGCCGTGCATGATAATGGCCTCGTTGTCATTCAAAGCACATCTCCTTACGTTGCTAAAAAATCTTTCAGCTGCATCAACACCACGCTTGAAGCGGCGGGCTTTATGACAACTCCGTATCACGCGTTCGTTCCCTCGTTTGGGGAATGGGGCTACGTGATCGGGACTAAGAAACCTTTTACTGCTCCGACTCGCTTTCCTGAGGGTTTGAAGTTCGTCAATCCCTCGACGGTCGCTACGATGCTTCAGTTCCCGCCGGATATGATGGTGGCTAAGACCGAGGTGAATCGTCTGAATAACCAGATCCTCGTGAGATATTTTGAAGATGAGTGGTCCGAATACGTCAGATAAAAAACTCCTCACCCGTCGGCAAGTCACGGCTCTTTTGGGTCTTGCCGGAGTCGGAACGGTCGCTGCAGCCGTCGCAAAGACGGCGGGCTTCGAGCGATTGTCTTCTTTGGTTGGCGGCAGCTCGACGGCTGCAGGACAAGTGATTCCGGGTCAGCTTCTAGGCGCGTCCCACAAAGTTGGACACATCCTGCGTCAACTTCCGAAAGATAAACCAGCACGGACGATCACGACTGGAATCGCGATCGTTGGCGGAGGGATCTCGGGCCTCTCCGCTGCCTACATGTTGAAGAAAAAAGGGTATGAAGATTTCCAACTTTTTGAACTTGAGAACGAGGTTGGTGGAAACTCAAGTTCAGGAGAAAACGGAGTTTCAGCGCATCCTTGGGGTGCGCACTATGTGCCTCTTCTAGGCAATGATGCCACCGAAGCTCACGAACTTTTCAAAGACCTCGGAATTATCGAAGGCGTCGATGCCGAAGGACGAGCGATCTACAACGAGGATTATCTTTGTGCCGATCCGCATGATCGTCTATTCCACCATGGCATTTGGCAAGAGGGCTTAGTGCCTAAATCGGGTCTTACGGATCACGAACAATCGCAATACCAGCAGTTTTTTTCGTTTTTGGAGAGACTCAAACACACTCGTGGAAAAGACGGAAAACCAGCCTTCACTATTCCGGCCGATCGAAGTTCTCGAGATCCTGAATTTTTAAAGTACGACCAGATCACGATGGCGGAGTTCATGCGCCAAAATGGTTGGGAGGCGGGTTCGCTTCTCTGGTACGTCGAGTACTGTTGCCGCGACGATTATGGAACAGGAATTGATCAGGTCTCCGCGTGGGCGGGTCTCCATTATTTCGCTTCGCGAAGCGGTATAGCTGCAAATGCGGATTCGCAAACGGTCCTCACGTGGCCCGAAGGAAACGGCTGGATCGTAAAAAAGCTGCGCGAAAAAGTTTCCTCCCAGCTTCGCTGCGGACAACTTGTTTACAATGTCGAAACGGATCAAAGCACCGGGGATGTCTTAGTCGACACGATCACGACTGGCTCGGGCGAAACTCTACGCATTCGCGCAAAGAGCGCGATCTTCGCAGCTCCCCAATTCATTGCGGGTCGAGTGGTAAAGAAGTTGCGTGAAGCTCCGCCCGAATACCTTCGTGACTTCACTTATGCGCCCTGGCTTGTCGCAAACGTCACTTTGAAGTCGGTGCCGCCTGGACCTGGTGTTGGTCTTTGTTGGGATAACGTGAGCGTCGCGAGTCGATCACTGGGATACATCAATGCGACTCACCAGTTGATTCCGCTTACGCCTGGTCCGACCGTAGTTACGTACTACCGACCGCTTGATGAGCGCGATCCTTTGACCGAACGGCGTGAAGCCTTGACCAAGACTCAAGCGCAATGGGCGGAGGAAGTCGCAAAAGATCTTGAATCGATGCACCCTTCCATTCGCCGCGAAATTTTGAATATTGATGTTTGGGTTTGGGGTCACGCGATGCTTAGGCCCTTACCTGGTTTTATCACGGGAGAAAGTCGCAAGAACGCGGCTCGGCCTCTCGACCGAATCCTTTTCGCTCACTCGGATCTCTCCGGCATTCCGATTTTTGAAGAAGCTCATGCTCGCGGAACTCAAGCCGCTTTAAAGGCGCTGGAGTTTCTTTCGCGTCCGCGGAACAATTTGGCGGGGATCTGAAAGATGTTGAGTCAGGCGCAAAGGTCTCGCCAACCGTGGATCCACTCGGCCGCTTTTGATCTCGTCTTCATTTTAGCGCCGGCGCTTCTGGTGACTTTGTTCGTTCTGGCGCGGCCGGATTGGTTTTCCGGCCCTGTAGCCGTTTCGCCGCTTGCATGGCTTTTGCTCGTTTTGTGCGTGGATGTGAGCCATGTCTACTCGACTCTATACAAAACTTATTTTGATCCCGCGGAGTTCCGTGAACGGCGCACGCTCTACACTCTTGTTCCTCTTTTCGTGTGGCTTGCGGGAGTTGTGCTTTACTCGTTCGGCGCGTTGGCTTTCTGGCGCACGCTCGCTTACTTAGCCGTGTTTCACTTTGTCAGGCAGCAGTACGGCTTCATGCGCTTATACTCGGTGGAAGACAATCGCGGTGCGCGATTGTTGAACGCGGCCGCAATCTACGCGGCGACTCTTTATCCACTCGTCTATTGGCACACCAATCTCCCCCGTCAGTTTCAGTGGTTTGTTGAAGGAGACTTCGTTTCACTGCCTTGGTCGTGGCTTGAGTCGGTTGCCTTCATCGCTTATGTTGCCGTGCTCAGTTTATATCTCTTGAAAGAAGTGTGGGTAGGATGGCGGCGGCGAAGTGTGAACTTACCGAGGAATCTCCTGCTTATCGGAACGGCGCTTTCTTGGTACGTCGGAATTGTGACCTTCAACGGTGATCTCGCGTTTACTGCTACTAACGTGATCGCGCACGGGCTTCCGTATCTCGCGTTGATTTGGATCACGGGACGCAAGCGCGAAAGCTCCTTGATCTTCGGAGTAAGGCGCGGATGGGTTTTCGGCGCGATGGCAGCGCCGCTTTTCGTGGGCTTTCTAGTAGTTTTAGCTTTCGTTGAAGAAGGCTTTTGGGATGCGCTCGTTTGGCGCGATCACACATCGATCTTTGGATTGTTCTCTTTCCTGCCGCAACTTACGGACGCGGCTCTACTGGCGTTCGTCGTTCCGCTTCTCGCCGTGCCGCAAGCGACTCATTACGTCTTAGACGGATTTATTTGGCGTCGCGGTCGCGTTGTCGCGGCCAGTGAAACAGCGGCACCAGTTCGTGCGGCTTCGTGATGGTTTAAAGTTCGCCGCGGTGGCGCGATGCATCTCCACAAGGTGCCAGGCACCTTTGTGTTCACTTCCCGTCCGGAGCTCGTTACCGATTGGTGGCGCGGCGCTTCTGCAAAAGGAAACTGGTACCGCGGCCCCCGACCCTCTCAGCGAAATGGCCGCGCCTGCTTAATGATGATCGTGCGTGAGGGGCCGTAGATCTTCCACTCAACGTCGATCGCGAAGTCATAAAAATCCTTCTGATAGATCTTCGCGAGTTCGCCGTGTACGTAATGAAGTGCACGTGCAAGCTCCCGCAGCTCATCGCGCTTTCCCGCGTCAGAGGACTGACCAGAAATCTCGCCCGCTGCTTTTAAAACGGTTTCGCCGTTTTTAACTGAAGAGGATCGGACACGTTCGAACGGCCACTTCTTCCACGCACCAGCCTTCGCATTGTCGTCGGGGTTCGCGAGGAACGTTGTAACCAACGTCTCCTCTGTCACGTAGGACTTCGTTGGATCTTCGCCGACTTCGACCAATTCCTCCTTGGTCGGAGGGTTCGTCACTGCAAGATCATAGTGTTGAGCGTTGATGTAGATCTTGCCGTCTTCTTCAAAGTTGTAAATGTTTGCGGTGATCGCGACGCCGTTTGCAACTTCCCCTTCTTTGCCGTCGAAATCCAAGCGCGGGAAGGCGCCGTGAACCGCCAATCCGACTTTGATGTCTAGATGCTGAGAACCGTTCATCGAGTACCACTCGCGCTCAAGGAAAGCGCGTTCGTTCCAGACACCTGCGTAGAGGCTTGGGATATCTTTGCGAAGATCTTCTTCAATCTTCTCCCACTTCTTCGGCTCGTTGCGATCGAAGCCCTTCTTCTTTTTATAGAGGTTGATCCCGAGCGAGTCGTAGAGACCTGCGCCCGTGAAGCCTTCTAGGTCTTCGGAGTTCGTGCTGCTGCGGAAGCGGAGGCGCGGATGCTTCGAGATATAAAGAGGCGACGTCGTATCTTCCATGATCGCGTGGCGAAGAAGATCAACTAAACGCTGCGGGAGTTGCGCACGTGAAACTACGGCGCGAACTTCTTCCAGCGTCGGGCGCACGACCGAAATCGAATGAATTTTATCTGGATTGAGCAGATCGCCCTTGTTCAAAATCTCAACGATTCTCTCCTGTGGAGTCATCACCCGCTCAGGATTGGCGGAGTCGAGACCTTTTTGTTTCAAGTTGATGAATTGCTCATAGAAGTTAAAAGGAATCCCAACCGTATCGGGTGAGATTAAAGTTTCGCTCTTCACGCGGCTAATGACTTGCGAGAGAACACCGAGGTTCGCCGCTTTTGCTCCCACGATCTGAACCAGACGCGAGTGCTCCTTGCGCGTCGGGCGTTTTTTAAAATACGTGTCGAGACGGACCAGCTCATTGTCGTAGCGTGGATCAAGAATAAAGCTTGGCTTTCCATTAAGCTTTGGCTTTTTCGATTTCCAGAACGCGGCGATTTGCGCTTCGGCCTTTGCAGAATCAAGTTCGCGGATCGTGTACTTCGAACCTTCCACACGCAGCTCCACGGCTTTTCCTTCGTACGCACGTAAGGCTTGCTTCGCGTCTTTCAGATACATGTTCGCGGTGCCGCGGTTCATGCTCTTGACGTTGACGTGCGAGAGCGGTGTTTGCGGCTCCGCCGTCACTACTCCGCCGACAAGGCCAATTTCGTTCGGAACTTGATCGAACACAGCAATGTCTTTGATTTCAAGTGGCGAAATTCCTGGTCCGCTCACGTTGACGAAACGGACGTATCCGTAAGCCACTCCCTCGTTCAAAGCCAGATAAGTGATATTTCCCAGAAGATCTTTGGTGAGAACGTAATCCGCCGGAGCAAAGTTCTTCACGACCATTTGCTCCTGCTCAACACTGAGAGGATGAATCTTCAACTTCAAACTTTTCGGAAGAGAGTCCTGGATATCGCTCGCGAGGCTCAAGAGACCCTGAGCATCCATCGTATCCCCGCTCCAGAGTTCTAAAAGTGCCGGAGCGCCAACCTTCGTCGGAAGAATCACCGAAGCCAAAGCATATTCACGCTCTGTCAAAGGCCCACTATAGTTACGATTGAACTCTTCATTGCCGCGGTTGAAGCCGAGCACTTCACTCGCGTACGAAAAGTGATATTGATACTTCTTCGTGTTGATGAAATGAACTTTACGACCCGACTTCGCATTGACGTCGTAAACAACTTTGACGACAAGATTTTCGCTCACGCCGATTTTCATACGGCGAGCAAGTTTCTCAAGACCTTCGACTGAAGAGTCATTCGTTACGTCCGCGACGACTCCGGCCTTCGGTGCTTTTTGAAGTGAGGGCGGAGCGAAACCAGCTGCAGGCGCTTGCTGAACCTGAGAGCGTAAAGGTTCCAGGCAAACCTGGGGTCCGACGGGACGCTTAGGTGTACCGGGCGGACATTCAGCTCCGTAAGCGTAAGTGCTGTGAACAACGATCGTCATCAGCGCAAGGAGCAGGCGGCGAGCTGTCATGGAACCTCCGACCGGAGCAGGTTTTCCTTGGAGAATTCAATGATTAGGCCAATATGGTGGCCGTTAAATCCTGTCTCGACGGCCGCACGAATGATCAACTTTTAGACGTCCTGCCGATGAACGGTACCAGTTACCTTTTGCTGAAGCACCGCATCTCCAAAAGGTGCCAGGCACCTTTGTGTCCCCCCGCCCGCACGTTGACACGGGAAATCTCGCAAGATGAAAGTGGATCGACGCTCTTTCGCAGGAGACCCCATGAACCGCAGATCTTCGAACCGACGTCTCTCGATTTTGGTAACCGGAGCCTCAACCGGAATCGGTCGCGCGCTCGTAGAGAAGTTCGCTTCCGACGGCCATCAAGTGTTTGCCTCCGTCCGCAAACCTGAAGACGGCGACTCGCTCAACGCTCTCGCGGGAGAAATTATCCCACTCTTCTTCGATGTGACCGACACGGAGGCCGTCTTTCGATGCGCGAAGGAAGCCGAGCACAAGAGATATCGCGACCGCGCCTTTTGCATCGTTAACAATGCGGGAATCGCGGTAGGCGGCCCACTCGAAATTCTCGACCTAAAAGATTTCAAGCGGCAGTTCGAAGTCAATGTGTTCGGAGTTTTTGCGGTCACTCAGGCATTTTTGCCTTTGGTTCGGGCGATGGAAGGCGGACGCATCGTGAACATGAGTTCCGTAAGCGGAAAGTTCGCCTCACCTTTCTTGGGTGCTTATTCTTCATCAAAATACGCGCTTGAGGCTTACTCCGATGCCCTCCGCCGCGAACTCGCCGTCGACGACATCAAAGTCTTGATCATCGAGCCCGGACCGGTCGCAACGCCAATCTGGGATAAAGGATTGAAGATGCCTCGTCCGGAAGGAGCAAAGCGCTACGAACAAGCGCTTGATCGCTTCGAGCGTTACGTGGATCACATCGTTAAACGCGCGCTTGAGCCCAAACACGTCGTGCGTGCCGTTGAGCGCGCTTTACTCGAAAACGATCCTCCGCTTCGCCAAATAGTAACAAGCATCGCGAGTAGAGCCGAGTATCAGCTGATGAACCTGCTCCCCGATAAATGGATTGATAAAGCTCTCGTTCAGCAGCTCTTCAAACCGACGAAGGCCGAAGCCGCTCAGCGGACCGCGCAGTCTTGAAGTTTAGCCGTGAGGGCTACGCCTTCTACTTCCGCTTCACCCGAGGCGGATGCTGCAGCTTTTCTAGCAAGAGCCGTGACGTTCGCACGCAAAATCGTGGTTGAACCACACTCGGCTTCGATCGTCTCACTTTCTCTTGCATAAAAGTCGCGCGCCACCTTTTGAGATCCGTTGAATTCCTTCGAAGCTTTCGGACCTTTCTGACCGGCTTCGAAGACTTCGGCTTCAACAAGCAGCGAAGCTTGATCCGAGAGTTCAACGCGCCCGAAGACCGCGGGTTTTCCGAGGCTCAACGTTTTTCCGGGAGGCAGCACAATCGGAAGCGCGAGGCTGCAAGCCTTGCGATCAATTGAACGATCACTGAGCTCGACTTTCATGGAGTTGAAGTAAACGAGCAGCCGGCCCGATCGTTCGCTGTATTGAACTTTTGGTGCATCAGCGGTTGCCGGACAACCGGGACCAGCAAGTTGCAGCTTCGACCAATCCAAAACTTTGTCCTGAGCGACTGCGTTGAGTCCGAGACCAACACCACCTAAAAGCAAAGCGAACGCGAAAATTTGTTTCATCTTCTTTCCCCTCCGGAAAGCGCTTTTGGCACCACGAACCTACCCCATCTCATATTCCTGCAGAGTTTGTGCCGGTAGATTGTGAGGAAAGTGGGATCAGAATGCGTTCAAGAAAGACACTTAGACTTCAAAGTGTCGCTTTGAGAACGGATGCTTGAGACGAAGAAGAGGAAGACAACGGAAGCGTCAGAATGAACGTTGTTTGAGACTCGGTGTTGTCGAGCCGCAACGTGCCACCATGAGCTTCCGCGATGCCTTTCGACACGCTGAGCCCGAGGCCCGATCCTCTACCACTCTTCTTCGTCGTAAAAAATGGTTCGAAGAGGTGCGCTCGAGCTTCCGCCGAAACACCTGGTCCACTATCGCGCACGCGAATCTCGATCCAATCGCCTTGGCGTACGGCGGAAACTTCCACCCAACGAAGAGGTGCCGGTGAACCTTCTTCGAAAACAACTTCGCCGATTGCATCGTGTGCGTTATTCAAAAGATTCACCAAAATTTGTCCGATCTGAACGAGACGGCAATTGACGATCAGATCCGGGGGAAACGCTTGAATACGAAGCTGGATCCCATGAGCCCGGAGCCGCTCGCGACAAAGCTCAACCGCTTCGTTGATCACTCTTTCCAACGGAACGGGCTCGACGGAATCTTGCTCTCCGTTTCGCGCCATCGTTCGGATCGACCGCACGATCTTTGCGATCTTATCAGTCATTTGCGCGATTTTCTGCGCCGATTTCGAGAGGTCGCGCTGAGCCTGGTCGTTCGATTTCTCAACGACCCGTTTGATGATGTCCGAATTTCCGCGAATCACCATAAGCGGATTGTTAATCTCGTGCCCGATCGTGCTCGTCATTTCTCCAAGAGCTGACATCTTGAAATTATTGATCATCATGGCACGCTGCTGTTTGATCGTTTCTTCTGCTCGAATGGCTTCGGTGCGATTTCGCATGATGATGATGACCTCATCTTCGCCAGCGCGCACGCAACGAACTTCAAAAAACTTCGCGTTGTCTTCATTCGACGATGACGACGCCAAATGAAGTTGAAATTCAAGAGATTCGGGACGAGGACTCTTCGCGAACGCTATGGCCTGCTTGAATCCTGCGTCGAGAAGAGTTGGCGTTGGAATTTCTTCCAACCTACGCCCGATCACGCGCTTGGCTTCAAGGCCGAGAGGAGTAGAGTCGATCCGGTGGCAGTCGACGACCACACCGTCTTTCCGAACGCGTAAAATTCCGTCCGGAATAGCCGAAAGCAGTGCCTGGTTCCTAAAGTGCGTCTGTTTCAACTGCGACAAACTCGAAGTGAGCTTGCGATCTGCTTCGCTATAAACAAATCGTGAATACGCCGCTTTCGCCAAGAGCAACGTGAACACCAAACCAATGTTCACGTCGTGCAGAAAGCTAGGCGGAGCCATCGGCTGAAGAGAGAGTCCTAGAGTATAGCCTGTGGCTTCCAGCGCGCTATAGGGAACCACCGCCGCAAGCACTCCAAAAAGCGTCGCCTTCTTTTCGTGAGAATCAAAAATAAGAAAAGGAACGGTGACAAGCAAAAGAAAGCTGAACTGCCCACCTGCCTCGCGCCCGTATGCGACGCATGAGACGACGGCGCCGAAACTTAGAGCCAAGATCAAAATGAACCTAGAAAGAAACGTTCGCCCAATTTTGTTTAGCAGTAGAGTCGCCAGATAGACGAGTGTGAATGCGACTCCGCCCAAAGCCTGTGCGAAGAGGCCGGAAAGAGCATAGGGAATCGCCAAAACGAAAGCGCAAGACGAGATAAGCACGGCGATGAAGTTCGACTGCCGAATTCTTCGAGCCAAAGACGCCGACGTCGAAGATTGAATACCGACGTCGATAAGTTGTTGAAAGGCTCTCACGATTTTGGAATGCATCCAATATACGCATCGAGTAGAGTAGCTCGAAACTTAAGTGATTTGCTCGGAAGTAAGAAGATCGTTGTTCCAGCCTGAAACACAGATCCTAGATACAATTATTCAACGTTTGAGATTGTTCTTAGCGCGAATACGTGCAATCGCGCTGCGAAGGTCTTCCACCGGCTCATGATTCGCCTCGAGACGTAAGACCACGCGCTGCTGGCTTTCGCTCAGCTCCTTCGCTCGGCTCAAAACTTCGATGAGATCTTCGCCGCCGATTGGCTTTTCGAAATAATCGAAAGCCCCTAGGCGTAAGGCTTCTTTCATGTGCGAAATTTCACCACTCGCGGTGAGGAACACGAAGGGAATGTTGTTACCGCTCAACCGAACGGCGTTCATGAATGCCATTCCGCCGAGCACCGGCATCGTGATATCGCAGATGACGACATCAAAAGTACAACGCTTCAGAACCGCGAGCGCTTCGATCCCGTTTGCGGCAGTCTCGGCGCTCCACCCGTTATCGTGAACGTGGCGGAAGATCAGCTCTGTGATCTCCGGCTCGTCATCTACGATGAGGATGTTTTTCTTTTCCATCGCGCTCCCGCCCGTTTCTGTGACCTTAAACTCTTCGGCACAAATCGAGCGCAGGTTGAGGAAAAGGC